>Ga0209172_10004448_pt1 | contig 18885 bp, 14 predicted proteins | sample LarsenN4metaG_FD_184113 | JGI IMG/M metagenome (GOLD analysis project Ga0209172, IMG submission 184113) | Hot spring sediment bacterial and archeal communities from British Columbia, Canada, to study Microbial Dark Matter (Phase II) - Larsen... ... | reverse complement strand
TTGGGCGAAGTGTCCCGGCACCTGCGTGATGGCAAGACGCCTCACGCGCAGAGGCCCGAAGAGTTCTTCATACCGACTCACGGTTTCCGCTGCCACATCCGCCACACTATCCAGCAGCGCGGCCGGATCGGGCGACGTCGCCAAAGGCGCGAGAATCGGAACGGGGAGGTTCCCGTCCTGCGGGCGATGGCCGAGCATCTCAGCCATCGATCGCAGCGAGACGTACCGCTTCTCGAGGGCCGCCTCCACCTCCCGTGTGGCAAACACCTCGATGGTGTACTTCCCCACGCGCCGCTGGCGCGACCGGTAGGCGCCCAGATTGAAACCCGCCACCGGCTGCGGCTGGCGCGAAACCCAGCGACTGTGCTTCCACCCTTCCGCCCTGATCTCTTCCACGCGCTCCCCGGTCGCCACCAGCGTCAGGCGCTCCGGGTAGTGAAAGGTCAAATCGTAATTCGCCCGGGTGGCCAGGCCCCGATTCGGATACCAGTTGCTCCGTTCGCCCACATGGAGCACCCCGTTGCCGGCATCCGCGATAACGTTGCCCTGATAGGAGAATCGCAACTGGAAGCGTTGTCCTACGGGGTAGGCGCGCGGCAAGACGACCACAATCCAGTCACTCCCCCGTCGTCCGGTCTCCGACTCTTCGCCGCCGAGATTCTGAAACACCGTCAGCGGTTGGCCGTCGGGGTCGCGGGCATCGGTAATCTTGAGCCGCCTCGATAGTTCGAACGTTAGGACGCGGTCTTCATTCGAGCGAGACTCAACCGTCAGTGTCGCCTGGGCTTCCAGGCTGTGGTCGGGATGGATCCGCGTGTCGATCTGGAAGGAATTCACCTGGATGGCACCCAGCATCAAGGAAGCAAACCGGGGCTTGCTTTTCGCGGAAGGGAACGAACACCAGACGTCCGTGTAGGTTCGGTCGTCCCTATGTCGCGTGGCCCCGACCCGCACGGCCTCCGGGAGACGCTCATCAATCTCCACCTGAAAGGTTCCGAGCGTCCTGCCCTGGATGTAGGAAAGGAAGCAAGGCATGCCGCGTTCGCCCAGCAGGTCGAGCAGGATGCGCGTCGAGTATTCGGGATTCAGTTTTTGGACAATCGGCGCCCACTGCGCGACGAAGTCGCCCGGCTGCTCCGGGTCGTCCGGTTCCGGGCGGCGGGCGTTCGCCATCAGCTCGCGCGCCGTCTGGTCAGTGAAACGCAAGTACGTGGTATCGAACTTCTCCTCCAGGATCCCCGCCTCTGTGAAGTGCGCGAGGCTGGCCCTTTCAATGGGATCGGGAGGGATCAACAGGACTTCGCCGTCCCCGGAGAAGACCGCGCCCGTGACTTCCCCTCGCACCGGCGCGAGAAATCCGATAAAACCCCGATTGAAGTAAAAATTCACCCGGTCGCGCGTGAGGTGCGCGTTGCGGATGACATAGACCTCCGCTGGATCGAGAGAGAGAGTGTTGAGCTTCTGGAGGAGCGCCGCGGGATCAAGATCGTCCTGGCCGCGCACTGGCGCACAGAACAGCAGGATCAACCCGCCGAGGCAGGCGTGCAGGCGCAGGAAGGACCTTCCCCGCAGCCAAAGCGTCGCGCCAGCACCGGAACCATTGGTATCGGTTCTGCGCATCGAACTTCGTCCTTTCACCTCTACTGTAACCCTTGGGCCTCTGGTGTCAACCCAGCGGCGTGCACTCAGGACGAGGCGAGGGGGCCGCCCAGCGCTTGCCTCGACGCCCGTTCGGCTCCTGGTGTATGATGAGCAGCGGGATGCAGGGGTTGGGGCAACTGGGGTTCTGCCTACATCAATGCGCGAAGGCCGCGCGGCATCTGATGCTTCCCCTCCTGTTTTTCATCACGGGGTGCTTCCTTGCTCCCGCTCCGCTTTCCGCCGAAATCATTCACCTCAAGAACGGCCGAAAAATCGTGGCGGAAATCGTCCGCGAGGACGACCGGCAGATTTTCGTGACGCGCAACGGCGGCGAGTATGCCATTCCGCGCTCGCTCGTGGAGCGCATCGAGAGATCGGCCGCACCCGAAGCCGCGACCGGCGAGGTCGACCGCAGCACCGCCGCGGAGCGCGCGCGCGAGCTGCCGCTTCCCCCGCCCCCGGAAGAAGAGACCCGTCCGGATTCGGCCGCCATTCGCGGCAACACCATTGACACCGCGTATCTGGCGCACCTCGACGAGGAGGCCACCCAAAACGCCTCACCGGAGAATCTGCATCGGCTGGCCCAGGGCTACCAGCATGCCGCGATCTTCCTCACCCGCCAAGGGAACCCCGAGGGCGCGCTGGACCTTTATCGCCATGCGCTCAAGATCGCCCCGAAAGATCTGGCCCTCAACCTGGCCATGGCCTACCTGCTGGTCAAGCAGACCTACTACAACGAAGCGATCTCGCTCCTTCTCCCACTCGCCGACCAACATCCGAAATCGCCGGCGATCCCCATGCTCCTTGGCTCCGCCTACTACGCCCTGGAGGACCTGAACCGGGCTCTCGCCGAGTGGAAGAAGTCGCTGGCGCTAAAAGAGGATCCGCGCCTGCGCGAGGCCGTGGAGAAGGCGGAGAAGGAACAGAACGTTGCGGGCGCCTACCTGGAGTTCCGCAGCGAGCACTTCCTGGTGAGGTATGAGGGCCGGGAAACCGAGGGGCTGGTGCGCGACCTGGTCAACACGCTCGAAGTCGCGTTCCGCGATCTCTCGCTCGAACTGGACTACAACCCTCACGAGAGCATCATCGTGCTGCTTTACCCGGACCAGGCATTCCGCGATATCACGCGCTCGGCCTCCTGGGTGGGCGCGCTGAATGACGGCAAGATCCGCGTGCCCGTTTCCGGCCTTTCCGCCATGACGCCGGAACTCGCGCGCGTGCTGCGACATGAACTCACGCATTCGTTCGTGCGCCAGGTCACCGTCGGCCGCTGCCCCACCTGGTTCAACGAGGGCCTGGCCCAACTCATGGAGGGCGCCACCACCACCTCCCTGGGGTCGCCCCTCGCCCGCGCCTTCGCCGCCAACAAGCTGCCGGCCTTTGCCGCGCTTGAGGCCTCGTTCATGGGCTTGCCCCCCGACCAGGTCGGGCTTGCCTACGCCAAATCGCTCGCCGCGCTCGAGTACCTCCGCGACACTTACGGGATGGCCGGGATTCGCCGCCTGCTTAAGCTTATGCCTGCCAATCCCAACCTCGACTCCTTGCTTCAAGACGAATTGCGCCTCTCCTACGCGGCCTTTGAGCATGAAGTGGCCAGCTACATCGTGAAACGTTTTGGGGCGTGAGGACGGGCAAGACAGGGTTCCTGCGCGGCAAGACGCGGAGGCTCGGCCAGGGGGCTTTTCTCCACTCGGCTTCAAAGGCGGGCGATCAAGGCGGCGAGCAGGGCCGCGCGGCGCGGCAGTTCGCGAATCACAACGTGTTCGTGGCGGGCGTGAGCGCCGTCGCCGACGCCGCCCAGGCCATCGAGCGTGGGGATGCCGAGCGCGGCCGTAAAGTTCCCGTCCGAGCCTCCCCCCGTGGAGGCTTCGTCGATTTCCATCCCAAGTTCGTGTGCCAGCCGTTGCGCCAGGCGGAAGAGATCCCGCGCCATCGCTCGCTCCAGGGGCGGGCGGTTGATTCCACCCTCGATGGTCAGGCGGGCCTCGGGGTGAAAGGGTTGGAGGCGGCGGAACTTCGCTTCGATGGTCTCGCCATCGCTCAGGCGCGGAATGCGAACGTCAATCCGGGCCGAAGCCCTCTCCGGAACGACGTTGGGCCGCGTTCCTCCTTCGATCATCGCCACGGTCACGGTGAGGCCGCGACGCGGCCGCGCGAAGGTTTCAATCCGTCGAATCTGCCGGGCCAGCTCGCTGATGGCATTCACGCCCGCGCCGGGATTGACGCCCGCGTGGGCGGAGCGGCCGTGGACCGTAATGCGGAACTCGCCGACCCCCTTGCGCGAAGTCTTCAGCGCCCCGCCCGCCGCGGCGGGTTCCAGTACCAGCACGGCGCGCGCCTGGCGCGCGGCGGCGAGCAGTTCCTGGCGGAAGGCGAGGCTGGAGGTCTCCTCGTCGGAGTTCAGGAAGAAGTGCACAGGGCTGGCGGGCTCGACTCCCGTGGCGCGCAACGCCCGAAGGGCCCATAGCCCGCATACGAGGCCCGATTTCATGTCGTAGATGCCCGGGCCATAGGCCCGTCCCCCGCGCACGCGGAATGGCATGCGCGCGAGCGTGCCCACGTCCCAGACAGTATCCAAATGACCCAGGAGGAGGATAGGCTTGGCCCGCCGCTTGTTGCCCCAGAACTCGGCCGAGACGCTCGAACCCGCCGTGGAATGCGACAAGACTCGCACCTTCCCGCCTTGTTCGCGAAGTCTACCGGCGAAGAAGCGCGCCATCCGATCGACGTGCGGCTTCGAAAGGCTGGGCGATTCGATCGTGACCGCCTCCTCAAGGCAGCGCACCATTTCGTCACGAGCTGATTCGCAGTATCTGAGCAGGGGTTTGAGATCCAATCGCTTCTCTCCTCATTTCACTCTATTACTCAATGGCCTCATGATTCACTGACGTAGTTTCCCGCTGACAACGAGCCGGGTTTCATTCTATGCTAGAACCTCGCGCGCGCAACCTGGCACCCGCAGAAGCCGATCCCGGATTTTTCAAAAGGGCCACGACTTGAGCAAAGTATCTTTCGCATTGCTGATCCACTCTCATCAGCCGGTGGGCAATTTCGACCACGTGATTGAGGAGGCGTACCAGAAGTCTTACCTCCCTTTTCTTCAGGCCCTGGTCGAGCACCCGAACATTCGGCTGAGTCTGCACTATTCCGGTGTTCTGCTCGAGTGGCTGGAGGCGCGGCACCCGGAATTCTTCCGCATGCTGCAGCAGCTCCGGGCACGCCATCAGGTGGAGCTGGTGGGTGGCGGCTACTACGAGCCGATTCTCCCCTCGATACCCGACGCCGACAAGCGGGGGCAAATTCGGAAGCTGGCCGACTATCTCGCCAAGCACTTTGGCACGGCACCGCGCGGCGCCTGGGTGGCGGAGCGCGTCTGGGAGCCGGGCTTGGCGAAACCTCTGGCGGATGCCGGGGTAGAATATGTGGTCCTCGACGACACCCATTTCATCGCCGCCGGACTGGAGCCGGCGGAACTCACGACCACGTACATCACCGAAGAGGCCGGCGCCGCCGTGCGGGCGGTCCCCAGCCTGAAGCCGCTCCGCTACACCATCCCCTTTCAAGAGCCGGCTGAGACATTGAAGGTCCTGAAAGAAGGAATTGGCCAAGCGGGCGCGCTGTTTGCCATGGGCGATGACTGCGAGAAGTTCGGCGTCTGGCCCGGCACCTACGCCCATTGCTACACCAACGGCTGGCTGGAACGTTTCCTGAAAGCGATTGAGAACTCGGCGGATTGGCTGGAAACTACCACGCTCGCGGATTATCTTGACGCCCACCCTCCTCGTGGCCGGATCTATCTCCCCACCGCAGCTTACCCGGAAATGATGGAATGGGCACTGCCGACGCCCGCCTCGCGAGAGTTCAAGGCATGCCTCGATGAGACCGAGCGCTTCCCCTGGGGTGGCCGCTTCCAACGGTTCATGCGCGGCGGCCTGTGGCGCAATTTCCTGAGCAAGTATTCGGAGTCGAACCAGCTCCACAAGCTGATGCTCGAGGTGAGCTTCCGCTACCGGGAGCTGGAGGCCAAGCAGCGTGGCAGCCGAAAGGCCCGGCCCATCCTCGAGGAGGCTCACACGGGCTTGCTCGCCGCGCAGTGCAACGATGCCTACTGGCACGGAGTGTTTGGCGGACTCTACGCCCCGCATCTGCGCAGTGCCGTCCTGCGCAACCTGATCCAGGCGGAGTCGCTCCTCGACAAACTCGAGCCGGCGGGCCGGAACCCGGTGCCTCGCCTCACGACACGCGATTTCGACGTCGATGGTCACGCAGAAATTCTGCTTACCCATCCCACGTTCGGGATGGCGGTCAAGCCCGCCGACGGGGGAACCATTTCGAGCCTGCGCTTCAAACCGGCAGGCGCCGAACTGGTCAACTCCCTGATGCGCCGCCCGGAACCCTATCACGAGCAAGTGCGCCAAAAAGCCATCACCCATGAAGCGCCGCGGGAAGGGCCGGCGTCCATCCACGACCAGGTCTGGACCAAGGAACCGGATCTGGCCGCCCTGTTGCGCTACGACCACTATGCACGCAGCGCCTTTCGGACCTACGTTTTCCCGGCAGCACGGCACTGGGAGGACTACGACTATCTGCGTCTGGGTGAGAATGGCGATCTGGCGGGTGGCGCATGGAAGGTGGTGAGTTCATCGGGACAATCCGGAGCGATCGAGATGGCGCGCGAAGCCTGTCATCGGGTCAACGGCAGCGACGTGGGCCTGCGCGCCAGCAAGAAAATCCAAGCCACTTCGAAAGATACCACGTGGCAGTTGTCCTGCCATTCCACCCTCTCGACCGACCGGGTTGGATCGACCCCGCTCGCGCTCGGGCTGGAACTGGTTTTCAATCTTCTGGCGCCGGACGCCCCTGACCGGTACTTCCAGGCCCAAGGCGTTCGCCGCCCGCTGGAATTCAAGGGGGAAATCGCTGCGGAACAGTTGCTCATTGTGGACGAATGGCAGCGCGTCAAGATCGTGCTCGCCGCCGACCCGCCGCCGCGCTGGTGGATCGTGCCGATCGAAACCATTTCGCAATCCGAAACGGGCTACGAGCGCGTCTATCAAGGCTCCGCGATTCTCGCCGTGTGGCGAACCGATCCTCCCACTTGGCGCGATATCTCGTGTGTTCTCCGGGTTGAGATTTCGATGCTTTAGTTGGCCCCGGGGCCGCGAGTTGTTTCGCCACGGCTTGTATTTCCCGGGTGCGTCTGTTAGATTTTCATCGCTTTAGGATTTGGAGCTTCGTGATGGCGATCAGTCAGGATTTGCTCGACATCTTGGTTTGCCCCGTCCCGGAATGCCGGGTCCCGGTCAAGCTCACCCCCGACGGCCAAGGTCTGAAGTGCAGCAAGTGCCACCGCGTCTATCCTATTCAGGACGACATTCCCATCATGATCATCGACCAAGCCAAGATTGAAGCGGAGTAGGGCCGGTGGATCGGTCCGCCCGCGCCGCTTCCTTGCTTCCTTCCCTACCTTCCGGGTCGCGTATTCTGATCATCCGCCTGCGTTCGATTGGTGACATCATCCTGCTCACACCGGCGCTGCGCCTGCTCAAGGAATGGCGGCCCGATTTGCCCGTGACGGTTTTGATCGAAGACCGCTTCCGCGCATTGCTAGAGAACAATCCCGACGCCGACGAAATCCTCCTACTCGAGGCAGGGGGGAGACTGGCGAAGCTAGGCTCGCGCCTGCATATCCTGCGCAGGATCCGGCAGGAAAAATTCCAGCTTTGCCTGAACCTTCACGGGGGCCCGACCAGCGCCACGCTGACGGCCTGGAGTGGCGCGAGGTGGAAGGCGGGGTTTGCGCACTTTCGCCGGCGACGCCTCTACGATTTCCTGGTGCCCGACGCCCGGACCATCCTCAACCAGACGAAGATCCACACCGCGGAACACCAGGCCTCGGCATTCTTCCACCTGGGCCTGCCCCGCGCGGGGATTCCGGCGGCGCGCATGATCGTGACCGCCGCCCAACGTGCCGAGTGGGCGGAAAAGCGAGCCCGCCTGGGCCTGTCGGCCGAAAAGCCTTACGTGTTGATTCATCCCACCGCGCTTTATGCCACCAAGCAGTGGGCGCCCGAGAACTTTGCGGCACTCGGCAATTACCTGGAAACCGAAGCGGGGCTCTGCACGCTGTATTCCTGCGGTCCGGGAGAAGCGGGGGTGCTCGCGGCCGTGGAAAAGGCGGCGGGGAAGAAGCCGATTCGCTGCCTGGATGGGGCCCCACTGGGCTGCTTCGCCGCCGCTCTGACCGGCGCCCGATTGTTCGTGGGAAACGACAGCGGCCCAGCGCACATGGCGGCGGCGCTGGGACTGGCCGGCGTGGTGATTTTCAGTTCCTCCAGTTCCATCATCTGGGGGCCGTGGCGGCCGCGCGCCCCCTGGCGCATCGTGCAGAATCCCTTCGACTGCAATCCCTGTCCCGGCGATCGATGCTACCGGTTCGCGCAGCCGGAGTGCATCCAGTCGGTTTCCTTCGAACAGGTGCGCTCGGCCGTGGAAGCCGTCCTGGCCGAAACGGCAACTCCGGCAGGAAGCTCCTGAGGACTCCGCCAAGTCGTATCCTTCTCAGTCCATGGGAAGCAACTCGCCTGCATGCTGGGAAGGAACTGACGAAGGAGCTAGAAGATCGAATAGGCAAGGCCTTTCGTCTTGCGGTCGACAAGAAGCTCGATCGGGGGATCAACCTTGTTGATGCGCACGACCACAATGACCGTGTTGCCTCCCTTGGAACGCGACCCCAGGATTTCGAATTCGCGGATCTTGCCGTAATCGCCCATTTCGCCCCAACCGCTCAGGAAGTCTTCGAAAGTGTAGCTGGGGCTCGGCTGCCAGATTTGATAGGCTTCACGGTACTTGCCTTCCTGCAGTGTGGTCAGGAAGTGAGCGACGACACGTTCCTCCCGATAGTTGCGGAAGAGGAGGAAGAGGATGAGCCCGAACCCTGCCACGAGCAGGACCCACAGCACCAGGTACCTGCGGAGTACGCCGTGCGGCTCTGGGGGTTGAGCATCCAACAACGTCATCGTCATACTCATAGATTAGCACGGGCCGCCGCCCGCCAGAATGGCGTGCCGTGGACAACGGAGGTCGAAGGGCGGGGGATTTACCGAGGCCTGCATAATTGGGTGACGCCCCTCGCCCTCACCCCCAGCCCGTCCTCCACCGGCAGAGGGTGGCCCAACGGCCGAGTGACGGCATCCGAGCGAGCGGGACTGCGAGCACGATTGTCCCTCTAATACGCCGTCCTCAGTGGGAATCCGAACGGAAGGTGTAGCGCGTGCGGCGTTTCTCCCGGTAACGATCGAGAGCGAGTTCGATGAGCCGATCGATGAGTTTCGGATAGGGCAGGCCGCTTGCCTCCCAGAGCTTGGGATACATGCTAATGGGGGTGAAGCCGGGGATCGTGTTGATCTCGTTGACCCACAGCTTCCCGGTGCGACGATCGAGGAGAAAATCCACCCGCGCCATGCCCGCGCACTCGACGGCCTGGAAAGCGCGGACCGAAAATTCCTGGACCTGCTTGTGCAGACGGCGTGGGAGCTTTGCCGGGATGATGAGTTCGGAGCCCTCCTTGACGTATTTGGCCTCATAATCATAAAACTCATTCACGGGGAGGATCTCACCCGCCACGGATGCCTCGGGTTGCTCGTTGCCGAGCACCGCGCACTCGATCTCGCGGGCATCAATGGCCTTCTCCACAACGATCTTGCGGTCATACTCGGCGGCACGATCCATCGCGGCCGGCAACTCCCGGGCGGACGGCACCTTGGTGATCCCCACCGACGAGCCGAGATTCGCGGGCTTGACGAAGAGCGGAAAGCCGATCTCCCGTTTGAGGCGCTGCGCGACGCGCCTTGGTGCCTGCTCCCACTCGCTGCGCAGCACGACAATCCACGGGACGACGGGCAGGCCCGCGTCGCGAAACAGGCGCTTCATCACATCCTTGTCCATGCCCGCCGCCGAACCCAGTACGCCCGCGCCCACATAGGGGATATCTGCGAGTTCGAGCAGCCCTTGCACGGTGCCATCTTCTCCAAACGTGCCGTGGAGAATCGGAAAGATTACATCCACCGCGGGTGGGGCTGGGGCCGGCTGCCCTGACTCCGGGCTCCCAGCGAGGAGTTGGGGGCCCGAGGGGTCCACCGAAGGGGTCACAGGTCTGCCGCGCTCGAGGACACCCGGGAGGTCTTGTTCGGCCGCCGTGCCCGCCAGCCATTTCCCTTCCCGCGTGATGCCGATAGGAATAATTTCGTACTTGCCCCGGTCCACTGCCTTGATCACCGAGGCCGCCGAGGTGAGCGAAACCTCGTGCTCTCCGGAACGGCCGCCGAACAGAATCCCCAGGCGGATTTTCTTCCTCATAGAATTTTCTTCCCGAGGGCGGAGCTGATCAGCCCCACGCCCAAAATGGCAGTTTTGTTCAAGATGTCGATGATGGGATTGATTTCGACCAGTTCCATCGCCACCATCTTCTTGCTGTCCGCGACCATCTCCATCGCCAGATGCGCCTCGCGGAAGGTGATCCCACCCCGCACCGGGGTCCCGACACCGGGCGCTTCGTCGGGATCCACCACGTCCATGTCGAAGGAGGCGACAAAGCCCGCGGTGTCGGCCGTGACAATGGCGAGCGCCTTTTCCATCACCGCCCGCATCCCCTGTTCATCGATCGCCCGCATGGTGAAGACGTTGATGCCCGCCTCACGCACCAACCGCCGCTCGCGGGTGTCGAGGGCGCGGGCGCCAATCAAGACGCTTTTTTCCGGTTTGATCTTGGGGGCGTAGCCAAAAATCTTGGTGAGGACCTCGGGACCGACGCCGAGTGTGGCGGCGAAGGGCATGCCATGGACGTTTCCACTCGGGCTCGTTTCCGGAGTGTTCATATCCGCGTGGGCGTCGAGCCAGAGGCAGCCCACATCCTCACCGCGATCGCGGTAGAACTTCCCCACGCCCGCTATCGTCCCAATGGCCACAGAGTGGTCCCCCCCGAGCGACAGGGGGAAATAACCCGCCTCCAGGGTCTGATAGATGCGGTGGGCCACTTCCTGACAGGTTTCGGCGATTTCGCTCAGATACTTCGCGCGCCGATCCCCAAAAGGCTGCATCTCGGGAATCTTCACCTGGATGTTGCCGGCATCTTCCACCTGGTGGCCCAGGGACTTGAGCGCGGCGTTCAACCCGGCGGCGCGCACCGCAGACGGACCCATGTCCACGCCTCGCCGCTCCTGTCCGAGGTCCAGCGGCACCCCCAGAATCCGAATCTTCAGCATGCGCACCCCGGCTTCGATCGCGTTCGATCGAGCTTCTCAAATTAACATGATACCGCGAGAATCTCCCCCTCGCGTGGCGGCTCAACCGTGGGAGGAGGCGGCGAAATGCTCTCAGGCGTGCCCTTTACTTCAATAGGTACTGTTCGAGGAACATGGCCATCGCGTAGTAGAGGTAGTCGGCGTTAGGCTTTTTGGCAAAGCCGTGACCTTCATCCTTCGCAAGAACGTACCAGACCGCGCCCCCGCCCGACTTCACCTTCTTGACCATCTGCTCGGACTCGCCCACCGGGACACGCGGATCGTTCTGCCCCTGGGCGACGAGCAGCGGTTTGCGGATCTTGTCCGCATGGGTAAGGGGCGAGATGCGGATGAGAAATTCCCGCATTTTGGCATCGCGCTCGTCGCCGTATTCCACGCGCCGCAAGTCCCGCCGGTAGTCCTTGGTGCTTTCCAGAAATGTCACAAAATTCGAAATGCCCACAATGTCGATGCCGCAACGCAGGCGATCGCTGAAGTGCGTCATCGAGGCGAGCGCCATGTAGCCGCCGTAGGAGCCGCCCATCACGGCGACGCGCCTGGCATCCAGGTCGGGCTGCTGCGCAATCCAATCCAGGAGCGCGCCGATATCCTTTACCGTATCCTCGCGCCGATAATCGTTGTCGAGCTTCGTGAAGGATTTTCCGTAGCCGGTGGAGCCGCGCACGTTGGGCTCGATGAGCGCGATTCCCATTTCGTTGATGAAGTAGTTGTGGCGGCCCTGGAAGCCCGGACGCGCTTGCGCCTCCGGCCCGCCATGAATGTTGATCACGACCGGGTACGGCGGTTTGAATTTCGCCGGCGGCTTCGTCACCAGCGCCGCGAGCATGCGCGGTTTGCCATCGACTTGATCGAAGGTCGGATAATGTATCAGGTCGGTTTCTTGAAAAGTCTCGGAATTGAGCCCGCCCGTTTCGCTGAAGGTCCAACGCTCCACCTTGCCGGTCTTCAAATCGTAGGAGTAAACATCGCTGGGGGACTTCGCGGAGTTCAAATTGAATGCCAGTTCCCCCCGCTCGGGATGGAATTGGAGGTTGAAGACCTGACCGCGCGGCAGCTTGGGCCTGGTCTTCTCACGTTGCGTGCGCACGTCCAACAGATGCAGCTCGCTGACGCCATCGGCGTTCACCGTGAAGGCGAGAGTCCGCCCGTCGGGCGACAGCTCAATTTCCTCGACGTCCCAAGGCACATGCTCGGTGAGGGAGGTGAAGAGTTTAGCTGCGCGGTCGTAGTACAGCAGGCGGTGGAATTCCGACCCGCGGTCGCTCACCACGAACAATCCCTTCCCGTCCCGGCGCCAGCGCGCCGTCCCGTAGGCGACTTTCTCCGACTCTCGGGGGGTCAACAACTCCAGCCGGCCGGAGGCCAGATCGAGCTCGTGCAGGTAGGTCTCATTGACAGAAATTCGCTCCATCAACAGCAGCCGCGAGTCGTCCGGGGACCAATCGATGGGTTGCCACTGCCCCTTTAGCTCCGCCGCCCTCTTCTCCGTCTTCGGGTCATCCGGGTTCACCACATAGAGGTCAAAGTCGCGCCCATTGCGCCGCGTGCTCACGTAGGCCACCTGCGTGCCGCGATGGTTAAAGAGCATGCCTTGGTTGCGCGACTTGCCGTCCGTGAGCATTGTGAGGGAACCCTCCGCCAAGTCGAACTTGTAAATTTGAAAGGACTCGCCCCCGCCCGTATCCATACTGAAGAGGAAGTAGTTCCCCTGCGCGGCCGGGGAGAATTTTGCGTTCCACACTCGGTCGGGGAAGAAAGTAAGCTGCTGGCGATAAGCGCCCGGCCCGCGCACCATGTGCACCTGCGTCGTATCGCCGAAGCGCGTGAGGATCAGCAGAGCGCGCTCCCGGGGATGCCAGTCGGCAAACCCCGCCGCCCGCATGTTCAGATATTGATTCATGCGCGCGCGGAGCTCGGCTGGAACAGGCGGAACACCCTCCGCCACAATGCTGGGCGGAGCCTCCTGGGCAGCGAGCAGAAAGGCGCTGAAGGCTGCGAAGGCTACAAGATATCGAAGTTGACGCATGCATTCTCCTCTCTTGGCAGTACCATCCAGGTTGATTTGCGCATGCCTCTCTCTCAGTTCGAGCTCGCCGCGCGTTACGGCGTTAGACGATAGAGCATGCGGGGGAACGGAATCGTTTCGCGGACGTGATCGAGGCCACAAATCCAGGCCACCACGCGCTCGATGCCCATCCCAAAGCCCGCATGCGGGACGCTGCCGTAGCGGCGGAGGTCCAGGTACCATTCGAAGGCCTGGAGCGGCAACTGCGCCTCTTCGATCCGTTTTAATAGCAGCTCGTAATCGGCGATGCGTTCGCCGCCCCCGATGATTTCGCCATAGCCTTCCGGGGCGAGGACGTCGACGCAGAGCGCCACCTCCGGCCGCTCGGGATCAGGCGCCATGTAGAAGGCCTTGACCTGGCTGGGATAGCGGTGGACCATTACCGGTTTGTCAAAGTGCTCGCTGAGAAGGGTCTCATCCGCGGCGCCGAAATCGCCGCCCCAGCGAATCTCGCTCCCCTTGGCCTGCAGGATGGTCACTGCCTCGTCGTAGCTGAGGCGAGGGAAAGGAGGCGTGCACTTCTCGAGCGGCGCGGTGTCACGTTCCAGGGTGCGGAGCTCATTGCGCCGCTTCTCCAGCACGCGTCCCACCACAAAACTCACCAGCTCTTCGGCAAGCGCCATGGCCTCGTCGAGGTGAGCGAAGGCAACCTCGGGTTCGATCATCCAGAATTCCGTCAGGTGGCGGCGGGTCTTCGACTTCTCCGCGCGGAACGTCGGCCCGAAGCAGTAGGTTTTGCCGACGGCCATCGCGGCCGCCTCATTGTAAAGCTGCCCCGATTGGGTCAGGTAGGCTTTGTCTTCGAAGTAGCCCACTTCAAACAGCGTCGTGGTGCCCTCGCACGCCGCCGGCGTGAAGATGGGCGTGTCCACCAGGGTAAACCCTCGGTCGTCAAAGAAATCCCGGCAGGCCTTGATGATCTCGTGGCGAACGGCGAGGATGGCGCGCTGGCGAGACGACCGCAGCCACAGGTGCCGATGGTCCATCAAGAATTCGATCCCGTGCTCCTTGGGCGTGATGGGGTAGGGATGATCGACGGGGATCTGGTGCACGATTTCGACGTTTGACACGGCGAGCTCGAAGCCGCCCGGCGCCCGCGGGTCGGCGCGCACCCGGCCCGTGACACGGACCGAGGATTCCTGCGTCAGGTTTTTCACCCGATCGAAGACCTCGGGCGGGACAGCCTGCTTCGCCACCACCCCCTGCATAATTCCCGTCCCGTCGCGGAACAGCGGGAACAGCAACTTCCCGCTTTCGCGCAGGTTGTAGAGCCACCCCTGGATGAGAACTTCCTGATTTGCAAATTGGGAAATATGGCGGATATCCACCGCGGGCGGCAAGGGTGTGTTCCTCCTTAGCGGATGGCCTCGAACCTTTCCATAACCGCTCGGAGGCGGTTAAAGCCGGAAAGCTCGGCCCCGTAATTGCGCAGCTCAAAGAGAATCGGGAACTGTCCCTCGACGGCGCGAAAGTCACGGACGGTCTGCTCCCAATCGATTTCCCCGTCAAAGGGAAGGGCATGATCGTCCTTTTCCCCCCGATTGTCGTGCACGTGGGTGGAGACGATCCGCTCACGCAGCGTCTGAAAGGCGGGCTGCACCCCACCGGCCATGTGGGCGTGGCCCGTGTCGAAGCAGATCTTCAGGTCTTCCAGACGCGAATATTGAATGAACTCCAGCAATCGCTCCGGCGTGCTGAGCTGATTGGGAGTATTCTCGAGCAGAATCTGCGCGCCTCGCTCCTTGGCGAAAATCTTCAGGTGCTCGATCGAAGTCAGGGCGGCGTCGAATTTGGCCAGTTCGTACTCCTCGTCCCACAACCCGAGATGCAGGATGAGATAACGGAAGGGGAGGAGTTCAGCCACTTCCACGGCCCGCTTGATCTCTTCCATGGATTCGATGCGCTTGCGCCGTTGCAGATAGGCGATCGAAAGAGGCGGGCCTCCCGTCTGGCCCCAGTCGAAGTCCGCATAGAGGGGAGCGTGAAGCGAGTAGAGACTTACCCCGTGGTCTTCGAACCACTGGGCCACATCGCGCACGTGGTTCCTGTCATGGTAGTCCAGGTGCTGGCGGGCGGCAAAGACTTCAAGGGTCCGAAAGCCGGCAGCCAGAATCTGGTCCAGCACGTGGGAGGTCAGTCGCTCACCCACAAAGAGATGCGTCGAGAGCCCAAATTCCATCAGTATCCGACCGCCTTTCCGGCCCCGCGCGGGTCGGCTGCCCCGAACCGCCAGCCCGTCTGCAGGTCAACCTCAATGGCTTCGCAGGCGCCCATCCTGTCGCGGTAGTCAAGTTTGTATCCGGCCTCCTCCAGCTTAAGGATTGTATCCGCAGAAAATCCCCAGCGCTCCAAAATCAGCCGGTCCGGCATCCATTGATGGTGGAAGCGCGGCAAGGTTACGGCCTGGCGAATGTCCATCCCGAAAGCGATCACGTTGAGCACGACCTGGAGCACCGTGTTGATAATCGTGCCTCCGCCGCGAGCGCCGACGACCAGGCGGGCCCTCCCGTCGCGGGCGACGATCGTCGGCGTCATGGAGGAGAGGGGGCGTTTGCGCGGGGCGATCGCGTTGGCCTCCGCCTGGATCAGTCCGAACATGTTCGCCGCGCCGCGTCGCGTGGTGAAGTCGTCCATCTCGTTGTTCAGAAGAAACCCCGCGCCCTCCACCGTGACTCCGCATCCGTAGCTCCCGTTGAGAGTGTACGTGTTGGCGACCGCGTTGCCCGCCGCATCGATCACGGAGAAGTGAGTGGTTTCGGCGGACTCGTACAGCAGCGGCTTGCCCTGCGTGACCGCGGTCGCAGCCTTGGTTTGCAAAATCTCCGCGCGCAACGTCGCGGCATAGGCGGGGTGGGTGAGGCCGCGCACCGGCACAGAAACGAAGTCCGCGTCGCCGAGATAGGCCGCGCGGTCGGCAAAAGCCCGGCGCATGGTTTGGGCCATCAGGTGAATTGTCTGAAAGGAATTTGGCGGGCCCAGGTCCAACGGTTCGAGCACGTTCAACATCTCGATCAGGCCGATTCCGCCCGAACTGGGCAGCGGCACACTCAGGATTTCGTACCCGCGAAAGGTGCCACGCAAGGGTTCGCGCAGTTTCGCCTCGTAGGCCTGCAGATCCTCTCGCCGAATGAGGCCTTGATGCTTCTTCATCGTCGCGACGATGGCGCGGGCAATCTCCCCGTCATAAAAGGCCTTGCGCCCCGACGCTGCGATTCGGCGCAGAGTCCTCGCCAGTTGTGGCTGCCGAAAGATATCACCCGCTTCGTAGGGTCGGCCGTTGCGGAGAAAAGCGCGGTTGGACTCAGGATCCTTGGCCAGGAGATCACTCTCCGCCCGCAATGATTCGGCCAATTCATAGCTAACCGCGAATCCCCGCCCCGCGAGGCGTATCGCCGGGTGGACCAGGCGGGCCCAGGGCAGTTTGCCGTATCTCCGGTGGGCCAGAGCAAGGCCGGCAACCGTGCCCGGCACGGCGGCGGCGCGCGCCCCCACCCGGCTCGCTCCGGGAACCATTTCGCCCTGCGCATCGAGGTACATATCGCGCGTGGCCCCGCTGGGCGCTGCTTCCCTGTAATCGACCACGACCGCCTCGCCGCCCGCCAGGCGAATCAGCATGAATCCGCCACCGCCGATATTTCCTGCCTCGGGGTGCGTCACCGCGAGCGCGAAACCCACCGCCACCGCAGCGTCCACAGCGTTTCCACCTGCCTGGAGAATCTCGAGACCCGCCTCAGCCGCCAACGGCTCGCTGGCCACCACCATGCCGTGCCGCGCCGCCACCCGCGCGGAACCCGAGGCCGGGGTCGCGAGGCCCCACAGGATCACCGCCATCGACAGGCTGAGACGACAGAGAACAATACCCAAGCCGCGGGACACGACTTTACCGAGAGGCATCATCCTTGTTGATTCCTGGCAATTCAGTAAGGCAATGCCGCATCCCCCCAGGCGGAGAGGGAAGGTATTCCTCAGCGGGGCAGAAATCTTTCCGGATCGCAAGCCGTTCAAATCTATGAGAACACCGGCGGGCCGTCAAGAGCTACCGGCAACCCCGGCACCCGGGCGCTCGCGCTTCCTACACGCCGCCTTGAGTCCTTCCAGACGCCCGTCTCGCCAGGAGTCAGACGAATCCGCCACCTGGGGGAGCGGGATTACATGGCGAGGATGCGCTCGAGTTCCAGCAGGCGAGGGTCAAGCGGTTTGCGCTTGCCCACAACGTCGGCGAGCGGGGTGACGCAGATCTCGTCCTGGTGGATTCCCACCAAAACGCCAAACTGCCCACGCGCAAGGCAATCCGTCGCGGCGGCGCCGAGGCGCGTGCCCAGCAGGCGGTCGAAGGCGGTCGGTGTGCCTCCGCGCTGCACATGCCCGAGCGTCGTCACGCGCAGATCGAATCCCAGCCGGGCGCGATTCGCCTGGAAGTATTTCATCAGCCCCTCGGCGTTGTACTGGGCGCCTTCGGCGACGACGATCAGCGCATGAGGTTTGCCGCGCCGGTAAGCGTCGTGAAGCTGAGAGGCGATTGCTTCGGGATGGCACTCGCGTTCAGGAATAATCACCGCTTCCGCGCCGCCCGCGAGCGCCGCCATCAGCGCCAGATAACCGCAGTTGCGCCCCATCACCTCGACCAGAAACGCGCGCTGGTGCGAGGAGGCCGTCACCTTCAGCCGGTCAATTGCTTCGAGCGCGATGTTGAGCGCCGTATCGACGCCGATGGTGATATCCGAGCCGTAGAGGTCATTGTCAATCGTCGAGGCCACGCCCACCACCGGGAAACCCATCGCCGCGAGCGCCAGGGAGCCGGCCTGCGTGCCGTTGCCGCCGATGATTACCAGTGCTTCGAGGCCGTGCTGGTGAAGCGCCCGCACCGCCTCCAGACGGCCCTCGTCAGTCTGGAATTCCGGCGAGCGCGCGCTGCCGAGCACGGTGCCGCCGCGCTGCATGATGCCGCCCACATCGCGTGCGCCGAGTGCCACGAACTTCCCCCCCACGAGGCCGGAGTATCCATTGCGGACGCCGTACACCTCCCAGCCCTTGTCAATTCCCGTCCTTACCACGGCCCGAATGGCCGCGTTCATCCCCGGGGCATCGCCCCCACTGGTCAACACCGCAATGCGCTTCATGTTTGCTCCGCGTCAGACGAGCGCGATCACGGTGGTCGATTATACTGAATGCGGATGGTTAAGGGATAGCAATAGGGACGGTGTGGCACTGTCCAGCGATTCTGTTGAAAGTCGGGTTGAGGGTGCTCCGGATCGCGTTGAGCTCCTCAGGCGTGAGCCTGTTCACAAGCCAAGATAAAGCAGCCAAGGATGTGCTCACTCTGCGCCGGGTCGACGCAGCCGGGGAAGCGGCCGAGGTAACGCCGCAGATGGCGGAAGAAGCCCTCGGCCAGGTTGGTGGTGCGCAGCCGATGCCGCCAGCGCGCCGGCCAGCGCAAGTAGGCCAAGACGCGGTGGAGCTCGGCCTGGAATTTCTCCACCATCTGGGGCGCCCCGAAGCGCCAGCGGCGGCAGAAACTCGCCGCCCAGCGTCGCAATTGCGATTCGTCGTCGGCCTCCCAGATCCACCAGAACTCGCGGCGCAACTTGCGTCGTCGGGCCTGATCCAGCGCCGGCGTCAGGTCTTCCAACAAGCCGAACGAGTGCGCCTGGCAGTGCTGAGGCGCGGCACCCGCACTTGCTCCAGCGCGCCCCACAGCGTCTGCCAGCACTTGCGCACCGTGTAGCCCCAGCGATAGACCTTCTCGCCCTGCTGCCGCCGTTCGGCCACCCGCCGATCGCACTCCGCGCGCACTAGCCCTTCGCTCGCAGCCTTCAACTGCGCCACGAAGCTCTGCCGAATTTCCTCAAAACCGTTGCTCGACCACCTGCTCCAATG
>Ga0209172_10004446_pt1 | contig 18890 bp, 17 predicted proteins | sample LarsenN4metaG_FD_184113 | JGI IMG/M metagenome (GOLD analysis project Ga0209172, IMG submission 184113) | Hot spring sediment bacterial and archeal communities from British Columbia, Canada, to study Microbial Dark Matter (Phase II) - Larsen... ... | reverse complement strand
TTCGTGATCCCCGGCAGCAACCCCGACGACAGCGGCGGCACCGACTACAGCGCCACCAGCCCGGTGCTCGGCCTCACCTTCCGCGCCACGCCCGACCTCAACCTGTACGGCCACGTGGGCCGCGGCTTCGAGACGCCCACCTTCACCGAGCTGTACTACCGCCCGCCGTGCCCCACGCCCGCGCCGGCCGGCTGCGTCGAGACCGGCCTGAACACCGACCTCGAGGCCTCCACGAGCCGCCACGCCGAGGTCGGCCTGAAGTGGCGTGTCGCCGAGGGCCACCGCCTCGACTTGGCGGTCTTCGACATCGCCACAAGCGACGAGATCGTGGTCGGCAGCAATGCCGGCGGGCGCACCACCTTCAAGAACGCCGGGCGCACCTCGCGCCGCGGGGCCGAGTTGCTGTACGCGGGCCGGCTCGGCGAGACGCTGCGCACCACGCTGAGCGTGTCGGCGCTGCGAGCGCGCTTCGAGGATCCGTTCGTCAGCGGCAGCGGGGCCACCGCCGTGAACATCCCCGCCGGCAACCGCCTGCCCGGCACGCCCGAGCGCAGCGCGTTCGCCGAGCTGGCCTGGGTGCCGAAGGCGGCCTGGGGCGGGTTCAACGCCGGCCTGGAGGTGGTGCACACCGGCAAGCTGTACGTCAACGACGCCAACAGCGACGCGGCGCCGGCCGTCACCCTGCTGAACCTGCGCGCCGGCTTCGTGCAGAAGTTCGGCCCCTGGACGCTCAGCCAGCTGCTGCGGGTGGAGAACGCCACGGACAAGCGCTACGCCGGCTCGGTGATCGTGAACGACGCCAACAGCCGCTTCTTCGAGCCGGCGCTGCCGAGGAATTGGATGGTGGCGTTCACGGCCCGGCACGAGTTCCGCTAAGGTTCCGCTCTCGCGGCGCGCGGCGCGCCGCAGGGAGTGCGGGCATGAGCGGAACGTCGGAGACCGTCACCCTCGGTGGCGGCTGCTTCTGGTGCATCGAGGCCGTGTACGAGCGCGTGCGCGGCGTCGTCGCGGTCGAGTCGGGCTACAGCAACGGCCGCGTGGCGCGGCCGACCTACGAACAGGTGTGCAGCGGCGAGACCGGTTGCGTGGAGGTGGTGCGCGTGCGCTTCGATCCGGCGCAGATCACGCTGCGCGAGGTGCTCGAGATCTTCTTCGTCGTGCACGACCCGACCACGCTGAACCGCCAGGGCAACGACGTGGGCACGCAGTACCGCTCGGGCATCTACGTCCACACGCCCGAGCAGGAGCGCGTGGCGCGCGAGGTGGTGGCCGAGTTGAATGCCAGGCTCGGCGGCCGCGTGGTCACCGAGATCGAGCCGGAGCGCGACTATTCGCGCGCCGAGGACTACCACCAGCACTACTTCGCCAACCACCCCGGCCAGGGCTACTGCGCCTTCGTGGTGGCGCCCAAGGTGGAGAAGTTCCGCAAGACCTTCGCGCAGCGCGTGCGCGAGGCCTGAGCGTCCGCCGCCGCTAGACTGCGGGCCGTGATGCGCCCGCAGACTTCCACCCGACGCTGGCTGCTGCCGATGATGGTGGCGGCCTTGTTGTGGCTGCAGGCGCTCGGCCTGTGGCACCAGGTGGTGCATGGCCATGCCGTGCACAGCGGCGCGGCCCCGGCCTCGGCGGGCGGGCACGATCCGCACGACCACCATGCCTTTGCCGGCCACGACGAAGGCGATCCGCAGTGCCGGCTGTTCGACCAGCTGGCCCACGCCGACATCGCGTTCGCTGCCGCGAACGCGGCGCCGTGCCTGACGGCGGGCGACGGCCCGGTGGCTGCCACGCCGGCCGGCCGGCCGGCGGCGCAGGCGGCCGGTTTCCTCGCGCGCGGCCCGCCCCTCGCGGCCTGAAGTCTCTCGAACCCGAGTGGCGCCGACGGCTGCGTGCCGGCGGCGCGCGGCGCGTGCGCGCGCCGTCCGACTTCCTCGCGATGGAACCCCCGACATGTCTTCTTCCCCCTTCACGCTGCGGCGCACGGCCGTGGCGCTGGCGGCTGCGGCCGTCCCCCTGGCCGCCACGGCCCAACCCGGCGCCACTCTCGATCCGGTGGTCGTCACCGGCAACCCGCTGCGCTCGTCCGAGCTGGCCGCGCCGGTCTCGTCCTTGGCCGGCGATGGCCTGGTGCTGCGCCGCGCTTCCTCGCTGGCCGAAACCCTGGCCGATCAGCCGGGCCTGTCGCCCACCTGGTTCGGTCCCAACGCCAGCCGGCCGGTGATCCGCGGCCTGGACGGCGACCGCGTGCGCATGCTCGCCAATGCCGGCAACTCGTTCGACGCCTCGGCGCTGAGCTACGACCATGCGGTGCCGATCGATCCGCTGGTGGTCGAGCGCATCGAGGTGCTGCGCGGCCCGGCCGCGCTGCTGTACGGCGGCAGCGCCATCGGCGGCGTGGTCAACGCGATCGACAACCGCATTCCCAGGGCACCGGTGAAGGAGCTCGGCGGCGCGGCGGAAGTGCGCCTCGGCGGCGCGCAGGCCGAGCGCGGGGCCGCTGCCCTGCTGGAAACGGGCAACGGCCGCTGGGCACTGCATGCCGACGTGTTCGGCCGCGAAACCGGCGACCTGCGCGTGCCGCGCTTCGTGCCGCTGGAAGACGGCGTGCCGCAGGAGGCCACGCGCGAGGTGCGCAACTCGGCCTCGCGCGCGAAGGGCGGCGCACTCGGCGCCTCGTTCACCCACGACAGCGGACACCTGGGCATCGCGGTCGACCGCTACGACAGCCGCTACGGGATCGTCGCCGAGCCCGACGTGACCATCCGCATGCAGCGCGACCACCTCGCGCTCGACGGCGAGTGGCGGCTGGCCGACGGCCCGCTGCGCAGCGTGCGCACGCGAGTGGGCCGCACGGTCTACGAGCACCGCGAGATCGAAGGCAGCGGCGAGGTGGGCACGGTGTTCGCCACGCGCGGCAGCGAGGCGCGTCTGGAGGCCGAGCATGCGCCGCTCGGCCCGCTGCGCGGCGCGTTCGGCACGCAGTGGGAGAGCAGCGACTTCTCCGCGCTCGGCGAAGAGGCCTTCGTGCCCTCGACCACCACGCGCAAGCAGGGGCTGTTCCTGCTGGAGGAGGCCGCCTGGCCGCTGGGCACGCTCAGCGGCGGCGTGCGCCTCGAACGCGCCCGCGTCGCCTCCGCAGGCGATGCCGATGCGTCCGCCGGCCAGTTCGGCCCGGCGCAGCAGCGCCGCTACTCGCTGCGCAGTGTCTCGCTGGCAAACCTGTGGACCTTCGCGCCGGGTTGGAGCCTGGCCACCACGCTGGCCCGCACCGAGCGGGCGCCGACCTCGTTCGAGCTCTACGCCAACGGCGCGCACGCCGCCACCGGGGCCTACGAGCGTGGCGACGCCACGCTGGGCGTCGAGCGCGGCCGCAACCTCGACGTCGCGCTGCGCTGGACCCGGGGCGACAGCGAACTGCGCCTGGGCGCCTTCGCGTCGCGCTTCTCGCGCTACATCACGCTGGCGGCCACCGGTGCGAACATCGACGTGGTCGACGAGGACGGCAACGTCGAGAGCGTGCCCGAGTACGTGTTCCGTGCCGCACGCGCGCGGCTGCGCGGCGTCGAACTGCAGGGCCGGCATCGCCTCGGCCTGCGCGGCTGGGCACTCGAGCTGCAGGCGCAACTCGACGTGCTGCGCGGCGACGACCTCGACCGCAACGAGCCGCTGCCGCGCCTGGCGCCGGCCCGGCTGCGCCTGGGCCTCGATGCGACGCACGGGCCGTGGTGGCTGTCGGCCTCGCTGGTGCACGCGCAGCGCCAGCGCCGCGTGCCCGCCACCGACACCGCGACGGATGGCTACACCGTGCTCGACCTCGCCGCGGCCCGACGCTTCGACTGGGGCGGCCACGCGGCGCTGGCCTTCGTGAAGCTCGGCAACGTGGGTGACGCGCTGGCCCGCAGCGCCACCAGCATTGCCTCGGTGCGTGAACTCGCGCCGCTGCCCGGCCGCGCCCTCCAGGCCGGCCTGCGCATGAGCTACTAGCCTGGGGGCAGCTGCGCGGGCGTCAGGGCGCCAGGCGCTCGCGCACCCACTGGCCGGCCTCGAGCCGGTAGCGCAGCCGGTCGTGCAGGCGCGACTTGCGGCCCTGCCAGAACTCCCAGCGGTCGGGCGTCAGGCGGTAGCCGCCCCAGTGCGGCGGCCGGGGTGGCTGCAGCAGGAACTGCGCGCCGTAGCGCGCCGCGTTGGCCACCAGCACGGCGCGCGACTCGATCACCTGGCTCTGCGGCGAGGCCCAGGCGCCGATGCGCGAGTCGAGCGGGCGCGACTGGAAGTAGGCGTCGCTCTCCTCGGCGCTGACCTTCTCGACCCGCCCCTCGATGCGCACCACGCGCTCGAGTTCGACCCAGTGGAACTGCAGCGCCGCGAACGGATTGCCGGCGAGTTCGCGGCCCTTGCGGCTCTCGTAGTTCGTGTACCAGACGATGCCGCGTTCGTCGTAGCCCTTGATCAGCACCACGCGGGTCGAGGGCCGGCCGTCGCTGCCGACCGTGGCCACGGTCATGGCATTGGGCTCGGGCAGCTCGGCGTCCAGCGCCTGGCGGAACCAGTGCTCGAACTGCTGCAGCGGATCGGGGGCGCTGGCGCGCTCGTCGAGTTCGTCGCGTTCGTAGCTCTTGCGAAGGTCGGCGATCGTGCGGGCTTTGTCACTCATGAGTCGATGCGGCAGCGGAGAAGCACCATGCTAGGGCTAACCCGCCCGATAGTTCTGCGTGGGCAATTCTGCTTACGGGGAATGCCTTAAGTGATGGTCCCACTACCTGCGGGTGGACCGGGCACCCATTCTTGGCTTCATCGCGCGTGCCGTCCATGGCGCAGCGCAAAGGCATTCAGCAGGAAGAGGGGTGGCGCCATGCGTGCGCAACCGGCGGTGATCGTGTTGGCGGCAGGCCGGGGGAGCCGCTTTCTGGGGGCGGACCACAAGCTCGCGCAGCGCCTGGGCAGCGCCACCGTGCTGTCGGCCACGCTGCGCCACGCGGTGGCATCGCGGCTGCCAGTCGTGGTGGTCACCACCGAGGGTTTCGCGGACGTGGCGCGCCGCCACGTGGCGGCGCGCGACGTGGTCGTCCTGCCCGAGGTCGGCACGCCCGGCCACGAGGGGCTGGGCATGGGCTACTCGATCGCCGCGGGCGTGAGCGCGATTCCCGACGCCGGCGGCTGGCTCATGCTGCCGGGCGACATGCCGATGGTGCGCAGCGAGACCCTGCTCGAGGTGGCGCGCGAACTGGCGCACCATGCCGTGGTGTTCGCCCAGCACAAGGGCGTGCGCGGCCACCCGGTGGGCTTCTCGGCCGAGCTCTACTCCGAGCTCAGCGCGCTGCGCGGTGACGAGGGGGCGCGCCGGCTCGTCGCGCGCTATCCGGCGATCGGCGTGGAGGTCGACGACCCGGGCGTGCTGATCGACGTGGACACCGAGGCCGACCTGGAAAGCGTGCGCCACGCGCAGCAGGACGCGGAAGGCCCGGCGCAGCGGCTCTGAGCCGCGCTCAGGCCGGCTGGGCCACTTGCAGCGCCAGGCGCTCGAGGCGCTCGATCTCGCGGTCGCGGATGCCGCGCTGGCGCAGCGAGGCGGCGGTCTCGAGCAGGTACTCCAGCGTGCTGCCGTAGCGCCCGCGGGCGTGGCGCAGGATGTCGAGCATCTCGGCATCGCCGATCTCGCCGGTGTGCGCCGGGCTGGTGCGGTCGAGCGTGAACGCCAGCGCGCGCACCGTGCCGGCCGGAGTGCGGCACGGCAGCCAGCGCGGGTCGTACACGCCGGTGGGCATCTCGCGAGCCCACAGCCGTTCGAGTTCGCGCTCGGCGCGGCTGCGCGCGACGCGATAGGCCACGCCCCGGCAGGAGCCGCCGGAGACGAGCGCGAACACCAGGCCGGGCCGCTCCGGCGTGCCGCGGTTGATGCGCGAGCGCATGCGCAGCGCGCGGTGCCAGCCGTGCACGGCGGCGCCGCGCTGCTCGTCGGCGTCGAACTCGGGGCGCCAGATGAGCGAGGCGTAGCCGAACACCCACAGGTCCTCGGCGCCGCCCCAGCCGCGCAGCGTTTCCTCCAGCAGGGCCTGGGGGTCGCGGATCGTCAGGGGGTCATCCGTGGCGTGCACGCCTCAACTCTAGAATGAAGCCGATCGTCATGAAGGGAGAAACGCATGAGCGATGCCAACGATGACGCACAGAACTACGCTTTGGGCGCCATCGCCGCCGTCGTGGCGCTGGTGATCGCCGGCGTGCTGACCCTGGCCCTCGCGCGCTCCGGCCCGTCCAGGCCTGCCCCTGCGGCGGCGGCCGCGGCCGCGGAGTCCGCGCCGCGCGTGTACTTCGAGGTCGATTCGGACGCCTTGCCGGCCGACGCCATGGAGGTGCTCGACCGTGTCGCCGAGCAGCTCCGGGCCCGTCCTGGCGCGGCCGTGCTCATCTCGGGCTTCCACGACGCCTCGGGCAACCCCGAACACAACGCCGAGCTCGCCAAGCGGCGCGCGCAGGCCGCACGCCAGGCGCTCGAAGCCAAGGGCGTGCCGGCCGCCCAGCTGGTGCTCGACAAGCCGCGCGAGACGCTCGGCGGCGGCGACGCCCGCGAGGCGCGCCGGGTCGAGCTGCGCCTGCAGTAGCCCGCCACGCGCCGCCGGCCGCGGACCGCCTTGTTTTGACGATGTAACTCGGTTACTGGATAATCTGTGGTCAGGTTACGGCCCGACCAGGAGATTGCCATGAAACCCGTTCTCGTCGAGGTCACCCAGCGCATCCGTGAACGCAGCGCGGCCACGCGCGGCGCCTACCTCGCGCGCGTGGAGGCGGCCACGCAGCGTCCGCGCGGCGCGGACCGCATGGGCTGCGCCAACGTCGCCCACGCCTTCGCGGCCCTGCCCGCGAACGACAAGCTGCGCGTGGTGGCCGAGCGCGCGCCGAACATCGGCGTGGTCACGGCCTACAACGACATGCTCTCGGCCCACCAGCCCTACGAGGGCTTCCCGGCCGTGATCCGCGACGAGGCGCGCCGGCTCGGCGCCACCGTGCAGGTGGCCGGCGGCGTTCCGGCGATGTGCGACGGCGTCACGCAGGGCCTGCCGGGCATGGAGCTGAGCCTGTTCTCGCGCGACACCATCGCGATGGGCACCGCCATCGCGCTCACGCACGACGTGTTCGACGCCGCGCTGCTGCTCGGCGTGTGCGACAAGATCGTGCCGGGGCTGCTGATCGGCGCGCTGCACTTCGGACACCTGCCCTGCGTGTTCGTGCCGGCCGGACCGATGGGCAGCGGGCTGTCGAACACCGAGAAGTCCAAGGTGCGCGAGCAGTTCGCGCAGGGCCTGGTGGGCCGCGACAAGCTGCTCGAGGCCGAATCGGCCGCCTACCACGGCCCCGGCACCTGCACCTTCTACGGCACCGCCAACAGCAACCAGATGCTGCTCGAGGCGATGGGTCTGCACGTGCCGGGTGCCGCCTTCGTGCATCCGCACGCCGGGCTGCGCGAGGCGCTCACGCGCGAGGCGGTGCGTACCGTGCTCGCCATCACCAAGGAGCGGCGCTTCACGCCGATCGGCCGGCTCGTCGACGAGCGGGTCATCGTGAACGCGATGGTGGCGCTGCTGGCCACCGGCGGCTCTACCAACCACCTCATCCACTGGGTCGCGGTGGCGCGCGCCGCGGGCCTCCTGATCGACTGGACCGACTTCAGCGACCTGTCCCGCGCCACGCCGCTGCTGGCGCGCATCTACCCGAACGGCAGCGCCGACGTGAACCAGTTCCAGGCGGCGGGCGGACCGGGCTACGTGATCCGCGAGCTGCTCGATGCCGGACTGATGCACGCCGACGTGACCACCGTCGCCGAGGGCGGACTGCGTGCCTACGGCGCACTGCCGGCGCAGGACGCGGGCGGCGCGCTGCGCTGGAGCGCGTTGCCGCCGGACAGCGGCGACGCGAGCGTGCTGCGGCCCGCCGCCGCGCCCTTCAGCGCCGAAGGCGGCCTGAAGCTGCTGACGGGCAACCTGGGTCGCTCGGTGATCAAGGTTTCCGCCGTGCCGGACGATCGCCACGTCATCGAGGCGCCGGCGCGCGTGTTCGACTCGCAGGAAGCGCTGCAGGCCGCCTTCAAGGCCGGCGAGCTGGAGTGCGACGTGGTGGCGGTGGTGCGCTTCCAGGGCCCGCGCGCCAACGGCATGCCGGAACTGCACAAGCTGACGCCGCCGCTGGCGGTGCTGCAGGGCAGGGGCTTCAAGGTGGCGTTGGTCACCGATGGGCGCATGAGCGGCGCCTCCGGCAAGGTGCCGGCGGCCATCCACGTCAGCCCGGAGGCCCTCGACCAGGGCCCGCTGGCACGCGTGCGCGACGGCGACCCGATCCGGCTCGACGCCGTGGCCGGCACGCTCGACGTCCTGGTGGACGGCGCCGAGTGGGCCGCGCGCACGCCGGCGCGCCTCACCGACGCGGCGGCCGAGACAAATGCCCACGGCCTGGGCCGCGAACTGTTCGGCGGCCTGCGCCGCAACGTGCTGGGCGCCGAGCAGGGCGCCTGCACCTGGCTCTGACGGAGGACCGGGATGAACACGCTCGAACTCGCCGCCCACGGCCCCGTGATCCCGGTGATCGTGATCCACGACGTGGCCGACGCCGTGCCGCTGGCGCGCGCGCTGGTCGACGGCGGCGTGCGGGTGCTGGAGGTGACGCTGCGCACCCCCGCCGCGCTGCGCTGCATGGAGGCGATCGCCGCCGGCGTGCCCGGCGCGATCGTCGGCGCCGGCACGGTGCGCAGCGTGGCCGATGCGCGCGACGCGAAGAACGCCGGCTGCGCGTTCGCCGTCAGCCCCGGCTACACGCGCGCGGTGGGCCAGGCCTGCCACGACATCGGCCTGCCGCTGCTGCCGGGCGTGGCCACGGCGAGCGAGGTGATGCAGGCGAACGCCGACGGCTTCCACTTCCTCAAGTTCTTCCCGGCCACGGCCGCCGGCGGCATTCCGCTGCTCAAGGCGCTGCACGGGCCGTTTCCCGACGTGGCCTTCTGCCCCACCGGCGGCATCACGCCCGAGACGGCGCCGCAGTTCCTCGCGCTGCCCAACGTCAGGGTCTGCGGCGGCTCGTGGCTGACGCCCGGCGACGTCGTCGCGGCCCGGGACTGGGCCCGCATCACTGCGCTGGCGCGCCAGACGCAGGCGCTGCGCGGCGCTTGACGTGCCGTAACAGGGCCCGGTGGGGCTGGGGCAGAATTTGCCCATGACCGAAGTGCAACAGCCCCAACCGGTCACGCCCGAACTGCGCGCGTGGATCGTCGAACAGGCCAAGGCCGGCGCCCAGCCGGAGGCCGTGATCGCCTCGATGGTGGCCAGCGGCTGGCGCGAGGACGTGGCGATGGCCGCGCTGGAGGACACGCTGCGCGGCTTCCTCGACGAGCGCGCCAAGGCGGCCCAGTTGCCGCCGGCGGTGCCGGTGCCCGACCCCCTGCCCGGACAGGGCGGCATCCCCACCACCATCCGGCTGCCCGACCGCGAGGTGCGCATCGTGCTGGCGATGCGCGACCCGCGCGTCGTCGTGTTCGGCGGGCTGCTCTCGCACGAGGAATGCGACGAACTGATCGCGCTGGCCGCCAAGCGCCTGACGCGCTCGGAGACGGTGCAGACCGACACCGGCGCGAGCGAGGTGAACTCGGCGCGCACCAGCCAGGGCATGTTCTTCGACCGCGGCGAGAACGAGCTCTGCTCGCGCATCGAGGCGCGCATCGCGGCGCTGATCGGCTGGCCGGTGGAGCGCGGCGAAGGCATCCAGGTGCTGCGCTACCGGCCGGGCGCCGAATACAAGCCGCACTACGACTACTTCGACCCCGCCCAGCCGGGCACGCCGACGATCCTCAAGCGCGGCGGGCAGCGCGTCGCCACCGTGGTGATGTACCTGAACGACCCCGAGGTCGGCGGCGGCACCACCTTCCCCGACGTCCAGCTGGAGGTCGCGCCGGTGAAGGGCAACGCGGTGTTTTTCAGCTACGAGCGTGCCCATCCGTCCAGCAGGACGCTGCACGGCGGCGCGCCGGTGGTGGCGGGCGAGAAGTGGGTCGCGACCAAGTGGTTGCGCGAGGGAGTGTTCCGTTGACCTCCGATGCCGGAGCGCTGTGCGGCATCACGGTGATCGACCTGACCCGGCTGCTGCCGGGCCCGCTGGCCACGCGCCACCTCGCCGAGATGGGCGCGACGGTGCTGAAGATCGAGGGCCCGGCGCGCGACGGCCAAGAGGACGGCACCCGCCACATGGGCCTGACGCGCGCCGACCGCGAGGCGGGCCGACCCAGCCTGACCTTCCGGGCACTCAACGAAGGCAAGCAGCTGCACGAGATCGACCTGCGCAGCGACGCCGGGCGCGCGCGGCTGCTCGAACTGGCGCGCGGCGCCGACCTGCTCGTGGAGGGTTTCCGCCCGGGCGTGATGGAACGCCTCGGGCTCGGCTGGGAGACGCTGCACGCGCTCAATCCGAGGCTGGTGGTGTGCGCCATCACCGGCTACGGCCAGCACAACGCCTGGTCGCACCGCGCCGGCCACGACATCAACTACATCGCGATGGCTGGCGTGCTCGAGCAGATCGCCACTATCGACGGCGAGGTCGCGGTGCCGAACTTCCAGATCGGCGACCTGATGGGCGGCACGCAGGCGGCGGTGTCGGGCATGCTCGCGGCGCTGCTGGCGGCGCAGCGCAGCGGCCGCGGCCGCTTCGTCGACGTGTCGATGACGCACGAGGTGCACCGGCACCACGTGCTGGCGCGCATCACGCTGGAGGCCACGGGGCGCACGCCGGCGCCGGGGCGCGACCTGCTGTCCGGCGGTGCGCCCTGCTACGGCGTCTACCGCTGTGCCGACGGCCGCTTCGTGGCGGTGGGGGCGCTGGAGATGAAGTTCTGGGCCGCGCTGTGCGAGGCGCTCGGCCATCCGGAGTGGCGCGAGCGGCACTGGTCGCGCGGACTCGTGCCCGGCGGCGCCGATTCGATGGCGCTGCGCGGCGCCGTGGCGGCGGTCTTCGCCAGCCAGACCATGGCGCACTGGGCCGCGCTGTTCGAGCGCGTGGACGCCTGCGTCACGCCGGTGCTGCGGCTCGACGAGCTCGCCGCGCACCCGGTGCACCGGAGCGGCTGAGCGCGCTCAGGCGCGCAGCGCCCCGGGCGACGAGTTGGAGAACGGCCGGCTGTCCTCGATGCGTCGCCACTTGCGCTGCTCCCAGGCTGCGGGCCCTGCAGCGGCCAGCTGTCGATGAGTCCGGCGAGCTCGGCACGCGACACGCGCGCGAAGCGCGGCCCCGTCGCGCGCAGCGGCCAGCGCCCCTGGCGCAGCGGCCGCGGCAGCGACACCTGCCGCTGCGGCACCCAGTAGACGCAGCCGCGCTCGGCCCAGAAGGCCTGGCGCTCGAAGTTCACCCGACCGGCAAAGCCGGTGTAGTCGGGCAGCAGCAGCACGTCGTCGGGTGTCTCGACCAGCGCGTACTGCAGGTCGCCCGGCGAATCGCCGGCGCCGGCGTGGACGAAGACGACGCGCCGGATGTCCTGCGCGGCGACACGATCGATGGCTTGCTCGTCGCGATAGACGACGATCTCCTGGCCTTGCCAGGCCGTGCGCCAGGTGGTTTTCATGGCGGCTCCCGACGACTCCTCGTGTGGTGGTTGCCCACCATAGCCGCACGCGGCTGTCACACTGTGTCGAGTCGCATCAGCTTGCAAGCGCGACGCCCAGCGCAGCCGCCAGGCCGGCCAGCAGCGCGCTGCCGACCCGCAGGGCATAGGCCGGTCCGCCGGCCGCGGCCGCGGTCACGAGCCGGGTCAGCGTGTTGGTGGTGAGCGCCAGCAGGCAGCCGGCCAGCAAGGTGTGCTCGTCCAGCGTGCCGGCGGCGAACAGCGCCAGCAGCGAGGCAATCGGCGAGTGCGCGTCGGCCAGTGCGGCCAGCGCCGCGCCGGCCAGCACGCCGGCGCTGCCGAAGTGCTGCTGCGCCTGGCTCACGCCGAGCGCCACGCCGCCCAGCAGCACGGCGATGAGCAGGGCCTCGCGCAGGCGCAGCGCGCTGCGGTCGGCAAGCACCGGCGGTGGCGGCGCGGTGCCGCCGCCGCCGCGCGTCCACAGCCAGGCCGCCAGCAGCGTCGCCGCCGTGACGGCCAGGGCGAGCGGGGCCAGGCGCAGCAATGCCAGGGGCGAGAGGGCGGCGGCGAGCGCCAGCATCTGCACCCAGGTGGCACATCCCGACAGCGCACCGGCCGCGGCGGCCAGCGGCAGCGGCAGTTGGCCGGAGCGCGAGCGGCCGCCGAACGCAGCCACCGTGGCGGTGCTGGAGACGAAGCCGCCGAAGAAGCCGGAGGCGGCGGTGCCGAGCCGCGCCCCGAACAGGCGCAGCGCGACGTGGCCGGCGGCCTGCAGCGCGAGGATGAGCAGCACCAGCGCCGCCAGCGGCCGCGGCCGCATGCCCGCCAGCCAGGGCAGCGCTTCGTTGGGCACCAGCGGCAGGATCACCAGCGCGAGCGCGGCGAGCATCAGGCCGTCGTGCAGTTCCTGCTCGCGCAGCCAGTGCGTGGCGAAGCGGTGCAGCTGCGTGCGCGCCGCGAGCAACACCGCGAGCAGGGTGCCGCAGGCCGCCCCCAGCAGCGGCGCGTGCACCGAGAGCACGCCGACCAGGTAGGTCGCGAACAGGGCCAGCTCGGTGGTCAGGCCCGGATCGCGCGAGCGGCTGCGCGCGTAGGCGAGGGCCGCCATCACTCCCACCAGCACCGCGCCGGCCAGCACCAGCCCCGGCACCGCGATGGCCTGCGAGAGGGCGCCGAGCAGCGCGGCGACGCTGAAGGTGCGCACGCCGGCGGCGGCGCGGTCGTCCCCCTGGCCTTTGCGGCGCTCGCGCTCCAGGCCGACCAGCAGGCCGCAGCCGAGCGCGACGGCGATGCCCTCGACCGTGGCGCCACTCGCGTCGAACAGGTTCAGACCGACACCCTCGCCAGATGCTCCGGCACCGCCACACGCCAGCCCAGCGCGTCGGCGATGCGGCTGCGCAGCGCGTCGGCCGCGGCGGGCTCGCCGTGCACCACCCAGGTCTGCTGCGGCGCGCGCTGGAAGCCGCCCAGCCAGCGCATCAGCTCGTTGGCGTCCGCATGGCCGGAGAAGCCCTCCAGGTGATGCACCTGGGCCTTCACCGCGACGTACTCGCCGAAGATCTTGACCTCGCTGGCGCCCTCCACCAGCTTGGCGCCGCGCGTGCCGGCCACCTGGAAGCCGGGGAACACGATCGTGTGCCTGGGGTTCGGTGCCATGGCTTTGAGATGGTGCAGCACGCGCCCGCCGGTGGCCATGCCGCTGGCCGAGATGATCACGCTCGGGTAGCGTGCCCGCGACACCTTCTCCGACTGCTGCGGCGTGGTGACCACGGTCACGCCGTCGCACAGCGTGTTCGCCTCGCGCGCGCTCAGGCGCAGCAGCCGCCGATGCCGCTGGTACAGCGCGGTGGCGGCGGTGGCCATCGGGCTGTCGAGGTAGACCGGCGTGTCCGGCGGGATCTCGCCGGCCGCCTTCAGGCGCTGCAGCACCAGCATCAGCGCCTGCGCACGGCCGACCGCGAAAGAAGGCAGCAGCACCGAGCCGCCGCGCCGCAGCGTGGCGCGGATGATCGCGCCCAGCGCCTGCTGCGGGTCCTGCGCCGGGTGCACGCGATCGCCGTAGGTCGATTCGACCAGCAGCACGTCGGCGTGCGCGATGGGCTGGGGCGCCGGCATGAGCAGGTCGTGCTCGCGGCCGAGATCGCCCGAGTAGACCAGCGTCGCGTCGCGGTGGCGCAGCGTCACCGCACAGGCGCCCAGCAGGTGGCCCACCGGCGTGAGCTCGGCCTGCACGTTACCGACGCGCACCGCCCTGCCGGCCGGCAGGGGGGAGAGCTTCGCGATCGCGCGCTTCGCGTCGGTCACCGTGTACAGCGGCAGCGCGGGCGCGTGGCGCGAGAAGCCGAAGCGGTTGGCGCGCCGCGCGTCCTCCTCCTGCAGGTGGGCGCTGTCCAGCAGCAGCACCTCGGCGAGGTCGCGCGTGGCCTGCGTGCAGTGGATCGGCCCCTTGAAACCCTGCTTGACCAGCGCCGGCAGGTAGCCGCTGTGGTCGAGGTGGGCGTGGCTGAGCACGACGGCGTCGATCTCCCGGGCCGGCACCGGCAGCGGCGCCCAATTGCGCTCGCGCAGCGTCTTGAAGCCCTGGAAGAGCCCGCAGTCGAGCAGGATGGTCTGGCCGTCGAGTTCGACGAGGTGGCGCGAGCCGGTGACCGTGTCCGCGGCGCCGAGGAAATGGATCTGCATGGCGCGAGCCTAGCGCAGTGCCGGGCGGCTCCGGTTGATGCGCCTCGGATGGCGAGAATGCGCGCATGCGGCTCTTCCTCGCCCTGTGGCCCGACGACGAGGTGCGCGCGCGGCTCGCCGGCGCGCAGCGGGCCTGGGGTTGGCCGCGACGCGCCGTGTGCGTGCCGCCGCAGCAGCTGCACGCCACGCTGCACTTCCTCGGCGAGGTCGACGAGCCCGCGGTGCCCGCGCTGGTGGCCGGGCTCCCCCCCGCGCTGCGCTTCACGCTGAGGCTGGCTCGCGCCGCACTCTGGCCGCGCGGGCTGGCGGTGCTGGAGGCGGACGAAGTGCCGCCGGCGCTGGCGCAACTGCACGCCGCGCTGGCGGCGCTGCTGCGCGCGCAAGGCCTGCGCGTGGAGGCGCGGCGCCTGCGCCCGCACGTGACGCTGGCGCGCCACGCGCTCGGCGCCGCCGAGCCCGCGGACTTCGCGCCGCTGGACTGGGCGGTGCAGGGCTACGCGCTGGTGCGCTCGCACGCCGGCCCGCCGCTGCGCTACGAGGTGGTCGCGCGACGGGACGCGGCGAGCTAATCGCCCAGCGACAGCAGCGCGAAGCTCACCAGCCAGTGCGTGGCGGCGAAGTCGCCGCCGGTCACGTGCGGCCAGGCGGCGGCACGGTGCGCGAGGGCCGCCTCGTGCAGGGCGGCGTCGCCGAGGGTGTGCGCCAGCGCGGCCAGAGCCCCGGCGCGCGAGAGATTCAAGCCGTCCAGGTGCACCAGCTGCGGATCGAGCCGGTCGCTGACCAGCGCCGGCTGCAGCCAGGACCGCAGGGCGTCGCCGCGGGGGGCGAACCCGCGCCACCAGTCCAGGAACCCTTCGCGCGGCAGCAACTCGCGCATCAGCCACGCCTGCACCAGACCGCCCGAGAGGAAGTCGGCCCCGCCGGGCTCGTAGTGCGCCGGGTAGTCGCGGTCGTGGGCGAACCAGCGCTGCGCGGCCGCCTCGATGGCGCGCTTGAGGCCGTCGTCACCGAAGCGGCGCGCCAGCAGCATCGCGAAGGCCGAGTTGGCGTGGGTGCCGGCGCGCACCGGGTAGTGGCTGCGGCCGAGGAAGTCCGCCAGCCGCCCGGCGATGTCGTGCGCCAGCGGACGCAGCGCCGCCGCCCAGCGCGCCCGCTGCGGCAGCGTGTCGTCCGGCGCGTCGAGCTCCGCCTGCAGCGCGAGCAGCCAGGCCCAGCCGTACGGCCGCTCGAAGCTGCCGCGCCGTGGATGCGCGGCGTAGCGCCGTTCCACGGCGACGAGTGCGTCGCGCAGGTGCGCGTCGAAGTGCGACACGATGGGCTCGCGCTGCGGCAGGCCGGGCCTGCGGCGCAGCAGTCGCAGCAGCGACCAGTGCATGTGCACGCTCGAGTGCCAGTCGTAGCTGCCGTCGAACACCGGATGGATCTCGGCCGGGCGCGGGCAGTCGTCGGCGTCGAGGATCAGGTGGTCGAGCTTATGAGGGAAGCGCTGCCGCACCGCAGCCAGCGCGCAGTCGGCGAAGCGCTGCGCGTCGGCCGCCGCCAGCGGCAGCACGGCCATCAGGCCCGCACCACGATCGGGAAGCGTGCCCGCAGCGCGTCGCCGCCCGCCTCGAAGGCCAGCGTCAGCGCGGCACGGTCCTCCCCGCGCAGGCGCTGCCAGAGGACGTCGCGCGCGTTGCCCGCATCGCCCTGGACGTACACCTGCGTGGGGAGCAGTTCGCGCGCGCCCAGCCGCACCTTCAGGTGGATGTGCGGCGTGCGTCCGCTGTAGGGCGCCGGGCGCAGCGTGCGGAAGCGATAGCCGCCGTCGGCCCCCACCATCACCCGGCCGAAGCCCTGGAAGGCCGGGTCGGCCCGCCCGCCGTCGCCGGGGTGGTGGTAGTGACCGTCCGGATCGCACTGCCAGATCTCGACCGCCGCACCGGCGACGGCCCGGCCCGCCGTGTCGGTCACCGTGCCTTCCAGCCACGCGGCCTGGCCGCGGCCGTAGCGGCGTCCCGAGAGCACGAGCAGGTCGCCGTCGGTGTCGGCCGGGAACTCGACCGGATAGAACGGGCCTTCGGTCTGCGCCGGGGTGGGGCGCAGCGTCCCCTGTGCCAGCGAGGACCGCCACACCGCCGGCGCGGCCAGCGCGGCGGCGGCACCCAGCAGCAGGCGGCGCGGGATGGACATGCCGGGGATGCTAGCGCCGCGGCGCTGCGAGCGGATACAAGCCCCCGCAGGCCATGGGCGACAATCCGCCGATGACGTTCCCTCTCGGATCGCTGCGCGCCGATGATGGCGCGCCGGCTGCTTCCCCTTCCGCGACCCGCGTCGTGCCACGCTGGCGTGCGCGCCTCGCCCTGGGCGTGGGCGCCGTGCTGTGGCTGCTGGCGCTGCTGGCCCTGGCCACCCACAGCCCCGCCGACCCGGCCTTCACCACCTCGGGCAGCGTCGAGCAGGCCACCAACCAGGCCGGCACGCTGGGTGCGCTGTTCTCCGACGCCCTGTACTTCCTGTTCGGCTTCTCGGCCTGGTGGCTGATGCTGGTGAGCCTGCGCGCCTGGCTCGGCGGCCTCGCGCGCGTGCTGCGCAGCGAGCAGGCGAGCTCCGCGCCGGCCGATCCGCACGAGCCGCCGGCCTGGCTGTTCTGGGTCGGCGTGGTCGTGCTGCTGGCGGCGAGCTGCGCGCTGGAGAACACGCGGCTCTACCAGTTCGAGGCCCGCGTGGCCGGTGGCCATGCCGGCGGCGTGCTGGGCTACCTGCTCGGCCCGGCGAGCCAGAAGCTGCTCGGTTTCGCCGGGTCCGGCGTGCTGTGGATCGCCGCCCTGGTGGCCGGCGTCGCGATGTCGCTGCGCTTCTCCTGGCTGCGCGTGGCCGAGGCCATCGGCACCTGGCTGGACTCCTTCCGCGAGAAGCGCGCCGAGGCCATCGAGCGCGCCGAGGACATCCGCCTCGGCGAGCGCGCTCAGCGCGAGCGCGAGGAGGTGGTCGAGGTCGAGCACCACCTGCAGGAGGAGCACCTGCCGATCGTGATCGAGTCGCCGGTGCCCGAGCTGCCCAAGTCCGCGCGCGTCGCCAAGGAACGCCAGAAGCCGCTCTTCACCGAGATCGCCGACACCAAGCTGCCGCAGGTCGACCTGCTCGACGCCGCGCCGGGCCGCCAGGAGACCGTCGCGCCCGAGACGCTGGAGATGACCTCGCGACTCATCGAGAAGAAGCTCAAGGATTTCGGCGTCGAGGTGCGCGTGGTGGCCGCCTCGCCGGGGCCGGTGATCACCCGCTACGAGATCGAGCCCGCCACCGGCGTGAAGGGCGCGCAGATCGTCAACCTCGCGAAGGACCTGGCGCGCTCGCTGTCGCTGGTGAGCATCCGCGTCGTCGAGACCATCCCCGGCAAGACGACGATGGCGCTGGAACTGCCCAACGCCAAGCGCCAGACGATCCGCTTGTCCGAGATCCTCGGCTCGCAGGTCTACAACGACGCCGCCTCGATGCTCACGATGGGTCTGGGCAAGGACATCGTCGGCAACGCCGTGGTGGCCGATCTCGCCAAGATGCCGCACTGCCTGGTGGCCGGCACCACCGGCTCGGGCAAGTCGGTGGGCATCAACGCGATGATCCTCAGCCTGCTCTACAAGGCCGAGGCGCGTGACGTCCGACTGATCCTCATCGACCCGAAGATGCTCGAGCTGAGCGTCTACGAGGGCATCCCGCACCTGCTCGCACCGGTGGTGACCGACATGAAGCAGGCCGGCAACGCGCTGAACTGGTGCGTCGGCGAGATGGAGCGGCGCTACAAGCTGCTCTCGACCATGCGCGTGCGCAACCTGGCCGGCTACAACAAGAAGATCGAGGAGGCCGCGGAGAAGGGCGAGAAGATCCCCAACCCGTTCAGCCTCACGCCCGAGCAGCCCGAGCCGCTCGAGCGCCTGCCGCACATCGTCGTCGTGATCGACGAGCTCGCCGACCTGATGATGGTGGTGGGCAAGAAGATCGAGGAACTGATCGCGCGGCTGGCGCAGAAGGCGCGCGCCTCCGGCATCCACCTGATCCTGGCCACGCAGCGGCCCAGCGTCGACGTGATCACCGGCCTGATCAAGGCCAACATCCCGACGCGCCTGTCCTTCCAGGTGTCGAGCAAGATCGACAGCCGCACCATCCTCGACCAGATGGGCGCCGAGGCGCTGCTCGGCCAGGGCGACATGCTCTACCTCACGCCGGGCGGCGGCATCCCGGTGCGCGTGCACGGCGCCTTCGTGTCGGACGAGGAGGTGCACCGCGTCGTCGAGTACCTCAAGAGCCAGGGCGAGCCGAACTACATCGAGGGCATCCTCGAGGGCGGCACGCTCGACGGCGAGGGCGGCGACATCCTCGCCGGCGAGGGCGGCGCCGGCGGCGGCGAGAGCGACCCGATGTACGACCAGGCGGTGGCCATCGTGCTGCAGCACAAGCGGGCCTCGATCTCGCTGGTGCAGCGCCACCTGCGCATCGGCTACAACCGCGCGGCGCGGCTGCTGGAACAAATGGAGAAATCCGGGCTCGTAACTGCCATGTCCAGCAACGGCAACCGGGACATCATCGTTCCCAGCCGCGACGCATGAAGATTCGTTTCGCTGTGCTGCTGGCGCTCGGCGCCGCG
>Ga0209172_10004443_pt1 | contig 18897 bp, 13 predicted proteins | sample LarsenN4metaG_FD_184113 | JGI IMG/M metagenome (GOLD analysis project Ga0209172, IMG submission 184113) | Hot spring sediment bacterial and archeal communities from British Columbia, Canada, to study Microbial Dark Matter (Phase II) - Larsen... ... | reverse complement strand
TTTGACCGTCACATCGCTGAATTTGACGATACTTTTCAGGAGTTCCAGTTCGCGTTTTTCGCTTGCGGCATTCACGGCGTTTGATGCTGCGAGGTCGGTTTCCGTCTCTTCTTCCCGCTCGGTTTGTTTTTCTTTTTTGATGAAAACTGAAAAAAGTTTTTTCCAAAACAGCACAAACAAACTCATGCGACGAAGAATCAGCGTCGCGCGGCCTTGAATAAGTGTCTCATTGTCAATTTTTTTTACACCCCAAAACAATAAGGCGAAAAAGGCGGAAAGCAGCGCGACGGCTATCAACCACACTACTTCGCCCGGCAGATGCAGGCGCTGCGAAAGGTCGTACAGCATCGAACGGACACTTGCCAACTGTACGAACCACGCTACGGAAAAAACAACCAGAAGCAGTTTGAGCAGCAGCCGCGCCAACAACAGAGCAGCCATGACCGGGCGAATATCGCGGACGAGACCATAGGCTCGCTGCGCCGATTTCGACGAGTCCGTGCGGAGTTGCTCCGCTTCATTGGGCAGGACGGCGACGAGTGTTCGTTCGGCGAGCAAGACAAAAAAATACAGCAGGAGGACGAGAAGAGACAGACCCATGTTGCGGCAAAAGGCAAGAAGCAAGCGGCCAGAAAGTATCGCTTGCTTCTTGAAATCTAGAATGGCAAATCGTCGCCGTCGGCAGGAGCCGACGTTTCGACGGTCGGCATCGGAGCGGCGGACATAGCGCGGCTACTGGGTTCGGAAGCAGGGAAACGGCTGTCGTTGTTCGTACCTGCGCCGCCTTCGCGTTTTTCGAGGATGCGAAGTTGATTCGCGACAATGTCGGTTACATTGCGTTCCACGCCGTCCTGGCCTGCGTATTTGCGGTAGGAAATTTTACCCTCCACAAATACTTGCATGCCTTTTTTGAGTTGTTTTTCGGCGCGTTCGGCGAGTTCGCGCCACACAACCACGTTATGCCACTCGGTGAGTGTTTGCCAGTTGCCGTCTTTGTCTTTGTAGTTTTCGTTGGTGGCAAGCGAGAAACGACCGACGGCTGTTCCATTTTCCAGATGGCGGATTTCAGGGTCTCCGCCGAGGTTGCCGATGAGGGTGACTTTGTTTATCATGGTTTGAAGAATTTAGGTAAAAAAAGCGAGTTTAAAATAACGATAAAGTTAGGGCATTATCCCGTAAATACCAATCAATCACGCGGGGTACTGCAATATTTTTTTTCAAATCAGATCTTGAAACTCGCACACATTTGTCGAAAGGTTGTTTTTCAAAAACCTTTGGCGAGTTGTCATCGAAGAAGGTTATTTCACAAAAAATAGCAGTGATATTGCGGTGGGTCAGCACCTGACGGTAGGGTTTTGAAAATCGAATTTCCGGACTCCAGCGCGCGATATCAAATTTTTCAAAAATCAATTTTTTCAAATCCTGGTTATCCGTCGGAAATGCAGACAGTTCCAGCATCGGAAATTCCCATAAATTCTGCCAAATATCCTTGCCCGCGCGTTTTTGAACAAAGGTGTCGCCCCGAAAATCAGCGACGAGATAGACAAAAAAACGGTCTTTTTTGGTCAAAACCTTCGATTTCAGCGGCAATTCGGCGACTTTATTCCGCTCGAGAGCGAGGCATTGCGGGCGCAGCGGGCAGGCCGGGCATTTCGGTTGCTGGGGTGTGCAATGCGTCGCGCCGAAGTCCATCAGTGCCTGATTGAAATCGCCGGGATGAGCACGGTCGAGCAACGCTTGCGCGAGTGCGGCGAATTCTTTTTTGGCGGCAGGCGTATCGGTCGGCGTTTCGATGCCGAAAAAGCGGGCGAGTACGCGGTACACGTTGCCGTCCAGCACAGCGTGCGGCAGGTTGAAAGCAAACGATGCGATGGCCGCCGCCGTATAGTCGCCCACGCCTTTCAGTGCCCGGATATCCTCGTACTTGTCGGGGAATTTTCCACCTAAATCGTTGGCAATCAGTTTGGCAGTGGTATGGAGATTGCGAGCGCGGGAATAATAGCCGAGTCCTTCCCAAAGTTTCAGGACTTCGTCCTCAGGCGCGTCGGCAAGCGCCTGCACGTCGGGATATTTTTCGACAAATCTGTGGTAGTAGGGCAAACCCTGTTCTACGCGGGTTTGCTGCAAAATGATTTCCGAGAGCCAGATTTTGTAAGGGTCTTGTTCGCCTTTCCAGGGAAGCGGGCGGTGGTTTTGGGCAAACCAGGCAAACAGGTTTTCGCGAAAAAACTGTTTGTTATCCATCTTCGCCTTCCATTTCTTCTTCCGGCTCATGGCTGGAAGGAAGTGTAGCGGACGAGCCGTTGCCGTTCAGAATGCCCATCGCCGCCATAGCGCGTTCGCTGGCGAGCTGTTCGGCGCTTTTTTTGTTGAAATCATCGGCAGTGCCGAGTTTTTTGCCGTCCACATACACAGCGACTTTGAATTTGTCGCGTTTCTCACTCTTGTATTTCGCCACTACTTTGTACTCGATGTTGCGGCCATTTTTCTGGCACCATTCGAGCAATTGACTTTTGTAATTGTCGTCGAAACTCTCCAGTTCGTGGATGTCGAGATAGCGCCGGAGGATGCGCCGGATGACGTATTGTTTGGTTTTATCGTAACCAACTTCGATGTAAACGGCGCCAACGAGCGCTTCCAGCGCGTTGCCGAGCATGGATTTGGAAAGGCGTGTCTGGTTATAGTTTGCCAGAAAAAGATCGAGGCCCATTTTGTCGGCAATCTCGTCGAGCGAGTTGCGCTTCACGATTTTGGAGCGCATTTTCGTGAGAAATCCTTCGTCAGAGTTCGGGTATTTTTTGAATAAATACTCGCCGACGATGGTACTCAACACGGCGTCGCCGAGGAACTCAAGCCGTTCATTGTTGGCAATGGCGTAGTCGCGGGTGTTGAAAGTGCTTTTGTGAAAAAAAGCAAGTTTGAACAAAGATAAATGGATGGGTGTGAAGCCAACCAGCGACTTCAACCGGCGGGCCAGTTCTTTATCAGGATGCAGATAGTAGTTGTATAAGCGTCGAATAAATCGCACAGAAACAGTGTTTTTTGGCTCACGCTTGCCGGAAAATAATGGAGGCGTTGTGCCCGCCGAAGCCGAATGTGTTGCTCAGTGTAGCTTTCACTTTGCGTTGTTGGGCTTCGTTGAATGTCAGATTAAGTGAAGGATTGATTTCAGGGTCGTCGGTAAAGTGGTTGATGGTGGGTGGTACGAAATCGTGCTGCATTGCCAGTATGCACGCGATTGCCTCGATAGCGCCTGCGGCGCCGAGCAAGTGGCCGGTCATACTTTTCGTCGAAGAAATATTCAGTTTGCTTGCGTGTGCACCGAATACTTTCTCGATTGCGATCAGTTCTGCCACGTCGCCCAGCGGGGTGGACGTGCCGTGCGTGTTGATGTAGTCAATATCGCCTGGTTTCATGCCTGCATCTTCGAGGGCGAGATTCATCACATTGATGACGCCGATGCCTTCAGGATGTGGTGCGGTAATGTGATAAGCGTCGGCAGTGGCGGCAGCGCCGACGACTTCGCAGTAAATCCGGGCGCCACGTTTTTTCGCGTGTTCATACTCTTCCAGAATCAACGCGCCAGAGCCTTCACCCAAAACGAAGCCATCGCGGTCTTTGTCATAAGGGCGGGATGCCGTCGGAAAACCGTCGTTGCGTTCGCTGAGGGCTTTCATCGAGTTGAAGCCGCCGACAGCAGTTTTTGTGATAGTAGCTTCCGAGCCGCCTGCGACGATGATAGTCGCTTTGCCAAGGCGAATGTAGTCGAAGGCATTCATCAGTGAGTGCGACGATGAGGCACAAGCCGATACAGTCGCGTAATTGATCCCCCGAAAACCATATTGGATGGAAATCATGCCGGCAGCAATATCCTGAATCATCTTGGGAATCAGGAAAGGATTGTGTTTCGGCACACCGCTGCCCAGCACATGCTCTTCGATTTCTTTTTCCAAAGTAGCGAGGCCACCAATACCGGATGCCCAAATGACGCCTACCCTGTTTTTATCCACTGCCTCGAGATCGAGACCTGAACTTTGCAAAGCTTCGGCGGCGGTCACCATTGCAAATTGGGTAAAACGGTCAATACGCCGCACTTCGCGCCGGTCGAGGTGCTCTTCCGGGTTAAAACCTTTGACTTCGCAGGCAAAATGGGTTTTGAACTGTGATGCGTCGAATTGGGTAATCAAATTGGCGCCGCTTACACCTTTTTGCAACCCTTCGAGGTAGGCTGCTACGTTGTTTCCAATAGGGGTGATGGCGCCAATGCCGGTTACGACGACTCGTTTCATATTTTTGACTTTGGACGAAGGAACTTGGATGTTGGATTTTTTTGAGCGAGCAAAGGTAAAACTTCGGCTTCATACTCCGTTAGCCACCTTGTCGGAAAAAGCGAAAGGTTCAAAGCGCGCATGCTTTGAACCTTTCTGCCAACAAAATCCCGGGTTTAGGCGCCTCGGAGCGTGTATCAAATTAGCTGGTGTGCGCTTCGAGATATTCGATGGCCTGACCAACTGTCTGGATTTTCTCGGCCTGCTCGTCGGGAATGGACACGTCGAACTCTTTCTCAAACTCCATGATGAGTTCTACTGTGTCGAGCGAGTCGGCGCCAAGATCCTGGATGAAGTTCGCTTCGCTGGTCACTTCATTTTCATCCACGCCCAGTTTGTCAACGATGATTTTCTTTACGCGTTCGGCTACGGTTGCCATGTTTTTTTAAATCTTTAGTGAAAAAAAGTCAATTTTTCGAGGGGCAAAGAAACGGCTATCCACGAGTTTAAAAAAATTTTTACCCTTGAAATTTTCTGACCTCTTGATTGAGCACTATCGCGTGATTTTGTATAAACAACACTTAGGTTATTTTTCTTATAAACACAGGAAAAGTCGCCTGCAACCTTTTCCGCGCTCCAATTTGGCGTTTGATTTGCCAATCCTTTTATTTTTCAGTTGGCGCATTTCAAACAAGTGTTCTACTTTTGTTGCGCCCGCTTATTGTAAGTTTTACACTTAAAGTATAAAAGGCACGATGACACTCGCAGAAGTTGCTACTTTACTCGGAAAAAACACATCCTCCATGCAGAAAGAAGGCTCACAACGCACCAAAATCGTTGCTACTGTCGGCCCGGCTTGTAACACGTACGAAAAATTGCTCGAACTCGCCAAAGCTGGCGTCGACGTGTTTCGCCTCAATTTTAGTCACGGCTCGCACGCCCAACATTTGGAAGTAATCGGCCATATTCAGGCTATTAACGAACAGTATAACACTCATCTCAGCATCCTTGCCGATTTGCAAGGGCCTAAATTGCGTGTTGGCAAAATCAGAGACAACGCACTGCCGCTCGGCCAGGGCGATATCATCACGATTGTCAATGACGAATCGGCAGAAGGCACCAAAGACGCCATTTACATGTCGTACGACCAGTTCGCAGAAGACTGCGAAGTAGGCGAACGCATCATGATGGACGATGGCAAACTGGTTTTCGAGGTGCTGGAGACAAATAAAAAAGACAGAGTACGCCTCGTCTGCCTGCACGGCGGCATCCTCAGTAGTAATAAAGGCGTAAACCTGCCCGATACGAATGTGAAATTGCCATCCATGACCGAAAAAGACCGGGAGGACCTGGATTTCATCCTGACACAGCCGGTCAACTGGATTGCACTTTCATTCGTACGCCGCCCAGAGGATATGAATGACCTACGCGACGCGATAGCGAAATCCGGCCACCAGGCCAAAATGATGGCTAAAATTGAAAAACCTGAAGCTGTCAAAAATATCCGGGATATCATCCGTGCTTCCAACGGGATTATGGTGGCTCGTGGCGACCTCGGCGTGGAAATGCCCATCGAACGCCTGCCGATGACGCAAAAGGAAATCGTCCATCTTTGCATGCAATACGCGCGCCCCGTCATTGTAGCCACCCAGATGATGGACAGCATGATTCACAACCCTTCGCCTACCCGCGCTGAAGTGACCGACGTTGCCAACGCTGTTTTGGACGGCGCCGACGCCGTGATGCTGAGCGGCGAAACTTCTGTCGGCAAACATCCTGCGCTTGTAATTCAGTACATGTCGCGCATTATTGAAGAGGCTGAAAAACAATATTGGCCCCAGATCGAAAGTCGCCGCCCTTATCCGTCCGCAAAATTCAAACTGTTTCACTCGGACGTTATTTGTTTCAATGCCTGCCGCGTAGCCGAAGAAATTGGCGCCAATGGCATCATCGGCCACACCATTTCGGGTTATACGGCTTTCAAAGTCAGCAGTTTCCGCCCTAAAGCGAAAATTTTCATTTTCAGTAACAATCCCAGCCGGCTCAACGCCATGAATCTGCTTTGGGGCGTCCAGTGCTTTTACTACAATCGTTTCACGACGACCGACGAGACGATCGAGGACTGCATCGAAATTTTGAAAAATGCCGGACATCTCGAGCCTGGCAACACGGTTGTCAACACTGGCTCCATGCCGATGCACAAACGCCTCAGTACCAACATGCTGAAAATCACAGAAGTGGAGTAGTAAGGAATTTTCAGTAGCAGTTGGCAGTGGCAGTTTCAGTCGTTTCCACGTAATAAAGAAGACAAGGGCCTTTTCGAGAAAGTATCGAAAAGGCCCTTGTCTTTTACTAAATCAGGCGCTATAACTGCTAACACCAACTGAAAACTGCCGCTGACTTTAATCTCCCCAGCCCGGTTCGTCCTCGACTACTTTAGGTTGCTTGCGTACGATACCATATTCCATTTCTTTTTGGCAAGTGCCGCAGATGCCGTACAGATTGAGCGAATGATGGGTAATTTTGAAATTGAGCAATTCGCCCACCATGTCTTTGATTTGCTGCACGCGCGGGTCGCAGAACTCGACTACTTTGCCGCAGTTGGCACAGATGACGTGGTCGTGTTGTTTGTAGCCGTAGGACTTTTCGTACTGCGCGAGATTTTTGCCAAACTGGTGTTTTTTGATCAAATCGCAGGAAACCAGAAGTTCCAGAGTATTGTACACCGTGGCGCGGCTGACGCGATAATTGCGATTTTTCATGTGGATGTACAGCTGCTCGGCGTCGAAATGGTCGCTGCGTTTGTAAATTTCTTCCAAAATCGCGAACCGTTCCGGCGTTTTGCGGAAGCCGCTTTTTTCCAATTGAGCGGAAAATATGTTGAGGACTTGCTTGATCCGGTCCTCTTCGTTGCGTTGCGCAGTCATAATTTTTTGTCTGAATTTTGGGCAAAAATACCGCTTTAAAACAGTCGAATGCCTTGTAAGGTTGAAAATGAAATTCGTTCAGGGCAGTTTGGCTTACCTTTTCCCAAAAATCGGAATATGAAATCTTTGCTCGCCATCTGTCTCGCTACGCTTTACGGCTTTTTGATGCGCCTGTTTTTCGGCTTTGCCGATGGCTTTTTCGAGGTCATGTCCATTGCTTTTATTTTTTTGGTGCCGCTTGGCATCGGCGCGCTGACGATTCGATTTTCTGAACAAAAACGCATAAAAAGTCGCGCTTACGCCTTTTTTGCACCCTGGTTGTCCAGCCTGGTATTGCTGCTGCTCACCATCGCGGTGGCGATAGAAGGCATGATCTGCTGGGTGATGGCTTACCCGGTTTTTGCCATTGTGGCGAGTATCGGCGGACTCATTACGCGGAGTTTTTTGCTGCGTCAACAGCGCCAACTGGAAGAAGAAATTGATGAAAAGTCGCTCGATGGCGGGAAAGATTTTCGCAACAACGGCAATTTACAAGTGTCGCTATTGTTGTTGCTGCCGCTGTTCGTGGCGCTTGTGGAACGAACTATCGAGTTTCGCCCACAGGAGTTCGAGGCGAAAAATTTCATTGATATTCAGGCAGTTGACACTACAATTTGGGCAAATGTGACCCGTGTGCGCGACATCTCCGCCGTTGAAGACCGAAGCGGCATCAATCGCTGGCTCGGTATGCCGCGCCCGATTCGGGCCGAACTGGACACACTTGCGGTAGGCGGTTATCGGAAAGCGATTTTCGAGCGCGGGCTGGTTTTTCACGAAACTGTAACCGGGTACGAACCGCTGCACCACATGACTTTTTCCATCGAAGCCAACCCTGAAGAAATCCCGCCGACAGCGATGGACGAGCACGTAGTTGTTGGTGGCGAATATTTCGACGTGCTGGAAGGTCGTTACGAACTCGAAGCGCTCGAAAACGGAACGTATCGCCTGCACCTGTCGAGCCGTTTTGTGGTAAAAACTTCATTCAACTTTTACGCCGGCTGGTGGGCGCGCTGGATTATGTCGGACATTCAGGAAAATATTTTGCAGGTGATAAAACGGCGTTCAGAAAGTTGATTTTGTCTGCAAAACCTACTTTTGCACGCTCAAAAAAAACTTACTTTCTCACGCGCTTTCACCCTCACACAAATGTTTATCTCTGGTATTCAACAAGTTGGCATCGGCGTAGCCAACGTTCACGAGGCTTTCAAATGGTACCGCCAGCATTTCGGCATGGACGTTCCGATTTTTGAAGAAGCCGCCGAGGCGGGGCTGATGCTGCCCTACACAGGCGGTCAACCGCAGTCGCGCCACGCCATTCTCGCGCTCAATTTGCAAGGCGGCGGCGGCATGGAAATCTGGCAATACACGGGGCGGACGCCCATGCCGGCGGCCTTTCAGCCGCAACTCGGCGATCTCGGGATTTTTATCGCCAAAATAAAATGCAAGGACGTGTGGGCGTGCTTTCACGACCTGCGCAAACGCGGCGTGAACATGCAGACCAACCCTGTGCCCCGTCCTGATGGCGAAGAGCATTTTTTTGTGAAAGACCCCTGGGGCAACACGTTTGAAATCGTAGGCGCCCAAGACTGGTTTTCCAAAAGCCGCCCCGACCTGACGGGAGGGATTTACGGCGTGACTGTCGGCGTATCGGACATGGAGCGATCGGTGAAATTTTACTCCGAAATACTTGGTTACGAGACAGTTGTGTACGACAAAAGCGAAGATTTTGCTGACTGGCACGGCGTGGATGGCGGCTTCGGTCGCTACCGGCGGGTGTTGCTGCGACATGCCGAAAAACGCAAAGGTCCGTTCAGCCGGCTGCTCGGCGACACGGAAATCGAACTGGTGCAGAGCCTCGAACGCAAGCCGCGCAAGATTTACGAAAACCGTTTTTGGGGCGATTTGGGCTTTATTCACCTGTGTTTCGACATCATGGGCATGGCCGAAATGAAAAAGTTTTGCGCTGAAAAAGGCCACCCGTTCACGGTGGATTCGAGCGGCTCGTTCGACATGGGCGAAGCGGCGGGTTATTTTTCCTACATCGAAGACCCCGACGGTACGCTCATCGAGTTTGTGGAAACGCACAAAATCCCGGTGATGAAGAAGTTGGGCTGGTATCTTGACCTCCGCAAACGCAGCAAGCCGGAAAATTCCTTGCCGACCTGGATGCTGAAAGCGCTGGGTTTTGGAAGGGTGAAGGGTTAGGGTTTTGGGTAAAGGTTTTCCTTTTCCCGCAGATGTTCGCAGAAAAAAATCGCAAATACTCGCAGAAAAAGTAATCCCGGTCGGAAGATGTTCCGACCGGGATTTTTTGTTTGCAAATATGTTTTTTTAAAACTCGATTTTGAATCGGGCGCGAATACCCCAGGTGGGAGCATTCGGGTGATCGAGGTAGTTGAGGCGGCGCACGTAGTCTACGCGCAGCACTTTAAAAATATTGCCCACGCCAACGCTGGCTTCCATATAAGGTTGTTTTTCAAGCGTATAAGTCAGCGGCGTGCCGTTGGCGTCGGTCGGGAAATGCAACAGACCGTTTTCGGCGGTGGGCCGGTTGGCGTCGTCGAGGCCGCCCCAGAGTGCTTTGAACGACACCATTTCGCGCCATTTCAGGTTTTTCAACAGCGGAATACGATTGAAAAAGAACCCGCCAAAGTTGTGCGTCATGTTGACAGAAGCGTATTTGTCGCTCACGAACTCCATGAAGTTCATCAGGTTGTACGACTCCAACTGGTAAGCGTAGGTCTGGTTGGCGCGGTGAACTTTCAGCAGCGGATAAGGCAATGTGCCGAAAGTGCGCCCGCCTTCCACCACCACCTGCGACCATCCGAGCGGCGACACATAAAATACTTTTTCGATTTTGGCCTGCAAAGAGTGGTAGGCGTATTGGCCACCGAGCACGTCTTTCGCGCCGAGGTTGTACCAAAGGCTGAATTTGGGATATTTATTCAAAATCGGCGTGCGATACGACGCGCCCTGGTAAAATCTTTCATTCGGCGCATAGCGGAGGTGTATGCCGAAATCCGTCGTTTGAATTTCAGGGCTGTACTGAAGATTTTCGATGCTGCCGTACTGGAAAGTCAGCACGCCCGCTGGCTGTTGGCGTTCGGTTTTTATCGAAAAAGAGTAGGAAAAATGCGATTCCGTCTCTTTTAAATACTCCAGACCGAGCACACGGTTGTAAATCATTTTGTCATTCACGCCGCGTTTGAACGAGAGTAAAAAGTTGTCTTCCTGTACAAATTGAAGTTCCTGACCCGGAATTTTGACATCGTCCTGGTACCAAATTTTCAACTGGTTGAGTGGGAAACGCCGCACCTGCTGGTTGTTGAAAGAATAGGTCGCGCTCGCCGAACCTTTCCAGCGCTCGTCCTTTGTGCCGTAGGCCACGTAGCCTTCCAATTGAATATTGCGGGCAAAACTCAGGTTCGTGCGTCCGCCGAAACGTCCGCGAAAACCTTCCACGTCGTTGAAACTGTAAAATGTATTGACCGGACCGATGTCGAAACCGCCGCCGCCGACCGTGTGGTAACCTTCCAAAAACAGGCGGGCAATGGTCATAAAACGTTTGAAAGGCTTATGGTTGTTGAGCGTATCAATCGTTTTTTGAATGCCGCGCTCCCGTTCGTTGAGCGAAACGTGGCGGTTTTGTGCCCAAAACTTTTCGTCTTTGACAGTAGCATTTTCCTCGTAGCGGGTGTTGCCGCTGAATTTGAACACGCGGCCGGAAATGGGCTGACCCAACAAATATTCGCGGTAGGAAGTCGTTTTGCGACCGATCAAACCCCTGCGCGTGGTGTCTTTTGAAACGCCGAATTGCATCATCACCACATCATTGCTCAGCATCAGTCCGCGTGTCGGCCCTAAGATACTGTCGTTGGTTTCCACCCAGTCGAACTCCTGCTCCACCGTCAGGTTGCTCACCCAGTTCAGGTTGATGCCCTTGGGTACGCCCAGCTCAATTTTGCGCACGGCATACGAGCCGTCGAGCGCAATCCACATATTTCCTTCAAATGCCAAATCCGATTTGTTGCGCGGTGCGAAATAGAGCCGCACGACTTGCGCATCTTTCATTTTCACCGTGTCCTGAATATAAAAACGGTATATCGTCGGCGAAATCGGCGCCAGCGGGCTCACGAATTCCATCGTCGCCAAGCTGATGCGATTGTCATAAATATCCACCTGCTGGTACATATTCTGCACGTAACTCGAAATGCCCTGCTCATCGAAGAAGCCTGGGACGGTCGTGCTTTTTTCGCCTTTTATCAGCGTCTTTTCGTCACGCGGATTTTTGCGATAATACACATCCGAGAGGCGTTCGTACAGGTAAAACGGCAGACTGACCACGCCAGTGGCGCTGGTATCGGCATTGTCGAACAGGAATTGCATGTTGCGAAACAAGAGACCGTTGCGCAAGTCTTCGTCCACGCGATTGATGGCAAATTCCACTTTTTCGTACTGCTCGAAGCTGTAATAATCCAGCCCTTCGCGGCGGTTGCGGTCTTTGTTTTCAATCACTTTTTGGATGAGTTCGACCGCAGGATTGCCTTTGTTCCGGTATTTTTCGTTGCGCACGACCACTTCCACCAAAGTGTTGTTGGCTTCTTCCAAACGGACATTGAGCCCGGTATTCGACTGACCCGGTTTTAGGTCAACGACGGCTGTTTCATAACCCATGTAAGTGACCGTCAGACGGGTGGCGGGTTCTTTTATTTCAACGGAAAAACGGCCTTCGGCATCCGACATGCCGCCGACGTTTTTGCCTTCAAATCGAATGGTGGCAAGCGCCAGTGGCTCGTTCGTCTTCGCATCGATGACCGTGCCACTGGCAGTAGTAGGGCCTTGAGCGAAGGCCGAAAAAGCAAAAACAGAAAATGCGCCAAATAAAATTAGGCGAAGATTGCGAAGAAGGAAGAATTCGGCTGGAGGTTTCATATTTTCAAACATGACGATTGAATGAGTTCTGTTGTTCCAATGCTGGATTAAATGGTTGTTTAATTTGGCAGGTATTGAAGAGAGTTTGTTTTGTTTGCTATTTTTCAACAAGACGTCTTAAAATTGGAAAAAGTTGCAAATTTTGATAACTTTTTTCAGGCATCGCGCTCATGAATTTTAAACAGTTATTCAAATTGTTTTCAAGAAATTTTGATTCCGCCAGGGCCTTGTTATTCGACCAACGTCTCCTTTTCTTTTGCCAACAAAAAGCCCTGCCAGTCAAACTTGCCTTTTCACAATCTCTACTTACGGCTCAAAAAATGGTTCGGTTTTCAATTTTGTTTCTAAATGCAAATTTTTATTTGGCATTTAATTCCGCTCAACTTTCTTGAAAAGTTGAGCGGAATCTTGAAGCGACAGTTCAAAGTTGTGGCTCGCTTGCCCGCCGGTTCAAGTGATTTCCAGTCAACGGCTGTTTTTGCGATGCGAACCGGAGAAAACAGCCAGTGAAACGGAGGCCGAAATCCCTGTTTTTACAGGACAAAGTTCCAGCCACCGTTTGTCCAGCGTCAAGTCCAAAAACTGTTCAATACCTGTTCAAAACTGGAATCTGGCCTGCGATTTCAGGCATTTTCAGGCGCTAAAACGACATTTTGCATAGAAATCTCCGGCTCCGTCTGTTCGTTTTTTCCAAAAATGCCAGCCAGTTTTTCCTTCACCCGATCCACTAAATAGTACATGACTGGCACTACAAAAACCGTGAGCATCATGGATGAAAGCAAGCCGCCGATAAGCACCCACGCCAAGCCGTTTTTCCATTCGGCATCGGCTCCTTTGGCGATCGCAATCGGAATCATGCCCACCACCATGGCGATGGTTGTCATCAGGATAGGGCGCAAGCGCTCCCGTCCGGCTTCGAGAATTGCCTCTCGAAAATGCTTGCCCTGTTCTTTCAACTGATTGGTAAAGTCCACGATCAGAATGGCGTTTTTCGCTACCAAACCCAGCAACATCAGCATGCCCAACATGGTGAAAATGCTCATGTTGGTCATCGAAAGGTTGAGTGCCAGCAAGGCGCCGATGAGCGAAACGGGGATGGAAAACAGCACTACGAGCGGATAAACAAAGTCATCGTAGAGCGTCACCAGGATCAAGTAAATCAGGATGAGCGCGGCCAGCATTGCCAAACCCATCGAGCCAAAACTCTCTTTTTGACGCTTGATGTCGCCGCCCCAAATCATCGTGACAGAAGCGGGCAACGGATTGGCAGCCACGACCTGATCTATTTCCTGCGCGACCGTACCCGAGGCACGACCGATGGTAAAAGCCGTGACGGTGACGGCATTCTGGCGGTCTTTGCGCTCCAATTGGGTAGGTCCTGCGCTGCGTGTGATGTCGGCGAATTGCCCCAACTGAATCGTCTGCCCCTGATTATTGACAAAAGTCAGCCGACGAACGTCGTCGGGGTCGCGGCGGTCGAAAGCGTCGAGTTGAACGCGGATGTCGTATTCTGTGCCATTGTCGCGGAAACGCGCGTCGTCGTTGCCGGCAAAAGCGTTGCGCAGCGTAGCGCCGACGGTCGCGGTATTCAGGCCTAATTGAGCCATTTTTTCGCGGTCAAGTTCTACGCGGAGTTCCGGGTTGCCATTGTCTTCCACCGACACTTGCACGTCGTTGGCGCCCGGCACGTTTTGGATTTGCCGTTTCAATTGCTGACCAGCGGCCAATAATTCAGTTTGATCCGGGCCAGTCAGGGTAATTTCAATAGGCGCGGTAGCCATGCCTACGATGCCGACGTTGGACGCCGAAAATTCGACGCCGGGGTAGCGGCTCGCCAGTTCGTTTTGCAATGCAATCATGTAATTCACCGTCGAAACGCCGGCTTTTTCCGGGCCACTGGTGTGCAACTGAACAGTAAGTTCCGTTTCGTTTTCAGCGCCGAGGCCAGTGCTGCCTACGCCTGCGCGCGGACCGCCTACATTGGCAAAAACAGACTCGACTTCAGGTTTTTGCAATAAATATTGCTCAATTTCCTGCGAAACGAGGTTGTTTTGGCGCAACGGCGTGCTTTTGGAAGCCTCCATGCGCAAGCGGAATTTCCCCTGATCGCCTTCGGCAAACATTTCTTCTCCCATGATGCCGAGGCCCATCACCCAGCCGATGCCGACGAACAAGGTCACGACCAGTCCGCCAAAAATTAATTTGTGCGACAACACCCAATCCAGCGTGCGGCCATACCAGGCGTTGAGCCCGGTGAGCATTTTTTCAAACTGCAACAGGAACCACTGGACGGGATTTTTTGGATTTAAATGTTCCAGTTTGGCAAAACGGGACGACAGCCAGGGCGTGAGCATGAAACTCGCAAGCAACGACACGAGCGTCGAAAACGCAACCGTGTACGAAAACTGGCGCAACACGTCGGCCACCATCGTATTCAGGAATGTCACCGGCAAAAAAACCACAACGATCACAAGCGTGATGGCGACGGCCGCAAAACCGATTTCCTTCATGCCGTCGAGTGTGGCCTGAAGGCGGTTTTTCCCCATTTCAAGGTGGCGCTGGATGTTTTCCAACACAACAATCGAGTCGTCCACGAGAATCCCGATCACCAGCGACATGCCCAACAAAGTCATCAGATTGAGCGTATAATCGAGAAAATACATCATTAGGAATGCCGAAATGAGCGATACGGGGATGGAAACGAGCACCATAATTGCGTTGCGGAGGCTGTGCAAAAACAGCAACATCACGACCGCTACCAACAGGATAGCGATAAACAAGTCGTGCACGACGGCGTCCACCGATTTCAGCGTCACGATACTGCTGTCTTCGGCGATTGTAAAATGCACATTTTCTGCGCTGTATGACTGTTCCAGTTGGGTCAGTTTGGCACGTACCTGACGGCTGACTTCCACCGCATTGGCATCCGAACTTTTTTTAATCGAAATCCCGATACCGGTTTGGCCGTCATGCCGGGCGATGGATTCGGCATCGCGCAGACCGTCGGTTACGTCGGCCACATCCTGCACCCGGATGGCTGTACCGCCCGGAGGTATGAACACCGCCAGGTTTTTGATATCGTCAATGGTGGAAAATTTGCCGGCCAGTTTGACCGTAACCTGTTCTTCGGGCGCTTTCAATTTGCCCGCCGGAATTTCCACGTTGGCTTGTCCGATGGCCTGCGTGACCTGAAGGAGCGACAGGCCGTAGTAGTTCAGTTTGTCGTGATTGACGTTGATGCGGATTTCACGCTGCTCGCCGCCGAGTAAAGTGATTTCGGCGACACCTTTTATTTGCTGTATTTGCGGCAAAATTTCGTCTTCCACTTTTTGGTAAAAAACTGCATTGGACAAACCGGAAGTCGCAGAAATTTGCATGATCGGCTGGTCGTTGGGCGAAATTTTAGACAAAACGGTCGGGTCCGTATCGTCGGGCAGGTCTTTCCGAACATTCTCGATTTTCCGCTGTGCATCCTGCATCGTTTTGTCGAGGTCGGTGCCGCCTTTAAAATTGACAATAACGATAGAGGCGTTTTCCAGCGATTTTGACTGGATATCGTCAATATTATCGAGACCAGAGAGGGCGTCTTCAATTTTTTCTGTCACCTCACTCTGCACTTCGGCAGGCGCCGCGCCGGGATAAACCGTCGTAGCAGTGATGACCGGTTGCGCCATGTCGGGCAAGAGTTCGTAAGGCAATAAATTGTAGGAAAAAAGCCCGCCCAGTGTCAGAATGCTGAACAACACGATGATCAGCGAGGGGCGTTTTATGGATATTTCTGTGAGACTCATGTTCGTTGGATTGAGTGGCGTGAGAATATTTCTTTTCTGGCTCGACTAACTTCGTTGTTTTAGTTAGCAGCCACCGCAGCGCCGTCTGTCAGGCTGATTTGCCCGCTGGTGACTACAGTGTCGCCCTCCTGCAAGCCGGAAAGCACTTCGTAAAAATCATTGTTTGCCGCACCGAGTACGACAGGGCGCAACACGGATTTGCCATCCACGACCACGAACACGCGCGGCTCTTTTGCCGTGCCGGTCAACGCCGATTTTGGCAGTGCCAAAACGCTGTTTTTTGCTTTATTTTGGAAAGCGAGTGTGCCAAACATGCCTGCTTTCAAAGGGTGTTTTTGGCTATTTTGTACCAAAACTTCTATCGGGAAATTGTGCGCTGCATCGGCCTGAACGCCAACCATGCGGACTTTACCAGTGAAATCAACGCCCGGATAAGCATCCACTGATATTTGCACAGACTGGCCGGTGCGGAACAACAGCATTTCTTTTTCAGGCACGGCTACCGTAAGTTTAAGTCCTGAAATATCAGTCAGTTGTACCAACTGTGCGCCTGGCGCGAGCACGCTGCCGAGGTCGAAAAAACGCTGTGTGACAACGCCGCTAAACGGAGCCGTGAGCGTGGTGCGGGACAGTTGGTCGCGCAGGGTTTTGAGTTGAACTTCGAGTGAACGCTTCTGAATCAGGGCTTTTTCCAGATTCACGCCCGGCACCGCTTCGGATTGCGCCAGTTTGGTGTAGCGATTTACGTCGGCCATCACGCCGTCCAGTTGAACTTCGGTGGCTTCGATTTGTAGTTGGATGGCTTCGTTGTCGAGTCGAGCCAGCACCTGGCCGGCACGAACGACATCACCTTCCTGCACACCCACGAACACGACTTTTCCGGCGGCTTCGGAGGCTACCCGATTTTCGCGCACAGGCTCGAAGGAGCCGGTAAATTGTTGCTGCGCAGCGAGGTCGCGCCTACTGACGACGGCAGTCGTCACGGCTACCCGGGTGTTGGGGTCGCGGTGATACACTTTCGCTTCGGCTTTCGTCTGATTTTTGAGGAGCGTGAAGGCTGTAAATGCGAGGGTTATGGCAATAAGAGATACCCAGATCGCAGGGCGGATCAGCTTTTTCATTGGACTGTGACAGTTTTATTTTTTAAAGAAAATTGTATTTGAAAACCCGGACAACAGACTATTTATCCAGCAAATGGCCGGTGGCTTTGTCCATTTCGAGTTGAGCGGTACGCAGATTGATAAGTGTGTTGAGGTAGTTGGTCTGCGCTTCACGCAAAGCATTTTCGGCGTTGAGCAGATCGGTGATATTTGCCAATCCTTCGCGTAGTTGGAGAGTCGTTTGAGTCAATACTTTTTCAGCCAGCCGGACGCTGGATTCTGCCGCGGCGAGTGTACGTTGGTTCGACAGAATCTGGTTGCGGGCGTTGGCCGTTTCCATGGCGATATCTTGTTGCAGAAAATCCTGTTGGCGTTGCAACTGCTGAAACTCCAGGGTCTTTTGCGACAATTTGGCCCGGCGTCCGAAGCCATCAAAAATGTTCCATTGAAGCGAAAGTCCTACGGCGCTGGAAGGGTAAAATTTCAGCAAATCGTTCTCTCCAAATTTTCCAAATCCCGTGTAACTGTACGAACCGAATGCCGCAAGTGTAGGCAACGCGCCTGCATGGATACGTTGTTGTTCGAGCAAGTTCAAACCTTTTTGTTTTTCAACCAATTGCAAATCAGCACGCTGCGTTTCCTCCTTTGCCAAACTGGTTATCTTCGAAATCTGAACGGCGGTGTCAATGCGAATGGATTCGGTCTGAGGAATACCGGCAAGCAATTGAAGCAAACGAAGCGTCCGGTCATTTTGGTCGCGCAGGTTCTGCAGCTGGTTGCGCAAGTTTTCCTGTTGCAACTGAAGACGCTGTACATCTACCGGCGTGGCTAATTGTTGTCCGGCAAGCAGTTGTGTGGTTTGGGTCACTTTTTCCAAACTGGCGAGGTTGCCTTCGAGAAAAGCAATTTGTTTGGCCAGCGACTGGGCGCTGTAGAACGCCGCCGAGATATTGTATGCTACCGCTTCGCGCGTTTGGCGCAGCTGCAACTGCGCGACCTCTCTGGCGACATCCACCTGTTTCAGCGCAATCAATAATGGCTGACTATAAAGCACTTGTGTGGCTTGAAGCGAAGTGCCTAAATTGAGCGGGACGCCAAACTGCGCTGCCGCATACTGGCCTTCAGGACCTCCGAAAGCTGAGGCAGGCACCATTTGGCGCGGCACCTCGAGGTAGTACTGATAACTACCGCTTGCGTTGACTTGTGGCAGCAAGTTGGCACGTACTTCAGCGCGTTGGTGTTCAGGGCGCAATGTGCCCAACTGGGCATTTTGGATGTTCGGGTTTTGCTGGAACGCTTGCTCCAGAAGGCGATCCAAAGTCATCACTTCGGAAGATTGAGCCTCGAGGGATACTACGGCAAACAGCATCGCCAGCAGGGCAAAAAAGCGTGATTGCATTTTGGTTGTTTTTTTGATTTAAAATTTATTTTTAAAAATTTGTTTAACTCAGGGGCAAAAAAAAGGGTTACCCCTTGTGCCGGAGATACGTGAGTATCATCTCCGGGATGGCCTTTTTGCGCTCATCCATCATTTCGTAGAATTGCTCATTCGTCAGCCCTTTTTTCATTTTTATCATATTCATGCTGACGAAGGGAAAAATGACCATCGCCATCAGGCTGAGTTCAATTTGGTTGAAGTTGGTTTTGCGGATATTGCCTTTGAGGGCTTCGTCCTCCAGTTGTTGCTGAAAACGGTTCGTCTCCTGAAGGTGCATTTCTGTCACCATTTCACACATTTTGGAATTTTCCCCACGCATTTCGCTCAAAACGAACATTGGGAGCAACGGATCACGCTTCAACAGTTCGATCATGTGGTCCACAAATTTGTAAATTTTCGCCT
>Ga0209172_10004438_pt1 | contig 18905 bp, 18 predicted proteins | sample LarsenN4metaG_FD_184113 | JGI IMG/M metagenome (GOLD analysis project Ga0209172, IMG submission 184113) | Hot spring sediment bacterial and archeal communities from British Columbia, Canada, to study Microbial Dark Matter (Phase II) - Larsen... ... | reverse complement strand
GCCTTCATCGGTTCGGGACCGCTGCTGCGCGGCGGGCACTTCGAGGTGCAGGGCATCGCCGTCAAGCGCTAGCCGGTCGCGGAAACCTGCGCGGAGCACTGGAGGCCTGCCGTTTTGTGCGAGCCGCCGCACTACGGCTTCCAATCTTGCCGAATCCTCCCCCAGCCTGATTTACCTGCCTCTTTCCTAGCCACGCTGGGCTAAGCTAGCGCCTTCTGGACTGCGGGCTTTTCAGCGCAACCCGTGCGCGATACGTTGGCCGGCAAGTTGAGCTGTAGCGGAGGATAGGTCAATGAGGAAGGTGAGCGCATTGCTTCCAGCGTTTCTCGCGGTGTTTCTGCTGTCGAGCATGGTACCTGCACGACCTACGAGCGAGCCGGCAGAGGAGGATTCTCAAGCCATGAAACCAAGCGACCTGGAGCACGGGACACCGAACCCAAACGCGCCCCCAGAACTTTCTCGATTCGCGTTTCTGGTCGGCAAGTGGCGTTGTGACGCGAAACTAAAGCGGGAGGACGGAACCTGGGAAAGTCTCAAGGCGACATGGGAAGGGCGCTACATTCTGGACGGATTTGCAATCGCAGACGAATACCGAATGACGACACCGGCAGGCGAGCTTCTGGCGCTGGGCATAAACCTGCGCGCCTACGATTCAAAGAAAAAGGCCTGGAACATGAAATGGTTAAATGCCCTGGCTGGAACCTGGGTAGACCTTGGACCCGAAGACCTGGGCGGCGTCAAAGCCGATGGAAAAACGATCACGTATCGCATGAAGGAGCCCGTTGCCGCCCATCTGCTCACGCGCGCCACTTACACCAACATCTCCGAGAGTCACTTTACTTGGCGAGGCGAAAGATCTAACGACGGCAAAGAATGGGACGAATTCTTGATCATTGAAGTCTATCGGCAGAAAAAGTAAACACTAGCCCGCGGGCTTGGGCTGGGGCGGAGGGAGGTCTCGTGCTTGAACTTGGTCCTGAAAACCAACAGTGCCATGGGTACCATCACAGAACGGTGGCAGAAACAGGATGCGACGGTCAGGAACTACCTTTTCTGCCAACAGGATAGCTTCCATTCGGGATGCCATAAGCACCGCCTAACCCGCCCTCGCTGCCGTTCGCCGAAAAAGGCTGGAGGTGGGGGTAGCTTCTGGGGGTAGAATGCGCCCAGAACACGGGGGCTCGTGTAAGTCTCTGGGTTCAAGGGTCTCTCGGCCGTCAGGGCCGGAGATGCGAGAGGTAATTTGCCGGACACAGCCGCGACCGGAGGGCAAACCGAACGCGCCGCACCCCCGACGATCAATCGCCATGAAGTCGCCATCCGTACGCGTTCCACCCCCACGTGGTCCCAGGCTGTGATTTCCGCGGAGGAGTAGCCGCAATGCCGAGAAGTAGGAACGCTGCCCGGGCCTGGAAAGTTTTCGACTACGCCGTGAGCAAAGCCGCGACCGTGGCTTTCAACACCATCCAGTTCTTCAACCAGTATCGTCCCAACCCGTCCTTCACTCCCAAGTGGTCGGAGAAGCCGCTGCTGAAGTCCTGGCAGAAGACTAAGCCCACGCTGGGCTTCCCGCGCGAGACCGACTCACTCTGCCCGGGCTGCGTGAAGGAAGCGCGCGAGGCCATCATCTCCGGCGAGCGCGACTGGCGCGACCTGCTGGGCGAGAAGGTAGGCGAAGTCAAAGCCCAGATCATCGAGCGCGACGGCCAGGTCTGGATGGTCAAGGACTGCCCCAAGCACGGCCACTTTGAAGACATCATGGCCATCGACTCGAAGTTCCTCGCCTGGATTGAGAAGAACTTCCCCGGGCGCGATATCCCCTCGCACAACGACAAAGACCTGCACAACCACGGCTCTTCCACCATCCGCTGGGGTCGCGGCTCGGTGCTCACGGTCGACCTCACCAACCGCTGCAATATGATGTGCGACCCCTGCTTCATGGACGCCAACCAGGTCGGCTTCGTCCATGAGCTTTCCTGGGAGGAGATCCAGGAAATCCTCGACAACGCCATGAAGATCAAGCCGCGCCGGCAGATGTCGGTGCAGCTCTCGGGCGGCGAGCCCACCATGTCGCCCTACTTCATCGACGCCATCCGCTACGCGCGCAAGCTCGGCTACAACAGCGTGCAGGCGGCCACCAACGGCATCGAGTTCGCCAAGTCGAAGGAGTTCTGCCGCCAAGCGTTTGAGGCCGGGCTGCGCTACGCCTACCTGCAGTTTGATGGCATCGGCAACGACGCCAACAGCCACCGCCAGGTGGGCAACCTCTTCGACGTCAAGCTGCGCGCCATCGAAAACATGCACGAAGCCGGCATCGACATCATCCTGGTCACCACCCTCATCAACACTGTCAACAACGACCAAGTCGGCCCCATCATCCGCTTCGCGCTCGACAACCCCAAGAAAATCGCCTTCATCGCGTTCCAACCCGTCAGCTTCACCGGCCGCGATGAGGACATCACCCCCGAGCGGCGCCTGCGCCAGCGCTACACCCTCTCCCACATGGCGCACGACGTCAAGAAGCAGCTCGGCGTCACCGAGCCCACCCGCGACTGGTTCCCGCTCTCGCTGATGGGCGCCTTCGCCGACTTCGCCGACCTCGTGCACGGGCCCGAGGCCGACTGGGGCCAGGTTTCCTGCGGCTGCCACCCCAACTGCGGTGTCGGCACCGCCTTCATGATCAACAAGGAGACCAAGGAGTGGGCCCCGGTGTCCCAGTTCCTCAACATCCCCGGGCTCGTCAAGGATATGCAGAAGATCACCGACGCCGCCCGCCACCGCAACTTCTCGGCCTTGATGATGGGCCTGGCGATCCTCAAGAACTACAACCCCTATCAGGCTCCGCCCAGCCTGGCGCTGGTGGACCTCTTCCGCAAGTTCGACAAGTCGTTCGACATCATGGGCAAGGCGCGCAAACTCTACGGCAAGTCCGACCCTGAGCGCACCCTCGCGGACGCCCTCAAGCGCCGCTCCGACCCCTGGAACTTCCTCTTCGTCGCTGGCATGTGGTTCCAGGATCTGTTCAACTACGACTTCCGCCGCACCGAGATGTGCATCATCCCCTACGCCACCCAGCAGGGCGAGATCAGCTTCTGCGCGTACAACACCGGCATCGGCTGGCGCAAGATCATCGAGAACATGTACAAGAACGCCACCGTGGCCGAGTGGTACCGCAGCCATGGCAAGCACGAGATCTACGCCAAGGGCAAGGCAGTGGGTCTCGATGCGTATGAGCATTCGCTCTCCTTGCGCGACGAAGACGTCAACCGCGTCCGCGAGAAGCACGTCGAAGGCCCGCAGACCGCGGCCGAGGAAGACCGCATGCGCCGCCGTGCGGCCCTGCAGACGCAGGAAGTGCGCAAGATCTACGAGGAGATGGTGCTCAAGAAGAAAGAGCCGGAAACGAAACTGGTGCAGATTGTCCCTTCGCTGGCGCCCGTGAATCCCGCCAGCGCCAGCGTGCTGCATCAACCGGCGCCGCCGGCCGAAGCCCACGGCGACGACGACTAGCGGTACGGTAAGCTCTCGTGCCCGGCGGGTTCGCCCGCCGGGCTTTTTATTTGCGTGCGGTTGCGCAAAACTGTTTGCACGGCCTGGCTGCTTTTGCCTATAATCCGCCGGTGCCCCTCGAAATGAGGAGCAGTCACCGGCGGGTTTCAGGCCTGCGTGCGCAGGCAGGCATGGTTTCAGTGGATTCCACGGGACGAACACGACCGCAGCAGACGGGAACGAAGCCGCGACGCGTGTCGGCTCGTCCTTTGAGCGCGAGCGAGGAACAGGAATGTCCGAACAGACGGTAGCGAATGCCCCAGCGGTGGAACCTCAATCCGGGCTGCGGGTGAGCAGCGAAACTCTCACCGTGCAAACGCGGGAGCGACTGGAACTGATCAACATCACCGACCAGGTCGCCGCACATGTCCGCCGCAGCGGCATCCGCCAGGGCATCGCCCTCATCAATTCCCTCCACACCACCCTCGCCCTCTTCATCAACGAATTCCAGCAGGCTCTGCTCGACGACATGCGCACCTTCCTGGAGCAGGTGGTCACGCGCGGCCACTACTACCGCCACAACGACCCCCAGTTCAGTGACTGCGACCGCCAGAACGCCGACTCCCATCTGCGTGCCATGCTCCTCGGCCACAACCTCTGCCTGCAGGTGAACAACGGTGAGCTGGTGCTGGGCACCTTCCAGTCCGTCATCCTCGCCGAGCTGGACGGCCCGCGCGAGCGCGCCCTGCAACTGCAGATCTTCGGCTCCCCCTAAGGGGGATTCCTGCTCCCAAATCTGAGATCTCAAACCTCTGCCTAGCCGCTTGCTTCTCGCCCTGCGCGGCGCTAGTATTGTCAGTGGTTCTCCGACCCCGGTTGCCTAACGGAGAAACAACCCATCCCGCGGAGCGGGACGCTTCGCGGTGGCGCCGGGGCGGTACCGTGGCCTGCGAAAGCCGGTCGCGCCCCGTGTGGAAAGGAGAGCCGGAGCCTATGGCTCCCGCGCGGGGCCATAGGCTCGAAAAGTTTTTATGGCCCTCACCGATAGTTTCAACCGCGCCATCACCGACCTGCGCGTCAGCGTCACCGACCGCTGCAACTTCCGCTGCATCTACTGCCGCTCCGCCGAGCCGGAAAACTACGTCCCCGGCAACCACCTGCTGACCTGGCCGGAATACCAGCGGCTGTGCCGCGTCCTGGCTGCGCTCGGCTTGCACAAGATTCGCGTCACCGGCGGTGAGCCGCTTGTCCGCCCGGGCGTCGAGGATTTCATCCAGTGGCTGTCCAAGCACCGCTTGTTTGACGACATCGCCCTCACCACCAATGGCTTTTCCCTGGCGGAGAAAGCTGAGCGGTTGAAAGCCGCCGGACTCCACCGCTTGAACGTGAGCCTCGACTCGCTCAAGCCGGAGCGCTTCGACCGCATCACCCGCACCCGCGGCGCGCTCGCACGCGTGCTGGCCGGCATCGAGGCCGCCGAAGCCGCCGGCCTGGCACCCGTCAAGGTCAATGCCGTCATCGTGCGCGGCTTCAACGACGATGAAATCTTCGACTTCGTCCACTTCGCGCGCGCCCGCCGCCTGGTGATGCGCTTCATCGAGTTCATGCCCCTCGATGCCGACCACATCTGGGACCGCACCTGCGTGGTCCCGGCCGCCGAGATTCTCGCCCAGCTCCGCCAGGTGGATCACCTGGTCGAGTTGCCGCGGCAGGCGGCCAGCGAGACCGCCCTGCGTTACCGCTTCGCCGACGGCTCGGCCGAGGTCGGCATCGTCGCGCCGGTTTCCATCCCCTTCTGCGGCCACTGCTCGCGCATCCGGGTCACTGCGGACGGCAAAATCCGCACCTGCCTGTTCTCCGCCCTTGACCATGACCTGCGCGGTCTGCTGCGCAACGGTGCGGCGGATGCGAGCATCGCCGCCCGCATTGAGGAGATTGTGCGCCACAAGGAAGAAGGCCACCGCATCAACGAGCCGGACTTCGTTCCCCCTAACCGCACCATGGTCTTCATCGGGGGGTAGCGCAGGCGGCGTTGGCAGCATCGAATAAAGGGGAGGCTCCCTCGCCCTGAGCCTGCCTGCGGCAGGTAGGCGAAGTCGAAGGGTGCTAGAATAGAAAAGAAGCCATGGCGGTCCTGACCGAGAATCAACCCGCGAGCGTGCGCGTCCCGGAGATCGAGAAGGGCGTCGGGTGTGATTTTGAGAGCTACCTGCTGGTTCCCGACACCTCGCTCGACGCCCGCATCGCCGCCGCCCGCGACCTCCTGGGCGAGCGCCTCGTCATCCTCGGCCACCACTACCAGCGCGACGAGGTCGTCAAGTTCGCCCACTTCCAGGGCGACTCCCTCAAGCTCTCCCAGCAAGCGGCCCAGGCCAAGGCCGATTTCATCGTGTTCTGCGGCGTGCACTTTATGGCGGAGAGCGCCGACATCCTCCGCCAGCCCCACCAGCAGGTCATCCTGCCCGACCTCAACGCCGGCTGCTCGCTGGCCGACATGGCAGACATTACCCAGGTGGAAGATTGCTGGGAGCAACTGGAAGCTGTCGGCGGGTTGAACGTCATCCCTGTTACCTATATGAACTCTTCCGCCGCCATCAAAGCCTTGGTCGGCCGCCACGACGGCGCCATCTGCACCTCCTCCAACGCCGCCGGCATTTTCCGCTGGGCCTTCGCGCGCGGCGAGCGCATCCTCTTCCTCCCCGACGAACACTTGGGCCGCAACACCGCCTACCGGATGGGCATCCCGCTCGAGCAGATGGTCGTCTGGGATCCCTACAAGGAACTGGGCGGAACGACCCTGGACAAGCTCCGCGGCGCCCGCGTCATCCTCTGGAAAGGGTACTGCTCGGTGCACCAGCGCTTCCTCCCCGAGCACGTCGAGCGCGTGCGCCAGCAGCATCCCGGCATCCGCGTCCTCGTGCATCCCGAGTGCCGCTGGGAAGTGGTGGAGCGCGCCGACGATATCGGCTCGACCGAGGGCATCCGGAAGAAAGTGGAGGCCAGCCCGGCGGGCAGCCAGTGGGCCATCGGGACGGAGATTCATCTGGTCAACCGGCTGGCCAAACAAAACCCGGACAAGCTGGTCATTTCGCTCGACCCCAACGTCTGCGTCTGCACCACCATGTTCCGCATCACGCCCCAGCATCTCTGCTGGGCGCTGGAGAACTTGGTGGCCGGCCAGGTCGTCAACCTCATCCGCGTGGATGAGGAGACGCGCCGCTGGGCGCGCGTGGCGCTCGAGCGCATGCTGGCGATTCAGTAGCCCGATGGCAGACGAAGAAAAATACTTCGACCGGCAGCAGGCCGAGCAACTGCTGCCCACGATTGCCGCCCTGCTGGAGACCGCGCGCGAGCAGAAGCGCACCATGGAGACGCTCGATCAGGAGTTCTCGCAGGTGCAAAACCGCATTCTGCTGATGGGGGGACTCGTGCCGCCCTATCCGCTGCTGGCCGAAAAGCGCGCCGAGCACGACGCCGCGGTGAAGAAAACCCGCGAAGCCCTCGCCGAGATTGAAAAACTCGGCTGCCTGGTCAAGGACCTGGAGATAGGCCTGGTGGATTTTCCCATGCGGCGCGACAACGAGACCGTCTATCTCTGCTGGAAGCTGGGCGAAGAGCGCATCGGCTACTGGCACGGCGTGGAAGAGGGCTTTGCCGGGCGCAAGCCCCTCGACGCGGGCCTCGCCTCGGGCAGCGGCAAACCCAACTAGCGCCGCCTGTCATTCTGAGTCCCGATTCTATCGGGACGAAGAATCTCAGGGCAGGGGATTGGCAAAGTTGAGATTCTTCGTCGCCCCGGAGGGGCTCCTCAGAATGACAAACAGGGTCGCTGTGAGAGGCGTTTCGTTCTGAACTATATGAATCGTCTGGAAAGCTCGACCAGCGCCTATCTGAAGAGCGCAGCGCACCAGCCCATCGAGTGGTATCCCTGGGGGGCGGAAGCCTTCGCCCGCGCCCGCGCAGAGGACAAGCCCATCCTGCTCGATATCGGCGCCGTCTGGTGCCACTGGTGCCACGTGATGGACCGGGAGAGCTACGAGAATCCCGACGTCGCCCAGATCATCAACCAGCATTACATCCCCGTTAAAGTTGACCGCGACGCCTCCCCCGCCGTGGACGCCCGCTACCAGGCTGCCGTCAGCGCCCTCACCGGCCAGGGCGGCTGGCCCTTGACTGTCTTCCTCACCCCCGACGGCGGCCCCTTCTACGGCGGCACCTACTTTCCCCCGGAAGATAACTTCGGCCGGCCCGGCCTCAAGCGCATCTTGCTGAGTGTGGCCGCCGCCTACCGTGACCGCAAACCCGAGGTGTTGGAGAACGCGGACAAGATTACCGTGGCGCTCAGCCAGGCCGAGGGCTTCGTGGGCGCGCGCCGCGCGTTTTCCCCCTCCCTGATTGACTCCGTGGTGGACTCCGCGGTCAAGCTCTTCGACCTTCGCTTCGGAGGCTTCGGCACCGCGCCCAAGTTTCCCCACCCGGCCGCCATCGAGCTGCTGCTGGAACGCTACCAGACCACGCACGAGAGCCATTACCTGACTGTTGTCAACACCACCCTTGAGCGGATGGCGCGCGGCGGCGTCTGCGACCAGCTCGCCGGCGGCTTCCATCGCTACTCGGTGGACGAGCGCTGGCTCGTGCCCCACTTCGAGAAAATGTCCTATGACAACTCCGAGCTGCTCAAGAACTACCTCCACGCCTACCAGGTGACACGCCAGCCGTTCTACCGCCAGGTGGCCGAGGGGATTATCGGCTGGGTCGATACGACCTTGTCCGACCCGGCCAACGGTGGCTTCTACGCTAGCCAGGACGCCGACTACAGCCGGGAGGATGACGGCGACTACTTCACCTGGACGCTCGAGGAAGTCCGCGCCGTGCTGCCGCCGGGCGACGCCGACCTCATGGCCGAGCACTATGACATCGGCGAGCAGGGCGAGATGCACCACAACCGGAAGAAGAACGTCCTCTGGGTGGCGGCGACCGAAGAGGAGTTGGCGCAGCAGCGCAACCTCCCGCGGGAGGACGTGCGTTTGCGCCTGGCGGCCGCCAGCGCCAAGCTGCTCGCCGCACGACAGAAGCGCCCCACGCCCTATGTGGACACGACGCTCTACACTGCCTGGAACGCCATGTTTATCTCCGCCTACAGCGAGGCCTATCGGACTCTTGGCCGCGACGCTTGCCGCGACATGGCGCTGCGCACGCTCGAGCGGTTCCTCGAGGTAGCCTGGGACGCGCGCGTCGGCTTCGCGCATCGGCTGGGCGAGCAGCCCCAGCCGGTCAACGTCTTCCTCGAAGACCAGGTGCAGATGGCCAGCGCATTGCTCGATGCCTTCGAGCTGACCGGCGAGAAGCGCTACTGCGATGTGGCCGAGCAGGCCATGCGGCTGTGCCTGGAAAAGTACTGGGATGCGGCGACGGGCGGCTTTTTCGACCGCCCGCTGGACGCGCCGCCGCTGGCCGAAGGTCTCGACATCCGCCGCAAACCCTTCCAGGATTCGCCCACCTCCGGGGCAAACTCCATCGCCGCCATCGTGCTTGACCGCTTGGCCAGCTACACGCTGAACGAAGACTATCGGGACAAAGCGATGAAAACGCTCGAGGCCTTCGCCGGCATCGCGCCCGCCTATGGCCTCTACGCCGCCAGCTGCGGCCTGGCGGCGCTGCTGCACGTGCGGCAGCCGCTCGAAGTCGTCATCGTGGGCGAGCGCTCCGACAGCCGCGCCGCGGCCTTGCGCCAATCGGCCTGGGATACCTTCCGGTTTGGGAAAGCGGTGCTCACCTACGAGCCACGCGAAATCTGCGCCGAACGGTTGCCGGCGGGACTGGCAGCCACGCTGCCGCACGTTTCAGGTGATGGCGGGCCGCGCGCGTTTGTCTGCGCGAACGGAACCTGCCAGCCACCCATCACCGAACCCGAGGCGCTGGCAGCGGCCATCGTCGGAGCAGGCAGCTGATGCGTATGCTTCCCGCCTGGCTGGCCTCGCTGATCTTTTTCACGGTACTGGGGACGATAATCGCCTCCCAGGTCTTCTGGTTCCGGCGCGCCCGCCGGTTCGTGCGCAGCCGGCCCGTGCGGTGGCAGCGCTGGGCGCTGGGCCTGCCGACCTATGCGTGGTTTTCACTGCTCGCCGGCATGCTGGTGTTTGTGCCGTTGCGGTGGTTGCTGGTGGATGCCGCGCCTGTCCTGCTCTCGCTGTTCATGCTGTTCCGGCGGCCGGCGCTGATGATGCCCATCGGGCTGTGGCTGACGGCTTCCATGTTGTCGTTTGTCCTCGTCGTGGCGGTGCAGGGCGCGGGCTGGCTCGGCACGCGCTGGCGGAGGCTGCGCACGCCGGCGGGGGACACGCTGGTGCCCGAGCGGCGGCATTTTCTGCAAACCGCAACCTACGTGGCGGCAGCCGTGCCCTTTGCCGTCGTCGGCTACGGCTTCCTCATCGAGCGGCAGAACTATCAGGTGAAGGAAGTGGCGGTGCCCATTCCGAATCTCCCGCAAGCGCTCGACGGGTTGCGCCTGTTGCTGCTGACCGATGTGCACGCCAGCGCGTATATGCCTGTGCCCGAAATCCGCCGCATCGTCGGCTTGTGCAAGGAGCTCGACCCCGACCTGGTCTTCCACGCGGGCGACTTCACCACCAGCCGCGGTGACCCGCTGGCCGAGGCAGTGGCCGAGATGGTGGGGATTCAAGGGCGCTACGGCAACTTCGGCTGCCTCGGCAACCACGAAATCTATGCCGGAACCACGCGGGCAGCGACCGAGCTGTTCGCCCGCGGCGGCGTGCGCATCCTGCGCGGGGAAAACGCCGAGGTCGAGATTCATGGGACGAAGCTGAACCTCATCGGAGTGGACTATCAGCGCCAGCCCAATCGCGTCCTCGATGCCGAAACCTGGTGGAAGACGCGCGGGCTGCCCGGCGTGGAGAAGCTGGTGCGGCGCGATTGCGTCAACCTCCTGCTCACGCACAACCCGAATCCGTTCCTCCGTGCGGCCGAGCTTGGGATCGAGCTGACGCTCGCCGGCCACACCCACGGCGGGCAAGTGCAGGTGGAAATCCTCAACACGCGCTTCAGCCCCGCCCGCTTTATGACCCGCTTCATCTCCGGCCTTTACTCATTGCCATCGGGACTGTCTTCCACGGTTCACGATTCACGAATCACGAATCACTGTTCTTTGTACGTGAGTGCCGGCATCGGCACCATCGGGACGCCCATCCGCCTCGGCGTCCCCCCGGAGATTGCCCTCCTGACCCTGCGGCGCGCCTGAAGTCCCCTTGCGTGGCGGGGTGCGGAGGAGTAGAATTCGGGTATCCAGGTCAAGAAACCTTGTTGGAGGGGGAGTATGAAAAAGGGAGTTTTTGTAGTCGCGGTTCTGGTTCTGGGCGCTGCCGCCGCGCTCGTCACGTCAGGTCGGGCGCAGATGCAGCCCAAGCCAAAGTGGGAAGTGGAGGGGCGCTACGCCGAGGCCTGCCAGTGCAACGTGCCCTGCCCGTGCAACTTTGCGCAGAAGCCGACCTACGGCAACTGCGACAACACCAGCGTCTGGCAGATTGAGAAGGGCTACTACGATGATGTACGCCTGGACGGGCTCTATGTGATCGTGGTGGGCGCGAGCCCCCGCGGCGAGCGCTACGTGGACACGGTGGGCAACCTGGCCTTCGCGCGCTACTACGTGGACCAGCAGGCCAGCGCAAAACAGCGCCAGGCGCTCGAGGAAATCGCCCGCTCCCTCAACGCCGCCTACCTGCGCATTCCGCTCAAAAAGCTCTCGGCCGATGAAAAGGTAGAAGCGGTGCAAATCCAGGCGAACCTCACCGCCGACCAGGCGAAGGTGAAGATTCCCGGCGTGCTCGACTTCCACACCGAGCGGCTGGTGGGTGTGGACGGGAAGAACCCGATTGAGATCATCAACGGCTCGGTCATCATCGAGTGGATGCCGCGGATTTTTGCCGGGCAGTCGAAGACCTACAAATACAGCGGCCCGATGAGCTGGGAATACAGCGGGCGGAGCTCTTACTTTGCCCGCTTCCGCGCCCACAGCGACATGGCCAGCATCCGCGCCGTCAGCGGCTCGCAGCACTAAGAGCTTCCCTGCAGGTTCAAGAGCACGGAGACAGCACACTCTCCGTGTGCGTGAAGGCGCAGCGGGTTGCGGCCCTTTGTCGGTGGTGGGATAATTGATTGCGGTAAGCAAGGAGTAACCTCATGGCACACATACGTGAAGCGTGGATTCGAGAGCGCCTGGCGAATAACGGACACGGCAACCCCTCGACCAAGCTCGGGGCAAGCGTGACGCAGATGCACTATGCGCGCCAGGGCGTCGTCACCGAGGAGATGCGCTTTGTGGCGCAGCGGGAGAACTGCGACTCCGAATTCGTCCGCTCAGAGGTGGCGCGCGGGCGCGCCATCATCCCCGCCAACATCCGCCACACCAACCTCGAGCCGATGAGTATCGGTGTCGGCTTCCGGTGCAAAATCAACGCCAACATCGGCAACTCGGCTGTCACCTCCGAAATCGCGAACGAACTGAAGAAGCTGGAAGTGGCGGTAAAGTTCGGCGCCGACACCGTCATGGACCTCTCAACCGGCGGCGACATTCCGCGCATCCGCCAGGCCATCATCGAGGCGAGCGCTGTGCCCGTGGGTACGGTGCCGATTTATGAAGCCGTAACGCGCGTGAAGCGGGCCGAAGACCTCACCCCCGCTCTGATGCTTGAAGTCATCGAGGAGCAGGCCGAGCAGGGCGTGGACTATATGACCATCCACGCGGGCGTTCTGCGCGAGTTCCTGCCGCTGGTGCGCAACCGCATCACCGGCATCGTCAGCCGCGGCGGGGCGTTGCTGGCGCAGTGGATGGCTTACCACCACCGGCAGAATTTCCTCTACGAGCACTTCGACGAGATCTGCAAGATCTTCAAGCGCTACGACGTGAGCTTCTCGCTCGGCGACGGCCTGCGGCCGGGCTGCATCGCCGACGCCTCTGACCCCGCCCAGTTTGCTGAGCTGAAAGTGCTGGGCGAGCTGACGCTCAAGGCCTGGGAGCACGACGTGCAGGTGATGATCGAAGGCCCCGGGCACATCCCGATGGACCAGATCGAGCTGCAGGTGAAGAAGGAGCAGGAGCTCTGCCACGAGGCGCCCTTCTACACGCTCGGCCCGCTCGTCACCGACATTGCGCCGGGCTATGACCACATCACCAGCGCCATCGGCGCGGCCATGATCGGCTGGCACGGGGCCTCGATGCTTTGCTACGTGACCCCGAAGGAGCATCTGGGGCTGCCGAACCTGGAGGACGTCAAGCAGGGCGTCATTGCCTACAAGATCGCCGCTCACGCCGCCGACCTGGCGCGCCACCGCTCGGGCGCCCGCGACCGCGACGATGCCCTGAGCTATGCGCGCTTCCTCTTCGACTGGAACAAGCAGTTCGCGCTCTCCCTCGACCCCGAAACCGCACGCACGATGCACGATGAGACCTTGCCCGACGACTACTACAAGGAAGCCGCCTTCTGCGCCATGTGCGGGCCCAAGTTCTGCTCCATGAACACCACCCAGGTGATGGAGAAATACCTCGGCCTCGACCAGAAAGAGCGCGAGCAGAAATTCACCGAGCTGCTCGAAAAGGTCTCGCGCTAGGAGAAAAACGACTCACCGCAGAGGCGCAGAGAACATGGAGACAAAGAAGCAGACGAGGCAGAGGAAGCACAGGAAGCAAATGAGGCAAAGGAACTGAGGCAAGCATGGGATTGTTTGAAGTCAATGTGACGGTGGCCAATCCGACTGCGCCTGAGCGCGCGACCGAAATCTCACTCTTAGTTGATACCGGGGCGACACTTTCTTGGCTGCCTCGCTCGTTGCTGAATGGCCTGGGCGTAAAACCCCTGTCACGCTCGAGGTTCATTCTGGCCGACGGAAGCCGGATCGAGCGAGAAACCGGACTGGCACTCTTTACGCTGGACGGGAAAACGATGGGTGTGCCAGTGGCTTTTGCGGAGCCGGGCGAAGGCTCAGTGCTTGGGGCAACGGCCCTGGAGACGCTAGGCTTTGCTGTGGACCCAGTCGAGAAGAAGTTAATCCCACGGGATCTATACGCACTGTCCGCCATTCCACCTTCCGAGTCAGTTTGAACGAAGAAAGAACCATGCAAGCCGAAGACAAGCTCCGGGAGGAGTTTAATCGCTGGGCGGAGGCGGGGCGGGGCGAGGAGATGCGCGAGGAGCATTTGCACATAGTGGAGAAGATGCTCGCGCAGATGAGCTTCGCCTCGAACGACAAGATTCTTGATGTGGGCTGCGGGGCGGGCTGGCTCTGCGGGCTGCTGGTGGACAAAGTGCCGCACGGGCAGGTGGTGGGGGTGGACGTGGCCGATGCGATGGTGCGGCGGGCGCGCAAGGCCTATGCCGACCGGATCAACCTGATGTTCATCACCGCCGGCGTGGACGACATCCCCTGGGACGAGAACTTCTTCAACAAAATCGTTTCGGTCGAGTCGGCCTATTACTGGCCGGACCCGGCGGCCGGGCTCCGGGAAATCTTTCGCGTGCTCCAGCCGGAAGGCGCCCTCTGGATTCTGATCAATCTCTACAAAGAGAACAGGTACGCGCATCCGTGGGCGGCCCAGCTGGCGGTGCCGGTGCGGATTCTCTCGGGCGACGAATGGTGTGAGCTGCTGCGCCAAGCAGGCTTCACCGAGACCCAGCACGCGCGTATCGTGGACGAGCGGCCGGTTCCCGCGAACTACCAGTCAAAGTGGTTTGGCAGCGCGGAAGAACTGCAGAAGTTCCGCCAGGAGGGCGCGCTGCAGGTCACGGGGCGGAAGGGAGCGTAGAAGCCTGCCAGACGAGCAGCGGGTGCAGGAGCGGGTCCTTGACGCGGAACATGTGTTCGCTTATTATTCGCCACAGAGACAGAGGTGTACCTCCATGGTGTCAACACCGCGTTTGGCTGGGCAAGTTGGAGGAAACTAGTTTCTGCCGCTAATCTATTGTGGTATCAATTCGTTAGGGCTGCTGACGGTTTGATACCACCCTCCCCCGGCTGCCGGAGCCGCGGGTTGGGCTAAGTCATGTGCCGAAAGAGGGTTGGAATACCTTGACTTGATTTTGCGGGTGGGTTAGTTTTGAGTTTCGGGCACGCCGGCCATGAATTATCTGGATACTCGCCACGACAAAACTTTCCTGCTTTCCACGGTTGATTACGTTTTCAACTGGGCGCGCAAGTCGGCCATCTGGCCGCTCACCTTCGGCCTGGCCTGCTGTGCTATCGAGATGATTGCTTCCAGCACCGCGCGCTTTGACATTGCGCGCTTTGGCTCGGAGGTGTTTCGTCCCTCACCGCGGCAGTCCGACTTGATGATTGTGGCCGGGACGGTGACGCTGAAGATGGCGCCCGTGATCCAGCGCTTGTGGGAGCAGTTGCCGGATCCGAAGTGGTGCCTTTCCATGGGCGCCTGCTCGAGTGTGGGCGGCCCGTTCAACACCTATGCCGTGCTCCAGGGGGTGGACAAAATCGTCCCCGTGGACGTCTATGTGGTCGGCTGCCCGCCTCGGCCGGAAAACCTTTTCTACGCGCTCCTAAAACTCCAGGACAAGATTGACCAGATGAGCCTGACCCAGCGGCCGACCGAAGTCCGGCTGCACGAAGGGATGCTGGAGGACTTCAAGAAGGGTGTGATGATCGCCCAGACGCAGAACCCGCAGGGGTAAGCGCCCGCCGGCGCACGGGAAGGAGTTGATGCCGAACTTCATCCGGGTGGCGAAGACGAACGAAGTTCCGCCAGGAGCGGTGCGCGAGTTCCACGCCGACGGCAAGGTGGTGGCGGTGTTCAACGTCAGCGGGAAGCTGTATGCGATTGACAATACCTGCCTGCATCGCGGCGGGCCGCTCGGCCAGGGCGTGCTGGAAGGCGAGGTGGTGACCTGCCCCTGGCATGGCTGGCAGTACAACGTGACCTCGGGGGAGTCGGTCTTCAACGAAGCCATCAAGGTGCAGACCTACGAGGTCAAAATCGAAGGCGAAGACATTTTCGTTGGTTTTGAAGGGTAAGGTTCGGTCCAAGCTGTCGGGACGCACGACAGCACGGGAGGGCGCGGCCCCCGTTCTACCAGGGAGGCGCGCAGATGTCTCCCGCCCCTGGTTCCCGGGCACCATCCGCCCAGGCGAGGCAAGAGGCGCGATGAGCCACCACTGGTTCTTCGCCACCAATCCCGTCCACTACCATTGGGACACCCTGTTTGTGAAAGGGAAAGACCTCTGGGACGGAGTGCAAAGCAGCACCGCACGCCGCTATCTCAAGCAGGTGCGCAAGGGGGATAAGATCGTCTGCTACCACGGCGCACCGGACAAGAGCGTCTATGCCATTGCGGTCGCAGCCTCCGATCCCTATGTGGGGGCGCCGCTGCCGGGACGTCGCGCCGCCCGCCAGGAACGCCGCATCATCGACCTCAAAGCGGTGCACCGCTTCCCGCGGCAGGTGCCGCTCACCGAGTTGAAGACCAACCGAGCGCTCCGCCGGATGAAGTTCCTCGGCCGCACCCGGCTTGCCGTCACCCCGCTCAGCGGGGCCGAGTATCAGGAGATCCTCCGCCTGGCGGGACTCCGGATGGATCTGCTTCCGTAATTCCTCGCAAGGAGCTTGGAGAAAACCCATGGATCAGAAACGAAAACGGAGGGCAGGGCATCTTCTCGGGCTGGCCATTCTCCTGGGCGCAGGCGTGGCGACCATGGGAATGGAGCCGGTGCCCGGCCGCTCCCGCCCGGGCAAGGAATGGCCCGGCATCGCGCGCGTGCTCGACTTGACCTATGCCATCAGCGAAGACAGCCCGGCCTGGCCGGGAGACACGCGGCCGTTTGAGGCGCACATCAGCACGCGGGCCGAGCAGACTGGCTACTTCAGCCGCAGCTTTTCGATGCTCGAGCACTTCGGCACGCACCTGGATGCGCCCGTTCATTTCCCGCCGGGACGCACGCCAGTGGATGCGATTCCGGTGGCGCGGCTGCTGGGCCCGGCGGTGGTGATGGATGTGCGCGGGCCGGCGGCGGCGAATCCCGACTATCGCATCGGCGTGGAAGACGTGCTCGCCTGGGAGGGCCGCCACGGACGGATTCCAGCGGGCGCGATTGTGCTGGCCCGCACCGGCTGGGCGGCGCGCTGGCCGAATGAGCAACGCTACCGGAACATGGATGCGCAGGGCGTGATGCATTTTCCCGGCTATTCCGTCGAGGCCGTGCAGCTTCTGATCGAGCGTCGCGTCAGCGGCTTGGGAATTGACACGCTCAGCATTGATTACGGCCCCTCGCAGGATTTCGAAGCGCATCGCGTCTCCCACGGCGCCGACCTCTACCACCTGGAGAATCTGGCCGACCTGAGCGCACTGCCGGAGGCGGGGGCGTATGTCGTGGCCGCGCCCCTCAAACTCGCGGGCGGCTCGGGCGGGCCGGTGCGCGTCTTCGCGCTGTTACCGGACTAGGACCATCGTCGCACAACCTCAGGGCTGCACCCGCATCTAATCGTCTCAGCCCCGAAAGCTTTCGGGGCGGGCATTGACCATGCGTCGCATCACTCAACTCGGTTTTCTCGCCCTTCTGGGCTCGTTGCTCGCAGCTTGCAGTAGCAGCGGAACGATTCGTGTCTACGTCGAACCCACCTACGAGCAGGACAAGCTCGAGCAACTGCTGGCGGCTTATCCCGAGCTGAAGTTGCTGTGGCATCCGGGTAGCGAGGACGTTTCCCTGCGGGTGGAAGCCGCACGGCTGCCGGCTTCCGTGCGCACGCTCCGGGCGGTCGTGCGCGCCCGTGCCCGGCGCACCGGCTACGAGGTGCATGCGATTGCCGACCTGCTGCCGCGCAAGAGCCGCGAAGCCCTGCGCGCGCGGTGGGTCAACAGCTACAGCCGCGGCTCCTACGAGGACAACTTCCCCGACATCCTGCACGAGGTGGTCCTGGAGGCCGCGCGGGCAAATCACAGGGACTTCCAGCGGACGCGCGAAGAAGTTGAGCGTGTGGCAACAACACTCCCCCCGATAGCTTCCCCCTGACTTCCCCGTTGAAAAAAATCAGAGTGGTTGCGTCCGGCAGGTGGCGCCGCGCCCTTGCAGGCAGTAGTCGTAGCAGTTCTTGTGCGCTACATAGACGCGGCGGAAGGATTCTTCCAGCGTGCTGCCGAGCTCGAAGCGAGGGTCGTCGTAAATCACCGGGCAAGGATAGTAGCGCAGGCGCCCTTCGATCTTTTGCAGGCAGCGGCTGAAGTGGCACATCAAAGACTGGGCCGGCTTGCCCAGGAGGGAGAAGCAATTCGTGGTGACGAAGACTTCGGGGTGCGGCTGCTTGCCCTGCCGCGCGAGTTGCACCAGTTGATGTCCCATCTCCATCACGTTTTCGATCAGATTGACTTCCACCTCGACGCCGCGTGCGGCAAACAGCGCTCGGAAGTGGTCCTTGATCTCGTCATCGGTGGTTTCACTGAGGAAGGGTCGCTCGGCGGTGATGATAGGGGTGAAGCCGAGCCCGTGTAACTCACAGATGGTTTCGAAGGTCTGGGCAAAGGTGCCTTTGCCGCGGATGGCGTCGTGCTCGGTGGCCCGCGGACTTTCCAGCGTGAGGCGCAGGCGGAGGCGGTCGCCGTGCCGCGCGCGTAGCTCGCGCAGCACATCGTAGTGGTTGCGGATGTAGCGGCGGCCGTTGGTGAGGATTTCGACGGGGGCGATGGCGAGCGCGTAAGTGAGGCTGGCGACGAGCTCTTCGTTCCGCTGCGCCCGCCCGCGCAGAACGGCTTCGTTGACGAACACTTCGCCGCCGGTGAAGTAGATCCGTTGGACGCCGAAACGCTGCGCCGCATCTAGGTGCGGGCGCAGCTCGGCGAACCTGATCTGTTCAAGGCGATGGTTAGTGGGCGAGGAAGCTGTGTAGCAGTGGATGCATTTGAGGTCGCAGAGCGAGCCCTGCATGATCCAGAGGTCTTCGAGCAGCGGCCGCCCGTCCACCTGCTTGAAGTCGACGTAGCCGCGATGTTCCCCTTTCGCGTTGATAAGCTCGAGGCCGTCGGGGTGCTGGCGGATGAGCGGAAGGGTTTCGGTGGCCATCAGCAGCAGCCTTCCGGACCGCAGAGGCTCCGCGTGGCGGGAAGAGTCTTGCGGTAGCCGCGGCCCTTGGTTTCGCGCGGGTCACGGTAGGCAGCACCGGTGCAGACAAGTCCCCGCGCGCGGCGCACGGGGATTTCCTTGTGCGGGGGGACGGCGATGAGGTCGGCGGCATAGGGTTCACGTGTCAGGAGGTGGTACGTCTTGTCGCAGACCGCCATGCGCCGTCCGCGCTCCAGCACGTGCCCGTCGTCATCCTCCACTTTCTTCCACGGCCCTTTGTAGATGACGGCCTGGTTCCGCTCCAGGCACGGGCCTTCTTTCCCCTTGCGCGCGGTGACCGTAATGGA
>Ga0209172_10004435_pt1 | contig 18922 bp, 14 predicted proteins | sample LarsenN4metaG_FD_184113 | JGI IMG/M metagenome (GOLD analysis project Ga0209172, IMG submission 184113) | Hot spring sediment bacterial and archeal communities from British Columbia, Canada, to study Microbial Dark Matter (Phase II) - Larsen... ... | reverse complement strand
CGTACTGGCCGTGGCGCGCCAGCTGTGCCTGGCGCTGGCCCACGCGCATGAGCACGGCGTCGTCCACCGCGACCTGAAGCCCGAAAACATCCTGCGGGCCGGGACAGACACGGTCAAGCTGACCGACTTTGGGCTGGCCCTGGCGCCGGCGTCACGCGTCACCAGCGACGGCGTCATCGTCGGATCGGTCTTCTACCTGGCCCCGGAGCAGGTGCACGGCGGGGCCGTCGACGGCCGCGCCGATCTGTACGCGCTCGGGGTGCTGCTCTACGAGTGGACGACCGGCGAACTGCCGTTCGTCGCCGAGGAAGCGCTGGCGGTCATCACGCATCACCTGTACGCGCCGGTCATACCGCCCCGCGCCAAGGTCCCCTCGCTGCCGCCGGCGCTCGACCGGTTGATCGTCCGCCTGCTAAGCAAGTCGCGCGAAGACCGCCCGGCGTCGGCGCTGGAAGTGCTCGAGAGCATGGAGACACCGGAGGCATGGTCGTCGGGCGAGACGCAAGCCGATATCCCCACCCTCGAACGGATCGGGCGCGGGCCGATCGCCGGCCGGGGCTCGGAGCTGCGCCAGGCGCGCGGCCTGTGGGCAAGGGCCGCGGCCGGGAAGACTCAGACGCTCCTCGTCAGCGGCGAACCCGGCATCGGCAAGACCCGTCTGGTGCAGGAGCTCGTGGCGCTGGCCGAGGTCTCGGGCGGGCGCGTGCTCCAGGGATGGTGCTACGCGCGCACGGCAGAACCCTTCGGTCCCTTCAAGCAGATCCTGCGCACCGTCGTCGCCGACCTGGCGCCGGTCGTCGCCGCCGCGCCGGAGTTCGTCGCCGCCGGCGTGCTGACGCTGGTGCCGGAGTATCAACCCCGCTTCCCCGACATTCACCTGCCGCTCTCGGTCGACACGGCCGGGGACCAGCAGCGACAGTTCGAGGCGGTCGCCATCCTGCTCTCGAGCCTCAGCCAGCAGACCCCGGTGCTGCTCGTCGTCGAAGACGCTCACTGGGCCGACAGCGGGACGCTCGATCTCTTCCGCTACCTGGTCCAGCAGACGCGCGAACGCCGTGTGTTGTTCGTCCTGACCCATCGCGAGGTCGAGCCGCAGGACGCCCGCCGGCTGCACGAGGTGCTGCACGACTTCCGCCGAGGGAACCTCGCCGTGCCGCTGCCGCTGCGGCGCCTCGATCGCCGCCAGACCGAGGCGATGCTCGCCTCGCTCCTCGGAGAAGCGGCGGCCCCCGGGGTCGGCGACGCCGTCTACGGCGTCACGGAAGGCAACCCGTTCTTCGTCGAAGAGGTCTGCCGGGCTCTGGCCGAGAGCGGCGCGCTGGTCCACGCCGATGGGCGCTGGCAGCTCCCGGACAGCCGAAAGCTTCGCGTTCCGGTCAACGTCCGGGTAGCCATCGCCGATCGCCTGCAGGCCCTGCCGAGCGAAACCCGCCGCGCCCTCGAGGTCGCCGCCCTGTGCGGCCAGCAGTTCGAGGTCGACGTCGTGCGGCGCGCGGTGCCGCTGGACGAGGCGAGTGCCTCCGAATCGTTCGAGCCCGCGCTGCGGGCGAAGGTCATCGAGGAGGTCCCGGGCGACCCGGCCGCATACCGGTTCACGCACATGCTGATCCCGGCGACGATCGCCGAGGACCTGCCGGCGCCGCAGCGTCGGCAGCTGCACGCGCGTCAGGCGCCGGCGCTCGAGGCGCTCGTCCCGGAGGCCTACGAGTCGCTGGCCCACCATTACCGTTCGGCCGGGGAGGGAAGCAAGCCGGCCGACTACTACGTCCGCGCCGGCGAGCGGGCGTACAGCCTGTACGCGCTGCCGGAGGCGATCGATCATTACACCGCCGGCCTTGAAATCCAGCGGGCGCTGAACCAGCACGAGCAGGCGGCGCAGACGGCCATGCACCTCGGGCTGGCCTACTCCGCCGACTTCCAGTTCGAGAAGGCGCAGCAGGCCTACGAGCAGGCCTTCGACCTTTGGGAGCATCGACCGCCGCCGAGCCTCGACCCTGCCGCACACGGCGTCACCCTCCGCTACGCCGTCGACGAGCCGTTCACGCTCGATCCGGGGATGGTCGTGGACGACCTGACGGCCTTCATCGTAGGGCAGCTCTTCGAAGGATTGGTCGAGGTGGACGAGGCCGGCGGGATCGTCCCGGCGGTGGCCCGCCGCTGGGACGTCTCCGACGACGGCCGGCACTACTTCTTTCACCTGCGGGATGGCCTGCGATGGAGCGACGACGCGCCGTTGACCGCCGCCGACGTCGAGTACGCGTGGAAGCGGAACCTCTCGCTGGGGAAGGACTCGATCGCCCGGCTGGTTCTCAGCGGGATCGCCGGGGCCAGCCGCCACCTCGACGGGCTGGCGCCGGTCTCGGATGTCGGCGTACGGGCGTTGGACGATCGGACGCTGGAGGTGCGCCTCGAGGAGCCGCAGGGATTCTTCCCGCTCCTGCTGTCGATGTTCGTCACGTATCCCTTGCCGCGAACGGTTGTCGACGGCCCTCGGCAGCCGTGGACGGAGATCGAGAGCCTCGTCGGCAACGGTCCCTTCCGGCTGGCCGAGTGGCGACGCGGCGAGAAGATGACCTTCGAACCCAACCCGTTCTACCGCGGGCTGCGGCGCGGCAACGTGGCGCGGATCGACGCCCCGGTCATCGGGGATTACGAGACCGTCTTGGTGCAGTTCGATGAAGGGAAGCTCGACGGGATCAGCCTGCTCAAGATGGACCCGAGTACCTTCCAGCAGAGGCTGCATCCAGCATATCGGCGCGAGCTCTCCATGACCCCGGCGCTCTCGACGCTATACCTGGCCTTTCGCTCCGATCGCCCGCCCTTCGACCGGGCGCTCGTCCGCCGGGCCTTCGCCGAATCGATCGACCGCGAGGCCTTCGTCCAGCACACCGGCGTAGCCTACCTCAGGCCCGCCCGTGGAGGATTCCTGCCTCCGGGAATGGCTGGCCATTCCGCCACGGCCGGCCCGCCGTTCGATCCGGAGGAGGCCCGCCGGATGCTCGCCGAAGCCGGCTACCCCGGCGGGGCGGGGTTCCCCACGGCCGAGCTTGCCTTCGGGGGTGACGCCAGCAGCAAGGCGAATGAAAGCAACTATCTGACCGCCACGTTCCTGGCGCAGGCCTGGGAGAGCACGCTAGGGGTCAGGGTCCGCCTGACTCGCCTCGACTGGGCCGAGCTGCTGCGCCGGGGACGCGAGGACCCGCCGGATCTGACCATCGGCGGGTGGTCCGCCGACTACCCGGACGCGGACAGCATGCTGCGAGTCATGGTGCAGGGTCACTCGCCGCTGCGCTGGCGTAACGCCGAGTTCGACGCCCTCGTCGAGGAAGCCGCCCGGATCTCCGACCGCAAGCAACGCATCGAACTGTATCAGGAAGCCGATCGCATTCTGGTGGCGCGCGAAGCGGCCGTCCTGCCGCTGGCGTATGCCCAGGGGCGGCGGTTGGTCAAACCCTACGTGCGCTTGCCGCGCCTGCCGTCCAGTCTGATGCGCCTGAAGGACGCCTTCGTCGATCGGCCTTGACGCTGTGACCGTCCGTCCCCACTCCGAAGGAGGTGGTCGATGAATGCCAGCACCGCCCGCGTCCGAGCGTGGGTCCTTCTCCGAGCGAAGGACCCGGACCAGGCCGCCAAGTCGCTTGCGGCCTATTTCGATCAGGGAGGCGACAGGTGGGTCATCGTCCGCGCCGACGTCGTCGAGGGCGAGGCCAACCTGATCGTACCGGTCGACGCCGCCGGGGAGGAGGCGTTGCAGGAAGCGCTTGAGCACCTGCGCAAGGTGGCGACGGGCGAGCCCGTCGTCACCCGCGTGCTGCGCCATTACCCGGACCCAGTGCACAACGCGCACAGCTACATCACGGTCGATGAGTACGAGCGCAACCCGGTGCGCGAGTACTTTCCTCCCGGTCGGCACCCGCAGAGCCCGGGGGCCAACCCGTGGGGGTGAGAGTCGCTCGGCTGCTCGCGTTCACGCCGCTGGCGGCGGCCCTGCTCCAGGGGCCGATCACCGTCGGGCAGACGACGATCACCAACGAGTACCCGGAGCGCATCGCCTTCGAGGTGCGCGTCGCCAGCGCTGCCGCCAACGTCGAAACGGTCGACCTGCTTCTGACCGTGCGCGGCGACACGACGACGCGCTCGCTGCGCGCCAACGCCGTCCCCACGCGGCGGCCGATCGCCTGGGTCGAGTGGGACCCGCGCCCCGACGGCGTCCCGCCCGGTGTCCCGGTGACGTACGCCTGGAAAGTGCGCGACGCCGCCGGAAACGTCTTCACCAGTCCCGGCGAGACGTTCATCGTCGAGGACGCGCGCTTCGCCTGGCGCACCCTCGAGGGCGACGACCTGGCGGTGTGGTGGTACCGCGGCGACGACCGGTTCGGTCGGTCGATCTTCGACGCGGCCAACCGCGCCCTCGATCGGATGCGCCGCGCTTCGACCGCCGACATCGACGATCGTCTGCACATCGTCATCTATGCCGACGACGAATCCTTCGCCGGGGCGCAGGACTACGTTCAGGAGTGGGTTGGCGGACGAGCCTACCCGTCGATGGCGGTCACCGTTCAGGTCGTGCCTCCGGATGCGGAGGCCGACTGGATCGAGGACGTCATCCCCCACGAGGTGGCGCATCTCTTCTTCTATCAGGCGACCCATACCGCCCTCAGTTACGGACCTCCGTCGTGGCTCGACGAAGGCTACGCCTCGTACCACGAGTTCTCGTCGCACCATCGCGACCTGCGCCTGGTGCGCGACGCCGCCGCCAGCGGCGAGCTCATCCCGCTGCGGCTGGCCAGCGGGTCGTTCGGGGTCGACGCGGCTCGGGTCGATCTGCTATACGCCGAAAGCCTGAGCGCCGTCACATTCGTCTACGAGGGATGGGGAGAGAACGGGATGGCATCGCTGCTCGAAGCCTTGCGGCAGGGCGCCGATCTCGACGAGGCGCTGCTCCAGGTGACCGGCCTCGACTTCGAGGGCTTCCAGCAGGCATGGTGGGAGTGGCTCGGCGGCGAGCCCGGCGCTTATCCGACTCCACCGTGGGAAGGCCCCGCGCCGCGCACGCCCATGCCGACGCCGACCGATCGACCGGTTCCTCCGACCACGACGCCTTCGCCGCGCAGCGACGTCGTCTTCCCACCGTTCCCCATCTGCTGCCCGCTCCCCCTGGCGGCGGTGGCGTTCATCGGCGCGGCCCGCGTCAGAGACCGAGGGGCGAGGCGCTCCTGGCATTCGCCGTAGCCATCAGGCGGGAGGGCCCGGGAAGTTCTCTTCCTCCAAGCCAGAAGCCTCGCCGCGGCGCTCGCGCGGCGGCGTCTACACACCGAGACGGGCCTCGATCAATCGGACCGCCGTTGCCAGCCCGTCCTCAGAGCGCACCCGGGCCCCCAGCCGGGCCGCCCGTTCTCTTCCGTCCGAGTCCTCCAGCGCCATCTCGAGGGCGGAAACCAGCCGCTGCGTCGTCAGCGCGCGGCGCGGGATCGGTGGCGGGCCTCCTGCCGCACGATGGATCTGCACACCCCAGAAGTGCTGATCTCCAAAGAAAGGGATCGTGACCACCGGCTTGCCTGCCCGAGCGGCCTGAGCGACGGTCCCGGCACCGCCGTGGCAGACGACGGCGTCCACCCTGCGGAAGAGCCAGTCGAGGGGAATGTCCTCCACCCCGCTCCAGCGCGGCGAACGCGGAAGGTCCAGTTGCTGACAAGGACCAGTGAGCAGGATCGCGCGGCAGCCGAGTCGGGTGAGAGCGGTTTCGACGGTCGCCTTGAGGTGGGCCGGGCGAGGGTCCATCATGCTGCCGAACCCGATGAACACCACCTTACCCGGCGCCCGCAGGAACCGGTCCAGCTCCTCGGGCGGACGCCAGTCCGGGGATGCATCAAACCACCACCGCCCGGTGACCACGACGCCTGGCGGCCAGTCTGGCGGAGGCGGCAGCACGTGCCGAGAGAAGCCATACAGGCAGATTTCGCTGCGCGGCGGGATTGGATCGAGCGACGCCGGGGCGCCACCGGGGATCGGCGTACGCCAGCTCGAGGGGAGCCCGGCCATCGCGGCCTTGCTCAGCCTAAGCGCCAGGAGGTGACTGGTCCGATTCCACGAGGGACGGAGCGGCAGGTTCAGGTAAGGGCTGGGGAAAGCGCGCGTCGGGTGGAGGGGCGCGAGGTACGCAGGTATCAGGGCGCAGCCATACCGGTGCCCGATGGTTCGGGCGATGGGCGCAAGCAATGCCGGATAGAGGACGACGTCGGCTCCCCGGCCGGCCTCCAGATACCCTGAGTAGGCGCCCGACGGACGGGACGCTTGCCGTGCGGCGCGACGCAGGCGGATTACCCCTTCGACAGCCGACGGGCGGAGCCAGAGCGGTGGACCGCCGTCGTCCGCCGTGAGACGAGGGTCGGGCTCCACCGCCAACGTCTGCAGGCCGGCCCGTCGGGCTAGCCGTTCGAAGCCGGCCGAGACCGCCACGGTGACCGCATGCCCGGCGCGCGCCAGCGCCGCCCCCAAGCCAAGGTACGGCTCGACGTCGCCGCGCGAGCCCAGGGTCAGCAGCGTGACCCGTAGCCGACGTTCGGCAGTCATCGCCGACGCGCCCGCCTCCAGCCTCCCCCGGACGGCGTCACTCGGACGACCCTGCTGCCTGGCACTCCGGAGGGAACTCGATCGACACAGGCTGGTTGATCGATTCGAGCCGCATCTCGAGGAGGATGGCGGAGACCTCCGCGGAAGGATCGTCTTCGGCCCCTGTCCTCAACTCCAGGTCGAGCCGGTAGTGCACCAGGTAGTCCCCGTCGACGGCGACGGCGTAGACCCCGTCCGAACGGGAGGCCTCGACCTCCGTGCCGGAGCCGACGCTGCGCACCTCGAAGGTGTAGGTCCGCACCGGGACCCCGCTCATCACCTCTTGTCCGAGCAAGACGGGGTTCTCGATCAGGGGACGGATCACCACCACCCGCGACATCAGGTCGGCCATCGTCCGTTCGGTGGGGCTGAGGGTGGTCAGCTCCGCCTCTCCGTAGGCCACAGCACACGACTGGTCGCCGATCACGATTTGCTCCTGCACGTCCTCAGAGAGGATCTGGTCGTCCGCGTCGGTCACGCGTGTTTCGGTGCGGGTGAAGTCGGCGTCGGCATTCCGGTCGTGGAGCACCAGCGAGTTCGTCACGGTCCGCTGCTGCGAAATCGAATCGAAGGCATCGCTGGTGTACGTCAGGCGGTAACTGTCGAGGCTCGCCAGTCCTTCGTTGACGGAAACCGGAAGGCCGGGCGGCTCGGCCACCGTCGGAGTGAGGACACCTTCCGACTCGGCCTCCGGAGGCCCCGACAGGGAGCTGAGCCCGCAGGCGGATCCGGCCATCAGGATCAACAGGCTGAAGCCGATGGACTTCGTTCCGATCTTCACGTCTCCTCCTTCGTCAGGATCGATCGGCGTGTTTCCGGATACCCCTCACTCGGCGCTGATGTGCGTCGCCACCTTTCGACGCGCCAGCACCCACACCGGCACGGCGACGCTCAACAAGGTCAGAATCGCCAGCCAGACGACCGTCGAAAGCAGGACCTCAAGTGTGAGGGACGGTCGCAGGCTGACTCCGGCCAGCGTGGGCCGCGCCCAGCGCAGAAGCGCCAACGAGCCCAGGAAGCCCCCGATCCCCCCACCCAGGGCGACCAGTGCTCCCTGCGCGGCGAGGTAGGCCGCCAGCGTGCTCTGGCCGAACCCCAGGCTGCGCAGGATAGCTATCTGGCGGCGACGTCGCCAGGCCAGCCTCCACAACAGTGTGGCCAGAAACAGGGCCCCGGCCACTCCCAGCGCGCGCGTCACGGCTCCGAGCAGGACCATCAACCCCTCCCACTGACGCGGGAAGGTCGACCACAACTCGCCGCGCCGGGCGACCGACACGCCGTCGAGGAGCTGCTCGCCCGGCGTCAGCCGGCCGTCGTCGGGAACGACGTATAGGGAAACGTCTCGGCCCCAGCCCAGAAGATCCTGGGCCCCGGCCAGCGGAACCCAGGCCTCGTTCTCGGTGTACGCGCCAGTCTCGAAGACGCCGACCACCGCGAACGGCCGACCGCGCAGTCGGATCGTATCCCCCGGCCCGACCGCCCACCGCTCGGCCAAGCGCGCACCGAGCATCGCCGTGCGCGGCGAATCTCCGGGCTGCAGACGTCTGCCGGAGCGGACAACGAAGGCGTCGAGTCCGGTGTAGTGCTCCAAGTCGACCCCTTTGAGCAGCACGGCATCTTCCAGCGATGTGCCGACGACCGTATGGATCTCCGGCACCAGCGATGCGAGGCCTACTTCCTGGAGGGCAGCGGCGACATCATACGAGAGGCGGCTGCCGTAAAACTCGGCGAACGATTGGGTCTCCTGGATGACTAGGAAATGCCGGTCGGCGAGCGGGTAGTCCCGCTCCAGCGCCACCCGGTAGCCGCCAAGGGCCGCGAACGCCGAGATGGCGATGGCGAACACGACCGCCAGCGCCACGGCCTGACGGCCATGAGCGACGAGATCGCGCCACGCCAGCCAGACGGAGAATCTCATGCGAAACTGCTCCCTGGTCCGCGATCCAGCAGTGTCGCCGGCGACGCGGCCAGAATGCGTCGGATGGACCACCACGTCCCAAAGAGACCGGCGGCGCTCGCCAGCGCCAGGCCCGTCCCGGCGGTCGCCGGGCTCAGGCTCAGGGTCGTGCGAGAGCCGCCGATGTCCAGGTGATTCGGGCCCATCCCCAGGCGGAGAAACAGGATCGCCGCTGCCAGCGCCAGCAGGTAGGCGGCGAGCGTGATCAGCGCCGCCCGGAGAAGCAGGTAGAGGCCGACGGCCCGGCGGCCGAAACCGACGGCGCGCAGAATCCCCAGGGCGCGTTGCCTCTCCTCCGCCGCCAGCCAGGCCAGGTTGTGCGATCCGAGGGTGACGGCGGCGACGGCGATGATTCCCGTGGCGATCGACAGGGAACGCAGATCGGACAGCGCCGCGCCGTACTGGCGCAGCAGGGCGTCTTCGAAGTAGACATCGTAGTCGACGCCGGCCGTCCGCAGGCCGTCCTCCAGGTCTTGCCGCGCGGTCAGCGGATCCGCCCCGGGGTGCAACTGGATCACCAGAACCTGCGGGCCTTTGTCGGGGCCGAACAACTCGCTGGCAGCGGAGGAGGGCATCCAGAGGGTCTGGGTCTTGGTCCCCGGCCCGTCGGCGATCCCGGCCACGCGGAAACTCCGGCCGTAGACCTCGATGCGGCTCCCGATGCCCCAGCCGCCGCCTTCGGCAGTCAGCCGACCGAGGACGACTTGTGATGGCCCGGACGGCCAGTCGCCCTCGAGGAGTTGCAGGCGGAACGTCGTGGGCCACGACTCGACGGCGACGCCTCTCAACTGGATCGGGTGCCCCTCGATCCGCAGGATGCGGAAAATCACGGGATCGATCCGGTTCAGACGGTCGCCCAGGATCGAGGCGGCGAGCCGGGCCAGGCCGGGGTCGATGCGGCTCAGCTCGGGCTGGAGGACGCCTCGTTCCACTAGGATCAGATTCCGGGGAAGTCCGCCGGCCTCTCCCAGCCGGTTGACCGCCAGAGAGAGTAGGACGAGCAGGAGGAAGGCGAAGACCAGGACGCCCAGCCCGAGGACGCTGAAGGCGAAGGTCAGGCGGTCGCGGCGGAGGTCCTGGAGGGCCAGATGGATCATGCGGGCGGCCCGGCAGCGGACGTGCGCCCGTCGCGGAGCTCGACAACCTGCGTCGCCACCGACGCCAGCCGCTGGTTGTGCGTGGCGACTACAAACGTGGCCCCCAGAGATCGATTGAGGGACATCATCAGATCGAGCACGGTTTCCGTCGCTGCCCGATCGAGGTCGCCCGTCGGCTCGTCGGCCAGTACCAAATCGGGACGAGCGACGACCGCTCGCACCAACGCCACGCGCTGCTGTTCTCCGCCCGAGAGCTCCGAGGGGCGATGATCGGCCCGGCGGCCCAGGCCGAGGGCCTCGAGCCCGGCCACCGCCTGGCGTCGCGCCTCGGACCAGCGCCGGCCGCGGGCGACCAGCGGCAGGGCGACGTTCTCGAGGGCGCTCAGGTTGGGGAGCAGGTTGTTGGACTGGAAGACGAAACCGACGTGATCGCGGCGGTAGGCGTCGAGCTGCCCTTCGGTCAGCGAACGCAGGTCGACGCCGTCCACGCGCAGGCGGCCGCCGCTCGGGCGGTCGATCCCGCCGAGCAGGTTGAGCAGGGTGGACTTGCCGCTCCCGCTGGGCCCGAGGACGACGGCGAAGGCCGAGGCAGGAATCGCCAGCGTGACGTCCCACAGGGCGTGGACCTTCTCCGAACCTCGCCGGTAGGTTCGTGTCAGGCCCTCGGCTCGGATCAACGCTGACTGTGACGTGGTGGGATCCTCGGCCGGCCCATTCGGCCAGGAGAGAAGGTCGGACATTCTACATGAGAACGCGGGGGAACATCCCATGGGAAGCGATCGAGGGCGCGGCCGCCGAGGTCTGGGAGGCTCGGCCCACGTCTGCACGCCGGCGAAGTGCCATGGCCTGGTCCGCCTCTCACGTTTCGAGGCTCAGCCTCCCGGGAGTGGCGCGAGATCACCGATCCGGATAGGATGGGACCACGCCGGGTGTCTCGCGGTGAGGCCCGGCGATCGGTTTGTGTATCCGGCGTCCCAAAGGAGACCCATGCGCCCCCGAACTCCGCTCGCGGTGATCGCGCTGCACGCCGTCGTCATCCTGTCCTGCGCCGTTCCGGGGCAGGCTCCGCCTCCCGGCGACACGCCTCCACCTGCGACTCCGCCGGCCGAGCCGACGCCGGGGCCCGAGCCGCTCCCGCCATCGGATTTCGTCGCCGTGCTGGATGCGGAAGTCGCAGCGGGGGAGATCGCCTACGAGGAAGGCCTGATACGCCTGCTGCGCGCCATCCTGGGCGACCCCGAGGTGACGCTCCCGGCGGCTTACGACGAGGTGACGACGACCGAAGGGAACAGCACTGTCGAACGCGCCTGGGACTACATTGCCTCCGGTGGCGACGAGGCCGCCAGGGCCGAGATGCTCCGCCTGCTCGAACTCATCGTGCCCTCCCCGGGGGCGCTCGAGGCCTACAGCCGGCCGGCCGAGGCGGCCGCCGGCGGCGCGGGGTTAGCGCGCCGTGTGGGGCAGCCGCCGCTCGACTGCGCCGATCTCTGGCTGGCCGGGTTTCCGCTGGAGGGTGTCACCGTGTATCCGTGCTTCGCCTACCGCCGCCAGGCAGTCCCCGGATCGTCGACCTTCACGGTTTACTTCCCGGCGGCGTGGATGGGGGACGCTGCGCTCCTGCCGTGGTTCGAGCGCACCCGCGAAGCCGCCTACAACTCGCTGAGCACGCTGGCCGACTTCGGCCCGTTCGACGACGTCAGTCTGATCTTCAGTACGGTCAACCATGCCGCGGCCGCTTACTTGGCGACGACCCATCCTTACCTGGACTCCCTGCGCGAGACCTGCCCGATCCTGATCTACCCGGCGGCTCTTTCGCTCGGCGCCGCCGAGTTCGAACAGATCATCGCCCACGAGATCTTCCACTGCTGGCAATTCAACAATCTGGAGGCACAGATGCAGGTGCCCCAGCAGATCAAGATGTGGTGGTCGGAGGGGACGGCCGAGTACTTCAGCAACTTCGTCTATCCGACGACGAACTACGAATATCGCTGGGTCCCCGGTTTCGACTCGCTCTCGCCGTCGACTCCGCTGTACGAGATGGGATACGAAACCTTCGGCTTCTGGCAGTTCCTGGCCAACCGCTGGGGGGACAACGGGGTCATCAGCCTGCTGGAGTTGATGCCCGCCGCCGGAGGCGTCGCCGAGCAGCAGGACCGTCTTGCCGCCACGCCCGGCATGGGTGATGTCTTCCACGACTTCGGCAAGGCCTACCTCGATCTGGCCATCGCCGACCCCGGCGGAGCGACGATCCCCTTCGTGCCGCACTTCGATAGCAGTCTCGAAGTCCCGCGCGGGTCGTTCCACGAGGAATTCGCGCCGGAGGCCTTCGTGCTCGACCGTCACGAGTTGTTCTTCGTCGACGACACCCGCTTCGACGTACGGCGCCAGCAGACGGAGGGCGAGGGCCGCGACTCGGCCAACGCCGGGGCGCGGCCCGGCGCCTGGGGCACACTGCCGCCGCGCGTCAACACCGCCTGCGGCGAGGGAGAGTACGTCCTGCTGGTGACCAGCGCCCAGGCCAGCGGCGAGCCGCCGATGACGCTCGCCGTCGACGCCACCGGAGAGCCGCTCGAGCAGGACGTCGACTGCGAGGCGTGCCTGATCGGCACCTGGCAACTCGACAACAACTCGTTTTTTCGCCACATGGGCGGCCTCGTGCCGATCGTCGTCGCCGGCCTACCAGCCGGCCTACCGGGCAGCGGGGTCGAGGTCTTCCCGACGAGTGTCTTCGGCACCATGACCCTGACCTTCCACGACGACGGGACGGCCGAAGGGGAGCAGGCGGGATGGGGGATCGCCGCCAAGGCCACCGGCCGCGAAGGGGCGATCGAGATGGCTTTCATCTACAACGGGGCAGGCGCCGCCACCTGGCGCGTCGAAGTCGACGACGAGCCGGAGCAGCGCTACCTGTTCTTCGACAGCGGGGAATTCGCCCTAATCGCCGAGCAGGTGGTCGAGGGGCACGTGCTGGAGGCGCGCCCGACGGGCGGCAGCAACGATCCGATCTTCCTTAGGGCTCCGCAGCCGTTCACTTGCAGCGACACTACGCTCACCTACCACGCCGACGACCCCATGGGGCCGATCTGGTTCGTGCGCACCTCGGAGGTAATCGACGCGCCGTAGGTCTCGATGGGCGGCGGGGCGGGCGAAGCGATGGACGTCGCGCGCGGCACCCTGGCGCTGGTCGGCGCCGGCGAGTTCCTTTCGGCGATGCAGGCGGTCGACGCCGAGTTGTTGCGACGCGCCGGCGGACGGCGCGTCGCGATCGTGCCCACCGCTTCGGCGCCCGACGGCGCGGGCGTGCCCGAGCGCTGGGCGGCGCTGGGCTGCGAGCATTTCGCCGCGCTCGGGGCACAGCCCGAGGCCGTGATGGCGCTCGACGCGGCCGCCTGCGGGGCGCCGGCCTACGTCGAGGTCGTGAGCCGCGCCGACCTGATCTACTTCTCGGGCGGCAAGCCAGACTACCTGCTGCAAACCCTGCACGGCTCTCCGCTGTGGGAGGCGGTGCTCGACGTGCTGACACGCGGCGGGGTCGTCGCCGGGTGCAGCGCCGGGGCGATGATCCTGGGCGGCTGGATCCCGGCCAGGCCGAGGCTGCGGAGCGGGCTGTGGCGCCCGGGCTTCGGGTTGGTGCCGCACACGGTCGTCCTTCCGCACTTCGACGAGATCCCGCGCTGGGTCACCCGGCCGCTGGTCTGGCTCCGGCCGCGCCGCTCGATCCTGGTCGGCATCGACGGCAGCACGGCCCTCGTCGGCCGGCGCGGGGCGTGGCAGGTTTTCGGCAAAGGTCGCGTGGTCGTCGAAGGCGGCGGGCGCCGCACGACGGCGCGCCAGGGCCCGTTGCCGGCCGACCTGGTGTGAGGCGGGCGATCCCGAGAAACGAAGAAGCCCCCGGGTTTCCGGGGGCTTCTCGTTGTCTGGGTCGTGGTCGTCTAGAGGATGGTGACCGAAGCGGCCTGCCAGCCCTTGGGGCCCTGCACCACGTTGAACTCGACGCGCTGGCCCTCCTGCAGCTCACGGAAGCCTTCGGCGAGGATCGCCGAATGATGGACAAAGACGTCTTCGCCGCCCTCGCGGGAGATGAAGCCGTAGCCCTTGCCGCCGTTGAACCACTTGACGGTACCCTGGATACGATCGGACATGTTGTTTGCCTCCTAGGCAAAAGATGGTAGTTGCCTGTTCTTCGGAGGTCTGGTCCGGTTGAGGAACCAATACGGCCCGAGCAGGTGCAGCTCGGGCCGAGGTCTTGCGACTTCCAGTCAGAACTTGCAGGCTACCTTGTACTGAAGAATACCACCTTCGCGGCGATCTGTCCAGGGCTGCAAGGACGCAGTTCCCGGCCCGCCGGGGACCCCGGCGGCGGCCCGCGCCGGCATCGAAGAAGGCGAAGGACAGCGGCCGGCGACGGGACTTCGGGCATAGAATGTCGCCAGGTAGCCATGACCTCGCCGATCGCCAGCGGGCCCCCTCCCCTGCCTTTTCCACGGCGAAATCAATGGGCATTGACGGATCCGGCCAGGCGGCAATCGGGGGATGATGGACCGGGCCCGGCCGTCCGAGGGAGAAGCCCGCCGATTCAGAGCCGAGGAGTGATCCCGTGAGCGTGATCGAAGTCGACCACCTGACCAAGTACTACGGCAAGTCGCGGGGAATCGTGGATGTATCCTTCCGCGTGGAGGAGGCGGAGATCTTCGGTTTCATCGGTCCCAACGGCGCCGGGAAGTCCACCACGATCCGCCTGTTGCTGTCGCTGATCCATCCGACCAGCGGCAGCGCCCGCGTCTTCGGCAAGGACGTGGTCACCCAGGGCACCGAGATCCGCCGCGACATCGGCTACCTGCCCTCGGAGGTGTACTACTACGAGGGCATGAAGGTCATCGACCTGCTCAAGTATTCGGCCAGTTTCTACGATCACGACTGCACCCGGCGCATGCACGAACTGTCGGACCTCATGGAACTGGAGCTGAACCGCCGCATCAGCGATCTGTCGTACGGCAACAAGAAGAAGGTCGGCATCGTCCAGGGCCTGCTGCACAGCCCCAAGTTGCTCTTCCTGGATGAGCCCACGGCCGGCCTCGACCCGCTCATGCAGCGCAAGTTCTTCGACCTGATCCGCCAGGAGAACGCCCGCGGCGTGACCGTCTTCTTCTCGTCGCACATCCTGGGCGAAGTCCAGCGCCTGTGCACCCGCGTCGGCATCATCCGCGAGGGCCGGATCGTCGAGATCTCCGACATCCGCACGCTGCAGCAAAACAACTACAAGAAGGTACGCGTGGCGGCGCCCGGGCTGCATCCCGGCGCCTTCGACCTGCCGGGAGTGACGAACCTCCAATCGGAAGACGGCATGGTGCATTTCTTCTTCAAGGGCGACATCAACGCCGTGGTGCACCGCCTCAGCGGCCTCCAGGTGACGGACGTGAGCATCGAGGAGCCGACGCTGGAAGAGATCTTCATGCACTACTACGAATAGGCGGGCGGCATGAGCGCAACCATCTTCCGCCATGAGTTCCGCATCCGGCTTCGCTCGGCGGCCGTCTGGTCGCTGGGCGTGGCGGCGATCGTCGGGCTCTACTTCTCCTTCTTCCAGGCGTTCGCCGATCAGGCGGCGCTGGTGAATCAGATGCTGCAGGATTTCCCGCCGCAGCTGCGGGCGGCCTTCGGCATCGACCGGGTAGACCTGACCACCGTCGAGGGTTTCTACAGCTACGTCTTCCTCTTCGCCCAGTTGTGCCTGGCGATCCAGGCGGCGAACTACGGCTTCGGGCTAGTGTCGATCGAGGAGACGGAGCTGACGGCCGACTTCCTGCTCAGCAAGCCGGTCAGCCGAGCGCAGGTCCTGACGAGCAAGCTTCTGGCGGCGCTGGCCAGCCTGACGATCACGAATGCGGTGGTGTGGGTGACCAGTCTTGTCGCCATCGCCGTCTTCCGCGGGGACCACGAGTACAACCTGAGGGCGGTGCTGCTTCTGCTCTTGAGCATCGTGATCTTCCAGCTGTTCTTCCTGAGCGTGGGGCTGGCCGTGTCGCTGTTGGTGCGGCGCGTGCGCAGCGTGACACCCTACGGCCTGGGCCTGGGCTTCGGGGCCTATGTCTTGAGCGCGTTCACCGGTCTGCTGGGGGATGTCAAGCTCGAGCTGATCACGCCCTTCCGACACCTGGATGCCGTGCGCATCGCCCAGGAGACCGCCTACGACGCGCCGCTGGTGCTGCTCGACGTGGCGGTCAGCCTGATCTGCCTGGTGCTGAGCTACCTGCTGTACCTGCGGCGCGACATCCGCGCCGTGTCGTGAGGAGGCGGACCGTGAACATCTTCGTGCGCGAGCTGAAGGCCAACCTCAAGTCCCTGCTGATCTGGAGCGCCATCGTAGCGCTGCTCATCTGGATCGCCGTGGCCAAGTTCTCGGCCTTCGCCGGCAACCCGGAGATGCTGGCCATGCTGGACGCCATGCCGCCGGCGATGCTCAACGCCATGAACATGCGCGCCTTCAACCTGACGACGCTCAACGGCTTCTACGGCTTGATGTTCATCTACTTCGGGCTGATGGGCGCCATGGCGGCGGCCATGTGGGGGAGCGATATCATCTCCAAAGAAGAGCGCGACAAGACGGTCGAGTTCTCGCTAGTGCTGCCGGTGTCGCGCCCCCGCGTCGTCACGGCCAAAGCGCTGGCGGCGCTGGTGAACTGCCTCGCCTTCGTCCTCCTTACGGCGGCGGTCTCCGTGCTGGCGGTGCAACGCTACAACCCCGACCAGGCCTTCTACCACCTGCTGGTGCTCGAGATGGAGGCGATGTTCGTGATCGAGCTGGTCTTCCTGGCAGTCGGCCTGCTGCTGGGCTGCGCCATGAAGCAGTACAAGCGCTCGGCGGCCGTGGCCGTGGGGATCATCCTGACGACCTACGTGATGTCGATCGCCTCGCTCATGCAGAAGGACCTGGATTTCCTCAAGTACGCCACGCCGTTCCGGTACTTCGACGCCGGCGAGCTCTACCGCACGGGGCAGCTGGAGGGGGTCTATCTGGCGATCTCGGCGGCGATCGTGGTGGCCTGCCTGGCAGGGGCGTATTGGGCCTACGGCCGGCGCGATCTGTACATCTAGAGTGTACTGTTTCGCAATTGTGTTGACCGGCGATGGCGAAAAGTATGCCTCCCGGCAACACCGTCTCAGCCTTGGCAGCTCGTCCTTTGATTGCAGCGCCTCGATGAGCCCGTAATATTCCCACGTCTAGTTCGGGTCCCGAACCAAGGTCTCCATCCCCTCACGGCCGAAATGCTCTCAATGCGTGTCCGTATCTGACCGAAAGGGCTTGATCTTGGTGCCGCGCTTGTGCGCCCATGGGGCATCACCCCTGTCCGAAAGACAAGGGACTCACGTGCAACTCCAGATCTCGAAGGAAGTCCACCACGGCATCAAAGCGACTCGCGCCTTCGGCGAGTTGAGCTTGAGTGAGCGCCCTTACGTTGGCTCCGTGCTCCCCGGAGGATGAGGTAACCAGCAAGCTGTTCGGACCAGTTCGCCAGGCCTCTCCTCCCACGTGCGCTGTGGGACTGATGTTGGTGTGAGTAACATATCCCCGGCTCGCTGGGCATTGCATTTGTTCGGAGATAGAGTTGACGCCACGGTCGCCTCCCGTCCAACAGAGGACGCTTTGCCGGTCTCCAGGACTGCCAAGCGGGAGGTCGCCGAGGGGAGGCCGAACACGGCACCCGGACCGAGGCCGAGCGTAGACGCCGGCGAGGTCGCGACCGCGATGGCACTCGAGACCACCATGATACGTGCGCCCAGAGCGGTGGTGGCGCCGATCACCGCCAAGGACCCACGGAGGCTTCGGCATCGAGGGTTCGCTGGGTGTGATGCGGGCTCTCGGTGCTCTCAGTCATATTGGACAGCCACCATTGGCGTTGCGCGGTCTTGGCCGAAGGCCCTCTGCGGTCGAGCAGGCCGCAACTACAATAGCGGGGTGCCGCCGACGGGGTCACTCTCCCTTCCTTCCCACGCCGAGCTCCGCCGCATAATAGAGGCATGAGGCCCCGTATCTTCGCAGGGCCTCTTCGCGCGGCAGAAGGACGGCTTCCTTGACTTCGAACGGCAGCGAGGGCGGTTGGCCGCGGTGGGAGGCGTAGAGGCGAATTCCGTCGGGATCGGCGTGGAAGTCATAGAGGCACTCGTCCCGGCGCGCTATCGCGTTCAGCACCTCCAGTGGCAGGAGCGTCGTGTTCCTGGTGCCAATATCTGGGGACCGTATGCCCTCCATCATAGCGGGGAATCTCTGGCTCCAGACAGGATTCGCGAGCACTTCGTCCGTTGCCTTAGCCCCGAAAGTCTGCACCGCGTGCCAATAGCTCAGAACCGACGTGAGAGCGTCTTTGTTTGTGCTCATCGGATTTCACCTTGCGCCGAACGGCAGTCGAATGATCTCGATGCCCAGATCTTCCAGGAAATCCGCAACCGCGTTGAATCGGGCGGCGCCTTCTGCCCACGTGCTGGGGCTCCGCCACTGGTAGCCGTAGGCGCCCGAAGCCGAAGTGAGTGCAAGCTCATTTGGGCCGGTTCTCCAGGCTTCCCCACCAGCATATGCGCCTCGGCTGATGTTTGTGTGCGATAGGATGGTCCTACTCGGGTCAAGCGTGCTGACCCTGGAGGTGGGCCACGCGGTTTGCTCGGGGATGAAATTCACGCCTCTCTCATCCGCGGTCCAAAGGAGAACCTGCGACCGGTCTCCGTAGGCCCCTAATGTCAGATCTGCAACTTGTTGTGAGGGTAGTGTGGTGAGCATGTCGTCTGGAATCATTGGTCCTGGTACCGGGTCCAGCTCGCGCAGCGGTCCCCATATCCCCCGTCTCGTGATCGACTGCCATCCAATAGCCTGTTCGGCAGTTGTGATCCCTTGAGGAAGCGTCCAATCTCGCCATTGGCCTGTGACACTAGCGGGCAAGAGCTCATCTGGGGCTCCTGCCTCCAGCGAGCCGAAGAGCCGTCTCTCAAAGGCAAGATTCGCCCGCTGCACGAGCCCGGTGGGCCGTGCGACGTAGTACGATCCCAGGAGATCTGCCCCAACCATGGTCCCGGTGAAGACAACGTCCCAACCCCGATCCCGGCCCCGCATACGTTCTGACACGGCCGTGACAAATCCAGGCAAAGTTCTAGTAACAAGCCGCACCGGTGTCGTAACAACGCCCCACACCATCCCCAGTTGGGTCGCAATGCCATCCCGCAAGCCCTCAAGGTGGATTTCTCCAAGGTGGCCAACGCCGCGCAG
>Ga0209172_10004434_pt1 | contig 18925 bp, 19 predicted proteins | sample LarsenN4metaG_FD_184113 | JGI IMG/M metagenome (GOLD analysis project Ga0209172, IMG submission 184113) | Hot spring sediment bacterial and archeal communities from British Columbia, Canada, to study Microbial Dark Matter (Phase II) - Larsen... ... | reverse complement strand
GCCTCCGCGGTGGGCGGCCTCGCCGACGCGGTCGAGGACGGCGTCACCGGCCTGCTCGTCCCGCCCGGCGACCCGGCGGCGCTCCGCGCGGCGCTCGAGCGGCTGCTCGGCGACGCCGCGCTCCGGGCCAGGCTCGGCGAGGCCGCCCGGCGCGCGGCGGAGGAGCGCTTTTCCTGGGAGGCGGCGACGCGCGCCACGCTCGAGGCCTACCGCACGGCGCTGATGTCCCCGGGCACTTCCGGGTAGCGGACGGCCGGGGCGAGCTCGATCACGAGATCCGCCCGTGCCGCTCGCGTCCGCAGCCGCTCCCACCCACGTTGGTCCGCGGGCGCATCCCGGACCACGACGCGGAAGCGCGAGCACGCGGTCCGCTCGATCCTCGCCCGCCCGAAGCCGGCCCCGCGGGCGCGATCGAGCAGGGTGCGCGCCTCTCCGTAGGCGAGATCCCGTCCGAGGACGGCGCTTGCGAGCCGAGCCGGCCGGGGCCGGATCCGGCAGTCGGCGAGCGTCGGTGCGCGTGCGGGCGGTCGCCCGACGACGAACACGGCGTGGACGCGCGGGAGGTCGGCTACGAGCTCGAGGCGCGGTCTCGCGCACTGGAGCCACGCCAGCGGATCGGTGCGCTGGCCGGCCCGGTGGGCGGCTTCGAGCACGATGCCGTTGAGGAACAGGGTGAAGAGGCGGGCGCCCTCGAGGTCGGCGCAGGTTCGCGCGAACGTCGTCCTCACCTGCCCCGGGAAGAAGTAGGCAAGACGGTTGTCGATCGTCACGATCCGCTCGCCCTCGGCGACGTTCTCTCTCGCATGGCGCAGCTCCTCGTCGAGGAACTCCGCCAGCACGAGCCGCTCCATCCTCGGCCGGTCGCTCCACGCGGAGGGCCCGGCTTCGAGAACCTTCGCCCAGCCGTGACGTCCGAGGCCGTCGATCGCAGGCAGGTTGGCGAGGGCAAGCAGCGCCAGCGCGACGACCGGAGCGAGGGCGGCAGCCGGGCGTAGCCGGGCGAGCCCGAGGAGCGTCGACGCCAGAGCCGCCGCGGCGAGGAGGTATAGGGGTGTCCAGGCCGGCGACAGCAGCCGGATCTCGTCGGCCCGGAACCACCACCAGATGACGGCCGTGGGCAGGAGCCACACGACGAGGGCGCCGTACGTTCGGCTCGTGACCGGGTCGACATGGGCGCCGAAGGGCGCCAGGAGCATCGCGGCGACGAGCGCGAGCCAGACGGGAGTCCCGACGAGCGCAGCTCCGGGCAGCTCGCCGGAGCCCACCGTGCCGGCGACGGACCAGACCACGGCGAGGAGGCCTCCGAGCTGGAGCGCCACTCCAGGCCGCGCTCCGAGCGCACGCGCGACTCCGTGTGCGAGCCCGAAGGTCACGACGAGGCGGAGCCCCTCGCCGAGCCAGTCGCCGCTACCGAGGGCTGCCCAGCGGGCGTTCGCCCCGCGCTCGAGCCAGATCTCGCTCGTGCCGCCGCTGCTCAGGAAGTCGGCGAGGCTCTCGTCGAGCCGCGCCGCCTGCCACGCGTCGTAGCCGAGCGCAATCCCCATCCCGACCCCGGCGGCTGCGAGTCCGGGAAGTCCCTTCCGGGCACGGAGGAAGAGGACAGCAGGGACGAGGCCAGCGAACGCGAGCAGGGCTGTCGGCTTGGCCAGCACGGCCGCTGTCGCGAGCGCAGCCGTCGCGGCGGCAGGCCCTGGCCCCGAAGCTCCCCGCCACAGCAGGACGCCGGTCGCGGCCACGAGCGCGGCGACGGGCACGTCCGTCATCCCCCCCGTTGCGTACCAGGCGACTCTCGACGAGGCGAGCACGACGAGCGCGGCGAGCGGCGGCAGGAGTCTGCTCGCGGCCGGCTCGTCGGAGAGGCGGCGGGCGAGCGCCCAGACCGCCCAGACGAGAAGGGCCGCGAAGGCGAGCGAGAGCAGCCGGCCGATCCACTCCTCTCCCCCGAGCCAGCGCCAGGCGAGCCCCTGCGCAACGTAGAAGAGGGGGCGCTGCAGAAACAGCGCCGGCGTGTCTTCGGGGAAGACCTCGCCCCGCTCGATCAGGCGCGACCACGAGCCGAAGGCGAGCGAGTCCCAGAAGCGATACGGGACGACGACGGCGGCGAAAACGGCGGCGGCTGCGAAGACGGCCCCGGCCACGGCCGCGAGGAGGCCCAGGACACGCGCGAGCCGGATCTCAGGCGGCATCGTCACGGGACGATAGAGCGGGGACGCGACGCCCCTGCGGCGCCGGGGCCGGGCACCTCCGCGCCCGTCTCTACGATGCTCCGAGCCGGATGTCCCTCGTGAGTCGCCACCGCGCGCTCGCCGGCCTCGCCGTCGGCCTGCCCGTCAGCGCCATCTTCCTCTGGCTCGCGGTCCGCGAGGCCGATCTCGATCGGGTGTGGAGCATGCTCGGCGAGGCCGCCGCCGGCGAGGTCGCGCTCGCGGTCCTCGCCATGCTCGCCGTGTACGCCTTCCAGGCCGTGCGCTGGCGCCTGATCGCGGGGAGGACCATCGTCTCCGCCACGCGCTTCTACGAGCTGGTCGTGAGCGGGGTCGCGTGCAACAACGTCCTGCCCGCTCGGCTCGGCGACCTGCTCCGTGCTCGCTGGCTGGGGCGCGCGGCCCGGATCCCGGCAGGCCGGGCACTCGGCACGGTCGTGCTCGACCGCGGCTTCGACCTGGCGGCGCTCGTCGTGCTGCTCGGTCTCGGCCTGCTCGGGGTCGCGAGCGCCGACTGGCTCGCGCCCATCGCCGTCGGCGGCGCCGCGGGGGTGCTCGCGCTGGGGGCGGCAGTGGCCTTCGCGCGTGCGTACACGTCGCGGCGGGAGCGGGGGAGGCGCACCCGCGGGCTCCTCCGCCGCGTCCTCCGGGACCTGGCCGAGCAGCTCGCTGCCCCGCTGGGCCGGCGCCGGCTCGGGCAGTGGCTGGCCCTCAGCCTCGCCGCCTGGATCGTGTGGGCGCTCGGCGCGGTCCTCGTCGCCCGGGCGCTCGGGATCGAGCTCGCCCCGCTGGAGGCGCTCTTCGTCGCCGCCGTCATGAACCTCGGCGTCGCCATCCCCTCGTCGCCGGGCTTCGTGGGGACGTACGAGTGGCTCGGGGTCGCCTCGCTCGGCCTCCTGGGCGTGCCCGCGAACGAGGCGCTCGCCTTCGCCGTCCTCCTGCACGCGGCCTGGTACGTGCCGACCACGCTGGTCGGCGGCGCTGCGCTCGCCGTTCGCGCGCTCGTCGGAGCTTCCCTCCTGCGAGCGCCGCCGCCACCCGAGGTCGCGGACTGACCTGCGGTCGGGCGAAGGTCCGGGTCAGCCGACGCGCCCGACCGCGAGGAGCGATTGCCCGAAGGGCGGCGACCAGCGTGACTCGAGCCGGCGGGCCAGGGGAATCACGACGCGATCCCAGGTGCGGAGGACGACGCCGTCGCGCGGCGTGAGGCGCAGGAACCTCATGCCGATCGTCCACGCGAGGAGCCCCGGCGCGTTGACGTACTGGGCGTGCTCCACCGGCAGCCCGGCATCCGAGAACGCCGCCCGCAGCGAAGCCCGCGTGTACCGGCGGTAGTGGCCGATCGCTCGATCGAACCGGCTCGAGGCGAGCTCGAAGGCGGGAACGAACACGACCACGGCGCCACCTCTCCGCACGAGCGAGGAGGCGGCGCGGAGCGCGGCCCGGTCGTCCGCGATGTGCTCGAGGACGTTGATCGCGACGCACGCCGTGTGCTCGCCGGGGCCTGCGGCGAGCAGGTCGAGGTACTGCACCGAGACGCGGCGGTCGGCTGCGAAGCGGCGCCGGAGCCGCTCGACCATCTCCGCGCTCGAATCTGTGACCGTGAGGCGAGGCAGGCCCGCCTGGAGCCACAGCTCCGCATTCGTTCCCGTCCCACTGCCGACCTCGATCGGGTCTTCTCCCAGGTAGGGGAGGACGAGGGAGGAGATCCAGGAGCTGTAGTTCCGGGCTCCCTCGAGCGTCTCCAGCACGCGCTGCTGCAGCGAGGCGGCCACGGGCTCAAGTGACGCGGCAGCGGACGAGCGTACGCAGGACGCGGAGGCCGTCGAGGGCGGTGAGCTTCTTGCCCTCCGCCCGCGAGCGCGCCCGGTAGGTGACCGGCACCTCGTAGATCCGCTCCCCGGCGCGCAGCACCCGGGCCGCGATCTCCGGCTCGATCGCAAACCCCCGCTCGCGCAGCGGGAGCGAGCGGAAGAGCTCCGTGCGCATCGCCTTGTGGCAGGTCATGACGTCCGAGATGTAGCAGTTGTAGAGAACATTCGTGGCGAGCGTCACGAGTTTGTTGCCGACGACGTACCAGAAGCTGTAGGCGGTGTGCGAGGCCCAGGCGCGCGTCCCGAAGACGACGCTCGCCTCGCCGGCGAGGAGCGGCTCGAGCACGGGCGCGAGGTCCGAGGCGCGGTACTCGAGGTCGGCGTCGAGCGCCGCCGCGTACGTGCCGCTCGCGTGCCCGAGGGCGGTGCGGATGGCCGCGCCCTTGCCGAGGTTGCGCTCGTGGTGGACGACGACGACCTCTTCCGGCCAGACCCGGCGCTCGAGCAGATCGCGCGTCCCGTCGCTGGAGCCGTCGTCCACCACGATCACCTCGCGCCGCGCGACGGGCAGCTCCGCGGTCAGCGCGTCCTCGATCGCGCGCTCGACCGTGGCGCGCTCGTCGAAGACGGGCATCAAGATGGAGAGGCTGGCCTCGGACATCGCACGCAAGGATCGCACGCGAGCCGGAGCATCCCGAGGCAGCTTCTACTCTGGAGTCGTGGAAGTCGCCCGCGAGCAGCCCGCGGTACGCCCCCTGGCCGCGCGTGAGCTTGGGCTGGCCGCGCTCGCCGCGGCCGTGCTCGCGGTAGCGATGACCTGGCCGCTCGCGCTCCACCTCGGGAGCGACGTCGGCAAGGACCTCGGCGGCCCGCTCCTAGAGGCCTGGCAGGTGGCGTGGATCGGCGAGGCGCTGCTCTACCGTCCGCTCGAGCTCTGGCAGGCGAACACCTTTTGGCCGGACCGGGACACGCTCGCGTTCTCGGATGCGCTCGTCGGCTACGCCCCCGCCGGGCTCGCAGCGCAGACGAGCCCGCAGGCCGCGCTCGCCGTCTACAACCCGCTCTTCCTCTTCGCGTACGCGCTCGCCTTCGTCGGCGCGTACCTCCTCTCCCGCGAGCTCGGGCTGCGCCCGGCGGGCGCCGTGGTCGCCGGGGCTGCCTTCGCCTACGCGTCCTGGAAGCTCGCGCAGAACGGTCACCTGCACGTGCTCTCGAGCGGCGCGGTCCCGCTCGCGCTCTTCCTCCTCGTACGCGGCTACCGGCGGCGCAGCGCCGCCCTCGCCGGCGCGGGCTGGCTCGTCGCCTCCTGGCAGCTGACGCTGGGCTTCACGCTCGGGATGCAGCTCGCGTACCTGCTCGCCGTGCTCGGGGCGATCGTGGCCCTGGCGGGACTCCGCCGCCGCGGCCGCGGTACGCGTCCGGCCGCGCCGCTCGTCGTCGCCACGGCGCTCGGGCTCTGCCTCTTCGCCGCGACCGCTCTCTTCATGGCGCGGCCGTACCTGCGCGTGCTCGACGCGCACCCGGAGGCGCGCCGGACGCCCGCCTACGTCGAGAGCTTCTCGCCGCAGCCCCGGAGCTTCCTCGCCGCGCCGGCCGAGAGCTGGCTGTGGGACGGTCCCACGTACCGCGCGCGGGCGCCGCTTGCCGCGCCCGACGAGATGGCGCTCTTCCCCGGCCTCACCATCGGCCTGCTCGCCCTCGCGGGCCTGCTTTCCTCGGGCTTTCCACGGCGGCTGCGAGTGGGCCTCGCTGCCGGCGTCGCCCTCTGCGCGCTCCTCTCGCTCGGGGTGCGGGACGTCTCCGGGCCCGGTCGCTACCTCACCCCCTACCGGCTGCTCTTCGACTTCGCGCCGGGCTGGGACGGCGTGCGCACGCCCGGGCGGATCAACGTCCTCACCTCCCTCGGGCTCGCGCTCCTCGCCGGTGCGGGGCTCGCCGCGCTCCTCGAGCGCGTTCGCGCGCGGAGCTCGAGCGCACGCGTGCTGCCGGCGGCCGTCGCCGGGCTCGCGCTCGCGGGCATCCTGCTCGAGGGGCTGGGGCCGCTCGCGCACCTGCGGGTGCCTCCACCTCCCTCCGCCGTCCGGCAGGCGCCGCCGCCCCACCTGCACCTGCCTGCGGGCTTCGAGCAGGATCTCCTCTACAGCTACTGGACGACCGCCGGCTTTCCCGCGACGGTGAACGGGGCGGGCGGTTTCGACCCCGACTGGTACGACCGCCTGCGCAAGGTGGTGCGCGGGTTCCCGGACGCCGCGTCGGTCGCGGCGCTCCGAAGGCTCGGCGTGCGCACCGTGATCCTGCACCCCGAGCTCGCCGCCGGGACCGAGTGGGCCGGCGCAGCCGCCCGGCCGGTCGCGGGCCTGCCCCTCGTCCGCGAGCGGGTGGGAGGCGCCGTCCTCTTCCGGCTCGCCTCCACCAGCTCGGGCGGCTGACGGCGCTAGTACCATCGGCCCAATGCCCGAGCTGGTCGTGGACGGGAGGCGGATCGGAGACGACACGCCCGCGTACGTCGTGGCCGAGATCGGGCACAACCACCAAGGCGACGTGGAGAAGGCGAAGGCCCTGATCCACGCGGCCAAGGAGTGCGGCGTGGACGCGGTCAAGCTGCAGAAGCGCGACAACCGCCGCCTGTACACGAGGGAGCTGTACGACGCGCCCTACGACAACGAGCACTCCTTCGGGCGCACCTACGGGGAGCACCGCGAGGCGCTCGAGCTCTCGCCCGCCGAGTGGCTCGAGCTGCGCGAGTTCTGCCGCGAGGAGGGGGTCACGCTGTTCGGGACCGTCTTCGACGAGCCGAGCGCGGACTTCCTGGCCGAGCTGGGGGCCCCGGCCTTCAAGATCGCCTCCGCCGACCTCGTCAACACGCCGCTCCTGCGGCACGTCGCCGCCTTCGGCAAGCCGATCTTCCTCTCCACCGGCGGCGGCACGCTCGAGGACGTCGAGCGCGCCGTGGACACCATCCTCCCCCTCAACCCGCACCTCTGCGTGCTCCAGTGCACGGCCTCCTACCCCTGCGCGGTCGAGGAGCTCAACCTGCGCGTGATCGAGACGTACCGCGAGCGCTTCCCCGAGGTCGTGGTCGGGCTCTCCGACCACCAGAGCGGGATCGCGATGGCGCTCGTCGGGTACATGCTCGGCGCGCGCGTGATCGAGAAGCACTTCACCCTCGACCACGCCTGGAAGGGCTCCGACCACGCCTTCTCGCTCATGCCGGAGGGGATGCGCCGGCTCGTACGCGACCTGCATCGCGTTCCCGTCGCGCTCGGCGACGGGGTCAAGCGCCCGCTCCCGAGCGAGGAGCGCCCGCTCGAGAAGATGGGGAAGAAGCTCGTCGCCGCCCGCGATCTGCCCGCCGGGCACGTGCTCGCGCCGGGGGACGTGGAGGCGCGTTCGCCGGCCGACGGCGGCCTCCCGCCGTACGAGCTCGACCGCCTGCTCGGGCGGCGCCTGCTGCGTCCGCTCGCCTTCGAGCAGGACGTCACCTTCGACGACGTGGAGCCGGTCGAGGAGCCCGTCGCCGCCGGCGAGGCGTGACCGCCCTGGGGCAGATCCGCCTCGCCGTCTTCGACTTCGACGGCGTCTTCACCGACAACCGCGTCTGGACGAACGACCGCGGCGAGGAGAGCGTCGCCTGCTGGCGGGGCGACGCGCTCGGCCTGCGCCGGCTGGACGAGGTCGGGGTCGACTACCTGATCCTCTCCACGGAGACGAACGCGGCCGTCGCTGCGCGGGCGCAGAAGATCCGCGCCACGTGCATCCAGGGGGTCGCGGACAAGCTGCCGGTGTTGCGCGAGGAGGCGCGGCGGCGGGGCGTCTCGCTCGAGCAGACGGCCTACGTCGGCAACGACGTCAACGACGCCGCCTGCCTGGAGGCGGTCGGGCTACCCGTCTGCCCGGCGGACGCCTGGCCCGAGGTGCTGCCGCTCGCGCGCTGGGTGCTCGAGCGTCCCGGCGGCCGCGGGTGCGTGCGCGAGTTCTGCGACGCGCTCTGGCGTGCGAAGCTCACGGAGGCATGACCGGCGACCCGCTCTTCGACCTCTCCGGCCGCGTGGCGGTGGTCACGGGCGGGCTGGGGCAGCTCGGCTCCGTGTACACCGCCGGGCTGGTCGAGCGCGGGATGCGGGTCGCCGTCTTCGACCTGGCGGCCGGGGAGGTGCCGGAGGGCGCGCGCTCGTACGCGGTGGACGTGACCGACCGCGCCTCGCTCGAGGCGGCCGCGCGCGCGGTCGAGGCCGAGTGGGGAGTCCCGCACCTGCTCGTCAACAACGCCGCCCTCGACTCGCCTCCCGACGCGCCGGCCGAGGAGGTGGGGCCGTTTGAGACCTACCCCGAGGCCTCCTTCGACGCCGTCATGGACGTGAACGTGAAGGGGACGTTCCTCTGCTGCCAGGTCGTCGGCGGTGCGATGGCGCGGGCCGGGCGGGGCTCGATCGTGAACATCTCGTCGATCTACGGGCTGCTCTCGCCCGTGCAGGAGCTGTACGCGTTCCGGCGCGAGCGTGGGGAGACCTTCGTCAAGCCCGTCGCCTACTCGGTCTCCAAGTCGGCGATCCTCAACCTGACGCGCTACCTCGCGACCTACTGGGCGAAGGCGGGCGTGCGCGTGAACACGCTCACGCTCGCGGGCGTCTGGAACGAGCAGCCGGCCGAGTTCGTCGAGGCGTACTCGGCGCGCGTCCCGCTGGGGCGGATGCTGCGGGCGGAGGAGGCGCTGGGCGCGCTCGTCTTCCTCGCCTCGGAGGCCTCCTCCTACGTCACCGGCGCCAACCTCGTCGTCGACGGCGGCTGGTCGGCCTGGTGACTCAGTCCGGGTAGAGCCGGCTTCGCGCCTCGGCCAGGAACTCTTCGGAGCGCGGGCTCACGGCTCGCCGTAGAGCGAGCCCGACCATCGTGCGGCGATCCTCCGGCCGCTCGGGGTCGACCACGACGAGCAGGTCGATGTCCGACTCCTCGTGCGGGGTCTCGACCCGTGCGCGCGAGCCGTACAGCATCGGCGAGCGCGGTCATGCAGCCCACTGTAGCCCCGGGCGCGGCCGAGGCTATCCTCGCGCGACGTGATCCCGCACGAGATCCCGAACCTGATCGGCGGCGAGGCCGCGCTTGCCGCGGGCGGCGAGTGGCTGGAGAAGCTCCGGCCTGCGGACGGGACGCAGCTCTGCCGGCTCGCCCGCTCGGGCGCGGCGGACGTGGAGGCGGCCGTCGCCGCTGCGCGGGCGGCGCAGCCGGCGTGGGCCGAGCGGACGCTCGTCGCCCGCGGCGACCTCCTGCGCGAGCTCGCGCTCCTGCTCCGCGAGCGCCGCGAGGAGGTCTCTGCGGTCGTCGTCGAGGAGACCGGCAAGCCGCTCGAGCTCGCGCGCGGGGAGACCGACGCCGCGGTCGAAATGGGGCTTTTCATGGCCGGGGAGGGACGGCGCTCCTACGGCCGGACGCTGCCGGCGAGCATGGCTCACCGCACCGTGCTCACGGTGCGCCAGCCGCTCGGGGTCGCGGGGCTGATCTCGAGCTTCAACACGCCGCTCCCGAACCTCGCTTGGAAGATCTTCCCCGCGCTCCTGTGCGGGAACGCGGCGGTGGTCAAGCCTTCCGAGCACGTTCCGGCCTCGGCCTGGCTCTTCGGCGAGCTCGCATCCGAGGCAGGCCTCCCGGCGGGCGTCCTCAACGTGGTGCAGGGGCTGGGCGCGGAGGCGGGCGCCGCCCTCGTCGAGCACCCGGACGTCGACCTCGTCAGCTTCACCGGCTCTGCCGCCACCGGGCGCTGGATCAACGAGACCGCCGCCCGCCGCCTCGCCAAGGTCTGCCTCGAGCTGGGGGGCAAGAACGCGCTCGTCGTCTGCGACGACGCCGACCTCGAGCACGCCGTGCGCTGGGCGCTCGCCTCCGCCTTCTCGAACGCGGGGCAGCGCTGCGCCTCGGCCAGCCGCCTGGTCGTGTTCGCCGGCGTCTACGAGGAGTTCCGGGAGCGCCTGGTCGCCGCGGCCGCTGAGCTGCCCGCGGAGCCCGTGATCGGCGAGGCCAGCCTGGAACGGATCCTCGCCGCCATCAGGCGCGCGGTCGGGGAGGGCGCGACCATCCTCTGCGGCGGCGAGCGGCTCGACCGGCCCGGCTGGTACCTGCCCCCGACCGTGCTCGAGGGTGCCTCCCCGGAGGCGGAGATCTCCTGCACCGAGCTGTTCGGGCCCGTGACCCTCCTCTATCGCGTGCGCGACCTGGAGGAGGCGATCGCGGTCGTGAACGCCTCCCCCTACGGGCTCACGTGCGCGATTCACACGGCGAGCCTGCACCGGGCGCTGCGCTTCGCGGAACGGGCGCAGGCGGGGGTCGTGGTCGTGAACGGGGGGACGCACGGCTCGGAGCCGCACATGGGCTTCGGCGGCGTGAAGGCCTCGGGGACCGGGTGGCGCGAGGCAGGGATCGAGGCCCTGGACGTGTATTCCGAGTGGAAGGCCGTGAACCTGATCGCGGATCCAGCGCTGGCATGAGCCGCCCGGTCGCCGTCCTCGGCCCCGGGGCGGTCGGGGCCTCCCTCGCCGTCCGGCTCTGCCTCGCCGGGGTGAAGACGCTCTGCGTCGCTCGCCCGGAGACGGCCGGCGTGGTCGCGCTTGCCGGCCTCTCCGTCGAGACCCGCGACGACGGGGTGCTGACCGCGCGGCCGGAGGTCGTCGAGCGGCTCGAGCGTCCGGTTGCGCTGCTCTTGATCACGGTCAAGGCGCCCATGCTCGAGGAGGCGCTCGAGCGGATCGACCCGGCGGCGGTAGCCGAGGGGGTCGCGCTACCGCTCCTGAACGGGCTCGAGCACTTGGAGGTCGTCCGCCGCCGCCTCGGCGCCCGCGTCGCCGCGGGGACCGTCTCCCACTTCCAGGCCTACCGGGTGGGGCGGGTGCAGGTGATCGAGACCACCCCGCCCCCCCTCGTGACCATGGCCTCCGACGGCGACCTGACGCGCCGGGAGCTGGAGGCGGCCGCCGAGCTCCTGCGCCGCGCCCGTCTCGAGGTGCGGGTCGGCCAGAGCGAGCGGCGCGTCCTCTGGCACAAGGTCGCCCGGATCGCCCCGCTCGCGGCCGCGACCGCGATCACGGGCCGCCCGGTGGGCGAGCTGCGAGCCGATCCTGCCTGGCGGCCGCGGCTGCAGGCGGCGATCGCGGAGGCCTGCCAGGTCGCCGAGGCAGACGGCGTCTCGCTGCGTCCGAACGGGCAGTGGCAGATCGTGGAGGAGATGCCCGTCACGCTGACGCCCTCCGCTGCGCGCGACTTCAGCGCCGGGCGACGCACGGAGCTGGACGCGATCGTCGGCTCGGTGCTGCGGGTGGCCGAGCGCTGCGGCGTGCCCTGCCCCGTGCTCGGCGAGCTGGCCGCCGCCGCGGGCCTGCGGTGAGCGCGCCGCGTGCGGTCGCGTTCGTGCCCGCGCGCTCGGGCTCGGAGCGCGTCCCCGGCAAGAACGTGCGCCCGCTCGCCGGGCACCCGCTGCTCGCCTACGCGATCGAGACGGCGCTGCAGAGCGGCGTCTTCGAGCGGGTGGTGGTCTCGACGGACTCGGAGGAGATCGCCGCGATCGCCCGCTGGTACGGGGCCGACGTGCCCTTCCTGCGCCCGCCGGAGTACGCGACCGCCACCTCGCCCGACATCGAGTGGCTCGCCTTCACGCTCGAGCGCCTGGAGGAGGCCTTCGACCTGTTCGCGATCGTCCGGGCGACGAACCCCTTCCGCGGCCCGGACGCAGTCCGCCGCGGCCTCGACCAGCTCCTGGCCACGCCCGAGGCGGACTCGCTCCGCGCCGTCGAGCTGGTCAAGCAGCATCCGGGGAAGATGTGGGTGCTGGCCGAGGACGGCCGCACCATGCGCCCCCTCCTCGAGCAGTCGCGGCTCGAGGTCGCCTGGCACGCGGGCCAGTACCAGGCGCTGCCGCCCGTGTACGTCCAGAACAGCGCGCTCGAGCTCGCCTGGACGCGCGTCGTCGCCGAGACGGGGACGCGCGAGGGACGCGTCGTCGCCCCCTTCCTCACCCAGGGCTACGAGGGGTTCAACGTGGACGACGAGGCAGACTGGGAGCAGGCCGAGCGGCTGGTCGCGAGCGGCGCAGTGACGCTGCCGGCGGTGGCGCGTCCTCCCTACCGGCCAGGTGCGTCGTGAGCGCGCTGCACGTGACGAAGACGGCCCTTCCGCCGTTCGAGGAGTACGTCACCTACCTGGAGGGGATCTGGAGCCGTGGCCAGGTGACCAACCACGGGCCTCTCGTCACCGAGCTCGAGGAGCGTCTGCGCCGTGAGCTTGCGGTAGAGCACCTCTCGCTCGTCGCCAACGGCACGCTCGCCTTGCAGCTCTCCCTGCGCGCGCTCGGCCTCGAGGGGGAGGTGATCACGACGCCGTTCTCGTACGTCGCCACGACCTCGTCCCTCGTGTGGGAGCGCCTCCAGCCCGTCTTCGTCGACGTCGACCCGGCGACCTTCGCGCTCGACGCAGAGCAGGTCGAGGACGCGATCACCGAGCGGACGAGCGCGATTCTCGCCACGCACGTCTACGGGCTTCCCTGCGACGTGGAGCGGCTCGGGGAGATCGCGGAGCGGCACGGGCTCAAGGTGGTGTACGACGCCGCGCACGCCTTCGGCGTCCGCTACCGGGGACGGCCGCTCGCCGCCTACGGGGACGCGACGACACTGAGCTTCCACGCCACGAAGCTCTTCCACACGGTGGAAGGGGGAGGCGTGGCGACGGGCGACCCCGAGGTCGCGCACCGCCTCGCCTACATGCGCAACTTCGGGCACCGCGGCCAAGAGGCCTACTGGGGGCTCGGCATCAACGCGAAGGCCTCGGAGCTACACGCGGCCATGGGCCTCTGCCTGCTCCCGCGCGTCGCCGCGATGATCGCGGCGCGCCGGGAGCGGGTCGAGCGTTACCGCGAGCTGCTCGCGCCCGTCGGGATCGTGACCTGGCGCGTGCCGGAGCACGTCTCCTGGAACTACGGCTACTTCCCGGTCGTCTTCGACTCGGAGACGACGTTGCTCGCGGTGCGGGAGGCGCTCGCGGCGGAAGAGGTCTATCCCCGCCGCTACTTCTACCCCGCGCTCACGCAGCTGCCCTACGTGGCGCGGACGCAGGCGCCAGCGGCGGAGAGTCTCGCCCGCCGCGTCCTCTGCCTCCCGCTCTGGGAGACGCTCGCCCTCGAGGAGGTCGAGCGGGTGGCCGCGCTCGTGCTCGGCGCGCTCGAGCGGCGCTCGTAGCGGGGCGGGCGCCCGTCGGCCGGCCGCCGTATGCTCCGCGCTCGTGAAGGTCGCGCGGCTCGAGACGCTCTTCTGCGACGCAGGCTGGCGCCCGTGGATCTTCCTCAAGGCGACGGCCGACGACGGCAGCGTCGGCTGGGCGGAGATCACGGACTCGCACGGCTCGCCGCGCGGCCTCGCCGGCATCGTCGAGGACCTCGCTCCGCTCGTGGTCGGGCGCGACCCGCGCCCCGTCGAGCGCATCTACTGGGACCTCTACCGCGCCACCCGTCAGAGCCCGGGCTCGGTGATCGCGAAGGCGCTCGCCGGGATCGAGAACGCGCTCCTCGACCTCAAGGCGCGGGCGCTCGGCGTTCCCGTCCACGAGCTCTTCGGGGGGCCGACCCGGGACGTGATCCCGCTCTACTGGTCGCACTGCGGGACGACCCGCGCGCGCGCCTTCGAGGTCACCGGCACGCCCAAGCTCGCCGCCTACGAGGACGTGACCGCCCTCGGCCGCGAGGTGGTGGAGCGCGGCTACCAGGCCTTCAAGACGAACGTGGTCGTGCCGGGCGAGCAGCCGCAGGTGCTCATGCCCGGCTTCGGCGAGGGCGGCGGCACCCAGCGCGCGGAGGAGATCGCCGAGGCGCTCGTCCGCCTGCTCGAGGCCTTCCAGGCCGGTACCGGCGGCGCCGCGCGGCCGATCGTCGACCTGAACTTCAACCTCGAGCCGGAGGGGATTACGCGGGTGGCGCGCGCGCTCGAGCCCTTCGACCTCCTCTGGCTCGAGGTCGACCTCTACGACCCCGGCGCGCTCGCCCACGTCCGGCAGGTGGCGCCGATGCCGATCTGCTCCGGCGAGAACCTGTACGGGCTGCGCGGCTTCCGCCCCTACCTGGAGGCGGGCGGGATGGACGTGGCCTCGGTGGACGTGATCTGGAACGGGTTCCACCAGGCGAAGAAGATCGCCGACCTGGCCGAGACGTTCGAGGTCAACTGCGCCCCGCACAACTACTACTCGCACCTCGCGACCTTCATCGCGGCCCAGTGGTGCGCGGCGATCCCGAACGCGCGCATCCTCGAGTACGACGTCGACGACGTGCCCTGGCGGGACGAGCTCGTGACCGCGGTCCCGGAGATCGCGGGCGGGGAGCTACGGGTCCCGTCCGGCCCGGGCTGGGGCGTGGAGGTGCGCGAGGACGTCCTCCGGGAGCACCCGTGGCCGCGCGGGTAGGCCCGCTCCGGCGCTTCGCGCGGCGCGCGGCCTGGTCGGCCGCCGTCCGGCTCGGGCTCCAGGTGTACGAGCCCGACCCGAGGGACGTCGAGCGGCTCGAGCGCCTGACCGAGTACGTCGAGGATCCGCGCCCGGTGCGCGACCTGCGGCCCTCGACCGCGACGGCCGACCTCCCCGACCTGACCCTCCTCCCCGAGGCGCTCCCGGACGTGCTCGAGGTCGAGCGCTTCCGCGGAGCGCGGGTGCTCGAGGTCGGGCCCAAGTACGGCGCGCACGCACGCTGGCTCGACCGCGAGCTCGCCCCCTCCGAGCTCGTCTTCAGCGACTTCGCCTCCGACCGGCACCTGCACGCGGCCTGGGCCGGCGAGCTGCGCAGCCCGCACCGCTTCGTCTACGGCGACCTCAAGGACGCCCGCGAGCTGCTCGAGCTCCCGCCCTTCGACCTCGTCTTCTTCCTCGGCGTCCTCTACCACTCGGTGCACCACCTACCCTTGCTCGGGATGCTGAACCGGGTCACGCGGCCGGGCGGGACGATGCTCTTCGAGACGACGGTGGACGCGCGTCCGGATGCCGTCCTGCGACTGCGCTGGCCGCCGGAGACGGGGAAGGCGAAGGCGATCCCTTCGGTGCAGGCGGTCCGGCTCGAGCTGGCCTGGACGGGCTGGCGGAAGGTGCGCCGGTTCACGGGCTACCGGCCCGGCTCGAGCGAGGCGCTCTTCCTCTGCGGGAAGACGGACGAGCTGCGGGAGGGGTCGGACCTCTCTGACCTCGTCGCGCCGCATCGGCCGCCAGTCGCTATGCCTGATTGACACACTTTTGTATGCTTTATGTCCTGCACGGAAGGCATACTGCGCTGATCAGGAGGACATCTCTCAACCTCGACTTCGACCTCGTCGAGCAGGCGAAGGAGGTCCTGCACACCTCCGGGACGACTGACACCGTCCACCGCGCGCTCGAGGAGGTCGTCCGCCGTGAGGCCCTGCGCCGGCTGGCGGAGTGGGATCTGGGCGGGCTCACGCTCGAGGATCTCGAGGAGATGCGTCGTCCGCGGTTCTTCGACGAGGTTGACTGAGCTTGCGGACACGAGCGCGTGGTTCGCGTCGCGGCTTGCGTCTGAGCTTCGCTCCCAGTTCGACAAACACGTCGAGAGCGGAGCGATCGCGACGTGCGACGCGGTCAAGCTCGAGCTGCTCTTCACCGCCCGCAACGCCGGGGAGCTGACGGCGCGACGGGCTGAGCTGGACCTCCTTCCCCAGTGTCCGATCGGTCCAGCCGAGTTCCGGCGTGCGCTCGACGTCTACGAGGAGCTGGCGAAGCAGGGCGGGCTCCACCATCGCCGGGTGAAGCACCCCGACCTCCTGATCGCGGCCGCGGCCGAGTCGGCAGGCCTCCCGCTCGTGCACTACGACCGCGACTTCGAGGCGATCGCCGCGATCACGGGTCAGCCCACCCGCTGGATCGCGCCGCCCGGCTCGCTCTGACGGGCGGCGGCGGTACCGTCTCGCCGGTGGCTGTCCTGACGCTCGTCCCCAGGTCCGAGCTCGACCGCGTGCGCACCGCCGATCTGCCCGCGGACGAGCGCCTCGGCCTGCTCGCGGACATGTGCCGGCTGAACGCCTTGGTCGCGGTCAAGCGCGCGGGCTCCGGCCACCTCGGCTCCAGCTTCAGCGCCATGGACGTCGTCAGCTTCCTCCTCTTCGAGGAGCTGAACACGGCCGCGCTCGGCTTCGACCACCCCGACCGCGACGTCTACTTCTCCTCCAAGGGCCACGACGTGCCCGGGCTGTACGCGGCGCTCTTCGCCCTCGGCGTCGTTCCGCGCGAGCGCTTCCTGCGCCTGCGGCGGCTGGGCGGCCTCGACGGTCACCCCGACATCGGCGTGCCGGGGATCGAGGCCAACTCCGGCTCCCTGGGGATGGGCGTCTCCAAGGGGCGCGGGATCGCCTGGGCGAAGCGGCGCCTCGGCCGGGGTGGGCGGGTCGTCGTCCTGGTCGGCGACGGGGAGCTGCAGGAGGGGCAGACCTGGGAGGGGCTACAGGGCGCCGCCCACGACCGCCTCGCCGGCTTGACCGTGGTCGTCGACCGCAACGAGCTGCAGTCGGACAGGCCGACCGAGGAGATCCTCGCCCTCGGCGCGCTCGAGGAGAAGCTGCGGGCCTTCGGCTGGCACGTCGCCTCCTGCGACGGGCACGATCCGGCGGCGTTGCGCGCCGCGTTCGCCTCCTTCCGGGACGTTCACGACCGCCCGCAGGCCCTCGTCGCGCGCACGATCAAGGGCAAGGGCGTCTCCTTCATGGAGCACCCGGCCGCGCTCCGCGAGGGGGGCGGCGTCTACCGCTGGCACGCGGGCGCGCCCGACGACGAGGCCTTCGCGCGCGCGTTCGCCGAGCTTCAGGCGCGGATCGGCGAACGTCTCGCGCGTCTCGGCCTGGAGCCGCTCGCGCTCGAGGCGGTCGAGCCGGAGGCGGAGGCTCCGGCCGTCGCCCTCGAGGGCGAGCCCGAGTCCGGCGCGGGGCTGCGCCGCGCGGTCAGCGACGAGTACGTGGTCGAGGCCTACGGGGAGGCGCTCGTCGAGCTGGCCGCGGAGGAGGAGCGGCTCGTCTGCCTCGACGCCGACCTCGCCTCCGACTGCCGGGTGCGCGCCTTCGAGCTCGCCTACCCCGGCCGCTTCCTCGAGTGCGGGATCGCCGAGCAGGACATGGTCTCGGTCGCGGCGGGGCTCGCCCGGCACGGCCTCCTCCCGGTGGTCAACTCCTTCGCCGCCTTCCTCGCCGCCCGCGCGAACGAGCAGATCTACAACCAGGCGAGCGAGGGAACGAAGGTCGTGTACGCCCTCCACTACGCGGGCCTGATCCCGGCGGGCCCGGGGAAGTCCCACCAGTCGCTGCGCGACATCTCGCTCCTCGGCGCGCTGCCGGGGATGACCGTCGTCCAGCCGGCGAGCGCGGCCGAGACCCGCGCGCTCCTGCGCTGGGCCGTGCTGGAGGCGGAGGGGCCCGTCGCCCTGCGGCTCGCGATCGGCCCCTCCCCGCGGCGCATCGACGCGCCCGCGGAGGCCCGTCCCGGCCGGGGCGCCGTGCTCCTGGAAGGCGGCGATGCCGTCCTCCTCGCCTACGGGCCGGTCCTGCTGCACGAGGCGCTCACCGCCTCGGAGCTCCTCGCCGAGCGAGGGATCCGGCTCGCCGTCGTCGACCAGCCCTGGCTCGACCGCTTCGACCCGGCGTGGCTTTTGGACCTTTCCGCTCGCTGGGAACGGATCTTCGTGCTCGAGGACCACGCGCCCGTGGGGGGCCTCGGGGACGCGCTCCGCCGCGCGCTCCCGGGGCGGGAGGTGGCCGTCTTCGGGGTCGAGGGCTGGCCGGCCTGCGGGACGCCTGCCGAGGCGCTCCGCTTCCACCGCCTCGACGGCCGCTCGCTGGCGGAGCGGATCGAGGAGGCGCTGGGCTGAGCGCCCGGGCTCCCCGGCTGCGTGCCGCGGCCCGGCGGCTGGCGCTCCGGCTCGTGCCGGAGCCACGTTTGGTCGTCGTGGCCACTCGCGGCGGGCTGGGGAACAAGCTCAAGGCGCTGGTCTCGGCGCTGCGCCTGTCGGACGAAGTGGCCGCGGTCTACCCCACGTTCAGCCTTCTCCTCGAGAACGACATCCCCGTGCTGGAGACGATCCCGGCGCGGTGCCGGGTTTTCTCGGACTGGCGGTTCGTGCTCACGCCCTCCGACCGACTGCCGGACGACTTCGCCTCCGTTCCCATTCCGGAGAGAGGCGATACCGTCGCGCGCGTGCCCCTCGGGCGGTCGATCGATCTCGAGTACGAGCGTGTTCCCACGCATCTGCGGGAGGCCTTCCTCGCTGCGTTCGCGAAGCTCGAGATCCGGCGGGAGATCCGGCAGGAGGTGGAGCAGATCAGCGGGAGCTGGCCTGGCGACACGATGGCCGTGCACGTGCGCTCCTGGGTGGAGAGCGACTTTCGCCGGCGTACTCTCTTCGACTTGGAGCGCTTCTTCTACGCCGTCGACCGGCGCGGCGGCGCCGCCGCGCTCTTCGTCTCGAGCGATGCGCCGGAGGTCGTGGACGAGTTCCGGAGGCGCTACGGCGTCCGTGTTCTCTCGCCCACCTCGGAGGAGTCCGTCGCACATTCGGGCCACACCGAGGACGAGCGCGTGCTCAGGCGCGCGTTCGTGGACATGCTCTGCCTCGCGCGCGGCTCCGTCTTGATCGCTTCCTACCTCAGCACGTTCTCCGAGTGCGCATGGTGGCTCGGCGGGTGCCGCCAGGAGGTCGAGGTCGTGTGACCAAGGCAGGGGTCAGGCGCGTCTGGCTCGTCCTCCCCGACCAGCTCTCGATCCGGATCTTCTACGAGACAGGGATCGTCGCCGGCCTCTACGAGCGCCTCGGCGAGCGCCTCGTGGCCGTGTTCCTGGTCGACGATGCGGAGTGGCGGGATCGAGTTCCCGGCCTCGAGATCGTCTCCGGCGCGGAGCTCG
>Ga0209172_10004433_pt1 | contig 18931 bp, 17 predicted proteins | sample LarsenN4metaG_FD_184113 | JGI IMG/M metagenome (GOLD analysis project Ga0209172, IMG submission 184113) | Hot spring sediment bacterial and archeal communities from British Columbia, Canada, to study Microbial Dark Matter (Phase II) - Larsen... ... | reverse complement strand
GACCATCTTCGAGTCCTGGCACAGCAGCCGGGCTTTCGGCAAGCAGTTGGAACGGCCGCTGCTCGCCAGTATGGCGCGTGTGTTAGCGGTGCTGCTGCTTGTGTATCTGGGTATGCGCTTCCTCGACCTTCACCACCGCGGCGCCTTGCCGCTGTTGCGGGAAAACCGGACGGAGATCTACTTGTTTGGGCTGGAGATTGCCCTGCTCTTGATTCCGGTCCTCTTCCTGTTCCGCCGGCGGATTCGTATGAATCCGGCCGCGCTCTATGCCTGTGCCGTAGCGGTGATTTTCGGGTTTGTGAGCAACCGCTTGAACGTCAGCGTCACCGGAATGGAAGCTGGCTCGGGAACGAGTTACGTGCCGCGGTGGACGGAAGTGGCTGTGACACTGGCCATCATTGCGCTTGGCTTCGCCATCTTCCGCTCCGCCGCCAAGCATCTGCCCATCTTCGCAGCGGAAGAGGCGCCCGTGGAGAAAGCGGCAGGGGAGCCAGTGGCTGTTCACACAGGGTGAGCTATGAACTTACTGACTCGCAGGACTCGGTCCCTCCGCGTGAGACTGGCCGTGAAGCTGGCGGTGGCGGTGGTGTTCAGCACCGCCGCTCTGTGCAGCTTGTTCGGCTATCTGAATCTGCGCTTACAGCGCAGCCATGCAGAGGAGATCGTTCTGCAGAGCGCCGACCGCATCAGCGACCTGATCCTGCGCAGCACGCGGTACCAGATGTTGCGCAACGACCGGGAGGCCCTGTATCAGGTGATCGACACGATTGGCAGCGAGCCTGGAATCCGCCGCATCCGTATTTTCAGCGAAGAAGGACGCATCAGCTTCTCGACCGAACCCAGCGAACTCAACACGCTGGTGGACAAACGGACGGAGGCCTGTTTTGCCTGCCATGCGCAGGCTGCCCCCTTGACCAAGCTCGCTCGTCCCGACCGCGCCCGCATCTTCACCGACGCGCGCGGGGATCGTGTGCTAGGCCTGATCCGGCCCATCGAGAACGAACCTGCCTGCGCCAATGCCGCCTGCCACGCGCATCCGCTGGAGCGCCGCATCCTGGGCGTGATTGATACGGACCTTTCCCTGGCTACCGTGGACCGCCAACTGGCCGAACAGCAACGCAACCTTCTCCGCTTCACGGTCATAGCCGTTGTCATGATGTCGCTCATCAGTGTGGTGTTCATCTGGATCGTCGTCCACAAGCCTGTCAAAGAACTAACCGCAGGGACGCAACGCGTCGCGCAAGGAGATCTGACCTACCAGTTGCCCGTGCGCTCGGGAGACGAGCTGGGCGACCTGGCTGCTTCCTTCAACAAGATGACGGCCGAACTGGCGGCGGCGCAGGCCGAACTCACGTCCTGGGGGCGCACGCTGGAGGAACGCGTCGAGGCCAAGAGTCAGGAGTTGCTGCGTGCGCACGCCTCCCTGGCGACCAGCGAGAAGATGGTGTCGCTGGGCAAGCTGGCGGCCACCGTGGCCCACGAGGTGAACAACCCGCTTTCCGGAATCCTGACCTACGCGCGGCTAACACACAGAGCGCTGGAAAAATGCCCGCTCGAGGGACTGCCCAAGGAAGAAATGCTCGAGCATCTACGCATCATCGAGCGCGAAAGTCGTCGCTGCGGCCAGATCATGCGCAACCTCCTCACCTTTGCGCGGCAGGCACCGGCCCAGCGCGAACCCAACGACGTCAACACCCTAGTGGAACGTGCGTTGACGCTGGTACGAAATCAACTCGAACTTCAGGGCGTGGAACTCGTGAAGAAGCTGGCCGCAGGTTTGCCGGCGGTAGCCTGCGATGCCGGCCAGGTTCAACAGGTGGTCTTGACCCTCTTGGTTAACGCCTGTGACGCGATGCCGCGCGGCGGGAAGCTGGAAGTTGCAACCGAACTGGGGGCGGAGGAGGACAGCGTGCGAATTCGCGTCCGGGACACGGGATTCGGGATTTCCCTCGACGTGCTCGCGCGCATTTTCGAACCGTTTTTTACTACCAAGGAAGATCCCGGACGAACGGGCTTGGGGCTGGCGGTTGCCCGCAGCATTGTCGAGGCCCATGGGGGCTCGATCGCTGTTCGCTCCCGCCCGGGGGAGGGAACTGAATTCACCATCGCGATTCCCCTGGACGGTGCTGGAAGCGTCTCGCCTGTCCCAGAACCCGTCGTCCAGTCGGAACAAGAAGGAAGGTGAGTGCTGTGGAAACTACGGAAGTGAAAACCAAAGGGAAGATTCTGGTCGTAGATGACGAGCCGGTGGTGCGCGACTCCCTCGGCAAGTGGTTCACGACCGAAGGCTACGAGGTCCGCGCTGTGGCCAGTGCCCGCGAAGCATTGGAGGGGTTGCAGAAGGAAGAGCCAGACCTGGTTCTGATTGACATCAAGATGCCAGGCATGGATGGGATGGAGCTGCAACGTCGGCTCCACGAGGTCGCGCCGGACGTCATCCTCATCATCATGACTGGCTATGCCTCCGTCGAGACCGCCGTGCAAGCGCTGAAGGGAGGTGCCTACGACTACATCACTAAGCCCGTCGACCCGGACGAGTTGGAGCACCTGGTCGCCAACGCCCTCGCGCATCGTCAGGCAAAACGCGAAGTCGTGCGCCTGCGCGAGAACCTGCAGGAAATCTTTCCTGAGACGCAGTTGATCGGCAAGAGCGCGGGGATGAAGCGGGTTTACGAGTTGGTCGAGATGGTGGCGCCGACCGATGCCACCGTCTTGATTACGGGGGAAAGCGGGACGGGGAAGGAGTTGGTCGCGCGCGCCATCCACGCGGCGAGCCCGCGCCGCTACATGCCCCTGGTCGTCATCCATTGCGGCGCGCTCACAGAGACGCTGCTGGAGAGCGAGCTCTTCGGCCACGAGCGAGGTGCCTTCACGGGCGCGCAGTACCGCAAGAAAGGGAAGTTTGAGGTGGCCGATGGCGGGTCTGTTTTCCTGGACGAAATCAGCGACATCAGCCTCAAAACCCAGACCGACCTTCTGCGTGTCCTGCAGGAGAAGGAGATTGTGCGAGTGGGAGGAACGCAGCCCCTGAAAGTGGATTTCCGGTGCATTACGGCCACCAATAGAGACCTCGACGAACTGGTGAAGGCCGGCTCCTTCCGTCCTGACCTGTACTATCGCTTGAATGTGTTTCGCATCGACCTGCCCCCGCTGCGCGGGCGACGGGAAGACATCCCACTTCTCGCCGAACACTTCCTGCAGAAGTATGCAACCGCAATGAACCGACCGCTGCCGCACTTGACGGCCTCGGCCCTGGACCTCCTGATGAGCTACGAGTGGCCGGGCAATGTGCGCGAGTTGGAAAACGCCGTGGAGCGTGCGCTGGTGATTGGGCGGGGTACAGAAATTCAGGCCAGTGATTTCCCCTTCCAGTTGCATCCCCGCGAAGCCCAGACCGGCCGCAGCCTGGAGGATGTCGAGCGCGTGCACATCGAGCGGGTGCTGGAGGAGACGGAATGGAATCTCTCGCGCGCAGCTCGCATTCTGGACATTGACCGCACGACCCTCTACAACAAGCTGCGACGCTACGGGCTCAGGCGGCACGAGTCAATGCCGTGATCCAGGCAATCCACCTGCAAAGGGTGGGCCGGTCAGGTCTTTCTCTGACCGGCCCGGGCGAGCAGACCGAGGACGACTGGCTGGGGCTGTTGGACGAACTAGCGGCCGCCCTCGCGCCGGTCTTTCGGATATCGTGTCATGTGCGGACGGAAGCGGTGGAGGCTGCCTCTGCCTTTGACCCTGCGCGGAACCAGTACTATTCCACGGCCATCCTGCAACTGTTGGCCAGAGACAATGACGCGGAAGGCATGCGCGTGCTGGCTGTCACTTCCCTTGACCTGTACGTTCCTGTGCTGACGTTTGTTTTCGGTGAAGCGCAGCTGGGTGGCAGTAGCGCCGTGATTTCGCTCCATCGTCTGCGGGAGGAGTTCTATGGGCTGCCGGCCAATGGCAATCTCCTGCGGGAGCGTTTGCTGAAGGAAGCCCTTCATGAGCTCGGCCACACGTTCGGACTCCGCCATTGCGCCGATTGGCGGTGTGTGATGGCGTCTGCCCATGCGGTGGAGCGCTTGGACCTCAAATCCGCAGAGTTCTGCCCGACCTGCCGGAACCGGGTTGACCGCGCCCTGGCTGGCAATCTCTCTTCCCTATCTGTCTGACGTGCTGCCGCTGGCGAGCAAAGGATCAGCAGTCAAGTGGGTGAGAGACCGGTGTGGCGGAGTGCTAGTCTGCGGTGAACGCCTGAGGCTGCGGGGACAGGGGGATCAATTCCGACGAGGTGGGAATGTGCGGCCGGAAGCGCTCCTCAGGAATCTCCACCCTCTCCGGCACACGGTAGCGAGTGGGCCTCCCGTTGCTGAAATCCAGGTAGAGTTTGCGCCGCAGGAAGCGTTCCGGGAAGTGGGCCAGCCGCAGCAAGGGATACTTGATTTCGGGGCCGAAGAGGCGCCGGCCGAGGAAGTAGTAGTAGATGGGCACGCCGAGATTGAACGACCATTGCACGCGGCGTTGCTTACGCCAGAAGTCGATGTTGTAGCGCCAGCAGGTGAAGAAGAATTCCCACTGCAAGTCGGTCAGCTCCAGCAAGCGGGCGCCCGGCTTTTTCTCCAGACGGGTGCCTTCCAGCGGGACGAACAGCGTCGGGACCACGCACCATTTCGAATCCTTGAGGGCGTGCAGAAGATCGAGAGACTCCCTGGTGTCCTGTGGGGTCTCTCCCGGCAGGCCGAGAATGAAGGTGCAGAAGGGGAACCAGTTGTGCTTGTTCAGAATCTCCATCCCTTTCAGCACCACATCGGGCCATTGTTCTGGCCGGAAGGGGTAGCACTTGCCCTTCATGTATTGCTTGAACAAGCGTACCGAGCCGGTTTCGAGTCCAATGAAGAGGTCTTGGAAGCGCTTCTCCGGGTGGGTGGAGGCTTCGTGCTGGTGGATGCTGCGTCCGACTCCCACGGGCGTCAGTTCTTCGATGATATGCGGATTGACGACCACGGGCGTCATGGTCCCGTGCGTCAGCATGATGTGCTTGACTCTGGGAACATCGACGACCGATTCAAACAGGCGCTTGAGCGCGGGGATATTCACTTCGAAGCGCGGCCCCTGCTCGTAGAGGAAGAGGTCTTCGGTGACGAACAGGATGGTGTCGGCGCCCTCGGCCGCCTGCACACGGACGTTGTGCAGGATTTGCTCGAGGGGGATGCTCTTGCCTGCGCGCAACGCCACTGAACAGAACTGACAGCCGCGCCCGCACCCCCGGGTAATCTCAACCGCCCCGAAGCTGGAGCGGTGGTGAATGGGGGGAACTCGATCCAGCAGCGGACTCTGGCCTTCCACCTTGCGGGGTAGAGGCTCGCCGCGGAGAGCAGCCTCGAACAGCGGCCCCACCAGATCCTCGGCCTCTCCGTCCACAAGGCAGTCCACCAACCACTCGTCCTGCAGGCCCATCTTCTCAATCTGCCAGGCGCCTGGCCCCCCGACAATGATCTTGAGGTGGGGTTTGTGCTTGCGCAGGACGGGGTGGAGAATTAGTTTCCGGAATTCTGTGGCGTTGATGGGTTCGGCACCCATACCGTAGAGGTGGGAATAAATATCGGTGGCGAAGGTGATGCCGAGCGGGTTGTGGGCGTGGATACCCACCACGCGCGTGTCTTCGCCGACAAAGCGCGGCAACTGGTCTGGATAACAAACGGCAATATCTTGGGGTGGAAGTTTTTGCAGGAGCAGGGACTCTACAATGCGCAGCCCGTGCGGCACCCAGACCGCTTGACCGTCGGGCGCGCTCTCGTTCTCGATGGACCAGTCGGCGCGGATGAGCTTGGTGTAGCGCGCCGGCAGCGTTGCCAGCAGCATCTGCCGCCAGGTGCTCTTCAGGTACTCGCTCGACTCAGAGTTGCTGGCCGCAAGTACAATCTTTCGCCCCCGCGTCGCCATCCTTGGATACCCTCGCCCGCTTTTCGAATCGCCCAAGCCCAACGGGCATTCGATGTGGCCTCCTTACTACTTGATTCGCAAAGTTTTGGCAAGTACTTCGTGCCCGCTCGAATCTCCGTTGCAGCGAATGGCGCCAGAAAACGGTTCGAAGGCTTGGAGAGCGGGTTGATTGGAAGGGAGGTTCTGTGGAAGACGAACCTCCGCCAACTGTTACAGTTCTTGTCGGCTTGCTCACTTTGTTACACGCGGGGGCAACCAGCTAGGCAGACGCCCGACTGGTCCTGCGGAGTGATTGGATGCAGAAAAGATAACCCTAGCCGTGCTCCGTCTGAACGGAAAGCTACGTGCAAGGGTTGGACGTAGGAGGCAAGCTATCACCGCGTTGCCGAAAATCGCAATGGCAAAGCCGCAACAAGGAATCGAGAAGCGGCGGAGCATTCGGGTGGAGTTGCGTATTCCGGTGACCGCGAGGTGGGAGGCGGTGAATGGCTCTCCCGCAGAGGAGCGAACCGAAACCCGCGTGGTCAACGCCCACGGCTGCCTCCTGCTGCTGAAGGCGCCTGTTTTCCAAGGGCAGCGCATCGAGTTGGTGAACCGCAATACCGGGAATGCCCGCGGCGGCCGGGTGGTTTGGTGCGGCGCCATTGAAGCCGATGGGCGGACGCAGGTAGGCGTTGAGCTGGAAAGCCCGGATTCCGATTTCTGGGGCGAGCAGTACACCGGGCTCTTGCAATGGGCGGCGTTGCAGAAGCCGAAAACTACGGGGGGAAGTCACTGAAGGAGACGACCTATGTCGAGAATCAAGCCACAGACGCCGGGGCGCGTGCACGTTCCAGAGCGTTTTGAGGAAAACCTCAAGCGATTGACCATGGAGTCCAGGGAGGCGGCGCGCTATCTCGTGCACGCGGAGTTGTCGGAACGAACCCTAGAGGAATTGAGCGAGGTCGTGGACCACCTGCGGGCCACGGTCTGGGCGGTCCTGAACTCGCTCGTGGACGAGTTCAGCGACGGACAGCGCGCGCGTCTCGTCCTCACCTCGCATCGCATTCAGCGCGCACAGACCTTGCTGGAGGTCTTGAACGATGAGATCGAAACCCGACGCATCACCGGCACCACGCCTGGCACGCCTGAATTACTTGCCGCGATGGGCCGTGTCTATAAGAAGCTCCACTACCTGTCTACGGGCAAGGCGGCTTCCGAGGGGAAATAATCTTCTGAGCTTTCATCGAGCAAGCAATGGGAAGGCCGTCAGCCACTCACGCGAATGCCCAGGAGACTGCTCACGCGCACGACGGCGTTAGCTGCATCGTAGCCGTAGGCATCGGCTCCAATCTCTCGCGCAAATTCCGCGGAAACAGGTGCGCCGCCGATAATGGTTCGGATCCTGCCTGGCAGGTTGCGCTGCTTCAAGAGTTCTACTACTTCCCTCATGCGCGGCATGGTTGTGGTCAGTAAGGCCGACATGCCGATGATGGATGCGTTCTCGGCCAGCGCTGTGTCCACAAACCGCTCAGATACGACGTCATGACCGAGGTCAATAACCTCGAAGCCGGCTCCTGTGAGCATGACCCCGACCAAGTTCTTGCCGATATCGTGGAGATCTCCCCGAACAGTGCCCAGAACTACTTTCCCGAGGCTGGATACATTCTCTTGACCCAGGAGCGGCTTTAGCAACTCCAGCCCGGCATACATAGCTTTGGCAGCCAGCAGCACATCGGGGAGGAAGATTTCGTGCCGCCGAAAGCGGTCACTCGCCACCTTCATGCCAGCGATGAGGGCTCCGTGCAGGATTTGTCCTACGGGCGTGCCACCCTCTATGGCTTGCCGGGTCAACCGGCGAACGCGTTCGTGGTCGCCGCGTTCCAGGCTCTCGGCGATTGCCTGCAAAATCTCCGTGTCAGACATCTTTCTGGTGTCGGCTGTGCTTCCTTCGTAGCGCAAATGCCATCCGCTCCAAGCATTCCTGCTCTTTGCACTCGACGCAGAAGGGGTAGCCAGGGCGGAAACAATGGATCCCTGCCGGCCCTGCCATCAACACTCCTGAGACTGACTTCAGCGGGCGCATCAGAAAACTGTTGTTCAGCGTGATGCCGATTTCCTCGGGGCGCAGGTAGGCAAATAATTGGGCCTGGCCACTTACGTCCCAGCCGCAATAGCCGGGGGCGTAGGGGAGCACCCTGGTGTCTTCCGACGTGCGGCTCTTGCTGGTCAGCATGCTAGAGTACCGATCCGCCAGGAGCGCGGCGAGCCCATCGGCTGCTTCGGAGGCCACGGCATCCAACATGACGGCAAGAGCCAACTCGCCTTGCTCGAAGAGCTCGCCGGGACGCGTGCTCACGGCGTCGCCGGTGGTCGCGGCGAACAAAGCCAGGCTGTCTGCGGAGGGAAATATCTCGGCCAGCGGACTTTCGATTGCATTCCTGCCTTCGCCCTGATAGACGCGCGCAAAATCCGCCGGCTCGATTTCCTCCAACACGCCCTGCGGAGTAGCCAGCGCGGCGTAGAGGTCGAACGCGGAGTGGAGTAGTTCGCGCACGCGCCCGGATGGCTCCACACCTTCCGGAAGGTTCTGCCGGCGAAGAACGTTTCCGGGCTCGGGCACCGTTTCCCCAGCGGTGAATTGGACGATCGTTCTCATGGTTCTCGCGCGGGCAGTTTCTCCATTCCGACGCGTGCCGCTTCTGCTTCCATGAAGCGGGTCAGCTCCGCTTTCACCTCAGGTGAGAGGCGGGAAGGAGTGTAGGCTGCCAGCAGACGGCTGACTTCTCGTTCCGCTCTCTCCCGCAAAGTCGTTCGACCCTCCTCTAGCCAACGGGAGCGGCTGGCCCGATCAATTACGGGGCCAGGAAAGAGAATTTCCTGCGAGAGATGGCGGCGGGTGTGGTTCGCAATCAGCAGGTGCTGTTCCCGCAGAAGTTGTTCCAGCAGAGGGATGGCAGGGAAATCTTCGCGGGCCTCGATCCCCCGAAGCAAGCGGTACGCCATGCCGCAGATTTCATTGTCCACCACGAGTTTTTCCAGGCTCTGGCAGCTCTCAAAGTCCAGCATACCCGGGCCCGAAATGCTGTTGATGCCGGAGAGGGCCGCTAGGAGCGCTCCGCTGGCGGTTTCAAGTCCTGCCTGGGCATCCAGTTGCTTGGCGTCGGAGAGGGAGATGTAGCCCTGCGTGGGCATCCCTAGATACCTTCCGATCTCGCTGGCAGCGCAATTGAGCATCATGGTTTCGATTGCGCCCATGGGCGTGGTTTCGTACCGGATGTCGAAGATCGCCGAGGAGCTGCCGTAGAGCACAGGTGCTCCGGGGCGAGCGAGCTGGCTGATGACCAGGCCGCTCAGGTTCTCGGCCGTATGCTGGATCAAAGTACCCACCAGGGTGACGGGCGCCATAAAGCCTGAAAGCGGGACGGCCACCAGTTCGACCGGAATCCCCCAGCGGGCGCAGTCCACCAGGTTCTGGCTCGTGACCTCACTCCATTTCAGCGGCGATGTGGGACAGCAGGTGAAGACGGTGAGGGGCCGCGCCCGTAGTTCGGCGGCATTTCCTCGAATGGCCAGCTGCATGTCTTTCATGACTTCGAAGGATTTGATGGTAAAGGCGCCGGTCACGACCGGCTTCTCGCTGGTGAGCAGGCTTAAATAGAGTCGATAGCTGTCCGAGATGTTCTCGTGAACATCAGCGGGGATGAGGGCAGTGCTCTGGGAGGCAAGATGGGGCAGGCCACTGACGACTTTGGCATAGCGGATGTAATCCCGCGTGTCGGGTGTGCGCATTTCGCCTGTCCGGCCATCCAGAATTCGGATGGCGGCCGAGCCGGGCGTGAAATAAACGCTGTCAGGAGAAAAGTCATGCGTTTGAGTGCCCAGAACATCGTAGAGGCAGAAGCTGTGGGGAACCGTCTGAAGTGCACGGTCAAGAAGGTCGGGGGGAAACCGCACCCGACCTTGTTGGGTGTCAACCTTGGCACCGTGGGCAGACAGCAGTGAGACTAGGTCGCGATTGTGGATTTCAACGCCCAGCGTCGAAAGTACTTCGCGTGCCTCACTAACAATCTCCTCGATGAGCTCTTCCTCAAGAAGCCGCAGGCGGGGCCTCATTGAGTTCTCCACACCACAGCATACTCCTGTCGCGAGCCTGCTGATGTGTTCTCTGTCACATTGCCGAGGCTTGGTGTCTGGCGGGCTGGGTCCTGGCGAGAAACCCATGGGAGGGGTTGCCAGCCGCCTAAGCCGGCAACCCCGTGGTTGCGGGGGTCGGATTTGAACCGACGACCTTTGGGTTATGAGCCCAACGAGCTACCAGACTGCTCCACCCCGCGGATTCATTCTACACTGCACGGTCGAATCGCGCAAGGCAACAGGAACACTGCACAAGTTCATCGGGCGGGTTGACGGGGGCTCCCGGGAGGCCCTACCATCCCCCTAAATACCAGAGGAAGCTTCTCGGATGTCGCGGCCGGCGAAGTGGATCGCACTCGGCCTGGTTTTGTTCCTTGCCGTCGTGGTTTTTCTGACCCTGAGCCTCTACCGGTATGAGGTGGAAGTCTGCGTCGAGTTCAACGGGCGGACGATGTGCCGACCCGGGGCAGGGGCAACGCGGGAAGAGGCGCTGCGCACGGCCATGCGCAACGCCTGCGCATTTCTGGCCTCCGGGATGACGCAAAGCATGGCCTGCGAACGTGCGGAGCCAGCCCGCGTCCGCTGGATCAAGGAGTAGGTGGGCCTTTCTACCAGGAACTGTACGGTGTGCCTTCGGTGGAGATGGCGTCCGAGCCGGAGCGGACGTTGGTGATACCGGTCTGGGTTTGATCCGCAGCCAGGTACACGTCCTCGTATTCAACTTGCCAGGTGTCGGGTGAGCTGGTGATGTCGCGCGGGAGCGCGCGCAGGTAGCCTTCGGTGACGAGTTCGTCGAGCGAAGCGGGCGCGCGCTTCTTGTCGAGTGTGAACTGGTCAATGGTGGAGCGCAAGATGTACAAGTTCTCCCGCAGCACCGACTCCCGCGCCCGCAACACCGACTGGCGGTAGCTCGGCACAGCAATGGAAATCAGGATGCCGATGAGCGTAACGACAATCAGCATCTCAATCAGCGTAAAGCCGTCTTGAATGCGGCGGGGTCGCATTTACCAGTCTGAATAGCGCGTGCCGTCCAGCGCCGTGCCGGTGCTGCGGGTATAGACATCGAAGACGTTCTTCCCGCACCAGGAGTTCGAGTCCGGGTCGTCCTGCACGCAGCGCCGGCCCCAATCGGCGGACTTGGTCATGGGATCTTGCGGGATTTTGCGGAGGAAGCGCACCCGCCGGTCGGGCGCCCCCGCCAGGGGAACGGCCTCGACGAGTGTTTCCAGGTCGGGTGGGTAGCCCTCGGTGCCAAGCTCGACGGCGATGAGGTTGCGGTCGGTTGCGTCTTTGTAGCGGTCAATCGCCGTACGCATCTCCCGCAAGGCTTGCCGGAGCTCGGTCTCTCTCTCGCGCTTGACGCGCATTTGCGCCAGGGGCAGGGCGAGGGTGGAAAGAACCAAAAGGATGGTGGTGGCGACGACGAGTTCGAGCAGGGTCAGACCCCGCGCGCCTTTGGCTCTGGCGGCAGGGTTTCTACTGGACGACAATCTCACCCGGGCTCACCTGCAGGCTGACCGACTGCCCCGCCGCACTCCGCGCATCCACTTGCACAACTTGGAGGGCTGTCTGTCCCGCCCGCAGGCCGCGGAAGACTACAGTGACGAGCGTGCCGCGGCCGGAAACACCTTGAGTCCCGGGCGGGCGCGTGAGCGAGACAATCGCCGTTCCGCTCTCGGCTTCCACCCGGTGTACCAGCGCCACGGGCTGTTCTCCGGCGGCCAGGAAGCCGCCGTGGTGCACCTCGGTCAGCTCGACGACCTTTGGATCGAATGTCAGCACCAGCGGGACGGCAAACAAATCTTCGACGCCTTCGACCTGAAGCTCGACACTGGTCACCTGCCCTACAGCGAGCGTGGCGCGCGCCGGCTCGAACCGCAGGCGCGGTGTTTCGACGGGCTCTGGCTGCTCGGGTGCGGGGGGTGGCTGCGGGAGAGGTTGCGGCGGCTCAGGCGGCTGCGGTGCCGGGGCTTCCGGGCCAGGCGCAGGCGCGCCGGCCGACGGTCGTAAGGCCACGTTCTCTGCGGTCCCCACGTGGAGCGGGCGCAGGTTGAGCGGGGTGATTTCGGGCAGGCGGATGATGCGCGGGGTCATCACGATGAGGAGTTCGTTTTCCTGGGTTTCGGTGGTTTCACCACTGAAGAGGTAGCGGAGGATGGGGATTTTGCTCAGTCCCGGCCAGCCTTCGAGTCTCTTGACTTCGGTTTGCTCGATGATGCCGCCCAGGATGTTGACCTCGCCTTCGCGCAGGCGGATGTCGTGCTCGACGCGGCGCTGGCCGAAGATGGGCTGGTCAATGCCGCCGATGTTGACGCGCCCGGTCACAGAGGAGACCTCGACCGTCACCTTCAGACTTACCTCGCGGCCGGAGTGAACGCGGGGCGTGATGTCGAGGTTGACACCCACATCCTTGAACTGGAACTGGGTGTTGACGAGCGGGTTGATGCCGACGCCGCCGATGCCGGGCTGGAAGCTGCCTACGGCAAACGGCACGCTGTCGCCGATGCGCAGCTTGGCGGTCTGGCCGTCGGTAGCGCGCACTTCCGGATTCTGGACGACGCGCGTGGTGGAGTCGCGCATGAGGGCAAGAGCGGTGGCGCTGGGGAGGATGAGGGCGTAGTCACTGGTAGCCAATCGCAGCTCATTCAAGCGCAGGCTCCCGGCCGTCGTGCCACCGGGCGAAAAAATAATCGGGGCCTCGCCGCCCGGCAGGATGCCCAATTCGCGGAGGCGGTCGCGCCGCGCCTGCAGCACCGCGACTTGCACGAGGACTTCGGGCCGGGCGCGGTCAATGTCGCGGATGATTTTCTCCGCTACTGCCACTCGGTCCGGAGTGTCGCGAATGACAATGGCGTTCTGGGAGGTACTGGGGGCAATGTGGCGGCTTTCGAGGAGTGTGCGGATGGTTTGAACGACCTCGTTCAGCTCGGCGGGCTGGGTAATGTTGGCGAGATAGATGGTCTTGATGATCTGCTCTTCGTAGGCCTGGCGCTTGGCCTTGGTGTCGGGGATGACCATGATGGTATTGGCGGTGACCGGTTTCCAGAAAGACTTGGTCATCAAAGCGACGATGTCGAGTGCCTGCTCGAGGGTGGCGTTGACGAGTTCGACCGGGATGCGCCGGGACTGAAACTCGGAATCGAAGATGACGTTGACGCCGGCCAGCTTGGCGATGGTTTCGAAGACCTGCTTGGAGTCGGCGGTCAGCCGCAGATTAATGGGGGCGCGGGAGAGGGGCGTGAGTTGGGGTGGCCCTTCGGGGATACTTGCCAGTGCTTGCAAGGCAGCGGCTGCGGCGGGCTGCTGAGCCTGGCGGCGCTCTGCCAGTTGCTCCAATGTGCGGCGAAGCTCCTGTTCGGCCACGAAGCTCGAGGGATCAATCGCCAGTGCCTTTTCGAACTCGGCGAGTGCAGCCTCCAGTTGTCCCTGGTCGCGCAGCTTGTGGCCGCGATCCACGTGCATTTGCGCGGCCTCAAAGCGCATGCGTTTTGCCTTGAGTTGATATTCAATGTTTTTCGGATCCTGCTGCAGGGCACGCTCGTAATGAATCAGCGCCGTGTCGTAGTCTTTCTGCAACTCGGCCTCACGCCCCTGTTTGTACTCCGCGCCGCCTTGGGGGCAGCCAGTAGCGAGCAGGGCCACTGCCAGGCATGTGGTCGCACAGAAGAAGCCTTTCCTTGGCATTGATCTCCTCATCGTCCCAACGGCTTCCTGGGGTACTCCCCCTGTGGGAGCGAGTCTAGCACTCGCGTGGGTGCCAGGCAAGCCTTTCGGCCGCTTAGGGATTGCAGTAAGCACTGATTATGCTAGGATAAGTGAGAAGGGGGGTCAGCAGGCTGAGCAGATGGGGGCTGCGGGGCCGAGCCAACCACCGGACAGTGCGCGGCGGATTCCGCGCCGGTATCCTCGCGTCCGCCTCGTCACTCAAGTCGAAAGCCGCGCCAGCGGCCAGAGCAGCATCGGTCGCACAGAGAACATCAGCGAAGGCGGCGTTCTGGTGCTGAGCCGGGACACCTTCGAACCTGAAACCGATGTCATTGTTCGCTTCAATCTTGCTCCCAACCAGACCGTCCAGGCCCAGGGCACCGTCGTTCACGCAACACCGGGCGTCAGCATGGGGATTCAGTTTGTGCAAATCAAACCCGAGGATGTGGCAGCCATCCGCGACTTTGTCAATCGCGCTTGTGAGATGGCGGACGAAGAACCCGAGGAAGCGGGAAGCTGACCTGCCTCTGCCGCGCTTCTTGGCCCGCCCAAGGAATCCCCAGCCTTACGGAATGCGCGGCAAGAGCCTCTCGACGCGATAAGCAACGAGCACCGGGTCGCCCGTGTCGCTGCGTCTCAAGAGCAGCCCCACGACCCGCACCAGCATCGGCTCGCTGGTATCCAGATCCGCCAGCCCGCGCAAGTTGACAAACCATGTCCGGTGGGACGTGGCCACGCGTAGCGGCTCGCCGAACAGGTAACCGAAGAGCCCGTCCGTGCGCAGCAGGAAGCCGCCGGTGTTCCCGCTGACAATGCGAACACTGCCGATGACGCGTGCGCCTTCAAAACCCTGTCGGTGCAGGATCACCCGGCGGATGTTCAATGTGGCGGGCGTGGTGGAAGTATCGAGCGCGCCGCCCAGGGCCACGCGCTGGCCACGCACCAGCATGGCCCGGTTGAAGAGCAGGAATTCAAGCGGGAGATCGAGGTTGTGGATTCCAAACCGGGTTTGGTCACTGAACTCCACCGTCGCCGTACGACCTACCTGGATATTGACCAGATCAGGAATCTCTTCGCGCACCAGCAGGGTCGCGCGGTCGGCCGGGCCCGTCGGCGGGTCCGGATCGAGCACCAGCCCTCCCAGCAGGAAGTGGTCGCGGCTCAGCACTTCTACGTTCGTTGCCAGAATGCTGGCATCAGCCTGCACGCGCCCGGAGACTTCGACGATGGCGGGAGGATTCAGGCTGCTAAGGCTTTCCCCGTCTTCCCACACCGTCTGCGCGTCCACCCGGACTGTCAACTGGCGCCCGCGGAGAGTTTGCAGCAGAAAGGAATTCCCCGCCGTGTTCACCGCGGAGACTCCGCCGCGCAGCTCGTCAATCAGGGAATCCTCGTCCGTGGGCGGAATCGCGCGCAGCCCGATGTGCGGATCCACCACGCCCGTCAGTTCCCCGCTGGCATCCGTCTGCATGGACTCGCGCAGCCGAAAGTGCAAGTGCAAGCCGGCCAGCCCGCCTTCCTCGACGATGAGAGGCGGGTTCAGATTGACCGTGATGCTGGACGTTGTCAGATTGCCGTTGATGGTTCCGACCGAAGCCGGCGTCGTGCTGAGGTCAAGGAAGCTGATGACGGGGCTGGCCAGCGTGAGCGTCGCGCCGGTGTAGGTGCGCGGTGTCACGGAACTCAGGCCCAGCAAGGTTCGCATTCCCAGCAGCCGCCCGAACTCGACCGCGGCCGGTTCCGCCAGCACGGGAACGCTCTCTGACCCGTCGGACAGTGTCAGTCCCGTGATAGTCACCTGAAAGGCCAGCACCGAGGGCATGGGGGCGTCGGTGGTGGTGACGTAGACCAGCCCCGAGCGCGTGCTCAGCAGGGTCCGTGGGGGGCTACTGCCACAGGAAAGGAAAGTCGTTGTTGCCAGAAGAATGAGAAGGGAAGCCAGCCAGCGGCGTCGCATGCGATCCTCCGGGAAGGAATCTGCTTTCACCACTGTTTAGTAACCCCGATGGAACGAAAAAGTTGCGCCCTCGGCTGGGGAGGGCAGGGACGATAGCGGACGCAACCGGGACGGAAGCGGACGCGACCGGGGCGATGAATGGGTACCCCAGTAGTCATTGATCCTTCCTCATTTCAGATGATGATATCATGGCGGTGGAAGCCGTACTCATCGCGACGCATCGCGTCCTATCGCGCCGGCTCTCGTCGTGTCGCATCGGATGCCGTCGCCCTCCCGCCTGCCCCACGCACAGGGTACAAGGCACAAGCTACCAGCTACGAGCTACGGGTTCCGGGCCACCAATCACCAGCCCCCAGTTACCACGCCCCTGTTCCCTTGTCTACCGACGGTACGGAGCGTGCGGACGGTACGGACGGTAAGGACGGTACCGACGGTACGGTTTTTGCGGTTTTCTGACTCACTCCCCAATCAACCAATAAACCGGGGCACTGGCCGCCTCGGGCTGCGGGGACGGCCGGTTTGACTTCCTCTTGGCGACGCCGGGGGTGGCCCTTGATTAGCCTGTACGGTCTCGACCTGAAGCGCCGGGTTTACGCTCGCGAGCTATTATTTGCCTGTTGAGCGCCATGGGGCGAAGCGGATCAAGAGAACCAAGACAAGGAGCGGCAAAACAACAATGACGGACACGATCAGCCAGTCCTTCACCCATTCACCTCTTGACCCTGAGCTTGCGCGACGGCAAAGGTCATGACTTCTTTCGATCTGAAGTATGTTCTTCTTTCGCTGACTCACCCATCGCTTCATCCGTCCGTGTCGCCGGCGGTATGACCACTCCCCAGAAGTCATAGCTGGGAACAGCAAGTTCAACGGCCATTCGCATATAGCCGTCGTCTCTTGGTGGAGTCACGTTCAGGACGCGCGCGTGTACTGATTTCCCGGTCTTGGTGTGGGTCAGCTGCACCGAACTAAGCGACGGGGGCGCTGCTTTCATGCGGAGGAGCGCACCATGGGCATTGACAACCTCGGTTTCCACCTGGTGGCTGGCATGGCCGCCGTCGCTCTTCCAGGCGATCTTCACGGGCACCACCAGGAGCACCCGCTGACTCCTGCGACGTTCCGCGCCTGGGGGGCCAGACCCTAGGGCTTGTAGTGAGCTTGCCATTTTAGGAGCCACCAACAACTTTAGCGCAAAGGCGGGCCGGTGATTGAAGAGCGCCCTATCTGCTTGGTTTACTAAGCAAACACGCACCTGCTGGAGGACGGTTACCGAAGAACGGGGCGGAGGTGATATCTGCTTCGCGGAGCTGCCGCCGAACTCAGTAGGGCAACGCCGCGACGCCGTAGGAAGTAGCTCACGCTGCCAGGAGCAGCCTGAACCCGACTGCGGATGCGGTAAAGCCCGATGCCCCGAATCGAACCGGCGCATAGCTATTCCACCGCCCACGCTCCCTTGTGAATCCCCGGCACGCTGGCTAAGATAGGCTGTTTGCGCAGCCAGGCGAGTGTGCTTCCGATGGCAAAGCCGCGTCGAGCGAAACCCTCAGCCGCCGACAAGTCCGGCCTCAAGGTTGCCGCCCAGAACCGGCAGGCTGCCTTCCGCTACACCATCTTGGAGAAGTATGAGGCGGGCATGGCGCTGACCGGGAGCGAGGTCAAGTCGCTCCGCGACGGCGGAGCTAATCTGCGCGAGGCGTATGCGTTTGTGCGCAAGGGGGAGGTTTGGCTGGAGAAATGCCACATCAGCCCCTACCGCAGCGCCGGCTATGCGCAGCATGAGCCGCTGCGGACGCGCAAGCTCCTGCTGCACAAAGATCAAATCTGGAAGCTGGCCGGCCGTGTCCAGGAGAAAGGATTGACCCTGATTCCGCTGCGGATCTACTTCAAGAACGGCCGCGCCAAGTGCGAGCTGGGACTGGCGCGGGGGAAGAAGGTCTTCGATCGTCGCGCCGAGGCGCGCAAGCGCTTGGACGAGCGCGAAATCGAAGCTGAACTCAAACGCTATCGCTGACGGGAGACGCAGGTGCCAGAGACCAAACTCATCTTCGACTCTCCGGAGACGCTCACCACACCGGCGCTGGTTACCTGGCTCTACGAGAAAACCCCGCTGCTGGAGGGATTCCTCGCCCGCCTGGACCAGTTGACCAGCGGCCAACTCCAAGCCCTGGTGGACGCGGGCGAACTCACGGGAAAAGCCGGCGAGATGCTGTTGCTTCATCAGCCGCGCAACCTGCCCGTGCAGCGCCTTCTCGTGCTTGGCGCCGGCAAGTCCGACAAGTTCGACCCGGCTTGCGACATTCGTCGCCTGGCCGGAACGGCCGCGCGCTTCCTCAAAGGGCGCGGCCTCACTGAATTCACGTTTCTTGTTCGTTCCGCTCATCGCACCCCTGATGCCGCTCAGTGGGTTACCGAGGGCGTGTGGCTAGCCAACTTTGAGCCCGGCCGGTACAAGACGGAGAAGAAGAACGACAAGAGTATCGAGCGGCTGCAACTGGCGGGCTTTGACCGGGGGCGCGAGCGCGAGCTGGTGCAGGCCATCGAGCGCGGGCAAGTCATTGCCGGCGCCCAGAACCTTGCGCGCGAGCTTGTCAACGAGCCTTCCAACCGCCTCACGCCGCGCCTCTTTGCCCAGCGCGCCGAAGAACTGGCTCGCCCAGCCGGGCTTCACATCGAAGTTTGGGACGAGAAACGCATCGCCGAGGAAAAAATGGGTGCCTTTCTCTCCGTCAGCCAGGGCAGTGATGAGCCGCCTCGCTTCGTCGTCCTCACCTACGATCCGGGTGTGCCCAAACCGGACAGGCCCGTCCTGGGCCTGGTCGGCAAAGGCATCACCTTCGACAGTGGCGGCATCTCCATCAAGCCCAGCGAGGGTATGGAAAAAATGAAATACGACATGGCCGGCGCCGCCACTGTGCTCGCCGTCCTGTGTGCGGTGGCGGAATTGAAGCCGCCGGTCAAAGTAATTGCTTGTATGCCCCTGACCGAGAACCTGCCCAGTGGCCGCGCGCAAAAGCCGGGCGATGTCCAGGTGGCGATGTCGGGGAAATCAATCGAAGTCATCAACACGGACGCGGAGGGCCGCCTGGTGCTTGCCGATGCCCTGACCTACGCGAAGAAGCTCGGGTGCACGCAACTCATCGACGCCGCTACGCTGACCGGAGCCATCCTGGTTGCCCTGGGCAGCATCAATGTGGGAGTCTTCTCCAACAACGAAGAATTCCTGGCCAA
>Ga0209172_10004432_pt1 | contig 18931 bp, 20 predicted proteins | sample LarsenN4metaG_FD_184113 | JGI IMG/M metagenome (GOLD analysis project Ga0209172, IMG submission 184113) | Hot spring sediment bacterial and archeal communities from British Columbia, Canada, to study Microbial Dark Matter (Phase II) - Larsen... ... | reverse complement strand
CGCCCGCCGTTCATCACCACCACGTTGGTGTGGCCGTAATACTGGAGTTCCCAAAGCGCCCAACACGCAAACCAATTATTATTATCTCCATAGACCACGCCCTGGGTGTCGTTGGAAATGCCGGAGCGGCCCAGGAGCTGCTCGAAGGCGGCCTTGTCAATCAAGTCGCGGCGGACAGGATCCTGGAGTTCCGTCTGCCAGTTCCAGGCGATGGCGCCAGGGACGTGGCCCTGGTCGTACGCGGCAGTGTCCACGTCCACTTCCACGATGCGGATATTCGGATCGTTAGCGTGGTCGGCCACCCACTGCGTCGAAACCAGAACCTCCGGATGGGCATATTCAGCCATGGTCTCCTCCCTGTTGTCGGTCAGTCCAGAATCAGTGCGGAGCTGAAATCCTGAACGCGGCAAGAAATTAGCAGGATTCCGTACAGGCTGCAAGATGTAACGGCGGCTTCCAGCGGGCAGGTGGGACGGGGATTTTTGCTTGTCCGTCTCGTCCGCGGGAGCAACCTGGCTGGTCACCGCGACCAGAAGATGCCTGCGCTACGAAATGAATGCGTCGAGGGAGGCTCCCGGCAACTGCGACGGTTCCGCCTGCGGGCGGTCTGCGCTACGTCACGGCGCGCTTTGTGGCTCTGTGGCTCTGCGTTCCGGGTTCAGAGTTGTTTCGCTCCTAGACGGCCACCCAGGTGCCCTGGCGAGTGAGGCAGGCCAGCGTGTGTCTCGAGCGGTATCGCGCCCTGGTTCGCTCCAGCAGTTATAATCGGCTGGGAAAGCATACTCGGCGATGCGCACTGGTCCAAAGACGAAATGCGCAGCTTGCGCGCCGGCCAGCGGCGCCGAGTTTCGCCGCGCCAGACTCGCGCCCTCCGGCCGGATTCTGCCGGTTTTCTTCGTTGTTCTGCTTCTTGTTGCTCTGGCCGCAGCGCAGGACGAAGAACGCTTCCGCCGGCTGCGCGAGGCCATGGTGCGCGAGCAGATTGCCGCGGCGCGTTGGACCGGCGCCGACCCGGTGCGCGACGCGCGCGTGCTCGAAGCCCTGCGCCAGACGCCGCGCCACCGCTTCGTCCCGCCGGAACTGGTGCCCAACGCCTACGAAGACCGCCCGCTGCCGATCGGCTACGGCCAGACCATTTCCCAGCCGTACATCGTGGCGCGCATGACCGAGCTGCTCCAGCCCAGGCCCGAGCACCGCGTGCTGGAAATCGGCACCGGCTCGGGCTATCAAGCCGCCGTGCTCGCGCCGCTGGTGGCCGAAGTCTTCACCATCGAGATCATCGCGCCGCTCGGCAACGCGGCCCGGGAACGCTTGCGGCAGCTCGGGTATGCGAACATCCAGGTGCGGGTCGGCGATGGCTACTACGGCTGGCCGGAAAAGGCGCCGTTCGACGCCATCATCGTCACCGCGGCCGCCAACCACATTCCGCCGCCGCTGGTCGAGCAGCTCAAACCCGGCGGCCGCATGGTCATCCCCGTCGGCAACCCTTTCCAGACGCAGACGCTCATGCTGGTCACCAAAGGCACGGCCGGGCCACGCGATGTGCGCATCCGCAGCCTCATGCCTGTTGCCTTCGTGCCCCTCGTCGGCGGCCCCCGCAAAGACTGAACCGCTGTGTTTTCAGGAGCGCAGCCATCTTGCCGGCAGCCATTCCTGACGTAGCGCCGGAAGCAGGCCCGCGCGACCTGCGCAGCCTCATGGCCGTCGCCCTCGTCCCCCTCGTCGTGGCCCTCGAAAGCCCTGAAACGCAGCGCAGTATCTGAGCAGAGCGGATAGCGCCGGCCCCGACAGATGGGGGCCGCGGCTGCAACCGAAGAACCTCTTCTACTTTTTTCCTGTTGGTCGTTCAGGCTGACCCACAACCGGACGGCGAGAAAAAGGGCCACCACACATCGCTCTGCGCTTTCAGACAATCGAGGGCGCCAAAGAGGTGCCGCAAAACGGCGACCTGTCTCTTAGCGGCGTGTCGCACGCGAGGGGGCAACCCCAAACTGTATCTAAATCTTGCCCGTTCGACTCCCACGCCGGGCATCATGCCGCGCGAAGGGTACTGCTTACCTGGTTGTTCGGTCCGCGCCGAAATTGGAAGCCTGCCCGCAGTGTGTTAAACTGGTGCCCGAGCGCCCGTAGCTCAACTGGATAGAGCGTCTGGCTACGAACCAGAAGGTCGGGGGTTCAAATCCCTCCGGGCGCGCCACTTATCTTAGTCCGAAAGCGGAAGACCAGCGGCTTTCCGTCAGTCGAGGGTTGGCTGTGGCTCTGCGGAGTCTGGGCACTGACCGCCGAGGCCTGCCCCGAAGCGTCGAGCAGGGGAGGCGCTCGCGTCTGTGCGATTCCGGGGATCAGGGGTTGGCCCTGGAGAGCGCAGGCCGCAGATCAGTGGTCTGTGTTCATTTCGCGAGAGGGTTGAAGCGCCCTCGCGCCAAGTGACTCAGGGCCGTGCCTACCAACAAGCCGATCACATAGCCGTAGGGCAGGCCGACGCAGATCAAACCAACAAGCAGGACCAGCACGAAATCACCCTTGACGGGCGCAACATCCGCAATCAGTTTCATCAGGGCCAGTGCTTCGAACAGCAGGATCACTCCCAGCATGGGCTTGGGGAATAGCTCGATGGCCAGATGGAAGCCTCTGCTGAGGAACAGCCCCAGGGCCATATAAACCGAGCCTTCGATGATGACCGAGCCGCCGGTGCGTCCCCCAAACGTGTAGTGCCCGGCCACGCCGCTCGAGCCGTGGCAGGTGGGGATGCCGCCGAAAAGCGGATTCAGCAGGTTCATCAGGGAATACGTCAGGCCGATCCGGCGCAGGGAAAGCTTCCGTTCGGGGAAGAAGTCTGTGACCACCTGCCGCGTAGCCAGCACGGAATTGCCCAGTGAGAGCGGCAACTGCGGCAGCGCCAGCAGCAGGAATCCCGTCCACACGTCGGCTGGCGTTGGCGTGTGAAGCTGCGGCAGGGTCAAAGCCACGCCTTGCGCTAGCATGTCGCCGTCCATCCGAGTGGCCAAGGCGTAACCCAGACCGAGCAGGATGACCACCGGCGCCGGAGGGAACCTGCGGTTCCCCATCAGCGCCAAGGTAATCAGGAAGCTCGCCCCAGCCAGGGCGTAGCCGGGCCAGCCGTCGGCCTGCACGAAATCCCCGAGCGCCAGCGAGGCCAATTGCACACCCAACCCAAATTGAATCCCGCGCACCACGCTCTTGGGCACCACGCGCCCCAGCCATTCCAGCAATCCGGACAGCGCCAGCAGCAGCATCAAGATGCCGATGGCTATGCCGCCGCCGTAGAGAATGTTCCCACTAACCTTCTGGCCGATCACAATTACCGCCATCGCTTTCAGCGGCTGCACCGGCATGGGTAGGCCGTAGGCGAGACCGGTGAGAACTTGCATCCCACCGAACATCACCAGGACACTGGTAGGGTCCAGGTCTGCAACCAGAATCAGCCCCACGAGCAGGGGGAAATCCGTCCCGAAATCGCCGAAGGCTCCCGACAGTTCATTCCGGTCGAAGCGAATCCAGGGTCGCCTGTGCTCCATGATAGCCGCTTGCTTCACGATTCCGCTCCGCCTCGGGACCCCTGGATGCCCTCGATGGTGCTCTTGCTGGTTGTTGCGCACACGAACGGTTCTTCCTCGAGGGCGGCCCATGCCCGACCGCCACCGCCCGCTGCGGTCCTTGGCCAGAGCTTAATCTTTCAAGAAGGGCGTGCCAACCGCGATCCGCAGTCCAGCAAGTACCGTAGCGTTTTGGTCAGACTGTGGGTTCAGGGCCCGTCTTCAACCGTAAACGCGGGGTAAGGTAGCAGCAGGGAAAGCATCGAGGCAACCCGGCCTGGCCGCGCAGCTCGTACTTCCCCGAAGGGTAGCATTTCTAGACGGGCCTGTTTGGAAATATCCGAAATGAATTCTTATCGCAGCCGCTCCAAATAAAGGGCCATGCCCACAGCGGATTTCATGCCGAGCCGTGCCAGTGCCTTAACTTCCCGCAGGCTGCGGATCCCGCCAGCGGCTGTTATGGGTCGTTGGGTTTGCTGGCGCAACCGCCGGAACCAATTGAGATCTGTACCTCGCATCCTCCCCTCCCGATCGACACAAGTGCAGAGGAATTCCGAACAGTAGGGCTCAAGTTCCCTGATTATCTCTTCGGCCCTCAGCCGAAGCTGTTGTCGCCAGCCGCGCACGACGACCTGCCCGCCTTTAGCGTCTAACGCCAGCATGACACGATGACGGCCCACGCGCGCGACCAAGCGGCGGAGAAAGCGATAGTTGATTTGTCCTTGGCAAAAAGCGGTGCTACCTACGATGACTTTGTCCGCTCCCCACTTCAGAACCTTCTTCGCTCGGGCCACGCTGCGTATACCTCCGCCTACACGCACGCGCATGGGCGCACGCTGGCAGATAAGTCGCACCCAGCGGTCGTTGTGCCCGTGCCCAAAGGCTGCGTCGAGGTCAATCACGTGCAGGATGGGATAACGCCGGAACCGCTCCAGCAAACCCAGAACATCCTCTACGGCGAGCACGCAGCGCCGACCTTGAACTAATTGCACTGCCTTCCCGCGGTGGAGATCAATGCAAGGGACGATCATCGACTCAAGCGCACGGGAACGCCACGCGCAGCCAGGAACCGCTTGATGGTGCCGATGCTTTCCAACCGGTCGTGGAAAACCGAGGCAGCTAGGGCCGCGTCAGCTCTTCCGTCGGTCAACACGGTGAGAAAATCCTCCGGCCGGCTGGCGCCTCCAGAGGCAATCACCGGCACGTTGACGACCTGCGCCACCGCCGCTGTCAGTTGGCAGTCAAACCCGCCCCGCGTGCCGTCACGATCCATCGATGTCAGGAGAATCTCTCCCGCGCCCTGCCGAACGCCTTCCTGCGCCCATTCGACTGCGTCCCAGCTTGTGGACTCGCGTCCCCCGCGGACGAAGACTTCCCATCTTTTCCCCACACGCTTGGCGTCAATAGCCAACACAACGGCTTGCGAGCCAAATTCGGCCGCGAGCTCGGCGACCAAATCTGGGCGCTTTACTGCTGCTGTGTTCACGGCGACTTTATCGGCGCCCGCGCGTAGCACTGCCCGGCCGTCCTCGAGCATACGGATGCCGCCGCCGGCGGTGAGTGGAATGGCCAGTCCGCGAGCTACGCGACGGATGGTTTCTAGGAACGTAGCGCGGTAGTCGCGCGCGGCGGCGATGTCGAGCACGACCAGCTCATCCGCTCCTTCGCGGTTGTAGCGCGCTGCCAGCTCCGCGGGGTCACCGGCATCGCGCAGGCCGACGAACTGCACACCTTTGACTACCCGGGCACCGTCCGTGTCGAGGCAGGGGATGATGCGTCGCGCCAGCGTCATGCGACACGCTCTAGAAAATTCCTCAAGACCAGCGCCCCGGCTTGGCCCGATTTCTCCGGATGGAACTGCACTGCGTAGAGGTTGTCGCGCTCAAGAGCCGCAACGAAGCACGCCCCGTGGCTACAGACGGCCACCGTCGCCTCGTCAGGCTCGAGAATGGCGTAAGAGTGCGCGAAGTAAAAGTAAGCGTCCTCAGGCACAGCTTGGAGCAGGCGGCTCGGCCGCTTGTGCCTCAGCTGGTTCCAGCCCATGTGGGGTAGCTTGACGCTGACGGGAAGGGGCCTCACCCTGCCTGCCAGCAGTCCAAGGCCTCTACGATCGGGTGCTTCCTCGCTTGATTCGTAGAGGGCCTGCAGGCCCAAGCAGATACCGAGGAAGGGAACACCTCGCACCAGCGTTGCTCGCAGTGGCTGGAGCAGTTGGCGCTCCTCGAGGGTGTGCATCAACGCCCCAAAATGTCCGACCCCTGGCAGGATAATCGCCTGGCATCCGTTCAGGTCACTAGCTACGGTGGCCCGCACGGTGTCGGCACCCAAACGCTGCAGGGCGCGCTCGACCGAGGGCAGATTGCCTGCACCGTAGTCCACCAAAGTCACTTTCATAGAAGCCCTTTCGTGCTGGGAAGGATTCGCTGCAGTTGGGGATCCCGCGTAACGGCAAAGCGGAGCGCGCGGGCGAACGCTTTGAAAAGTGCTTCCACCTGATGGTGGGAGGAGCGTCCATAGAGCAAGCGCAAGTGGACGTTCGCTTGGGCGGCTTGAGCAAAAGCACGAAAGAAGTCCTCAAGTAACTCGGTCTCTAAGTTTCCCACTCGGCGAGCGGAAATTTTCCACCGACAGACGCAATGAGGCCGTCCGCTGAAATCAATCGCGGCCAGCGCCAATGTTTCATCCATCGGCATTACGAAATAACCTGCGCGCAGGATGCCGCGCTTTGAGCCTAAGGCTCGCCGCACGGCCTCGCCTAGCACCAAGCCCACATCTTCGACCGTGTGATGCTGATCCACATCCAGATCTCCATGCGCAGTAAGTTCGAGGTCGAGCGCGCCGTGACGCGCCGCAAGCTCCAACATATGGTCCAAAAAGCGGATGCCAGTGTGCACGCGTGCTCGCCCGCGCCCGTCAAGGTTCAACCGCAGGTGGATGTCTGTTTCGGTGGTCCTTCGTCGCACGCTGGCTCTTCTCATTCCAGCAGCTCCTCCCGTTCGCTGAGGTTCTCGAGCACAGGGAGGGCGCCGAGCTTGCGCAGGTAGGCGGCCCGCACGAGCTGTGCCTGGCCGCCGCGAGGCAGCACACCAGCAAAGGCCACGCGAGCCCGGCACGCGGCGCGGGCGTCATCGACATTGTCCCCCCGGTAAAGCGCACGAGCGGGGTTGCGTCCCTTGCGGATCCGACGCAAGCCTTCCGAGTCGGGCTTGGTTGGCGCCCCATCCTTAAGGGCCACAATGCGATGAAAGTAGTGTGCACGCATCCAGTCAGAAGTCAGCTTCCAGGCGGCGCTGTAGCTAGGGCGGTTTTTCCACCGAGGAATGTCCCGCTGACATACCTGCTGGCCGGTGAAGTGCCGTACCGTCTCGACGATGGTGCGGTGGCACAACTCGCGAACGCCCGGGAGGACACCATCCACGTCAAGAATTAAGATCTCAGGTTTGAGCTTGGCCATAGCTGCTCCAAAGCGCTGAGCAAGCGTTGTGTCTGCTTGTGTGTGCCCACGGTAATGCGCACCAGACCGACACGCCCGAAGTCAGCCTGACGGTCACGAAGCAAGATCCCTTGCCTGCGCAACCGTCGGAGAATGGTCGGTCCACGCCTGCCGAAGTCAGCCAGAACGAAGTTCGCGGCACTGGGGAAACATGGGATTCCAAGCCGGTGTAAGGCCTTACGGAGCATCTCGCGGCTTCGATTCACTTCCCGCGCATAGCGGCGGACATAACTTGGGATGCGGATGGTGGCTTCTGCCGCCACGAGCGCAGCCGTATTCACCGAATAGGGAGACTGAGCTTTGCGCAGGGCAGCCACCAGCGCGCGATGGGCGAGGAGACAGCCGATCCGCAGGCCCGCCAGCCCCGCTGCCTTGGAGAACGTCCGCAGAACGATCAGGTTCCGATTGCGTCTGATCCAAGGCAGCACGGTGAAGCCAGCAAACTCAAAGTAGGCTTCGTCAACCACTACCAGCGTGGCAGCTGCAGCCTTAAGAAGCTGCCGAAGCTCATCGCGTTTCGCTAGGGTGCCAGTGGGATTGTTGGGATTTGCCAGGAAGAAGACACGTGGGTGACTGCGTAGTGCTTGCACGACGCTTTCCAGGGGAAGCCGCATCTGGTCGTCGTAGCGCAGCGCGACGATCTTGGCTCCCGCCCGCTCTGCATAGAAGCGGTACATAGCGAAGGTGGGTTCGATCAGTAGCACCGTGCTTCCTGGCTCGATCACGGTATCCGCAATCAGGTGCAGGGAATCGTCCGTACCGCTGGTCAGAATCAATTCGTTTGCTCGTACCCTAAAGAAGTGAGCCAGTTGGAGCCGTAGAGCTTGGTATTCAGGATAGGTGGCTATTTTTTCGCGAGTGAGCTGGGCCAGCACCCGGCGGACCATTGGCGCACAGCCGAGAGTGTTCTCGTTAAAGTCTAGCCGCAGCTTGCCAGCCCGTCCTTCCAGCGGCGGACAGTAAGGCCGCATGCGTGAAATCGTGCGGCGAACTGGAACGATAAACCTCATTCCCGCACCTCGACAGCGAGCCGGTGCGCCACCAGGCCTTCGGCATCTGCGAGAATCTTGGCCACCGGTGCTAGCCGACGAAAACCTCTTCGGGAAATCTGTTGGACGCTGATACATTTCACGAAGTCCCCGGCTGTGAGTCCGCCCCGGCTGCGGGCCCAGCCACTTGTCGGCAGCACATGGTTCGAGCCGCTGGCGTAGTCTCCAAGAGGCTGGGCGCTCCAGGGGCCGAGAAATACGCTACCGGCAGCCTCGAGCGCACGGAGCCAAGCCCGTTCGTTGCCGGGTAGACTGAGATGCTCTGGCGCAAGGCGATTGGCCAAACGTATGGCCTCACGAATGTTGCGTACTAACAAGATGGCACTGTTTTTCTCTAGGGAGCGCCACGCCGGGTTGCTTCTTGGGAGGGCACGGAGTCGCTGGGTCAGTTCGAGACGCACCGCCTTAGCGAGGCGGCGCGAAGGGGTCACGAACAGCGCTATGGCGTCTGGATCATGCTCGGCCTGAGCCAGCAAGTCCGCCGCAAGAAAGCGGGGGTTCCCTCTGTCTGCCAAGATCAGTACCTCAGTAGGCCCGGCGAGAAAGTCAATGGCGCAGTCGGAACTTACCAGCCGCTTGGCAGCTGTGACGTAGCGGTTGCCGGGCCCTACAATCTTGTCCACCCGCGGGACAGTCTCGGTGCCGTAGGCAAGCGCGGCGATGGCCTGTGCGCCGCCTACGCGCAACACCTCTCGGACTCTCAAGAGGTCTGCGGCGGCTAGCAGTGCGAAATTCGGCCGGGGACATGCGATCACGATTCTGCGCACCCCTGCGACTTGTGCGGGAATTGTGGTCATGAGCAAGGTGGAGACCAGCGATGCGCGGCCCCCGGGAACGTAACAGCCCGCGCAGTCAAGGGCTTGGACCCGTTGGCCCACTCGCACACCGGGCTCAACCTCAATCCGCCATGTTTGAGGTTTCTGTTGCTCGGCCACACGACGAATGTTACGAGCGGCGCGCTTGATGGCGTCGAGGACATCCCGGCTGACCCGATGGCATGCCTGTTCGAGTTCCGAGGCTTTGACCCACAAGTCTCCAGGTTGAAGGGCAGTTCCATCCAATTGTTGCGTCCATGCGAGTAAGGCAGCGTCGCCTCGTCGCCGGACATCGCTCACGATGTGCGCGACTAGGCTTTCTGCCTTCAGGTCGCGGCGGCGCCGTGCCTCCAGCAGGCGCGTTTCGGTTCGTTCGGTAAGCTTGATCACTCGCATCAGAATACGATCTTGTTCAGGGGGTACTCGACGATCCCCTGGGCTCGCGCCGCTTTCAGGCGCGGGATGAGCTCGCGCACAACCTCTTCTTCCACGACCGTGTTCACCGCCACCCATCGGGGATCACTCAGCGGCGACACGGTGGGATTCTGCAAAGCAGGCAGAATGGCTAGCACAGCGGGTAGGTCCTCCTGCCGGACGTTAAGCATCACTCCCACACGGTTGTAAGCGGCAATCGCGCCTTCGAGCAGCAGGGCTAGGTTGCGAATCTTCTGCTGCTTCCAGGGATCCTCCCGGGCGACTCGATTCGCAATCAGTTTTGTCGTCGACTCGAGCACCGTATCAACGATGCGCAAATGGTGTGCACGCAGCGAGGCGCCCGTTTCGGTAGCCTCGACGATCGCATCGGCCAGTTGCGGCGGTTTCACTTCGGTGGCACCCCAGGAGAACTCCACGCGTGCGCGAACGCCATTCTCGGCTAGGTATTTTTCCGTAAGCCGCACCACTTCGGTGGCGATGACTTTGCCTTCGAGGTCATGAACGGTCTTTACCGGTGAGTCTTCGGGCACGGCCAGTACCCAGCGCACCCGCCCGAGGCCTTGCTTGGCGTACACCAGATCGGCGACTTCGATCACATCAGTGCCTGTCTCCAAGATCCAGTCCTTGCCGGTCAGCCCAGCATCCAAGGTCCCGCTCTCAACATAACGGGCCATCTCCTGTGCCCGCACCATCAGACAGCCGATTTCAGGGTCGTCAATGGTGGGGAAATAGCTGCGGGCGTTAACAGTGATGCGCCAGCCGGCTCGCGCAAAAAGTTCGAGCGTCGCTCGTTGCAAACTGCCTGTGGGAATGCCCAGTCGAAGTTGTCTCATGCCTGTTTTCCCTTGCCGTAGACTTTGATGGGATCGAAGCTCTGTTCCTCGATGATCGTTGCTGTGCCCTCCCTATCCAGTTGCCGATGAAAACAGGTTCGATAGCCTTTGTGGCACACTCCGGGCCCGAGTGCTTCCACTCGCGCCAGCAAGGTATCCTGATCGCAGTCCACTCGGAGCTCACGCAGCCGTAGCTCGTGACCGCTCTCCTCGCCCTTCTTCCATAGTTGCTGGCGCGAACGGCTGTAAAACACCAGCTCGCCCGTCTGGAACGTTGTGCGGAGCGCTGCCCGATTCATAAACCCCACCATAAGAACTTCGCCCGTGGCGAGCTCCTGCACGACTACAGGAAGCAGCCCGTTTAGCTTGTCGAAGTCCAGCTTCATCTCGCCTCCAAAAGCAAAAAGCCCGCTGACGTTTACGGCGCCAGCGGGCTGATGAGTGCTACCTTTAGCTAGCTATCCCCACCTCCGCGGGCACAGCTCCGCACCGTGGTGTCGGTGTGTATCTGCCCCCGTCCTCATGACGATGTGCAGAGTAGATGGAAACCGTCCTGCCGTCAAGAGCAATCGCAAAAAATCCCTGCCTCGCTGCGATCAAGAGTCTCCCGCTACCACGCAGGCTCCCCTCCTGCCTCCCGTGGAAAAAAGGAAATGGCGCAAACGACGCCTCACCCGACCTAAGTGTGGACCTGTTGTGTGAGACATCGAAGCAGGGGCGGGACACTCAGACGGAAAGACCAGCGGAAATGATTGAGAGCTTCTAATCGCGACATCCTAGCATAGTTTTGCGACTCCACTTTATGGGAGGAAGATCCACCCGCCCAGTGGGTATTGGAAGTGCGGGACGGAGCGGAGCGGTCCTAATCCGCAGCCCGACCACCATTACATGAGCTTAGCTGGAGATGAGCGGACAGTTTGCACCGAGATGCAGCATCTGTCTCCGGCGAAGTGAGGGCGGAGCCCGAACGGTGCCGGAGACAGATCGAGGGGGTGCCCGTGGGACTCCGGTGGTGGGATTTGGGTTTTTCGAGGAACTGAATTCCTACCACAAGCAGAGCACCATGAGCACCCGAGACGAACTTATCAAGGCCCGGCTGGGAAGGCTAGCCCGGGGCGAGGAGTTGCCGAACATCGCGCTGGCCTGCCGGCGCGCGGGCATCAGTCGCAGTCACTTCTACGAGATCAAGGAAGCCTTCGAGAAGTGGGGAGCTGAGGGGCTAGCCCCTCAGGCGCGGCGCAAACCCAGAATGCCCAACCAAACGCCACCCGAGCTGGAGCGGAAGATTCTGGAGATGATCGAGCAGTTCCCCACTTACAGCTATATCCGCATCAGCCAGCAGTTGAGGCTGGTGGGTATCGGCGCGTCGCCCTCGGCGGTGCGCTGCGTCTGGCAGCGGCACGGGCTGGTGCTGCGCTACCAGCGGCGGCTGCGGCTGGAGCGCCTGAGGGCTGAGCGCGGCGGGGTCCGCGAAAGAGCGCTGCGCCCGGTGTCCTAATCAGGACAGCACGGTGCGGAGGAATGTTTTGACGGGTTTTCGAGCTGTGTAGGATAATGTTTGTTTTGCGAGCCTGATGAAGCTTCTCTCCTTCAGCTTGACAGCGTTTTTGTCGGCGGCGGCCGCCGCGCAGCAGCCCGCGGTTGCCGAGCCTCGCACCACCCAGGCTCCGCAGGCCGTCAAGCCCGCTCCCGCTTTGGACGTGGAGCGGCGCGCCGACGCCTACTACTACTTCGCCATGGGCCGGCTCAACGAAGGCTACTACGAAACGACGGGCCGGTCCGAATACGCCGCCCGGGCCATCGAGTTCTACCGCAAGGCCTATGAGCTCGATCCGCGCGCTTCGGTGATCGGCGAGCGCCTGGCGGAGATGTACGCCAAGACGCAGCGCATCCGCGACGCCGTGCTGGAAGCCCAGGAAGTGCTGCGCCGCGACCCGGATAACCTGCCCGCGCGTCGCCTGCTGGCGCGCATCTACCTGCGCACGCTGGGCAACTTGAGCGGCGCCGACCGCCAGCGCGAGCTGGTGGCCCGCGCCGTCGAGCAGCACCGCGAGATCCTGCGGCTCGACCCGGAAGACACGGAAACGGCGCTGTGGCTGGCGCGGCTGTATCGGCTGCAGGACGAGCACGACAAGGCCGGCGAGGTTCTGAGCGCGGTGCTGGCTCGCGAGCCGGAAAACGAGTACGCGCTGGAGCAGTACACGCAACTGCTGCTTGACCAGGGCCGCCCGCAGCAGGCCATCGAGCGGCTCGAACGCATCGCGGAGCGCTCACCCACGCCGCGCCTGCTTGGCCTGTTGGGCGACGCTTACGCGCAGATGCGCGAGTACGCCCCCGCCGAGCGGGCGCTTCGCCAGGCCGTCGTGCTCGATGGCCGCGATCCCGACCTGCACCGCGGGCTGGCCCAGGTTCTGCTCTCGCAGGGCAAGGCCCAGGACGCGCTCGAGCAGTATCAACGGCTGGCCGACCTCGAGCCGAATAACCCCGACAACCACCTGCGCCTGGCCCAGGTGTATCGCCATCTGCGCAACCTCGAGAAGGCCGAAGAGCATCTGCTGCGCGCCAAGCAGCAGGCTCCGGGCAACCTCGAGGTGATCTATCACGAAGCGCTGCTCTACGAGGCCCAGGGGCGGTTCGAGGAAGCCATTCGCGTGCTTTCCGACGCGGCGGGCACGCTGCGCATGCAGACGCAGCGCAGCGCTGAGGGGCGGCGGACGCTGGCCGTGCTGTACGAGCAGTTGGGCCGGCTGTACCGCGAAGTGGAAAACTACACGGCCGCGGTGAACACGTTGGCGGAGATGGCCGCAGTGGCCGGCGACGACAGCAAGCGCGCCCGGCTGCTCTTGATTGACACTTACCGCGCCGCCAAGGAAATTGACCGGGCGCTCGAAGAATCCCGCCGGGCGCTCCAGCTTTTCCCCAACGACCGGGAGCTCGTGGCCAACCAGGCCCTGCTGCTAGGCGAAAAAGGTGCTACCGATGAGGGCGCAGCCATGCTGCGCGGCACGCTGCGCGGCAGCCGGGAAGACCGCATCGTGTACGTCAGCTTGGCGCAGCTTTATGAGCGGGCCCGCCGCTACGAAGAAGCCGAGCAGGCCGCGCGGCGCGCCGAGCAGTTGGCCGCCCATCCCGCCGACAACGAGATGATCTGGTTCCTGCTCGGCGCCATCTATGAGCGGCAAAAAAAGTACGACGCGGCCGAGGAGCAGTTCCGCAAAGTGCTGAGCGTGAACCCGCGCCACGCTCCCGCACTGAACTATTACGGCTACATGCTGGCGGAGCGCGGCATCCGGCTGGACGAGGCGGTGGCGCTGGTGCAGCGCGCGCTCGACGAAGAGCCGCACAATGGGTCCTACCTGGACAGCTTGGGCTGGGCCTACTTCAAGCTGGATCGCCTGGTTGAAGCAGAGGAGTACCTGCGGCGCGCCGCGGAGCGCTCCAGCCAGGATCCCGCCGTGCGCGAACATCTGGGCGACGTCTTCTACCGTACTGGCCGGCACGACTTGGCGGCCGCGGAATGGGATCGCGCCGTGCGTGCGTGGCGGCGCGCTTTGCCTGCGGACCTCGAGCCGGAGCGGCTGGCCGCGCTCGAACAGAAGCTCGCCGGCCTGAAGCAGCGCCTGGCACAGCGCAAGCCCGCCGCGGAACCCAAGCCTCAGCGCTGATCCAGCTCCATGCGTGTGGTTCGTCTGCCTGCGTTCGCCAAAGTCAACCTGTGCTTGCACGTCCTGGGGCGGCGAGCGGACGGCTACCATGAGCTGCGTACCGTTTTTCAAGCCATCTCCCTGCATGACACGCTCGAGCTGGAGCTGCTCCGCCAGCCGAGGATCCTCATCTCGGCAGACGATCCGACGCTGCCCACCGGGCGAGAGAATCTCATCTGGCGTGCGCTTGCTGGCTTGCGCCGGGAACTGGGCATTCGCTGCGGCGTCCGTGTGCACTTGACCAAGCGCATCCCCCTGGCGCGCGGCTTAGGCGGTGGATCAAGCGATGCAGCCACGGCGATGATTGGCCTCTTGCGCCTGGTGCGGAAAAAGCCGCGGAAGAGCCGGCTGCTTGACTGGGCAGCCCGGCTGGGAGCCGACGTGCCGTTCTTCTTGGTGGGCGGACGGGCGCTGGGGGTGGGGCGCGGCGACAAGGTCTATGCGCTGCGCGATGGGCCGCGACGGGCCGTGCTCGTGGTTTCTCCGCGCCACGCCGCCGTCAGCACGCCGGCCGCCTACCGCTGGTTGGGGCAATTGACAAACCGCAGCACGGCCCGTAAACTGTGGTGTTTCTGCGCTCTGTGCTGGAGCCCGCGGGAAGCCGGCACGGCCAATGCCTTCGAGCCGGTCGTTTTCCGGCGGTACCCCCGCCTGGCGACTATCAAGCGGGCCTTGCTTCGAGCAGGAGCAGCGGAAGCCGCGCTGGCGGGTAGCGGCTCGGCGGTGTTCGCTTTGTTTCCCCACCCAGCGCGGGCGCGCCGGGCTGCGCAAAAGTTTCCGCAGGATCACGTGATTATCGCTAGGACCCTCTCGAGGGACGAGTATCAATCCGCTCTGTGGGGCGGCCTGAGGATGGCACCGTGATCGAAAACAAATTCCAGGTTTTCAGCGGCAGCGCGAACCGCAAACTGGCGGAGGACATTTGCAAGCAGCTCGGCGTGAAGCTCGGCCAGGCGCTGCTTGACCGTTTCAGCGACGGCGAAATCCGCTTCCAGATCCAGGAGAACGTGCGCGGCGCCGACGTGTTCGTGGTGCAGTCTTGCTGCCGACCCGCAGACGAGCACCTGATGGAACTGCTGCTGATGATCGACGCCTTCAAGCGTGCCTCGGCGTGGCGCATCACCGCGGTCATCCCGTACTACTGCTATGCGCGCCAGGACCGCAAAGACAAGCCGCGTGTGCCCATCTCTGCCAAGCTCGTCGCCGATCTGCTGGAAACGGCGGGGGCCAGCCGGGCGCTGACGCTCGACCTGCACGCGCCGCAGATCCAGGGGTACTTCAACATTCCCGTGGATCACATGTACGCCTCGGTGGTGCTGCACGAGTACTTCCGGGCCATGGACCTGCCCGACCTGACCGTCGTTTCGCCGGATGCCGGCGGGGTGGAGCGGGCCCGTTACTTTGCCGACCTGGTGAGCGCGCCCCTGGCCATTGTGGACAAGCGGCGCGAGGACGCCAACGTGAGCGAAGTGATGCACCTGATCGGCGACATCCGCGGGCGCACGGCGCTAGTGATTGACGACATGGTGGACACGGGCGGCACGCTGGTGCGGACGGTGGAAGCGCTGATCGAGCAGGGCGCTCGGAAAGTGTATGCTGCCTGCACGCACGCAGTGTTTTCCGGGAGCGCGGTCCAGTTGCTGGAACGCTCCCGGCTCGAACAGGTGGTGGTGACCGATTCGATTCCGCTTTCTGCCGAGGCGCGCAAAGTGGGCAAGATCAAGGTGCTCAGCGTGGCCCCGCTGCTGGCCAACGGAATCCGCTCGATTCACGAGGAAACTTCCATCAGCACGTACTTCCCCGAGCAGCAGAAAGCGGCGCGGGGCAAAGGGTAAGGAGCCATGCGGGAATTCGTCGTCGAAGCCGCCGTGCGCAGCGAGCTAGGCAAGGGCGCCGCGCGCCGCATCCGCCGCACCGGCCAGATTCCGGCCGTGCTCTACGGAGGCCGGGAGCAGCCCCTGCCGGTGGCCGTGAACACCAAGCAGATTGTCCGCATCCTGCGCTCGGAGGCCGGCCACAACACTATCTTCACGGTGAAGGTGGCCGGGCACCGCGACGTCAAAGCCATGCTGAAGGACTGGCTGGTGGACCCGGTGGACGGCAGGCTGCTGCACGTGGACTTGTTGCGCGTGGCCATGGACGCGCGCATGCGCGTCAAAGTGCCCGTGCACACCTACGGCGAGCCCGCGGGCGTCAAGGTGCAGGGCGGCGTCTTCGAAACGGTCACCCGCGAAGTGGAGATTGAGTGCCTCCCGGCAGACATCCCGGACGAATTCCGCGTGGACGTCAGCCACCTGACCATCGGCAAGCACCTGCGGGCTGGCGAGTTGCCGTTTGACCCGCAGAAGGTGAAGCTCGTCACCGACCCGGAGCGCGTCATCGCGCACGTCGTAGCCCTGCGCGCCGAAGAAGAAGTGGCCGCGCCGGAAGCGGCCGTGGCGGAAGCGGTTGCGGCGGAGCCTGAAGTCATTAAGAAGGGCAAGAAGGAAGTCGAGGAAGGCGAAGAAGCCGCCGCGGAAGAGAAACAAAAGAAGTAAGGCCTGCGGGGGAACGTCTACCTTGCTGGATGGCAGGAAAGTGGCGGCCGGCGGACAGGTTGGCCGATGCGGTTGATAGTGGGGCTGGGCAATCCGGGCCCGGATTACACTTGGACGCCGCACAACCTCGGGTTTTTCGTCGTGGACCGGCTGGCGGAGCGGGCCGGCGTGCGCATCGAGCGGCCCGAAGCGAGAGCCTTGATCGCCCGGGGCCGTCTGGTGGGCGAGGAAGTTGCGCTGGCCAAGCCGCAGACCTACATGAACGCCAGCGGGATGGCGGTGCGCGGGCTGGTCGAGCGCTTCGCCTGTGATCCGTCGGACCTGCTGGTGATTTCCGACGACGCGGCGCTGCCGTGGGGTATGCTGCGTATCCGCGCGCGGGGCAGCGCCGGCGGACACAACGGCCTGGCCTCCATCATCGGCGCGATGGGCACCGACGAGTTCATCCGCGTCCGGCTGGGAATTGCGCCCGAGGATCCGGTGACGGACCTGGCTGGGTACGTGCTGCGGCCCATGCGCAGGGCGGAGCTGGAGGCTGCGGCGGAAATGATCGAGCAGGCGGCGGACGCCACCGAGGCCATTCTGCGCGAAGGCGTCCAGCGGGCCATGGCGCGCTTCAACCGGCGCGTGGCTCCGCCCGAGACAACTAGCAACTGAGGAATCGCAGGAAGGGAGACGAATGGAAGAACGACTGTACGACCTGATCTTCATCTGCCGGCCGGATGTGCCGGAGGAGGAGATGGACAAGATTGTCGGCCTGCTGGAACACACCGCCGCGGAGCGCAGCGGCAAGATCGAGAAGGTCGAGAAGTGGGGACGGCGCAAGCTGGCCTATCGCGTCGGTAAGCATCGCGAAGGCTACTACGTGCTGCTCGTGGTGCGCACACGCCAAGGCGACCTGCTCAAGGAACTCGAGCGGCGCCTGAAAGTGACCGACGCGGTGATCAAGTACCTGACCGTGCGCGTGGACGAAGAAATCCGCCGCCAGCAGAAGCTGATGCGCAGGCGCGAACAGCGGGCCGCGCGGCGCACCCGCAAACCCGCTGCCAGCGGACAGGCCGCCGCGGCGGCAAGCTGAACAGGGGAGACGCCAGATGGCAGAAGAAACACGAGCGAGGGAGGGCGCCAGCGCACCGCGGGAATCCGGCGGGAGCGGCGGAGGGGGCGGCGGGAGCTCCGGGCCGGCGGGCCGCCGCGGCAGGCGGCAGTACTTCCGCAAGAAGAAGGTCTGCCGGTTCTGCGTGGAGCGGATTGACTACATTGACTACAAGAAGGTGGAGCTACTCCAGCCGTTCATTCAGGAGCGCGGCAAGATCCTGCCCCGGCGCATGACCGGTACCTGCTCCTCGCACCAGCGCTGGCTCACGCGGGCCATCAAGCGCGCCCGCAACATTGCCCTGCTCCCGTTCGCCGCGGAGGTTTGACCCGCGCTCGATCCGGCAGCCGTGGAGGGGAAGCAAGCGATGCAGATCATCCTCCAGGAAGATGTGGAAAAACTCGGGACACGTGGCCAAGTCGTAGAGGTGGCCGACGGCTACGCCCGCAACTACCTGCTGCCGCGCAAGCTGGCCATCCCCGCCACGCCCGGCAACTTGAAGCAGCGTGAAAAACTTCGCCTGGTGCTGGCCAAGCGCGAGGCGCGCGACCGCGACGAAGCCCACAAGCTGGCCGAGCTGCTGGCCGCGGTCACCCTCACGCTGAAGCGCAAGGCCGGGGAAAGCGATCAGCTCTTTGGCTCGGTCACCTCCGCGGACATCAGCGAAGCGCTCGCCGCGCAGGGCTACGCGGTGGACAAGCGCAAGATCCACCTCGAGGAACCCATCAAGCTCATCGGGGAATACCAGGTTCCCGTCAAGCTACGCGCCGACGTCGCCGCCGCGGTGAAGGTCGTGGTCGTCCGCGAAGCGTAAGCTGCCAGCACGCCCGGCGAGCGCGTCCCGCGCATCTCCTGTTTCTCTTCCCATGCGCACTCGCCACGTTTTCTCGCTCGACTTTTTCACCGGTGCTGCCGATTTCCACATTGACGTCCCGGGGCCGCACTCCCAGAATCCGCCGTTGCTGTAGGGGCGTATCTTGAAGATCGCCCCTCGCGCAGCGCCTGTCCGGGCTTGTCAAGGCCCGCCCGGCGCGTTACAGTATCGAGCGAATAAAAGGCGAATATGGCCACAGGCCCGGTCCTCGAACGCCCCCTCCCGCACAGCCTCGATGCCGAGCGCGGCGTGCTCGGCGCGGTCCTGCTCGACAACCATGCCTTGGACGCGGCCATGGAAAAGCTGCGCCCGGAGGACTTCTTTCTTGACCAGCACCGGCGCATCTTCGACCGCATGGTCGCCCTGCGCGAAGCGGGCGAAGCCATCGACCTGGTGACGCTCGCCGAGCATCTGCACCGGCGCGGGGAACTGGAGGCGGCGGGTGGAGCCGCCTACCTAGCGCAGTTGGTGGACGGCGTGCCACGCATCTCGAACGTCGAGCACTACGCGCGCATCGTCAAGGAAAAAGCCTTGCTGC
>Ga0209172_10004431_pt1 | contig 18936 bp, 15 predicted proteins | sample LarsenN4metaG_FD_184113 | JGI IMG/M metagenome (GOLD analysis project Ga0209172, IMG submission 184113) | Hot spring sediment bacterial and archeal communities from British Columbia, Canada, to study Microbial Dark Matter (Phase II) - Larsen... ... | reverse complement strand
TTTCCTCTCTGACCGCCTCCGTGCTCACGACCCCAAACTTTACGACCTCGTGCTGGGCGTCTGCGCAGGACTGTGGAACTTCAATATCCTCAACTAACTCCTTGATTCTCTTAATGCACCATGTCTAATAATCAGAGACAATTGGAATTAGCCGGGAAGGCTGTGGCTATCCGGGAAAAGATATTGCCCGCTGATCATCCGGATCTGGCTGCGTCTTACAACGATTTGAGTGGGGTATACAATTCTCTCGGCGAGTATCAGAAAGCACTGGAACTGACTAGGAAAGCGATGGCTGTCGCTGAAAAAGCATTGCCCGCCGATCACCCCGACATGGGAACGTATTATCTTAATTTGGGTATGGCCTACTATGAAGTGGGCGACTATCAGAAAGCGTTGGAGCTTGCTTTAAAGTGCCTGGAAATGGAAGGAAATGTTCTCCCGACTGACCATCCTGAGTGGGCGATCATTTATGGAAACTTATCCACACTTTATAACGGGCTCCACAATAGGCAGAAATCATTGGAATACAGATTAAAAGAATTGGAAATTAGAAAAAAGAATTTTCCTGACGAGCATATTGGCATGGAGAATACGTATGCTAATCTCGCACTTATTTACACCATGCTTGGCGAATACCGGAATGCGTTAGAATGTAATTTAAAAGCAATGGAAATATCGGAAAAGACCCTTCACCCTGACCACCCGCATTGGAGCCATGTTTATGAAAGTATTGCCTCAACCTACAACAATCTCAGCGAACATCAAAAAGCATTGGAATTCGGCCTTAAAGCCGTGGCCATCAATGAAAGAAATCTACCCGCAAGCCACCCGCATTTAGCAGTTTCATACGACGGCTTGGCCGAGACATACAATTATTTTGAAGAACACTATAAAGCATTGGAGTATTATCTGAAATCGATGGAGATTAGGGATAAAAATCTGCCCGCCGGCCACCCGAATTTGACAATCTCATACGGCGGTCTGGCCATCACATACAGTTATCTTTCAGAATACCACAAAGCACTGGAATATTATCTGAAATCGATGGAGATTTTGGAAAAAAACCTGCCTGCAGATCACCCTGAATTAGCAATACATTTTAGCAATCTGGCATTGATTTACAATAACCTCCGCGATCATCACAAGGAATTGGAATACGATCTGAAATCTCTTGCCGTGCAGGAGAAGTCCCTGCCCGCCGACCATCCCGATCTGGCGAAATCATACGCAAGCGCAGCAAAGACCTGCAACAAAATCGGCGACTATCAAAAAGCCCTGGAACTCAACCTGAAAGCCTTAGCCATCCGCGAAAAAATCCTGCCCGCCGGTCACCCCGACCTCGCAGTGTCGTATAACAACGTAGGGTATACCTACGCCCAACTCCGCCAACTCCCCCAAGCCAGAATGTATTTTGAAAAACAACAGGTCATAGATTCATCCGGCCGCGTCTTTCGCAACTGGGCCATGTATTACGCCCTGCAAAACGACAAGGTCAAGGCGATAGAATACCTGGAAAAAGCTGTGGATCTCGGGTACAACAACCTCGAATGGATAACTACCGACAGAAGCCTGGCCGGCCTCCGCGACTGGGCTGCCTACAAAGCCATCGTAGAGCGCCTGCAAAAACAAAACCCCGCCGCTGAAAACGCGAATACGGCAGCGCCTCAAAATGCCGCGGTACCGGCCGGAATAAATCTCGATGCGTACCAAATTGCCTTAGATTCCAATCTGGCGTTATTGGTTGTCCGGGAAAAAAACCTGCCTGCCGGCCACCCCGACCTAGCGAGGTTGTACAACAATATCGGCTACAATTACGCCAAACTCCGCCAGTTCCCGCAAGCGAAAATGTATTTTGAAAAATTTCAGGCCATCAGCACTTCCGGGCGCATTTTCCGAAATTGGGCCATGTATTACGCCTTGCAAAATGACAAAAATCAAGCGCTCGAAAATCTTCAAAAGGCTGTTTTTCTTGGCTACAACGACTTAAAGTGGATCACAACCGACGACAGCCTCGATAGTATTCGCAGCGAACGAGCTTATAAGGTATTGGTTGAGAAGTTGAAGAAAGGTTAAATCAATAAAGGCGCGGGATGCTGAAAGGGTTCAGTCGTTCAAAAAACACTACTTTTGTAATCTCGCATTAAAAGAGGAGAAGCCATGTCTCTCGAATCACAATTCCTCTCCCGCATCCAAAGTGCAATACCTGACCTGAAAGCCGTATATCTGTATGGCAGCCGGGCATCGGGTAAGGCGCGTCCCGACAGCGACTACGACATCGCGGTGCTGGCGGCGGAGCCATTGGAGGGAAAGGAATCGTTTTTTCGCTTGCAGTTGGAACTGGCCAGCCTGACCGATGCCGGGGTTAATCTGGTGGATTTGCAGTCGTTGCCTATTGTCCTGCAATTCGAAGTGCTGCGCGGGCGCAAACGCCTTTTTTGCGCCGACCGGGCTTATTGTGTAAACTTCGAATCCGGGATTTTGTCTGATTACCAGCGTTTTGCTGAAGAAAGGCAAATCATTTTAGATACTTTTTTTAAAAAACGCGCCGATGCCGCTCGACAACAAGTTAGCAGGTAAAGTTGCCAATTTGGAGACCTGCATCGCGCGGATTCAAGAAGTGTATCGCGGCGAGCGAGAGGTGTTTTTGCACAATCTGCTTCGGCAAGAATCCGTCCTGCTCAATCTTCAACGCGCTTGCGAAAACGTCATTGACATCGCCAACATCGCGGTCGCTGAACTTGACCTCGGCGTTCCGGCCTCTGCCCGCGAGAGTTTTGAATTATTGGAAAATGAAGGGATTGTCAGCCGAGAGTTGGCATCCAAAATGGCGACGATGGTCGGTTTCCGCAATTTGGTCGTGCATCAATACTTTCGGATTGACCCTGAAAAAGTGTGCGACATCATTGAGCAAGATTTACCTGATTTACAACATTTTGCAAATGCTGTGATACTTCGCTTAGGCAGTCGTTAGCACAAAACAACGGCGCGAAAGGTATCCAAGCCTTCCGCGCCGTCTTTTTTTTGTACGCCGGAACAGCGTTCCGCGATACAAGTTACAACATCGCCTTCACCATATCCGCAAACGCCGCGACGCTTACTGCTCCCTGGTCGCCTTCACCTTGTTTGCGAACAGCGACCGTGCCGGCCTCCACTTCTTTTTCACCCACGATGAGCAGGAAAGGAATGCGTTTCAGTTCGTTGTCACGGATTTTCCGGCCAATCGTCTCGTTGCGGTCGTCCACGATGCCGCGCAGGTCGTCGGCTTCGAGTTGTTGTTTCACCTGATAAGCGTATTCCACAAACTTGTCCGACACAGGCAAAATGGCAAACTGCTCCGGCGTGAGCCAAAGCGGGAATTTGCCAGCGCAGTGTTCGATAAGCACGGCGGTGAAACGCTCCATCGAGCCGAAGGGCGCGCGGTGAATCATCACCGGGCGGTGCGGCTGGTTGTCCGGGCCGACATAAGTCAGGTCGAAACGCTCCGGCAGGTTGTAATCCACCTGGATGGTACCGAGTTGCCAGGAGCGACCGAGCGCGTCTTTCACCATGAAGTCGAGTTTTGGGCCGTAGAAAGCCGCCTCGCCGTAGGCTGTCACGGTCGGTAGGTCTACTTCAGCGGCTGCATCTATGATCGCCTGTTCGGCTTTTTGCCAGTTTTCTTCGGTACCGATATATTTTTGCTTGTTCTCCGGGTCGCGGAGGCTGATTTGGGCGGTAAATTTGTCGAAACCCAATTTTGCCAGGACATAGCGGGTCAAATCCAGCACACCAAGAAACTCGTCTTTGAGTTGATCTTCCGTACAAAAGAGGTGCGCATCGTCCTGTGTGAAGCCGCGCACACGTGTAAGGCCGTGCAGTTCGCCCGACATTTCGTAGCGATAGACGGTACCAAATTCGGCAATCCGAATCGGCAACTCGCGGTAAGAGCGCGGGCGGTGGCCGAAGATTTCGCAGTGGTGCGGGCAGTTCATCGGCTTGAGCAAAAACTCCTCATCCACGTCGGGCGTGAGGATGGGCTGGAAGGAATCCTTGCCGTATTTTTCCCAGTGGCCGGAGGTGACGTAGAGTTTTTTACCGCCAATATGCGGCGTAATGACGGGCTGATAGCCGCGCTTGATTTGCTCTTTTTTCAAAAAATCTTCCAACCGTGAGCGCAAAGCCGTGCCTTTCGGCAGCCACAGCGGAAGCCCTTGGCCGACTTTTTCCGAAAACATAAACAACTCTAATTCTGCGCCCAACTTGCGGTGGTCGCGTTTTTTGGCTTCCTCCAGCATCACGAGGTACTCGTCTAATTCCTTCTGTTTCGGGAACGTGATGGCATAGACGCGGGTAAGTTGTTTCCGCTTTTCATCGCCGCGCCAGTAAGCCCCGGCGAGGTTGAGGATTTTCACAGCCTTGATGGGTTCAGTGCTTGGGATGTGCGGGCCTTTGCAGAGGTCAACGAAATTGCCCTGTTCATAAAAGGTAATCTGCCCATCTTCCAATCCGTCGATGAGTTCGAGTTTGTACTCGTCGCCTTTTTCCTTAAAAAATTTGATGGCATCGGCTTTGGAGACTTCGCGGCGTTTGTACTCGCTTTTGTTTCGCGCCAATTCGAGCACTTTTTGCTCGATTTTCTGAAATTCGGCGGGGGTCAGCATCCGGTCGCCCGTGTCCACGTCGTAGTAAAAACCGTTTTCGATGGCCGGGCCGATGCCGAATTTGATGCCTGGGTACAGGCTTTCCAGCGCCTCGGCCAGCAGGTGCGCGGAGGAGTGCCAGTAGGTTTGTTTGCCCTCTTTGTCCTCCCATTTGTGAAAAATGATACTCGCGTTTTCGTTGATAGGACGCAAGAGATCGCGTACCTCGCCGTTGACGGAGGCGGCCAACACGACGCGGGCGAGACCTTCGCTGATGGACCTGGCTATGTCCATGGCGGTCGTTCCGGCGGCATACTGACGAACGTTGCCGTCGGGGAATGTGATGTTAATCATAAGAAAATGAATGTTTTAGCCCGCCCAAACGAAAGGCGGGTGCCCGTGCTCCATACGAACGGAGTGGGCGGTTTGTGAAAAATGTGAAGGGCAAAGGTAGGAGTTCAAAAAATGTACAGGCAAGAAATTAGTTCCGTCGGGCGCTTTGTTCAGGAAAAGAACAAACTGTGTGCGATGCCAAACACCGTCGCCACCAGTCCGCCGACTAAAACTTCCTGCAACGTGTGCCGACCCAACACGACGCGCGACCAGGCGACAAAGGGTGCAAAAATCAACATTGCCACACCTGCCCAAAGGTTGGCTGAAAGCACCAGAAAACCTAAGTAAGTGGCCATTAATGTGTGCTGCGAAATTTTGATTTTGGTGTTGATGGCATAACAAACGGCCATGAGCAAGGCAAAAAACAGCGTTTCGCCCACAAACGGCTGCTGAAAAAAGTAGAGCAAGCCCGCCGACAACAACAAAAGAATCAGCACCGGGCGATAAATATTGCTGGCGCGCTCGCTTTGCGCCGACACGTCCCAGTTGGAGATTTTGCCTTTGCTTTTCCTGATAATCAAAAATGCACCCATGACAGCGATACTTCCCCATATCGCCGCCAATGCCGACCACGCTTCTTCAAAAGGAAGCCGATGAACCGTCAACAACGACAACACCACGGGCAACAACAGGAACGGATGGCCGACGGTGGAGAGGATGGTGGCGGTGGATTTTGTCATGGTTGGCGAGTTTAATTCCTCAGCGGCTTCCCATTCTCCAGCATAAACTGAATCCGCTCCAACGTCTTTTGCTCCCCGCAGAGAGAGAGGAACATTTCGCGCTCGATGTCGAGCAGGTATTGCTCGCTCACCGTCTGCGGGCTGGTGAGGTCGCCGCCGCAGAGGACGTAGGCCACTTTTTGGGCGATTTTGATGTCGTGCTCGCTGGCGTAGTGACCGAGTTTTAGTGAGTGCGCGGCGACGTAGAGCGCACCGAGACCTGTGCGGCCCAGCACATACACGTCTTTGCGCGGGATGGGTTTCACATAGTCGGCGGCGAGTTCCAGCACCTTCTTTTTGGCTTCGCTGATGTTGCGGGCGGCGTTGTGGACGACCGAGTCTTTCGTCGGCAGCAGGTAGCCGTAGTTGAAAGCTTCGTAGGCCGAAGTGGCGACCTGCGCGGTGGCGATGGTTTTGAATTTGTCAATCAGGCGCGGAATCTGCACGTCGCCTTCTTTCGAGATTTCGTCGGAGAGACGCACGGCAAATTCCTTCGTGCCGCCGCCGCCGGGGATGATGCCCACGCCGACTTCCACGAGGCCGATGTAACTCTCGGCAGCCGCCACCACCGCGTCCGCGTGCATGGAAAATTCGCAGCCGCCGCCAAAAACATAACCCTGTGTGGCAATGACGACCGGGATGGATGAGTAGCGAATCCGCATCGAAGTTTGCTGGAAAATATTGACCGCCATGTTCAGTTCGTCCCACTCCTGTTGGTAAGCCATCATGGCAATCATCATCAGGTTGGCGCCGACGGTGAAGTTCTGGGCGTTGTTGCCGATGACCATGCCTTTCCAGCCCTGCTCTTCGGCGATTTGAATCGAGTCATTGATGCCCCGCAAAATGCCCTCGCCGATGGCGTTCATTTTAGAGTGGAATTCGAGGCACAACACCCCGTCGCCGATGTCGTGCAAAGTACATTCGGCGTTCGAGTAAACCGGCTTGTTCGAGCGGTAAGCGTCGAGGATGATGAAGGCTTCGCCGCCGGGCAGGGGTTCGTATTTTTTAGTCGCAGGATTGTAGCACAGGCGCTGGCCGTTTTCTACTTTGTAAAAAGAATTGTGGCCTGCGGCGATCATGTCTTTCACCCAGGCGCCCATCTTTTCTCCCTGTTTTTCAGCGAGTTCCGCGCCTTCCTTCACACCCACCATGTCCCAATACTGGAAGGGGCCGGCCTCCCAGGCAAAGCCCGCGCGGAGCGCGTCGTCCACCGCGTAAATGGTGTCGGAAATTTCCGGGACGCGGTTGGAAACGTAGGCAAAAAGACCGAGGAAAGAGCGTTGCAGCAACTGTGCGCCTTTATCGTCGGCTTTGAAAATCGCCTTGATACGGCGCGGCAGTTCGTCAATCTGTTTGGTCGTGTCGAGAATGGGCAATTTCTCTTTTTGGCTGGGCGCGTATTCGAGGGTTTCGAGGTTTAAGGCCAGAATGACGGGGCGGCCTTTCGCGTCTTTTTCCGCCGTTTTTTTGTAAAAACCCTGACCTGATTTGTTTCCAAAAAACTTGTTCTCCACGAGGAAATTCAAAAATTTCGGCACTTCCATTTTGGAAATCTGCTCGTCGGGCGCATTCTGTTTCATCCCGTTGATGACGTGAACGGCGGTGTCCATGCCGACCAAATCGGCGAGGCGGAAAGTGCCGGTTTTCGGGCGACCGATGGCCGGGCCGGTGAGCGCGTCCACCGTATCTATGCCGACGCCGAGTTCGTGGGTGAGTTGGAAAATTTTTGCCATTGCATACACGCCCACGCGGTTGGCGATGAAGGCGGGCGTGTCTTTGCAGAGGACGGTTTGTTTGCCCAAAATCACGTCGCCGTAGCGCATAAAGAACTCAGTGACAGCCGGATCGGTGTCGGGCGTGGGGATGATTTCGAGCAGGCGCATGTAGCGCACGGGGTTGAAAAAGTGGGTGCCGCAGAAGTTCTTTTTGAAGTCATCACTGCGGCCTTCGGCCATCAGGTGGATGGGGATGCCGGAAGTGTTGGAGGTGACAAGCGAGCCTTTGGAGCGGAACTTTTCGACTTTTTCAAACACTTGTTTTTTGATATCGAGGCGCTCCACCACGACTTCCACAATCCAGTCGCAGTCTTTTATTTTGGGAAAATCGTCGTCTAAATTGCCGACCGTGATGCGTGCCGCGAATTTGTTGTCGTAAAACGGCGCGGGCTTGGCTTTCAAAGCCGTTTGCAGCGAATCGGACGCGATTTTATTTTTGTTGCCTTCGGTGGCGAGGTCGAGCAGGAGGACTTCTAGGCCGCAGCCTGCGAGATGGGCGGCGATGCCGGTTCCCATGAGGCCGGAACCGAGGACGGCGACTTTGCTGATGCGTTTGTTGAGCATTTTTTTGACAGGATTGACAGGATTTGCAGGACAAGGATTTCATCCTGAAAATGCCGTTTGGGAGAAAAATTGGTCAAGCGAAAATTCGTCGGCGAAGGTAGCAGCTTTAAAGAAAAAAGGGCTTTGATGAATGAGTTTACATCCAAATAATGTACGCGCACTCGTGATTTAGGTAAGTGACATCAAACTCAAATGTTCCTTTTCTTCGCCAAGAGGGTTTTGTTTCTATACGCCAAATGCCATTTATAAGCTCTCCTCTGAAAAAGCGAGCCTTTTGGGTTCGAATGTCTGTAACAATGCTTTGCATTGTTTTTTTGATGTTATCGGAAGTGCAAGCCCCTTGCCCGAAATATGCAGTGCCAAACTCCTTTTGAATATGTGCGTCTTTGAGGCCAACAGTATCTGCTGCGATGATTTCTCTAAATGCCAAAATCGAATCCATAGATACTGTGAGCAGCCGGTTCATTTTTGTCGAATCATTTTGATAACCGAAGTCTCTGCTCAACTCTGTCAGTTGCCGGCCTAATGCAATTTGACGCAGGCATTCTTCCGCAGAGCATCCTCTCCAATGTAGAAAGCAATATTCATCATAAAATCCGAAGGCTTGTTCCTTGCCAGTGCTGTCTGCTTTGAAATGTAAAATCCTGCGCCAAGGCCCGCCTGTTTCTCCTCCCCACGCAAACATTCTTACAGTAAGTCCCAAATCAGGAAAATACTTTTTAAAATGTCCCTCCGAGAAAAAAAACGAGGTATCGTGAATGGGAACACCTGCAAAAGCCCTCTCGTATCGAGCAATATGCCAAACGAGAGAAGTGTCGAAGCTGGAAGTCTCTTTTGCGGAAGGATTTTTTTTGCAACCGCTGCTGGTCAGCAGAGGCCAAGAGATTGCGGCAAAACACAAAAAAGCGATGATTTTAGGAAAAATTTTGCTCATATGACACAGTGAAAAAACGGTTCACGAATGCCCCATCTCCTCGCTCACCTCTCCCTCTTCTTCCGCCAATTCTTTTTCCAAATCGGCCAGCCACTCGTCCAATTTTTCGGAAGCCATGTCCGTCAGGCGGTCGAGCATTTTTTTGCCTCGTTCGGTGAAAAACAGAAAATAAATGGCGCCGCCAGCCAAAGCGCCTAAGAGCAAAAGTCCGAGGGTATTGCGTTTTTCCATGGTCAAGTTTTTTTGGCAAACAATCAGGAAGGTTGAATGATGTCTCCGTCCTCTACCCCGTTTGAGGGGGCTGATTTTTTCCGTTTCAACTGGCTTCGCAAACCTGAAACGCTTTTGCGAAGGGTGCTGTAAATCTTCGCTTTCGATTTATTGAAAGAAATTCCTCTTGCTTTTTGTGTGAGCCGGGGCAGGTAAGTCAGCACGAGTGGCGTGGCGATTTTGAGAAACAATCGGGTGCGCGCATTTCCGATGAGGAGGTCGGCAGCCAATCGAAGCGGGCCCTGGAGGCTTGAGGCGAATCCTGTTTTGCCGGATGATTCGGAAGCGCCGAGGAGCGATTCGGCGAAGTTGGCCATCAGTTTGCGCGGCTGTAGGTCGGAGCGAATTTCTTGCCAGGTCGCCTGCAATTCGGCTTGTTCGGCATCCAGCCGAGCCTTGACGATGGCTTTGCGTTGGCGCAATTCGTCGAGGTTATCCACGTGGGTTTTCGTTTTCAGTAGTTTCATCTTGCAACATGTTATGGATGATTCTGGAGCGTACCAAAGGAGGAATGACACGATAGGCGATAATGGCTGCCGGGACAAAAATCAAACCTGCCAGGGCGAATCCGCCGGCGCGATTGTCGAGGTAATCGCCCAGCCACACGGCGAAACCAATACTCAAAAAAAACAGGATCATCAGGGCGAAAACGATGACTATCAGCATGGCAACGAAAGCAGCCGCGGCTCCTGAGATTTTCTCGGTAGCGGTCAGCGAGTAATATTCCCAGCGTGTTTCGAGGTGCTGCAAACCTTTTTCGAGCAGGCGCTCAAAGGCGGAATCCTGATTTGGTTCTTGCGCCATAAAATGACAATTATTCGCTAAGGTAGCAATTTTTTGGAAAGCGCGACCGGAAAGGTTTTTTCCCTGCTCAACCCCTGTTTTTTCGCGGTTAGCCAAAAACAGGCAATCCCCGAGGGAAATTGGATGCAGGAATCCTGGGCTGACTACTACTTTTGGCCGCACATTTTACACTTGTAACAACTAAAATTGAAACAATCAATCTTCTAATGAACTCAATCCGCAACACTCGGTTACTCCCCATTTCTGGCCTTTTATTAGGAGTCTTGGTCTGGCTGGCCAACAACGCAAATCCTCCCACCGGTCGAACCGGCGCGCCATTCGATAATGGCGGCCATTGCAACAACTGTCATGGCGGCGCAAACCCGGGTAATTTCGACGGAACAGTGGAAATCAGCGGCTTGCCCGCTACCATTGAGCCGAACACAACTTACCCAATGACGCTTACCATGACGCCCACTGCCGGTAGCCCTACGAAAGGAGGATTCCAACTGGTAGTCGTAAACGGAAGCAATGGAAATGCTGGTAATCTTGCAGCCGTCAATGCCCAGACCGGCACAGAGTTTTTAAATGGCCGCGAATATATCGAACATCGAAACGGCAAAAATTTCAGTGGCAACCCCGTGTCCTGGGATTTCACTTGGACTTCACCTGCCAATGCTGCAGGAAACACCATTAAAGTTTATTTTATTGGTAATTTTACCAACGGAAATAACAATGACAGTGGTGATTTCCCGATTGCATTCTCCGAAACCTTCGCGTTTAGCGGGCTGCCACCCGTGACTGCCAACATTGTTGATATCAACAATGTTTCCTGTTTCGGAGGTAACAATGGCAGTGCGACGGTGGAAGCCGATGGCGGGGCGCCACCTTATACTTTTCAATGGAGTAATGGCCAAACGGGTGCTACAGCCATCAATCTTGCCGCCGGAAATTACACGGTCACCGTTACCGGGTCCAGTGGCAGCGGCTCTGCAACAGCTACTGCAACCATCACGCAACCCACCGTACTTAATGCGAGCGCTACCGTCTCCGGACTGCTCACCTGCGCTGTTCCTGAGGTGAACGTAACTGCCACTGCCTCAGGCGGGACTCCTTCGTACACGTATGAATGGTCGAATGGCGCTACCGGCAATCCTGTTTCTTATTCCACTCCAGGCCAACATACTGTGACGGTGACCGATAATAATGGCTGCACGAAAGTTGCGTCATTTACGATTAACTCCAACCTCGTCGCGCCTGTCGCTAATGCCGGACCAGCAGCCACCCTGACTTGTACCCAGCAAACAGCCACCCTGAACGGGACAGGCTCTTCCTCCGGGCCTAACTTCTCCTATCTCTGGACAGCATCCAACGGCGGGAACATCCTCTCCGGTGCAAATACCCTGACGCCATTGGTCAATGCGGCAGGCACTTACACTTTGCAAGTGACCAACAATACGAACGGCTGTACAGCAGCAGCTTCTACAACTGTCACAAGCAATATCAACCCGCCTGGCGCATCCGCCACCGGCGGTACCTTGAATTGTGTCGTGAACTCTCTGGTTATCACGGCGAGTTCCATGACCCCGGGCGTCACCTATGCGTGGAGCGGTCCCGGTGGATTTTCTTCCAATCAGCAAAACCCTACTGTGAGCACTGCCGGCAGTTATGTTGTTACGGTTACAAATCCTGCGAACAGCTGCACGAGCATAGCTACAGCTGTTGTCAATCAAAACATTACGCCGCCTACAGCTGAGGCTACCGTAAACGGAACACTCTCTTGTGCAGTCACTTCCGTACAGTTAAATATGGCTACGAACGCCGCCAATCCAACCTTTGTGTGGAGCGGACCGAACGGGTTTAACTCGACTCAACAAAGCCCGACGGTGAATACTCCAGGCAATTATATCGGAACGGTGACCAACCCGGCAAATGGCTGTTCGGCTTCCGACACCGTTCCTGTTGTTCAAAATATCACGCCTCCCGGCGCAACAGCGACTGCCAACGGTCAAATTAATTGTGTCAATGCGAGCGTTCAGTTAAATGGCAATTCGCCTGTTCAACCCGTCACTTTTGCTTGGACCGGGCCGAACAACTTCAGTTCTACTCAACAAAATCCAACCGTAAATGCGCCCGGAAATTATATCCTCACCGTTACCTGGACTACGAACGGGTGTACTTCTACGGCTACTACAACTGTTGTTCAAAATACGACTCCTCCAGTAGCGAGCATTGCTTCGCCCGCCAACTTGAATTGTAACAACGCCACCATCCAACTCGATGCCACTGCTTCTTCGCAAGGGCCGAATTTTACTTATTTGTGGACGACACCAAACGGAAATATTGTCTCCGGTGCGACGACGCTGACGCCAATTGTAAATGCTGCCGGAACATATAATTTGTTGGTAACCAATTCGGAAAACGGTTGCACTTCCACAGCGAGTACAACGGTGAACCAAACACCAGCCCTTTCAGCAACAATCTCGGTCACAAACGTTAGTTGCAACGGCGGCTCCAACGGTGCAGCTACAGTGATTGGCAGCGGCGGTTTGGGCAATTACACTTACGTTTGGAGTAATGGCAGCAACTCTGTAACAATTTCCAATCTGCCGGCAGGAACTTATACCGTTACGATCACTGACTCCGAAAATTGCTCCGCTACCGCTACTGCTACCGTTTTCCAGCCGCCAGTCTTGATTGCCAATGCCAGTGCGACTGGTGAAACTGCCAATGGCGCCAACGACGGCACAGCAACTGTCGCACCCACCGGCGGGACTCCCGGATATTCTTATTTGTGGAGCAACGACAGTACCTCTGCAACCATTATTAACCTCGTCCCGGGCACCTATACCGTCACCGTCACAGATGCAAACAATTGTACAGCAGTACAAACGGTTACAGTCAATAGTTTCAACTGCAACATTTCAGCTACAATTGCTTCAGTCAACGTTAGTTGCAATGGTGCAAATGACGGTAGCGCCTCCGTTACCGTAAATGGCGCCGCCCAGCCAGTCACCTACACCTGGTCGAATGGAGAAAACACTCCCTCGGTAGATAGCTTGTCACCCGGCTCGTATTCGGTTTCCATACTCGATGGTAATGGTTGCCCCGCCTCATTGTCAGTAAATATTACTCAACCTCCAGTCTTGTCGGCCAATGCTACCGCGACAGCTGAGACCGCTAATGGAGCCAATGACGGCACTGCTACCGCCCAACCAACAGGCGGCACTATTCCATATACCTACTTGTGGAACAACGACAGTGCAACGGCCACCATTACAGGTTTGGCGCCGGGGAGTTATTCAGTTACAATAACAGACGAAAATGGCTGCACTTCCAGCCAGACTGTGATTGTCAATTCATTCAACTGCGCAGCTATAGCCAGTATCTCGACCGTCAACGTCTCCTGCCCCGAAACGAACAACGGACAAGCTACAGTCACGCTGACTGGCGGCACCCTTCCGTACACCTACACCTGGAGCAACGGAGACACGACTGCTACGATTACAAATCTTGCCATCGGCATTTACACGGTCTCGATCGTGGATGGAGATGGCTGTTTTATCACTCAAACAGATACAATTGTTTCCGGCGATGTGCAGGCTCCGGCAATAGTTTGCCCTGGCGACATCCAGCTATGTGGCGCCGACGTAGTTGCATATCCCACTCCTGTCATCTCTGACAATTGCAGCCTCAACGGCATTCAGGCGCAGCTTATCAGCGGTCTGCCGAGCGGCTCCCCATTCAACGATGGCGTCACCACCCAGGTTTTTAGCGTCACTGACGGTTCTGGCAACAGCGCGACCTGTTCCTTTAGTGTAATTATCAACCCACTCCCCGACATACTTGTGGACAATATCGCAAATGACTCGCTCGGCCTCGGTATTGGCAGTATTCAGGTTACACCCGTTGGCGGCGACACCCCCTACGTGTTTATCTGGCGCAAAAACGGCGAGTTTTTCTCCAACAATGAAGATTTGGACAGTCTCAACAGCGGCACATACTCGCTTCTGGTCATTGACGGAAATGGCTGCCAGACCCAATTGGCACCTGTCACAATTGGCAACACTGTAAACACTGGCGAGCCGGGTCAAACAATTTTTATTCGCCTTTGGCCTAATCCCGTAAGGGAATCTTTCCGGGTAGAAATGAACAACATGAAAGCTACTTCAGCGCAAATTTTTGACGCGCGCGGACGTTTGGTTCAACAACTCGAACCCTCCGATTTGGAAGCTGAAATTTCTGCGGCTCACTTGCCCGGCGGTCTTTTTTATCTAAAAATGGAGACTGCTGAAGGGCGTATTTTAGTGGCGAAATGGATTAAAGCGGACTAACTACCGCACGTTAAAAAGCCTGCCGCAATTTGACATCGCGGCAGGCTTTTTTTATTTTGAAAAATAAACTTTCCTCTCAAAACGTAATTTAATCATCAGAAAGTCCCAAAACTCCGATATTTACACCCTGCAAAAACAAGCACATCAACTACTTTTCACAACATTACCGCCTCCAATGGAAGAAAAAAAACGCCGTCCGCGCATCACCAAGCCGGACTCGGTTGCTCCGCTGAAAGAGCGTGAGAAACCCTATCGCCCCAACGAAGAGTCTGAAAATCAGGATGAAACCACCGAACGCAAGCCCTGGCAAAACCGGGAAACCGAACAAGAGCGTAAACCGTGGCAAGACCGCAATCAGGGAGAACGCAAACCCTGGCAGGATCGCAACCAAGGCGGTGGCGGTGGCTACGAACGCAAGCCCTGGCAAAACCGCGAACAAGGTGGTGGCGGCGGTTATGAAAAAAAACCGTGGCAAGACCGCAATCAGGGAGAACGCAAACCCTGGCAGGATCGCAACCAAGGCGGTGGCGGTGGCTACGAACGCAAACCCTGGCAAGACCGCAATCAGGGCGGAGGAAATTACGAACGCAAGCCCTGGCAAAACCGCGAACAAGGTGGTGGTGGCGGTTATGAAAAAAAGCCGTGGCAGGATCGCAATCAGGGCGAACGCAAGCCCTGGCAAAACCGCGAACAAGGCGGCGGTGGCGGCTACGAACGCAAACCCTATGGCGATCGCAAACCTTTCAATAAAGGCGGCGGTGGTTTTGGCAACAAACCCTTTGGCAAAAAGCCGTTCCGTAAAAAAGACGAATTTTTTGTAGAGCGCAAACCCAAACCCGGCCTCCCCAGCGGGGAAGGAATGCCCTTGAACAAATACCTCGCGCATTGTGGCGTCGCGTCGCGCCGGAAAGCCGTCGAATTTATCGAACAGGGCAAAGTGCTCATCAACAACGAGGTAAAATTGGAACCCTTCTACCGGATTCAGGCCGGAGATATTGTGATTTGCGACGGCAAGCTGGCTAAAGTTCAGGAACGAATGGTATATGTACTCCTGAACAAGCCCAAAAATGTCATCACGACCACCGAAGATGATCGCGGTCGCGCTACCGTACTCGATATAGTGGACCCGAGTTTCCCGGAACGGATTTACCCTGTTGGTCGTCTCGACCGCGACACTACCGGACTTTTGCTCCTTACCAACGACGGCGATTTGGCTCAAAAACTCTCTCACCCGAGCAGCAATGTCCAGAAACAATATCGTGTGGGATTGCGCAGACCACTCTCTCAGGCAGACCTGGAACACATCGAACGCGGCGTGGAACTTGAAGACGGCCTCATGGAAGTCAACTGGATTCGTTTTTCGGAAGACCACCCCGAACGCGATATTGTGGAACTTGAAATTTCGTCGGGTCGCAACCGCGTCGTGCGTCGTCTCTTCGAAGCGCTCGGCTACGAGGTGTTCAAACTTGATCGTTTCTATTTCGCCGGTTTGACCAAAAAAGAATTGCCGCGCGGCGCCTTCCGAGAGTTGACCCAGCGCGAAATCATCATGCTCAAACACTTCACCGGGCACCCCTCCTCAGGTGGTGCGAAGCGCAAAACGGTGGCAACAGATGATGAGGAAAATGCTGATAATCAGGAAGAATTGTCTTGATTCATAAAAAGTCAGGCGGCGACTTCAAGTCGCCGCCTGACTCCTTTTTCGGTTCTTACAAATCCGATGTCCATGAAAACAACAAAGCATCTTTTCGCTGCTGCGCTGATATTTATCAGCCTGGTTCGGGCAAATGCCCAATCCAATTTTGGTGAATTTCGCTGGGGACTTAAAGCAGGCGCTAACTTTGCCAGCGTCAACAACCTCTCCGACGGAATAGAAAAAGACAAAGGCCGGGCTGGGTTTGTCGGTGGCGCTTTTGCCAAAATCCCGCTCAAACATTTCGTCTCCATCCGCCCGGAATTGCTTTTTCACATGAAAGGCTCTACGCTTGCTGTTCCCGGTGATGCCTCCTTAAGCAAGGAGCGTTTTGCAATGAACTACGTCGAAATGCCTGTCTCCATTGACTTTGACCTGCCGTATTTTCTCGATTTCCACGCCGGTGTGCAAGGTTCATTACTGTTATCCAAAAAGTTAGAGATCAACGGCACAGAGATAGAAGGCGCGGATGATTTTTTTGACAATACTGAGTTCGGCTGGCACGTCGGCACAGGGATTGACCTCGGCAACATCGGCATTCACGTTCGGTTCCAACAAAGTCTGACCTCCTTTTACGAATTAACCTCGTTTGGAGGAGAAAAAGTCAAACTGCGCAACTGGGGCTTTTCCCTCACGGGTTCTTATATGTTTGTCAATTAAGAAAGGGTTGATGAAGGTTGAGAAAAGTTTATAAAGTTGATCATCAACCATTCTAAACCCCTTCATCAACTTTCCTTAATCCTTTGAAAAATGGCTCGCATCCAAACCGACATTCTTGTCCTCGGCTCCGGCATTGCCGGGCTTACTTTTTCCATCAAAGCCGCACGGCAATTCCCTGAACATCAAATACTTGTCTTGACAAAAACCAACGAAGGCGAAAACAACACCCGCTACGCGCAAGGTGGCGTGGCAGCCGTTTGGGATGAAGAAAAAGACAATTTTGAAAAACACATCGCCGACACGCTTGACGCAGGCGACGGCCTTTGCAAAGAGGATGTTGTGCGCATCGTCGTGGAAGAAGGCCCTGCACGAGTACAGGAAATCATTGATTGGGGCGCTCGTTTCGACAAAGAGAAAAATTCTGCCGAATACGACCTCGCCCGCGAAGGCGGGCACTCCGAACACCGCATTTTGCACTATAAAGATTTGACGGGTTGGGAAATGCAGCGTACACTTATGGAAGAGGCGGCGAAATACCCCAACATCAAAGTGCTGGAACACTACTTCGCACTCGACTTGATTACGCAACACCATTTAGGGCGCATGGTCATCCGCGTCACGCCGGGCATCGAATGTTATGGCTGTTACGCACTGAACAAACAAAACGGCGAGATTGACACTATCCTGTCGCGGGTCACGATACTTTGCACGGGTGGTGCGGGGCAGGTCTATAAAGCCACCACGAACCCCATCATCGCTACGGGCGACGGCGTAGCCATGACTTACCGCGCCAAAGGTCGCGTGCAAAACATGGAGTTCATGCAATTCCACCCGACTTCGCTTTTCAATCCGGCAGGCGAAAACCCTTCTTTTCTTGTGTCCGAGGCCGTGCGCGGCTTCGGCGGCATTCTGAAAACCGCTGAAGGAGAGGAGTTTATGCAGCACTACGACGAGCGCCTCTCCCTTGCACCGCGCGACATCGTCGCGCGCGCCATTGACTCCGAAATGAAAAAACGCGGTACCGACTGTATGTACCTCGACTGCCGCCATCTGAACAAGGAAGATTTTGTTGCGCATTTTCCGACCATCTACGAAAAATGCAAAAGCATCGGCATTGACCCAATGAAAGACATGATTCCCGTCGTCCCGGCCTGCCACTATATGTGCGGCGGTATCATGGTGGACGAACACGGACGCAGTAGTATCCGTCGCCTTTATGCGGCAGGCGAGTGCAGCAGCACCGGCTTGCACGGCGCCAACCGCCTCGCTTCCAATTCCCTGCTCGAAGCGATGGTGTTCGCGCACCGTATTTTTCTCGATATTCAGAGAAAACTCGATAGTTGGGATTTCCAAAAAAACGTACCGGACTGGAACGCCGAAGGCACCACCGACCCGCAGGAAATGGTGTTAATCACACAGAGCATCAAGGAATTGAAAGAAATCATGTCCTACTACGTCGGCATCGTGCGCTCCAATGTGCGCTTAAAACGCGCTCTCGACCGGCTCTTTTTGTTGTATCAGGAAACAGAAGAACTCTACAAAACCACTGCCGTCAGCCCGCAACTGATGGAACTCCGCAACCTGATTACCATCGCCTACCTCATTACCCGCTCCGCTTCTCACCGTCGCGAGAGCCGGGGCCTGCATTTCACGACGGATTACCCAGACAAGTTGCCTTTTGTGGAGGAGTCGGTGTTGTGAGATTTTCTATTGAGTTGCCTTTATCAATCAACATATCATGAACAGTGATGACAAAAACATCAACCGAAGTAAAAACAGAAAACTGTCCAAACACTACGATATTTTGATAAATGGAAAAAAAGTCAAGATATTGAATTACAGAATCAAAGTCTATAAAGATTCGGTTGTCAACGGACGGATTATTGAACTCATCTCTAAGTTAAAATTTGATAAAACAGATAGTGGCAACGTTGTAATTGAAATTGACAAGCCGAATGAAAAATTGACCATATCAGGAATTTGGAAATTCGGATGGGATGAGCCAGGCAACCACGGAGTTGCGTATTTGATAAATGGGTCGTGACTTAAAGATTGATTTTTAATGCAAAGAAGACGGTATTAATGAAAAGGCCAATTGTGGTGTCGTGCATGACTTCGGATTTTGAAAAGCAGATCGTCCGCCGCGCAAGGCGCTTGATTCGGGTTCTCAAGTCAAGGTGTTTTCGCTCGAG
>Ga0209172_10004430_pt1 | contig 18936 bp, 7 predicted proteins | sample LarsenN4metaG_FD_184113 | JGI IMG/M metagenome (GOLD analysis project Ga0209172, IMG submission 184113) | Hot spring sediment bacterial and archeal communities from British Columbia, Canada, to study Microbial Dark Matter (Phase II) - Larsen... ... | reverse complement strand
GTCAGGCCCCCGCTGAAGCGTTGCTGGACCTTGAGTATGCCCGAGTTGTAGTTGGAGCTGACCACATTGCCGATCGTTTGCAGGCGCCCGTAGATATTGCCGCCCCAGGGCCGCCGCTCGTTGGCGGAGCGCCGGTCGTCCGGGCCGGAGCGGAAGATCGGATCGTTGTATCCGAACATGCGCTGCAGCTTGTGCCCGTTGTTTCCCTGGTAGCCGAATTCGATCAGCAGCGCGTCGGTGAGCTGGTGCTGCACGTTGAACAGATACTGGTGAACGTACGCCGTTCGCCGGTTGACTTCGTTGGTGAACGTGTATAGTCCGGAAAGGCACAGGCCGCTCCAGTTCGAGCAGGTCCCGCTGTCGGCGGTCTTGAGAGCCCAGGGGTTGACGACATTGGAGGTCGGAATGGCGTCCAGAGAGCGGGCCGACTCGCGGAACCCGAGATTCCGCGCCATGTCCCAGATCGGGTTACCGGTATCCTGGGCGTAGAAAACCCCGTAGCCCGTCCGCATCGTCCAGCGCGCCGCAGGCTGCCACGCCAGACCGATACGCGGCGCCCAGTCGTTCTTGTCGCGCGCCACGGCCGCCCGGCCGAACAGAATCTCGTCGCCCGTCGCCTTGGGTATGCTGTCGGCCAGATGCACGTTCAGATCCTCGTGGAAGTCGCCCGGACCCGGACGCACGAGAACCGGCACCGGGCAGTTCGGATCGAGCGCGCGGCCGCCGTCCAGCACGCCCGTGCAGAAAAACTGCGCGTTGAAGATCCCGCGGTGCCGGTCGCGGAACGGAGGAGTGTATTCATACCGTACGCCGATATTGAGCGTCAGATTGCCGCGAATCTTGTATGTGTCCTCGACGTACAATGCCTCCGACCACTGCCGGAACTGCGTGTTGGCGATGCCGAGCGCGCGGGTTGATTCCTGCGTCCAGCCAAGCAGACCAGTCGCGAATGCGGAGCCCGTGCGCGAGATGTCCGATGGGTGGCCGGTGTACTGCGCCGGAAACTGGAAGAATCCGCGCGGGAACTGATTGCCGGTCTGGTTGAACCGGCGGGTCGCCAGCTCGCCCCCGAACTTGAATGTGTGTTTTCCCCGAACCCAGCTCAGGTTGTCGAGCAACTGATAGGTCCGGTTGCGGACGACAAACGGGGCTTCGGTCGTTTCACCCCAGCCGCTGACGAAGTTGTTTCCGCTGAAGCCCACCTGCGGCGCGCCCCAGGCCGCCGGAATCGGCGGCGGCAATCCGGGAATGTTCAATTCCGCGGTCACGTTCCGGACATTGTTCAGCACCGTCCCACGGTCGTTGTCGAAGATGTTAGCTCCAATCCGAAGCTCGTTGACGACCGTCGCCGAAAACGTGCGCACATTCGAGACCATCGCCTGCCAGACGCGCGTGGCGGCGGTCTGGTCCTGGCTCGGGAACGTCTGTCCTTCGAGGACCAGTTCGTCGCCCCAGCTGAGGCGCCCGAACCACTGGGACTGCACGCTCTGGTTGAAATCGATTCGGGTTGTGAACTGATCCCAATCGGTCGGGCTCGGCGCGTTCCGAACGTAGTTGAACGGAGACGAACCGGCCACCGCGCCGTCCACGTTGGGCAGAGCGTAAAACTCGAGCAACTGCTGGAAGGGCCGCACAAATCGGGAAGTGGGGATCCGCTGATTGGCGAATGGCACGGCGGTGAACCGCCCGTCGGCTCCGCGGGTGATCGTGTTGGGATCGAAGATCGGCAGATGGACCGGGTTTGAGAAGTCTCCGGCCCGCATCGCCTGGTCCGCCACGGTGGCGCGGCGGATCGACGAGACCCGCTGCCGCAGCCCCTCATAATTGGCCATGAAGAACAGTTTGTCCCTGCCGTTGAACAGCTTCGGCACCGACAACGGTCCGTCCAGGGTGAAACCGTACTGGTTGCGCCGGAACGGATTCTTCGACGGCGCCAGCCAGGGGTTGGCCTGGATCTTGTCGTGGCGGAGGAACTCGAACAGCACCCCGTGATAGTCGTTCGAGCCCGGCTTCGTGTTCACGTTGATCTGCGACGGGGAGCGGCCGAACTCGGCCGAATACACTCCCGTTTGCACCTTGAACTCCTGAAGCGCATCGACCGACGGACGGACGACAAAGGTGTTGAAGTTGATGTCCGTGTTCTCGACGCCATCGAGCGTGAACCGGTTGTACTGCTGCCGCATGCCGGAGATGGACAGGGCCTGATTGGCGCGCTCGCCCCCCTGCCGGCCGTTGGCCTGGCCACCGGCGGGCATTTCGGCGCTGACGTTCGGACTGAGGCGGACCAGTTGGAGATAATTGCGTCCGTTCAGCGGCAGCTCGACAATCCGCTTCTGCTCGATCACGGTCCCGGTCGCCGTGCTCGATGTCTGGAGCATCTCCGCCGAAGCGGCGACCTCCACGGACTCAGAGACCGCGCCGACCTCGAGCGTGAAATCCACCCGCAGCACGTCACCCACCTGGAGCAGGCGTTCCGCCGCCACAGCCGCCTTGAATCCAGCCGACCTTGCTTCGATCTTATAGCGCCCGGGAACTATAAAGGGCGCTGAGTAGGCGCCAGCCTCGCTGCTGACAGCCTGCCGAACCTGATTGGTGGCAAGATTTGTGATTGCGATCTGGGCCCCGGAGATCGCCGCGCCGGTCGGATCCGTCACTGTCCCGGTGATTTCGCCGTATGTCTGGCCAAACAGGGCGCCGGCGGAAAGAAAAAGCCCCACAGCCGCTGCAATCCTCATGCGCATTTCGCTATTTCCCCTGTGCATTCCTCCGGATGGATTCACCAGACCAGGCGCAACCCCGTCTGCAACCGCCTAGCGACGTTTGACTGCCGCGTGATGACTCCGAAATTCGCCGCGGTCGGACTGAGCTGCGGCGGATCGAATGCCGGATGATTCAAGCCATTGAAGAATTCGATTCGGATCTGGGCCTTGACGCTCTCGGTGATCGACGTGTCCTTGATGACGGAGTAGTCGAAGTTGTTGGCGCCGTCCTGGCGGTACGTGGTGAACCGCGTCGGGAACTGCCGCAAATTACGGTCCAGTTGCTGTGCGGGCACTCGATTGAATCGCGTCGTGTCGAAAACACGGTCGATATTACGGGGATCCCATCCGAGGTCCCCGCCAAAGTAAATGACATTGCCCCAGCTGACTGCCGGTCCCGGCTGCCAGGTGTAGATGCCATTCAGGATCCAGCCGCCGATCAGACGGTTCAGCAGCGGTCCGGCCGAGCTGCCAAGCGGTTTGCCCTTGCCGAACGGCAGGTCGTAGCTGAAGCTGAGCACCAGCCGCTGGGGCCGGTCCTCGGCGGCGACCCTTTTCTCGAGCGCGTCGACCTGTTCGTTGAGCCGGCTGCGGCGTTCCATCAGCCGGCTGTACTGATAGTTCGCCAGAAGATTCAATCCGTTCGAGTAGCGCTTCTCGATACGCGTCTGGAACATGTGGAAGTAGCTGTCGCCCTCGGTCAGTGAGTCGGCGCGAACGTTGCCGAAATGGGGGAACGGCCGCAAAAGCTGCTCGCGAGCCGTGATCGGTCCGTCAAGGGCGGTGCCCGGAGCAAGGCCGGCGATCGGATTGGCGACGCGCGCCGTCAGCCGGTCAATCGCCGCCTGATCCCGCGCCGGAGATGTGCTCAGATACTGGGCTGGCGTCATGTTGATCTGCCGGTTCACCTCGAGATTCTCAGCGGTGTTTCCCATGTAGCCGGCTTCGAACACCATGTTCCGGCCCAGCTCCCGCTGGATGCTGAAGGTCCACCGGGTCGAGTACGACGCGGCCAAGTCGGGATTGAAGTAGTTGATGTCCCGCCCGAGAAACGTGCGGAGACCGAGCGAGGAGCCCGGCGGCTGCTGTATCCCTGCTGGGAACGGGTTCGCCCACGTGGCGGCGGGCGTCAGGAACCCGTCGAGACTGGCGACCAGTTCCGTGCCCTGGCTGAAGCCCGGCTGGTTGACCCCGAGGGTTCCCCGCCCGAAGTAGAAGATCCCGAAACCGCCCCGCAGGACCGTCTTGCCGCCGAGGAATTCCGGCGTCCACGCAAACCCGATGCGCGGGCTGATGGCGTTCTTGGGCGTGTTATAAACATTTCGGTTCGACGGACTGGCGAAGACAAGGCCGCCCGGGGTCCGGAACTGGGCGGCCGGTATCTCCGGGATCGGGTTGGCGGCATAGGCCGCGCGCGCGGCCGCTTCGATCGGGTTGGCCGTAGTGCGGTCGAAGCCGTTCACCGACCGGTTGAACCGTTCCGTGGTCGGCAGGTCTCGCTCGTATCGCAGTCCCAGGTTCAGCGTGAGATTTTTGCGGACCCGGAAATCGTCCTGAAGGAACAGTGCGTAGTAGCCGGCCTGATTCGTGCGGTGGGCGTTCAGGTCGAAGATGCCGCCCGTCGGCATCCCCAGCAGGAACGCCGCAAAGTCCTGCCCGAGCGGCGCTTCCGGGGAGTTGTCAAGCGGCCCCCGGGTCCAGTTCGAGCGGAAGTCGTAGCGGCCCACCGGGTCGCCGAAGTTGAACGACGATTCCCGGTACAGGCGGAGATCCGTGCCGAACTTCAGGTTGTGCGCCCCGGCGATCTTGGTGACGCTCGAAAAGATCTGGAAGATGTCGAACACGTCTTCGGCGCTGCCCTGCTGACCGATTCCGGCAAAGCGCCCGAACGTGATCCGGGGCAGCACCACCTGCCGGGCCGAGGCCGCCAGCGACTGGGGAAGGCCCAGACTGGCCAGGTTGAATCCCGAAAACAGATTCGTGTTGCCCTCGACGAACCGGGTCCAGTTCAGCCGCGTATTCACCACGGTCGTCGGCGTGATCGTGAGCACGTCGTCGAAAGTCGAGCCCCAGTTCTCGCGCTTGAACTTCCTGTCTCCGGCCGGACCGGCGCCCACCTGGTAGCCGAGGGCGTTGATGCCCGCTCCGGCGCGCTCGTTGTTGCGAAGGTTCCAGAAAAATTTGTGCCGGTCGCTCACCACCAGGTCGAAGCGGCCCATCACGTTGTGAAAGGCGTTCCGCTCGCCCGAGGAACCGATGAGCAGGTTGTCCTGGCCATCCGCCCGCCCGGGCTGATTCGGCTGAGGGAAAAACTGAAGATAGTTGCGGGCGATCGGGCTGATGCGCGACGCCGGAATCACGTTGTTAACGAACGGCTGCCTCCGTACCCGTGCGCCTTCCCGCACGCCGCTCAGCGGGTCGTAGATCTGGTAGGCCGCCGCGTTGACCGAAAGCAATTGCGACAGGTCGCCATTTCTTTCCGCCGCGGTCGGCACGGTCGACTGGGTCGGGGTCGGCAGCGCGTCCGACACCCGCTCGTAGGCGAAATAGAAGAACGCCCGGTTCCGCGTGTCGATCACCTTCGGAATCAGAAACGGCCCGCCGCCGGTGACGCCGTACTGGTTGAAACGGGTCGTGGGCCGGGGCAGCCCGGCGCGATTGTTGAAGAACTGATTCGCCGCGGTGTTGGAAATCTGATTGAACTCGTAGGCGGCTCCGTGAAACTGGTTCGTTCCCCCCTTCATCACCACGTTCACCGTGCCCCCTCCGGTGTGGCCGTAGGCCGCGTCGGCCATGAACGTCTCAACTTTGACTTCCTCCACGGCGTCGACCGGCGGGTTGTAGGCCACGCGGTTGTTGCGGGTCGTGTCCGGCGCACCGTCGATCAGCAACTCGTTGCTCTGCGACGGGGCGCCCCCCATCGAGAAGCCCGACGGGCCCGCATTGTCGAACGGGCGGTAGAACCGCGGGTCCGACGACGGGACCACGCCGAAGGCCAACTGCGCAAGCACGAGCGGAGTCCGGCCGTTCATCGGCATGTTCTCGATCTGCCGCGACGTGATCACCTGGCCCGTCGAGGCGGTGGAGGTTTCAAGCAGCGCGGCGTCGGCGGTGACGCTGATGGTTTCCGACACCTGCCCCACCTCGAGCGTCAGATCGAGATTCATGCGCTCGTTGGTCGACACGGTGTAACCCGACCGCACATAGCGCTTGAAGCCGGCGGCCTCGGCCGTGATCTGGTAGACCCCGGGCGGAAGAAACGGCAGCGTGTACCGGCCGTCCGAGGCGGACACAGTCTGGTGGTTGGCGCCGGTCGCCGAGTTCGTCGCGACGATCGATGCGCCGGGAACCAGCGCCCCGCTGCCGTCCAGAACCAGGCCGGAAATGGTCGAACGGAACTCCTGGGCCCAGGCGCACCAAAGCATGGGCGCAACTACAAGTGTGATCACACGAAACATGGAGACCTTCCTCAAAATGTATTCCCCGTCCCCTTTTGCAGAGGAGTCCCGAAAGGCTAGTATTCCTTGGGACAGAGTATAAGCACAGCGAGGGTCGAATCCAATACAGGATTTTCTGTATGTCGGAAACAGCCTGGTACGGCCTGGAGTACTTGTCCCGGCCAATCTGGGCCGCAGGAGGCGAGCGTAGGTCGTCAGAAATAACAGCACAATGCGCATCGCCTGGCTAATGCGCGCAGCGCAGGTTGTACGTCATCGCACCCAGCGGATGGTTGGCTGGGTCGAGGCCGGCAGTTACGCCACCAGAGTAGGTATTTCCCGGTTGGTGAAGCCCCGAACTGAAGGCTGAATAAACCCGGCCCGGCCAGGAGAGCTTGGACGCGGAGGTTTTGTTGGCGCGCCGAAATCGCGATCCGCGCAGCAGACATGGTACTGACCAGGTTCGGACAGCTTGCGTCTTCTCCTGTGCCTTGCCGCGATATCGCCCCTGCGCTCGCCCTTCGGAAACAGCACCACGGGCACGTTCTCCCGCCACAAGGCTTTCCCGTCGCTTCACGAACACCCGGTTGGATTGGGGAACGTGGAAGTTCGGCTCCGTCCGGTCGATGCTCTCCATTGACAGGGTCACGTGGTCATGGAGCACTTCGGCGGTGCGTGAATACGCTGAGGATCAGCTCTGGCTGACACCGGCCCTTCGGGATCAACGCCGCTTGCGGCCTGACGGCGGAAACCTGTTTCCTGTTCTCTGCCCGGCCGGGGCCAGCTCCTGGATTATCCGGAGTGGCGCACACCGCGCCTCGCCGGTCTGAGGCGGAGCCTCTTTAGAAATCGAAGCGACCGACCATCTGGATATTGCGCGGGCCCGCTTGCAGGCTGCGGATGACTCCGAAGTTCGGGGCCCCGAGCGTGGACGTCGGTTGTCCGAGCTGCACCCGGTTGAAAAAGTTCTGCGATTCCATGCGGACCGTAAACCGCTTGCTTTCCGTCACCGGAATCACTTTCTGGACGGCGAAGTCAACCTGCGCCAGCCCCGGGGCGCGCAGCGTGTTCTTGCCCTGAGCCCCCCAAACGAAGTTGGGCGGAGCTGTGAACGCCGACGTGTCGAACCACCGTTCCCGGGTGGCGCCGGAGCCGAGGTTCGGATTTCGGATCAGGTTGGCCCGGTTGGTGCCGGCGCCGTTGTTCAGAATCGGCCCGGTCACGCCAACGAAGTACGGGAAGCCGCCCTGGAGAGTGATCAGGCCGGACGTCTCCCACCCGCCCAGCACGTGCCGCGCCAACGCGCTCGCCTTCGGACCCGGCAGCCGGTAGATGAACGCCGACACCCATCGCTTGCGGAAGTCATAGTTGGCGGGGCCGTAGTCGTAGCGGAAATTATAGGCGTCACTGAGCGTCCCGTCCGTGCCGGTAGAGTAGGCGAGCGCCTTGGAGAACGTAAACGCGCTCTGGAAGGAGAACCCGCGGACCGGCTGCTGCTTGAATGTGATCTCCAGACCGTTGTAGTTGGAGTCGTTGATCGGCAGGAATTGCCACCAGAAACCGATGTTCGGATACGGCCGCCGGTCCTGGACCGCGCCCGGGCCGGGCGGGGGTGTGTTGCCCGGAGCGAGCGTCGATGCGTGCAGAGCCCGCTGGCCCGTGTAGCCGACCTCGATCGCCGTTCTCGGAAGCGGATTCCACTGGACGTTGAGGCTCCACTTCTGGGTGTACGGGTCGGGACGGTCGAGCGGTCCATAGTATCCGCCGAACGTGCGGGCCGCCAGCGCGCCGACCGCGCCGCCGGCGGGGAATCCCTGACGCGGAATGATCGGGCGGTCCAGTTCGGAGGCGAGGCTGAAGTCGAAGAAGAACGGGTTGCCCTCCGTGCCTGCGTTATTGAAGTTGTTGCTCACCGTAACGGCGTAGAAGAGCCCGTAGCCGCCGCGGACGACGATCTTCCGGTTCGTGTTGTAGGCGAAGCCGAACCGCGGAGCAAAGTTTGTCCAGTTCTTCCTCGGGATGATCTGATCGAGCGTCGTGTAGCGCCACGTGGCCGGCGGCAGGTCCCCGTTGGGAATCCCCACCAGGTCGCGCACGATGCGCCGGGTCGACTCCGGCAGCACGCGCTGTCCCGTGGCGAGGTCGAAGTTGGCCAGGCGATCCTGCTCCTCGGTCCAGGGCTTGTAGAAATCGTACCGGAGGCCAAGGTTCAGAGTCAGCTTCGACGTCGCTCGGTAGTCGTCCTGGAAGAACGCTCCAAAACGCGTGGAGCGGATCCGGACACCGTCGAACTGGTAGTTGGTCGAGAAGGCGCGGGCCTGGCCAAGAAGCGCGTCCGTCATGCCGACGCGGAGCGGTTCGAGCGCCGCGCCCACCACCGGCGTCGAGTAAGTGCCGTCATAGCTCAGAGATCCGCCGCCGTTGCGGCCCTGGAACCGGTTGTTGGCGATGCGGTCCACTTCTCCTCCGAACTTGAAGGCGTGCTTGCCGCGCTGCCAGCTCACGTTCTCCATCAACTGCCAGGAGTGCTCGACCAGGAAGAACGGCGTGGGGACGCTCGCGATCGGGCGGATGATCGAAGTCCCCGTGTAGTTCCGGATGCTGAACGTCGGGAACCCTTTGGCGAACGGCACCGTGTTCCAGCCGGGAATATTGAACTCGTCGAAGATGTTCTCGTTGTTCAGCATCTCGTTGCCGAACCGCAGGTAGTTGTAGCCCAGCCGGACCTCGTTGATCAGAGTCGGCCGCACAACCCGCGTGAACGTCAGCCCGGTGTTGGTTCCGTCGAGCGAGGCTTTTGCGCCCAGCCTGTCATTGGGCATCCAGAAACTCCGCCGCCGGCCGCCCCGCTGCTGCGAGATGCGCCCGGTCACGGTGTTGCGCTCGTTGAGGTTGGCGTCGCCCTTGAAGTTGAACGAGTTCAGCCGGTCGTTGTTGCGCTCCGAGATGAGGTAGTTGTTGCGCACGTTCGGATTGGGATCGCGGAAGTTCGGTTCGGGGAAAAAGCTCAGCAGCCGCGTCGTCATCGGATCCAGGCGCGAGGCGGGCACCTGGTTGTTCGGATGCGGCAACCGGATGCCCAGCGCGTTGGACGGGTCCGGGCGAACCGTAGCCGGATCGGCGTAGATGATGCTGCTGCCTGAGAAATCGCCCCGCCGCTCCGCCGCCGACGGCATGATGTACTGGGCGATGTTGCTCGACGGGTTCCGGATGCCCTCGTAGTTGCCGAACCCGAACACCCGGTTCCGGATGATCGGCCCGCCCAGCCCGCCGCCGAACTGGTTCCGCCGCAGCGGCTGCTTGGCCGGGTTGGTGCCCGTGAAATCGAACACGCGCGCGTCGAGCTTGTCGTTTCGCAGGTAGTCATAGGCGAAGCCGTGCAGGTCGTTGGTTCCGGATTTGATCGCCACGTTCACCACGCCTCCTCCCGAACGGCCGAACTCGGCCGAGTACTGGCTGGTCTGAATGGCGAACTCCTGGATGGCGTCGATCGCGGGAACCACGCCGAGCGCGCCGGAAAACTCCATGTTGTTCGAGATGCCGTCGATGATGAAATTGTTGGCCTCGGCCGACGCCCCGCTGATCGTCACCGAGGCGCCCGAGAAGTCCCGCTGCCGGCTCGCCGGAGGTCCGTTGGTGGTGCCCGGAACCAGCGCCGCCAGCGCCAGGAAGTTCCGGCCGAACACCGGCACGTCCTGGAGGACCTGGCGCGAGACCACGCCGCCCACCTCGGCCGTGTCCGTCTTCACCAGCGGCGCTGCGCTCGACACCTCGATCCGCTGCGTCGTCTCGCCCACCTCGAGCGCCATGTCGACCCGGACGCGAGCCTTCACTGTGATCGGCACCGCGGCCTGGACGGCGCGCTTGAAGCCTTTCGCCTCCGCCGTCACGGAATAGGTTCCGAGCGGAAGGTTCGTCACCACGTACTCGCCGGCCTCGTTGGTCCGCGTCTCGCGGCTCACGCCGGTTCCGGTGTTGGTGACCACCACCAGGGCGTTGGCCATGGCCGCGCCCGTCTGGTCGGTCAGGTTACCCAGGATTGTCCCTTCGGTGGCCTGGGCGAACAGAACCGGGCAGGAAAGCAGGAGAAGAACCACTGTCAGAGCTCGCATACAGACTCCTTGAATCGATGTCCTACTACGATACATACAACCATATCAGCAGCAGACGCCGAGCGCCGCCTCCGGGCGCCGGAGTGTTCGCGGCGGAACTCCCGGCGCCGGCTGCCGCTGTACACTGGTCAAGAGACTGCCCATGCAAGACGCCGTCATTCTCGACTGTCTTCGGACGCCGGCCGGCAAAGCTCCCCGCGGCACGCTCCGCAACACGCGTCCCGACGACCTCGCCGCCACAGTCATGGCCGCGCTGCTGGCGAAGCATCCGGCGGTGCCAGCCGAAGACGTCGACGACGTGATCCTCGGCTGCGCGATGCCGGAAGGCGAGGCGGGTATGAACATGGCTCGTGTGGCGGCGTTGCGAGCCGGAATTCCGGACATGGTGCCGGCGATGACCATCAACCGCTTCTGCTCGTCCGGGCTTCAGGCGATCGCCCTGGCCGCCGAGCGAATCCGCGCAGGGGCGGCGCAGATCGTCTTGGCCGGCGGGAGCGAATCGATGAGCATGATTCCGATGGCCGGCAACAAGGTCGCTCCCAATCCGTGGATGGTGGATCATCGGCCCGAGATCTATCTCAACATGGGGCTGACGGCGGAAAACCTGCGCAAGAAGTACAACATCCCGCGCGAGGACCAGGACGCCTTCGCCGTCCGCAGCCACAGGAACGCTCTCCGCGCCCAGGCCGAGGGCGTGTTTGCCGAAGAGATCGTGCCCGTGCGCGTCGAGACGGTTACCGCCAACGGCCACTCGCAAGGCGCACGCAGCGAGATCGTGTTCGACCGGGACGAAGGGCCGCGCGCGGACACGTCTCCGGAGGCGCTCTCGAAGCTCAAGCCCGTGTTCCACGCCGCCGGCACGGTCACGGCCGGCAACTCCTCGCAGATGTCGGACGGCGCCGCCGCGGCGATCGTGATGTCGGCGAGCCGCGCCCGGCAGCTTGGCCTCAAACCCATGGCCCGTTTTGTCAGCTTCGCCGTGGGCGGCGTGCCGCCCGAAATCATGGGCATCGGCCCCGTGGTCGCGATCCCGAAGGCGCTGGCGCTCGCCGGGCTCAAACTCCACGACATCGGCCTGATTGAGCTGAACGAAGCGTTCGCCGTGCAGGCGCTGGCCGTCATCCGCCAGGCGGGCCTCGACCCGGAGAAGGTCAACGTCAACGGGGGCGCCATCGCGCTCGGGCATCCTCTCGGCTGCACCGGCGCCAAACTGACAGCCACGCTGCTGCGCGAGATGCGGCGCCGCCAGGTCCGCTACGGCATGGTGACGATGTGCATCGGCGGGGGACAGGGCGCGGCCGGGATCTTCGAATTACTGAACTGACGGGAGGCAAGAGCATGGCCACACTGGCAACACCGGCCGGAGCCATCCGGCCGAAGGCCGTCGGCGGCGGATTCCTGCTGCGCCAGGCCGCGCCGGAGGACGTTTTCACGCCCGAAGACTTCACGCCCGAACACCTGGCGGTCGCCAAGACAACGGCGGAGTTCTTCGAGCGCGAGGTCAGGCCGAACCTGGAAGCGATCCAACGCCAGGAGCCCGGCGTGGCCGCCGCCATCGTGCGGAAATCGGCCGAACTGGGACTGACGGCCGTGCTCGTGCCGGAGAGGTTCGGCGGCATGGAACTCGATCTGGTCTCGGCGATGGTCGTCGCCGAGAACCTTGGCGCCGACGGGTCCTACGCCGCCTGGCAGGGCGCGCACGCAGGAATCGGCACGCTGCCGCTGCTGCTGTTCGGAACCGAACAGCAGAAACAGCGCTATCTGCCGCGGCTGGCGTCGGCGGAAATGATCGGCGCCTACTGTCTGAGCGAACCCCACGCGGGTTCGGACGCGCTGGCGGCCCGGACCCGAGCCGACCTGAGCCCGGACGGATCCCACTACGTTCTCAACGGCCAGAAAATGTGGATCACCAACGGAGGCGCCGCGGACCTCTACACCGTGTTCGCCAAGATCGGCGGCGAGCACTTCACGGCGTTCCTGGTCGAGCGCGGCTGGCCGGGCGTCTCCACGGGCGCCGAAGAGAAGAAGATGGGAATCAAGGGTAGTTCCACCACTGCCGTCTACTTCGATAACGTCAAGGTCCCCGTTGAGAACCTGCTCGGCGAGGCCGGCCGCGGACACATCATCGCGTTCAACATCCTCAACCTCGGCCGCCTGAAACTCGGCCCGGGCACGGCGGGCGGCTGCAAACACGTGATCGCCGCCTGTCTGGCCTACGCCAAGGAACGCGTGGCGTTCGGCCAGCCGATCGGCGAATTCGGCATGATCCAGCACAAGCTCGCCGAAATGGCCATCCGCACCTTCGCCTCCGAGACGATGGCGTATCGCGTCACGGGCATGATTCAGGATCAGCTGCGCGGCTTCTCGTGGGATCAGCCGGACGCTGCTCAAACGATGATGAAGGCGGTCGAGGAGTTCGCCGCCGAATGCTCGTATGTCAAGGTGTTCGCCAGTGAAGCGCTCGACTATGTGACCGACGAAGGTGTCCAGATTCACGGCGGCTACGGATTCCACCAGGACTACGCCGTCGAGCGCGCCTACCGCGATTCGCGCATCAACCGGATTTTCGAGGGCACCAACGAGATCAACCGCATGCTCGCCACCGGCTTGCTGCTGAAACGCGCGCAGCGCGGCCGCCTCGGGCTGGTCGAGGCGGTGAAGAAGCTTCAGGCGGAGTTGTTGAGCCCGCCCGGTCCGGGCGGCGCGGCCGGCGAGGCGGCGATGGTCGCCAACGCGAAGAGGACGGCGCTGTTCTGTCTCGGCTGCGCCTACCAGAAGCATCTCAACGCGCTCGAAGAGCAGCAGGAGATTCTGGCCGCGATCACCGACGTGGCCATGAACGCCTTCGCGATGGAGAGCGTGCAGCTCCGCGCCCAGAAACTCGGCACCCGAGGAGAACTCGCCCGTGACATGGCGGCGGTCTTTCTCCGGGAGGCGATGGACACGATCGAGATGACGGCGCGGACCCTGCTGGCGGCGTGCTCGGAAGGCGACGCGCTGCGCGTGAACCTGGCCGTCCTCAAGCGGTTCACGCGGTATGAGCCCGTCGACGTGATCGGGTTGCGGCGCAGGATCGCCCGGAGGCTCCAGCAGGCCGGCCGCTACGTCTGCTGACCCGCCCGGACCGGGTTCACGCCGCTCCCGATCCAGGGCACCCGGCCAAGACCGGCCGCTAGCGGTAAGCTGTGACCATCAACCTCGCGGGCGCAGTAAGCTGGTTGAGGATCAACCCCCTCCGCCCATGCTCATCGGATACGGAAGCGACAGAAACGACCGCGCCATCGAAGACGTTGCGCTCGAGTTCACCGGCGCCCTCGGGACCGTCGGGGCGCGGACCCGGGCCTCCGCTGCCTGCGGCGTCACCCTGGCCAAGGCCGGCTACGCTACCAGACGCGAAAGATGCTGCTTCGGCTATGGCAAGCTGTTCCGTCTCCGCCGGGATGCCGCGGTTTCCGCCGTCACCGCCAACGTTCTTCGCCGGTTCCAGGGATCATGAGCGCGGGCTACACCGAATCAGCCGGCCGGATCGGCTCCATGGACCAGTTCCGCGGCTACACCGTCGCCGGAATGTTCCTGGTGAACTTTCTCGGCCACTTCAACGCGATTCCCCCCATCCTCAAACATCACAACACCTACTGTAGCTACGCCGACACGATCATGCCGCAATTTTTCTTCGCCGTCGGCTTCGCTCTGCGCCTGGTTTTGGTCCGGCGTCCCAGCTACCGCAAGGCCGTGCGGCGATGCCTGGCGCTGATCCTCACCGGCGTCGTGGCCTATCATCTGGACGGCGACTACCGGCGTTGGCAGGATCTCGCCTCCCTCGGCCCGCTCGGAGTGGCCGCCGCCAGCTTCTGGCGTTCCCCGTTCCAGGCTCTGGTTCATATCGGCCTCACCAGCCTGTGGATCCTGCCGGTGGCTGCGGGCCCGGCGGCGAAGCGCATCGCCTGGGCGGCCGCCAGCGGCCTGCTCCACTTCGCCTTGTCCGCGTGGTTCTGGTACGACCTCCTTCACGCCCGCCGCGTCATCGATGGCGGACCTCTCGGATTCCTCACCTGGACCGTGCCCGCCATCGCCGGCACCTTCGCCTACGACTGGGTCCGCGGAGCGGATCCGATCCGCCGGATGGCGATGTGGGGAGCGGTCCTCATGGCCGCCGGCTACGGCCTCTCCTGTCTCAACGGGGGCGGCCGGCTCGTGCCGCCCCCGTTCTTTCCGCCGGCGCATCCGCCCGACATCTGGACCATGAGCCAACGCGCCGGCAGCCTTTCGTACCTGGTCTTCTCCGCCGGCTTCTCGTTTGCAGCTTATGCCCTGTTCGTCTGGCTCGTGGACCGCAGGAACGTGCGGCTCGAACTGTTCTCCGTGCTCGGGCAGAACGCGCTGGCCGCTTACCTGATCCACATGTGGGTTTCAGCCGCCGTGGAGCCCTTCGGACCGAAAGATTCGCCGTTGTGGTGGGCGCTTTCGCTGTTCGCGGTCTTCTTCGGCCTCACGTTCCTGTTCGTGCGCTACCTGAACCGCCACGGAATGTTCCTGCGTCTGTGAAACGTTACTGCTTTCCGAGCCAGCGCATGCGGAAATTGAACGACCGTCCCGTGCCGCCGAAAAAGCCCAGGTACTGTGGCGAGCCGACCACGTTGTTCACCGAATCCGGATTGAATCGGTTGGTCAGGTTGTTGGCGCCCACGCGCAACGCCCAGCGGTGCGAGCGGAACACCAGCTTGCGCTCCACGTGCAGGTTCATTTCGAAATAGGTAGGAAATCGCGCGGCGCTGACCGGACCCACCACAGCTCCGCCCGCCGCCCGGGTCGAGAACGGAAACCCCGAGCGGGTGTCCACCAGGAACGCCACGGCCCAGTTCTTCCGCGGCAGGGGAAGGTACCCCCAGGCGAGCAGGCGGTGCGGCGCGTCCCACGGAACCCGGCCGGCGTTGTTCTCAATCGACACCGGATCTTCCACCGTCACATCGATGACGTTGCTCGACAGCGCCCGCGACAGCGTGTAGCTTGCCATCCATTCATATTGCCGGCGGATCGTCTGCCGCACCGTGAAGGAGACCGAATCGTAGGACTCCGTCCTGTGGTTCACCAGGTTGAACACGAAATCGATCGGCAGCGGGGGCGCCGTCGCGGGAGAACGGTCATCCGGCAGGAATGAGAACCCGTACACCCCCCGCCGGCGCAGCAGTTCCACCCGCGCCGAGATGCCGGCGTCCCAGTAGTGCTCCGCGCCCAGCGTCCAGTTCTGGTAGCGCGGCCGGAGCAGAGGCGAGTCGAGAATCGTGAACAGCGACGCCACGGGACCCCGCGCCGGTTCCCCGCCCGGCCCGAAATAGGTGCTGATGGCGTACTGGTCGAGCGGCCGGGTGAACAGGCGAAGGTTGGTCGCGTCGAAGATCCTCGCGTAGCCTCCGTAGATCTTCGAGTTCTCCCACCGCGGCGGGGACCACGCGAATCCTACCCTGGGCGACCCGTCCCAACGGTGCAGAATGCTGTCCCAGTCTCCGCGCGCCCCCAGTTCGAGCAGCAACCCCGGGCGCACACGCCAGCTGTCTTGAACGAAAATGGCCGCCTCGAAATTGTTCCGTGACAGCGTCCCGCTGCCGCCGTAGACGGTCCGCTTCACGACGCTGCCATCCTCAGCTACGTTGAGGAAACCCGTCCGGCGCACTTGCTGCGCGTAGGTGACCCGGTTGAGATCGATCCCTCCCTTGACCTGGTGGCCCCCGCCCATCTGAAACGAAGGCGCGAACAGTGAAACGAGAATCTGGTCCCGCCCGGCGTTCCGAACGCCGTCGACGTAGTGATTGCCGTACCGCCCGGAAGGCGTGAACACGAGCATTCCGGTTCCCTGCGGGATCTCACGCCCATAGGTGCGGTTGGCCGCGTAGCCGAACTCGACCAGGGCCCGGTTGGGCAGGTACAGCTGGTCTTTGAGATGGAAGAACCACTGGCGGGAACATCGGTCGATGGTCGCCTCCCGCGGCGTCAGCGCGCTCAGTCCCGTGCGCGGCGCCACCCAGCCGTTCACGAGAAACCCCGCGTGCAGAATGTTGGACGACGTCACGTTCACCTGCGTCGACAGGAGGTTCGAGAAGCGCCAGCTGGCGATCCGGTCCTGCCCCTTGGGCAGCTCGCGGATCACCGTGTTCGTGTAGATGGCGTCTGTTGAGTTGGCGAACCAGGCCCGCCCGCGCCGGACCGGCCCGGTGACCGACACGCGCGGCGTCCAGTCGCCAATGATCAGGCCCTTCCGGTTCTCGATGCCGGGCAGGAAGTTGGTCGCGTTCGCCCGGAACCGGTCCCCGCCCGAAAGCGTCCGGATCGCCACGGTCCCGGCGGATCCTTTCCCGAACTCCGCCGGGAGGTTGCCGCTGGCGATGTCCACGCTCTGCACCGACTCGACCGAGAACCTCGAATCGAACCGGCCCGTCAGCGGATCCGATATGTTGAACCCGTTCAGCGTGAACATCGACTGCTCCTCGGCGGCGCCGTTGATATGGAGCGTCCCGCGCGAGTCCCGGACCACGCCCGGCACGATCCGCAGCGCGGACCGGAAATCGTTTGTGTTGGGGTAGGGGACGTTCACAATTTCCTGGTTTGTCACGCCCTGCGCCGACGACGCCGTTTCCATGTCGATTCCCGGGGCCGCCGCGGCCACCTCCAGGCTCTCGACAATCTCCCGGACCGGCGCCAGCGTGAACAGCAGGTCCGGAGACGACTCCTCGACCCGGACCAGTTGGCTCCGGACCGAGAAGTATCCATGTCTTTCCACAGTGAAGCGATAATCCCCCGCCGCCGGAACCTCCACCGTGAACTCTCCGCGAAGGTCCGCAAAGGCCTGCCCCGCCACCTCCCCACCGGCGCGCGCCAGCACGCGCGCTCCCGCCAGAGGCGACAGGCTTTCCGACTGGACTTTTCCCCGGACGCGGATCTGACCCTGGGCCGTGACCGCCGACACGACGAGCGCGGCGGCCAGGGTGGAAGCCCTCCGGATTGCTGGCAGGCGCACGGCAATTTCAGGATAGCGCGGTGGCCGCCAAACCCCGCCGACCCCGTCCATCGAGTGGTCGGCGCCCTCCCGCGACACGGCATCTCCGGCGGAAAGGTGAAACGGGAATTCCGACTCTTTCACAAAATCTTTACGGCAATTCAACGACTGTCCGGATGCCTGCTCCGTATAGTGGGTCATGCCCAACGGTTGGGTCCGGCGGCCAGGCCGCTCGGTGGACGCCGACGCCGCCGGACCCTTCCGGCCTGGACACCGGAGACCGCGGATCTCCCGCGGCGTGTCCAGTCTCCTGATTACGTAACGAAGCTACGAGGTGATTTGATGATCAAACGCTACCCAAGCCTCGCTCGGCGTCTGGCTCTGCCGGCCGCCGTGCTCGCGGTTGTCTTGCGCATCGCCTGGGACCCGCTGCTCAGTAATGCTCAGGGACCCGCGCGGTTCGCCGGCTCCATTTCCTCGCAACCGCTGGCTATCAGCGCCGATGGCGGCCTGCTGGCCAGTGTCAACCCGGATAACAACACGGTCACGTTCTTCGACGTCAACAACGATCGCAATGCCCGGCTGGGCGAAACCACGGTCGGCCAGGAGCCCAACGGCGTCGCCCTCACCCCGGACGGGCGGCGCGCCTACGTCGCGAACACCGTCTCGGGCACCGTCTCCGTCCTCTCCGTCACCCGGGGAACCGTCCACGCCGCGCGCGTCATCGCCAACATCAAGGTCGGAACCGAGCCTTACAGCCTGGTCGTGACTCCGAACGGGCGCAAGCTGTACGTGGCCAATGCCCGCTCGAACGACATCTCGGTAATCGACATCGGCACAAACAAAGTCGTCAAAACGATTGAAAACGTCGGCTTCGAACCGCGCGGCCTGGCCATGACCAACGACGGAGACGCCGACGACGAGGATGAAACCCTGCTGGTGACGCAGTTCCTCGCCCTGCCCGTCGCCACCGGCAGGCTCGACGGCGAGGACGACAGCAAAGTCGGCCTGGTTACCTCGATCTCAACCCGGGACGACGCCGTCAACGGCACCATCGTGCTGCGGCCCATGATCGACACCGGGTTCAAGGCCGCGGGCGACGCCATCGCCCGGCGCGCCCCTCCCGCCACCATTACCGAGGAGAGCCTCGTCTTCACCACCGGCGCCTATCCCAACCAGCTGAACAACCTGGTCATCAAGGACCGGTTCGCTTACGTGCCCAATACCGGCGCCTCTCCCAACGGGCCTGTCCGCTTCGATGTCAACACGCAGAGCCTGTTGAGCGTCATCGACCTCCAGAACAGCCGCGACGCGAACCTGACCATCAACATGCACCGCGCCGTGGCCGACGCGCCTCCGCCGCGCTTGTTTGTGACGCAGCCCTGGGCCATCGCCGCCAAACGGAACGCTCCGGAGGCCTACGTGGTCAGCGCGGCCAGCAACCACATCATCAAGGTCGCCCTGAATCCCATCACCGGCGCGGCCTCGGTCGTGCGCGACGTTTCGACCCAGCGCGTCGTGCAGATCAACGTCGGCCGCAATCCGCGCGGCATCGTGATCAACCCTGCCGACACCCGGGCCTACGTCTGGAACTACGTCGGCCGCGATGTCACCATCGTCGACATCCGATCGGCGCA
>Ga0209172_10004427_pt1 | contig 18950 bp, 15 predicted proteins | sample LarsenN4metaG_FD_184113 | JGI IMG/M metagenome (GOLD analysis project Ga0209172, IMG submission 184113) | Hot spring sediment bacterial and archeal communities from British Columbia, Canada, to study Microbial Dark Matter (Phase II) - Larsen... ... | reverse complement strand
CAGCTGGAGCCGTCGGCCTGGGCAGATCCGTCCCGGTTCCGCTGGGCGGACGCACTTACTTCCGCGCTTCGAACCGCAGTCTCCGATCTCCTCAGGGGCGCGTGAAACACCCCGGTGGCCAGAGACCGAGGCTACCTGGACACCCCCTCTACGGCTGAAGGAGGTCCGCGAGGGTTCTGGCGTCCTCGATGGCCGCCCCGGCCGCGTCGTTGTTGAAGTAGATGTAGCCGGCATCGGCATGGCGGAGCAGCGTGTCGAGCCGACGTGCCCAGCCGCGCAACCGCCGGCGGCCGAAGCCCGGCCCGGCTCCACCGGGGGAGTGGAAGCGCGCGTAGAGAAGCCGTCCGGTCACGATCGGCTCACACGGAAGCTTGGGAGCGATCATGATGCAGTACGCCGCTCCGTAGCGATGGAGGAGATCGTAAACTTCAGGCACGTGCCAGGAGGGGTCCCGGAACTCCATCACACAGCGGAGGGCCGGCGGGAGCGCGCGCAGAAAGGTCTCCAGCCGCTCGAGATCAATCGTGAAGCGAGGTGGAAGCTGGAAGAGAATCGGGCCGAGCTTCGCCTCGAGATGTGTCGCGCGCCGGAGAAGGAGCCGCAGCGGAGCACGCGGGTTCCGGAGCCGCTTGACGTGGGTAATGAAGCGGCTCGCCTTGATAGCGAACACAAAGTCCTGCGGGGTCCGCTGGCGCCAGGCGCGGAACGCCTCGACCGACGGCAGCCGGTAAAAGCTGTTGTTGACCTCAACGGTGGAAAACTGTCGCACGTAGAATTCGAGCCACCGGGACTGCGGCAGGTCTGTCGGATAGAAGACTCCGCGCCAGTGCGCGTAGACCCATCCGGACGTACCGATCAGCAGGGAGCTCATTGTGGCCTCTGTTTCCCCACCGCGAAGACTCAGCCGTACCGGGTTCCTTCGTCGCGGAGATATCCGTGCACTGCCGCCGCTCCGAAGATCCCCGTCCAGGCAGCCAGCACCAGCCAGTCCGAGGCCGCCCAGGGAAGGCCGAGGGCGGATGACCACACGACCCGCCCCCAATGATAGGTAGGGAGGAAGAGGGCAACGGTCCGCATCACCGGTGGAAGCGATCCCGGCGGAACCCACAGGCCTCCCGCGTACGAGAGTAGCAGATAGACGAGATTGGACACCGCCACCGCGCTGCGGGGACGGGTGCGATACCCGACGGCCATGCCCAGCAGCGTGAACGGCAGCGCTCCCCCGAGCAGCCCCGCGTACATCCGAAGCAGACGAGCCCCCGGCAGGTCGAACTCCAGAGCGATCCGGGCGGTCAGGAAGACCGCAGAGGCCGCCGCCAGGGCGAACACCGCCGCGGAGAGGGACCGGGCAATCAGGATGCTTCCGGGCGGCACCGGGAGCGTCCTCACGTAGCGCGCCCACGGGGCGGTGCGCTCGATGGCCGTGCTGACACCGAATTTGTAGAACACGACGCCGAAGACGGCGAACGTGGCGAACGACGCGGCCAGGATGAGGCCGGGGATCGCACCGTCCCGGCTTCGCTGGGCGCCGAACATGAGCAGAAGCAGACTGGGCATCACCAGCGTGGGCACGGTGTATCCGGGCATGCGGCCCAGCATCCGGAGATCAGTAAGGAAGTGAGCGGCGATGATCCGTATCACGATGATTCCTCCACGATTGCCAGGCCGCCGGTCAGGAACTCCGGGGATGTGAGGATCTTCGTGGTTGCGCCGGCGGCACGCACCCGCCCGCGGTGGAGCAGCACGGCCTCGTGGGCCAGCGCTTCGACCTCCTCGAGGTAATGCGTGGTCAGGATGACGCTGCCGCCCGAGCGTGCAAACTTGCGGAGCTCGTCCCAGACGGTCTCCCGGGCCCGCGGGTCCAGGCCGGTGCCGGGCTCGTCCAGTACGAGTAGATCCGGGTTGCCGGCGAACGCGAGGGCGACGGCCAGACGGCGGCGCTGCCCGGGGGAGAGGCGTCCGACCTCGCGCGCCGCCGCGGGTGCGAGGCTGAACCGGTCGAGAAGGGCCTCAGGCCGGACGGCCCCCCGGTAGTGGGCCGCGACCAACTCCGCGAGCTCACGAACCCGCAGATGCGGAGGAAAGCCGATCTCCTGAAAGACCACGCCCATGCGCCGCCGGGCCTGCCAGTCGCGCGGATTCCGTCCGAAGAGTTCTACCCGTCCGCGGTCGGGGCGCCGGAGTCCTGTGATGAGACTGATCAAGGTGCTCTTGCCGGCGCCATTCGGCCCGAGCAAGGCGACACACGTCCCCCGCTCCACCGATAGCGTGACGTCATCAAGAGCCCTCGTGTCCTGCACCCGCTTGCTGACCCCGACCACAGCGACGGCAGGCGGCGCGGCCCCGGCATCCAGCTCCTGCCTCATGATTGCTGCCCGCGCGATGACCGCTGCCCAGGTGATGACCGCTGCCCAGGTGATGACCGCTGCCCACGTGGCAACAGAGAGCTCAGACGCTGCGCAGGATCGACGGCCCTCCGTCGCGTCTGGACTCGTCTGGCAGTGAGGACCCAGAGGTTGTAGGAGAGGTGCGCCGCCACCGCCGCCGCAAGCCCCCACCGGACAGCGGCGACGGTGAAGACCATCCCGCTCAGCAGGTGGGTGGCCACTCCTCGCACGCCCTGGCGTGGAGAGTGCGCCAGCGCAAACAGGACGCAGCCGGCAACCGCGAGATAGGAACGGAGGGCCGGCGGGATGCCGGGACTCGTCAGCCAGCCGCGCCAGACCACCTCGTCGATGGCTGCGGTGAACGCCACATCCAGGGCGCGCCGGCGTGCCGGGAGGGCCGGCCGGAACTCTCCCAAGGCCGCCGCGAACTTCCGGAGGGTCGGCCGGAACGGGGAGACATCGCGGGCGAGCATCGCATAGAGCGCGGTGCCGGCAGCTCCCCCGATCAACGCCGCACCCCATCCCCCGCACGGGCAGCGCACCACCCCGTCGGCGATCAGGACGGCTGCCAGAGCCAGCTTGGCCAGGCGATACAATGTGCCGGCTCCCCTCTCGGGCGCCATGGCCGCCGTCGGATGCGCTGCGATCGCGGGGCGTTGCGTCATGGATGGCGTCTAGGGAGCCTCCGGATGCATCGGTCCCACAGCAATGACGTAGAGCGCGGATTCGTGGAGCCCATCGAGCATGGCGAACTCATCGAGCCGTCGGTCGAAGAATCCGCCGATGGGAAGGGCAGCCAAGCTGAGCGCGGCTGCCGCCAGCAGGACGTTCTGCGCCACGTGGCCTGCCTCAAGGAGCACGAATCGGAGGGCCCGCAGCCCGTACTTGATGCGGCTCCGCTGGAACGACGCGGCGACGATTACCCACGCTGCCGCGCGGGCGTGCGCGGGGTCGGTGAGGACCCTGGCAAGGCCCGGGGCCGGATCCCCCGGACGGAGCTCGGCAAGGAGGTGGCGGTCCGGATCGTAATGATGGAGGCCCTGGGACACCCCTTCTATCCGTCCCGCCGCAACGTACACATCCAATGGGTACAGTGCGCCTGCCGAGGGCGCCGCCCGGAGATCAGGATGCCCGGACTGCGCGGGCCGCGACGTCACTCCGTAGGCTGCGAAGAGCAGTGCGGCGAGCGCGTCGCATGAGATCCGGCCGGCCTCCGACGGCCGGCGGGAACGACGGCTACGCAGAGTGTCTTCGAACGACACGTCGGGGAACCGAGGCGGGGGCAGCGCACACGCCCGCCTGTGGGGGAAGCGCTTCCCGGCCCGCAGGACAGTCTGCTGCCACGCGACGCTTCGCTCCAATCGCCGCACACCGGCCATCTGTCGGCTCAGCAGCGACGGAGACAGCTTCGAGGCTTCGTAGTACGCTTCCGCGGGATCGTCGGAGAGGACGGCGGCGCTGTGGCCGGGACCTCCTGGGATGAGCGCGGAAGTCAGTGGCCAGTCGCCGGGGATCGGCATCGGCGCGCGCCTCACGGAAACGGGTGGGGCCAGGGATTGAGGGCGTCAAGCGAAGCGCCGGCGCGCGCCCCCAGGCGGTCGGCCCAGGCCGTACGCCGGGCGCCCCCCAGAAAGCGGCGACCGTAGCCGACGTCCAGGGGCTGCAGTTCCGGACTCACGACCTTCCACACGGACAGCCCGGCCCGTCGGATATCCGCGGTGGTGAGATCCACGGCGTACGCTGAGGCGCCGGCTGCGCGCATCTTCCGGTACACCGCGGCGATCTGATGAACGGGGCGAGAGTCCTCGATCCGCGGCAACTCGTCGATCCGGCGGTCGCCGTCAGCGCGGGCGTCGTCCGCACGGTCGTTGGCAGCACGGTCGTCGCCAGCGCGGTCGTCGCCAGCGCGGTGGTCGCCAGCGCGGTGGTCGTCCCAGAGGAACGATGCAAGCGGCAGGTTCCCCGGCTCGGCATAGAAGCGGACGTGATCGGCAAAGCTGTGGATTCGATGCAGCTCCACCTGGCCGATCGCGGGCGTGCGCCGCCGGAGCCGGTTCGCCCAGGCGTACGTGGCAAAGGCCTCACGCATGGCCTTCATCCATGCGTCCTCGGGGCTAGCGGCGCTCGCCGCTCCCACGGCGACTCCGACCTCTGCGCCGAAGACCACGGCCAGCACCGTGGCGATCGCCAGCGGCTCGCTGAGGTCCAGACAGACGTAGCGCAGACCGCTGGGGGCAAAGCAGCGCTCCTCCACCGCGGCCAGACGAGGATTCCCGCGCCAGCGGAGGCGCAGCGGCGACCGCCGCAGGTACCAGGTGAGCATGACCGCATCCCGCTCGACGAGCTCCAACAGCCCGGCGAGGATCGCGGCCTCTGCGGTCGGCGCGCAGGCCATCCCGCTGCTGGTCGCGTACCCGATCGGGACCTCCCCCCTCTCCTCCAGGGCTTCCGCTCCGAGATAGACGAGTTGGGCCGGCAGATAGGCGGGAGCACCGGTCTCGATGTCCACGCCTGCGGTCCAGCGCACCATGCTGGACGGCAGAAACGGACGGTAGGGAAACTCCGGGCGAGCGTGCTGGTCTGGATGGAACAACACAAACCGCGCGGGGGCCACGGCGCGGGCCCCGAGCTCGGCCGCGCTCGCCGCCGGCAGATCATCCGGGACGGCGGCGCCACAATACCGCTCGACCGCTTCCCCCACCGCCGCCGCCATCGCCGCGCCTCGATCGTAGTGGAGCGCGCTGCCGGATACGCTGCGCACAGGACATCCATGAATCTGGCTGAGGTCCGCCGTCTCGGCGGCGAATGCCGGCAACACCGCGTGGTCACAGTCGGTGGCGACCTCCCGGACCGTCCGGATCGGCCCCACGAGCGGCGACACGAGGCGCGCCACGGCGGGCGGACCGGTCATGGTGAAGACGCCCTCTCACGGTTGTCCGGGTACCAGGGACTGGGTGTGCGCAGGCCGGAGCTCCGGCACGCCGGACAGCGCGGAACGGGGAAGACCTCGTGCCCGCTCACGGCCGGCTGCGGGATCAGGTGAACGGCGTAGAGGATCCCAGCGATGCGGGCGTCCCGATAGGCAAGCCACCGCAGTCCCACGTGGACGGCCAGTCCGGCCAGCACGGCGGTCAGGGCCCCGCCCATCGGCCGGGCGGCGGGGAGATCGTCGTAGGCTCGGGCCAGCTCAGGATCCTCCAGGACGGACCGGCGCCGGATCTGCAGGCACGCATAGCAGGAGGTCTCGCCAGGAATGAACAGCGGCCCGACGGCCCCGTAGAGGCCGTCAAAGGGAAGAACAAGCAGCCAGCGCTGCCCGGCGGCCAGCATGCGCCGGTTCCACTCATGAAGGTGGGGGAGATCGCGTCCGTCGGCGGCGGCGATGACCAGATCGCACGGCTCCGCGGGTGTGTTGTCCCACGCCAGCGCATGCACGCCCCGTACACCGGCGTGCTCACAGAGCTGCCGCACGGCGTGGGCAAGACCCCCGCCGCCGGCAACGCCCACCTGCGACGCCTGGACCGGCGACTCGGAGGTGGGGGGACCCAGGAGCGCGAGCAGCAGATGCTCATCCTCTCTCATGCCCGGGACGTCACCGGCCACCGCGATGATGCCGTTGCTCAGCAGGACCGAGAGGGCCTGGCGGATCTCTGCCCCCTCCCACGCGCTGAGGTCTCGCTGGATCTCCTCCACAGTCCGCGCGCCTGTGAGGCGCGGCAGAAGCGCGGACAGGAGCGGGACTGCCGACGGCCCGGTCACCCTGGTGATGGTGCCGCCGTATTCGAACAGGTACGCGTCGCCGTCCTGGATCGCCCGGACCCACGGATAGCAGTAGGGGCGGTCGCTGATCGTGATCACGCCGGCTCACCCGGGCCGGAGGGCGCGGTGGCGCGCGCCCTCCGGTAGTGTGCGGGCAATCAGTACCCGTCGCCCCCGCCTGTCTGGCAGCAGCAGCAGCAACAACAGGCCTCGAAGTTGTCGCCGCCCACCGAGCCATCACCAGGGTCGAGCTCATCGGCCGGCAGTGGGACGACCTGCCGCCGCCGCTCCGCCGATAGACCTTCCGCCAGTTGCGTGCTCATGGCAACCTCCCTCTCCTCTGGTGCGAGTTGATCGGGAGGGTAGCGCCGGCGAGCGCGCCGGGTCAGCAAGGCGATGCCGTCAGGCGGCGAACCGGGCACGGAAAGCGTGCCCGGGCCGGCGAGCGGAGTCTACAGGGAGGACGTCACAGGCCTCTGACGCGGGCGGGGAGGGCGCCGGCGAGCGTGCCTGGGCTCAGGGGGACGCAGTGCCGGCCGAGTGTTGGACGTACCGCACCGCGGCCTCGAGACGCCCGACGACGCGCTCACGACCGAGCAGCGCCATGAGCTCGAACAATCCCGGCCCCGCGGTCTTCCCGGTGAGCGCCACCCGCGTGGGATGGACGATCTCGCGGGCGGGCACGCCGCGGTCGGCCGCATAGCCGCGGATGAGCGCCTCGGCCTCCGCAACCCCCAACGCCGGAGCGGCGGCGATCCGGTCGCGGAGCCCGGCGAGGAGGTCGGCGGCGGCCGGCGTCTTCAGGTAGCGCTCCGCCGCGGCGGGTTCATACGCGACGCCGGGGGTGAAGAAGAAGTCCCCGTAGACGAGGATATCGCTGCCCACCTTGATGCGCTCGCCGAGCACCTCCACGACCTGCCGGATGTACTCCTCGATCTCCGGCGTGAGCCGGCCGTCCAGCAGGCCGGCGTCGCGGAGGGGCTCCACGCAGGCCTCCACGACCCGCCCCGGGTCGCGGCCGAGCAGCTCGCGCATGTACACGCCGTTCAGCCAGGTGAGCTTGGCGAGGTCGAAGATCGGCGATGACTTGCCGAGATCCTCAATGCGGAACTTCTCCACGAGCTCGCGTACAGCGTAGACCTCGCGGTCCTCCTCCGGGTACCACGCCATCAGCGCGAAGAAGTTAAGCATGGCCTCCGGGAGGAACCCCTGCCGGCGATAGTCGCGGACCGCGGTGTCCCCTGTGCGCTTGCTGAGCTTCTTCCTGTCGATCCCGAGGATGTTCGAGAGATGCGCCACCTGCGGGGGCGTCCACCCCAGAGCCCGGTACATCACCCACTGCCGGGGCGTGTTGCTGAGGTGCTCGATGCCCCGGATGACGTGCGTGATGGCCATCGTGTGATCGTCCACCACATTGGCGAAGTTGTACAGCGGGCTCCCGTCGGAACGCACGATGATGTAGTCGTCCAGGTGCTCAGGCTCGAACGCTACCCGGCCCCGGACCAGGTCCGCTACGACGATCGTCTCCCCGTAGCCGGTCAGCCTCAAGCGGATGGTCGGCAGGCGCCCCTGGGCCACGAACGCGTCGCGCTGGGCAGGCGTCAGCGACCGGCACCGGCCGGAATAGCGGTAGGGACGGCGCTCCGCCTCGGACCGCCTGCGCTCCGCCTCCAGCTCCTCCGGCGTGCAGTAGCAGTGGTAGGCCGCGCCGCGCTCGAGCAGCGCCTCCGCGTACCGGCGGTACAGGCCCGAGCGCTCGCTCTGGCGGTACGGGCCGTACGCCCCGCCGAGATCGGGGCCCTCGTCCCAGTCGATGCCGAGCCACCGAAAGTCCTCGAAGATGGCCCGTTCGTACTCGGGCGTGGACCGGCTCCGGTCCGTGTCCTCCACGCGGAGCACGAACGTCCCGCGCGTGCTCCTGGCGAACAGCCAGTTGAAGAACGCCATCCAGGCGCCGCCCACGTGCAGGTAGCCCGTGGGGCTGGGCGCGTAGCGTGTCCGGACCGCCATCAGCGGGCCGCCATCAGGTGAACAGGATGCTCACCGACTGGTCGAGGTGGATGCGGCGGATGGCCTCGGCGAGCAGCGGCGCCGCCGAGAGCACCATCACCTTCGGCAGGCGGCGGTCGGGAGTGAGCGGGATGGTGTTGGTCACGATGACCTCGCGGATCTCCTCGCGGCCCAGCCGCTGCATGGCCGGTCCGGCGAAGACGGCGTGCGTCGCGCAGATGTAGATCTCGGGCCGGGCGCCTTTGGCCATGAGCACGTCCACCGCGCCGCCGAGCGTCCCGGCGGTGTCGATGATGTCCTCGATCATGATGGGGATGCGGCCCTCCACGTCGCCGACGATCTGGACGGGCTCCTTGACGTCCTTGCCCACCCGGCGCTGGAAGATGATGGCCAGGGGCAGGTCCAGCCGGTCGGCGAGCTGCTTGCTGCGGCGTACGGCGCCGTCATCGGCGGCCACCACGACCGCGCTGCGCAGGTCCTTCTCCCGCAGGTAGTCCGCGAACAGAGGCATCGCCCTGAGGTGGTCCACGGGGATGTTGAAGAAGCCCTCGATCTGGCCGGCGTGAAGGTCCACCGTGAGGAGGCGGTTCGCTCCGGCGGTGGTGAGCAGGTCGGCAACGAGCCGGCCCGTGATCGGCTCGCGGGGGGCATCCTTCTTGTCCTTCCGCGCGTATCCGTAGTAGGGCACGACGGCGGTGATACGCCCGGCGGACGCCCGGCGCAGCGCGTCCAGCATGATGAGCAACTCCATGAGGTGCTCGTTCACGGGATGGCTGACGGGCTGGATGACGAACGCGTCCACCCCGCGCGCGTTCTCCTCGAAGCGCACGTACGTCTCCCCGTCCGCAAACCGCGTGATGGTCACGCGGCCGGGGGAGACAGCCAGGAACTCTGCGATCTCGGCTCCCAACGCGGGATGGGCCGTGCCGGTGAAGACCTTCAGCTCTCCGTCGCCGAGGCTCATCGCATCCGTTCTTACCTTACCATGACGGCAGCCAGCTCAGGCCGATGGAGCCACGGAGGCCAGTGCGATCGAACGCCATGACTCGAGCGGGGACGGACGCGCGGTGTCCCTGAAGCCCCAACGCTGCACCCTGCCCGGATGACTGAGGGGGAACGCACGCGCGGCGTTCCCCCTCAGACTCCCCTTCAGCGCGCGACTCAGCGGGCTTCGACGAGGAACTTGATTGCCGTGCGCTCCTCGCCTTCGATGATCACCTTCGTGAACGCGGGGATGGCCACGAGGTCGATGCCGTTGGGGGCCACGAAGCCGCGCGTGATGGCGATGGCCTTCACCGCCTGATTCACGGCGCCCGCCCCGACGGCCTGCAGCTCGACGGCTCCCCTTTCCCGCAGCACCGCCGCAAGCGCGCCAGCCACCGCCTTCGGTTTGGAGTCGGCGGAGACTTTGAGCACCTCCGGCATCGCAGGCCGTTGGGATGCTGCGTCTGGGAGTCCGTCCATCGGCCCTCCCCCATTCCCTAGCCGTTCGGGGAATTCCTTCCAACGCTTGACAGCCCGCACGCGCGGGGCTCGCGGACCCGCGCGGGGCGCTCACGCCGCGGCGGCCTGCGCGAAGTCCGCTGCGCGGAGCGCGTCGGCGCGCAGGACCGCGGCCAGCGGGCGCAGCTGCGAGCGGATCTCCTCCCGGCTCTGCCAGGTGGACAGAATGGCCTGCTGCAGCTGGGCGGACTGCAGCCCGTCCATGGAGAGGAGGTGGCCGACGCCGATGCGCCGGAACAGCCCGTCCACCTTCGGGTCGTACGAGATGCCCAGGGCCGGCACCCCGGCGCCGATGGCGGCGATGAGGGCGTGGAGGCGCACGCCGACGAGCACATCGAGCGTCGCGACGGCGGCCAGCATCGCGCGCGGGTGCAGGTCGGCCACGATGCGGGCTCCCAGCGCGTCGGCGGCGGCGCGGGAGATGGCCATGTCGCGGGAGGGATGAAAGGCAAAGACCACGATCTGCGCCCCCGTCCGGTCCCGCGCTTCCCGGAGGGCGTCGATGAGGATCTCCACGTACGCGTTGTCGCCCCAGGGCCGCATGGCCACCCCGATGCGCGGGGTTCCGCGGGGTCCCAGCAACTCGCGGACATGCACGTCCGGCGCCGGATCGAGCGCGAACGCCGGATCGGCGACGACGTGGATGGGCCGGCGCACCCCCATCTCGCGCAGGAGCCGGAGGGAGTCGTCATCGCGGACGGTGAGCACGTCGGTCCGGTCCAGGACGGCGCGGGCCAGGCGCTTGATCCATCCCCGGCGCAGCGGACCGATCCCCTGCGCGTATACCATCGTCCGGCGGGCCAGAAATCCAGCGAGCGCGAGCACGCCCAGGTAGTAGAGGGCACTGCGGGCGCTCGTCACGTCCTGGATGAGGCTGCCCCCGCCGCTGATGAACAGGTCGGCCCCGGCGATCGTCCCGAACAGACGCCCCCCGGCGCGAGGGACGGCATTGACGTTGTGCGTGCGCCGGGTGGCGGCCGGATCGGCGGAGAGCACCGTGATCCGCGCCCCGGGGAGACGTTCGCGCAGCGCGGTGAGGATGGCCGACAGCACGGCCTCGTCGCCCGCGTTGCCGAAGCCGTAGTAGCCGGAGATGACGACGCGCATCAGTGCGCGTGGAACCCGGCCCGCGCAGCGCCGCCTCGGCGGGCGACGGCGACCAGGACCCCCACGGCGACGGCGCCGATGACGCCGCCGAGCCAGAGGGCATTGACGGTCCGCCACACCGTGTACAGCAGTGGGGTGTGGAGGTGGGAGAAGCTGTTCACGATCCCGCCCTGCCCCACTGCCGCGACGGCGGCCAGCGGCACGACCCAGGCCCGCCACCCCAGCGCGACCGCGGCGCCGGCGAGGACCAGCGCGGGATGGCCGATGAGATACTCCTTGGTGCGCGGCCTGGCGACGAGCAAGTCCTCGAGCACGGTGCGCAGCCGCTCCTCGACGCCCAGCAGGGGCAGCCCGAAGTTCCCGCTGCGGGCCAGCAGCATGACCGCGGCCACCCCCGCCAGGAGCACGGCCGCGGCGTACCGCAACAGGAGCGGATGGGCCGACCACGCCCACAGCTCGCGCACCGTCGCCCGCCAGGAACGCGCCGGCCGGTCGTACCGCCATACGAACAACGCCGCCAGCAGCACCGGCATCAACTGCGCCACCTTCACGCCCGTGAACACGTCGGCGGCCATCATGAAGGTCCAACCGGTCAGCAGCCCGGCCACGAGCACGCCGCCGGACGTGGAGATGACGGACGCCGCCAGCAGCGCTCGGAGCCCCGACCAGACCGGACCCCCGGCGGGCCGGCGGGGCAGCGCCTGGACGATCGCCGCCGCGGGGAGTGTGGACGCCGTCCCCAGCGCCAGCAGCTTCAGCCAGAGCGTCAGCGGCCCGGTGATCATGAGCCCCGCCGTGACGAGCAGCCCCAGAGCGACAAGCACCCAGACAAAGCGCGCGGGGACGGGCACGCCGACGGCGCGGCCGAGGAGGATCAGGCCGAGCCCCATCGCCGCCAGTGCACCGAACGCCGCTCCGGCCCGCAGGATGGGAGACAGGCGGAGGTCCTCCAGCGGGGCGGCGCGGCCCAGGGTGAACCCCGCACCGCGCAGGTCGGCGGCAAGCGCTTCGATAAACGCCAGGTTGGTCTCCGTGCCGACGACGCCGGCGGTGGGGACGGAGGGACGCACGTACAGCAGCCGGATGTTGCGCTCCCGCGCGGCCCGCACGAACTTGCCCCGCGCCTCCGGCTGCGGCAGGACGAGGAGTTCTTCCGGGGTCAGGCTGAACAGCCTGATGACGTCACGTCCCATCTCTGCGGCGAACCGGTCCTCGCCCCGCTGCTTCCGCCGGGCGCTGAACACCTCGATGCGTCCATACCGGACGCCGGCGCCGCGCAGCGCGGCGGCGCTCTCCGGCAGCAGGCGCTCGAACCCCAGCACCTCGACGGCCTCAAACACCACGGGAGCGCCCCGTCCGACCCGGGCCAGCCGGGCGCTGATGGAGGCCAGCCCGTCGGCGGAGAGTCCCGGAAGGTTGCGGAGGCGGAAGACGGGCAGCAGCCCCAGACGCCGGTAAGCCTCCACTGTCTCCGGGGCGAACCCCAGCCCCGCCTCCTCCAGATCTCTGGTCAGCCCCCGGATGGCCAGCGCGCCGGGCAGGCGGCGCACGCGGCCTGATCCCACCAGCCCCTCGAAGGTGGCGGCCAGCTCGTCCAGGCGCTCGGGAGGGCCGGCGACGTAGAGCGCACCGTGCGCCGGCCCGCCCCAGGCGCGGAGGGAGGCGGCGATGGGCGAGGGCGGCCGCAGCAGTGAGTCGGCGAAGACGTCTTCGGCGGGCGCGTAGGCGATCTCGCCCCGGTCGGCCAGGCGGCGGAGCGTCCGCTCATAGAGCGCGATGGAGGTTGCTCCGCGGCGCGCGGCTTCGCCGAGGACCTCCGCGGGGTCGCGTCCCTCCCGCACGGCCAGGGCTTCCCAGTCAGGACCGTCGAGCACAATCTCGACCGTCCGGGACCGCGACTCCACCCCCCAGCGGATCCAGAGGATGATGACCGAGGCCGCCACGCCGGCGGCCATCGCGATCCAGAAGAGGCGCAGGCCGCGCGTCAGGGCGCGACCTCCCCCGTCAGGCGGGCCGTCCCCCGGTCGATCCCGACCCCCGTGAACCTCAGCCGGACAGGCTCTTGCGGAGCGGTGAGGAGCGGATTGACGGACGACGCGAGCGCGTTAGCGACGTCGCGCGGCACCTCGAGCCCGCTGACGCGCAGCTCCTGAACGTCGAGATCGAGGCGCGCGCCATCGCGGAGGGCGAGGCCGGCGCGCAGCGCGATGTCCACCAGCGCGCCAAGCACGGTGACCCGTCCGGTGACCCGGACCACGCCGTCGTCCAGCTGCACGGCGGCTCCCTGCACCCCGCGGCTCTCCAGATACTCCCGCAGGCGGGCTTCGCCGATCACCAGCACGGCGGTTCCGCCCTCGACGCCGCGGAGGACGAGATCTCCCTGGAAGGCTCGTCCCGGATCGACGCGCACGCCGCGCAGGTCGAGGACGACCGCGTCGACCGCAGTCCCGTCGAACGTGGCGTCTGCGGCGCGGACGCGCAGGCGGGCCAGGCGGCCCTGAAAGACCGCCACCGGCCCGGCGGTCGCGCGCACCGATACATCTCGCGCCCGCAGCGAGGCCTGCAGATCGCGCTCCAGCCGGGAGGACAGCAGCACGCCGGGGCCGAGCGCCGCCGCTGCGACCACGACGACGAGGATCGTCACCGCGACCAACGCTCTCAGTTAGGCGGGCCTCCGCAGATAGGCGTCGATGAACGGATCCAGCTCCCCGTCGAGGACCGCGGCGGTGTTGCCGGTCTCCTCACCGGTGCGATGGTCTTTGACCAGCGTGTAGGGGTGAAGGACGTACGAGCGGATCTGGTTGCCCCAGGCGGCCTCCTTGAACTCCCCGCGCAGCTCGGCCAGCCGCTGGGCCTGCTGCTCGTCGTGGAGCTCGGCCAGCTTCGCCCGCAGCAGGCGCATGGCGGTGAGCTTGTTGGCGTGCTGCGAGCGCTCGTTCTGACACTGCACCACGATCCCGGTGGGCAGGTGCGTGATGCGCACGGCGGTCTCGACCTTGTTCACGTTCTGCCCGCCCGCCCCGCCGGCCCGGTACGTCTCCACCTTGAGCTCGTCCTCGCGCACGGCCACCTCGACATCCTCCACCTCCGGGATCACGTCCACCAGGGCGAACGACGTGTGCCGCCGGTGGGCGGCGTCGAACGGCGACAGGCGCACGAGGCGGTGCACGCCCCGCTCCCCCTTCAGGTAGCCGTAGGCGAACGGCCCCGCGGTGATGACCGTGGCGCTCTTGATCCCCGCGCCCTCGCCAGGCGAGAGGTCGGCCACTTCGGTGGTGAGACCCCGGCGCTCCGCCCAGCGCAGATACATCCGCAGGAGCATCTCGGCCCAGTCCTGCGAGTCGGTCCCGCCGGCGCCCGCGTGGACGGCTAGGATCGCGTTGTCGGCGTCGTGCTCACCCGAGAGCAACGTGAGCAGCTCCAGCCGCTGGATGCGGTCGTGCGCCGCCCGCGCTTCCGCGGTGATCTCGTCCCCGCTGAGGCTCGAGGGATCCTCGACGGCCATCCGGGTCAGCTCGGCGAGATCGGCGATCTGCCGCTCCAGCCCGAGGTAGGTCTCGACCTGATCCCGCAGCGTGCTCAGCTCGCGGCCGGTGACGCGGGCCTGCGCCGGATCGGCCCAGAAGTCCGGGCGCTGCATCCGCTCTTCGAGCTGCGCGATGCGCGCCCGCTTGGCCGGCAGGTCAAAGATGCCTCCCGATGTCCTGGAGGCGCTGGCGGTCCGACTCGATGAGGCTCCTCGTCTCTTCGATAGTCATCATCGTCACCCGCCCAATAGTAGCACAGCGCGCGGCCATGAACGCGCGCGTCAGCGCAGCAGGCCGATCATCGAGAAGAGGATGTTGCCCAGCGCGTGGGGGACGACGAGCCCCAGCGCGTTGCCCGTCCCCATGCGGATGACGCCGAACAGCACGCCCGTGATCAGCCCCCAGGCCATCGCCTCCGCGCCCAGGCCGCGGTGCAGCAGGACACCCACGATCGTCGTGGCCAGGATGGCCGTGCCCGGCCCTTTCCACTCCGCGAACGACGTAAAGGCAATGCCGCGCAGCCAGGATTCCGCCGCGACCGCGACGATGAGCTGGCCGATGACGGCCCAGATCCATCCCCCGGGCGGTGTCGGGAGGCCGACGGGAAGGTCATAGGCGCGGAACGCCAGGGCGAGCGCCCCCCAGAGGACGAGCACAACGGCGGTCCCCCAGGCCGCCGCGGGCAGCATCCCCCTCAGACGCAGGCCCCAGGCCGCGGGAGGCCGCAGCCTGGTGTAGAGGATGACGAAGATCAGCAGCAGCCCAGGCCACGCCGCCGCGGCCCGGGTCCCGAGCAGGAGGTAGACGGAGATAAACGGGATCCCGACGGTCACCGTGGTGACCTGAAACGCGACCGAGTTCAGCTCGCGCCCCGCCGTCGTACGCAGCCGCAGGGCAACCAGCCCCAGCAGCCCGGCCGCCAGGATTCCGGCGAAGACGTTTCCATGTTCCGCGTAATACGTCTCGAGCCTGACCCGGCTCACCGGCGCGACGAGCACCCGCGGGCTGCCCGGGGGCACGGCGGCGCGGATGCGGCCTCTCGGATCCACGACCATTGTGAATCCGGTGTTGGCCGCCCGGACCACCCACCGGCCGTTCTCCACGGCACGCAGCACGCTGTGGGCGGCGTGCTGGCGGCCCCCCATGCCGTCGAACCATCCGTCGTTGGTGATGACCGCGAGGATCTCCGCGCCGTTGCGCACCAGGGCGCGGGAGACGTCGGGGAAGATGGACTCGAAGCACACGGCGACCCCGACGCGCCCGGCCGGCGTGCGCAGCGCCTGGTGGCGGCGGCCCGGGATCAGGCCGTACTCCCCGAAGGCCACCAGCCGGACCTTGTCGGAGCGCCCGACCGCCCGCCCCGAGGGATCTACGGCCACGGCGATGTTCGACCGCCCTCCCTCCAGGGAGGTGGCGATGACGGTCGCGCGGGCCCGGCTGGCCCACCCACCGACCTCCTTGAGCACGCCCTGCGGACCAAACAGGTTGAACGGGATGGCGGTCTCGGGAAGGACGATGAGGCTCGCGCCGCGGCGGCCCGCCTCCCCCACCAGCCCCCGCAGCGTCTGCATGTGCGCGGAGGCCAGCAGCGGGTCGAACTTCAGCCTCGGCGGGATGTTCGGCTGCACCGCGGCGACCGTGAAGACCGCTCCCGGCACGCTGCGCTGCATCGTCACGTCGCCGCGCGCCACGACCCCGGCGATGAGCAGGGCGGGCAGCAGCGTCGCCAGCAGCCGCCCCGAGCGCAGCAGCACGGCGAGGGCGGAGGCGCCCAGCACAAGGAGGAACGACACGCCGAACACCCCCGTGTATTGGGCGACCTGCAGCACGGCGGGATGAGCGTACTGCGTGACCCCGAGCAGCGCCCAGGGAAAGCCGAAGACCCCGATGGACCGCACGGCCTCGAGCGTCGTCCAGAGCAGCGGGGCGATCCACACGTCGAGGGCCGGCCGCCGGCCGTCGGACAGCCACGCGTACAGCAGGCTGAACAGCGCGATGAACGCCGCCAGGTAGAGGGCGACGAGCACCCAGGTCAGGACGCCGAAGACCCGCATCCACGCCATGAGGGGGATGTAGGCGACGGCTCCGGCGACCGCGCCGAGCCAGCCCCCGCGGTGCGCGGGCCGGCCCTGCACCGCCAGCAGCAGCGGGACGAGCGCGATCCAGCCGAGGATCCCGAAGTCGAGCGGGGGAAACGCGGCGAAGAGCAGGAGTCCTGAGAGCACCGCCAGGGCCAGCGGACCTCTCAGCTCATTCATCCTTTCCGTGGCACTTCTTGTACTTCTTCCCGCTGCCGCACCAGCACGGATCGTTGCGGCCAATCTTGCGCTTGCCGTCGCTCGCCGGCGCGGCGTCCCGCCCGGCGCCGCGGGTCGCGCCCGCCGGCGGACCGGCTCCCCCCTGCGGGCCGGTCCCGGCCCCCACCGGCACGGGCCGGCGCGCCGCCGGCCGCGCGGCAGCCCGATCGCCAGCGGGCGGGCCGAGCTCAACCCGCAAGAGCACCTTGACGGTCTCCTCCTGGATGTCGGCCAGCATCTGCTGGAAGAGGTCGTACCCTTCGCGCTGGTACTCGATGAGCGGGCTGACCTGCGCGTACGCCCGCAGGCCGATGCCCTCGCGCAGGGAGTCCATGTTGTAGAGGTGATCAATCCACTTGCGGTCGATCGTCTGCAGGAGGACGACGCGCTCGATCTCCGCCATCGTCTCCTCGCCGATCCCGCGCACCTTGCGCTCGTACGCCTCCAGGGCGCCCCGGACGAGCCGCTCCTGGAGGTCGTCCCGCGAGCGGGCCTCCTCCAGGGGCAGATCGGCCAGGGCCGGCGCCAGCTGCGCGGCCGCCTCCCGGAGCCCGTCCATGTCCCACTCCTCGCGCGCGGCCTCCGCCGGCGCGAACGCCCCGGCGAGCTCGGCGGCGAGACGCTCGACGATGTCCAGGATCGTGTCGCGGACGTTCTCACCGGCCAGCACCTTGCGGCGCTCGCCGTAGATCACTTTCCGCTGCACGTTCATCACGTCGTCGTACTCGAGCACGTGCTTGCGCACGTCGAAGTGGTACTGCTCGACCTTCCTTTGCGCGGACTCGATCTGGCGGGTAACCAGCGGGTGCTCGATGGGCACCGACTCGTCGATCCCCAGCCGGTCCATGATCCCGGCGATGCGCTGGCCCGCGAACAGCCGCATGAGCTCGTCGTCGAGGGCGATGTAGAAGCGGGACGACCCGGGGTCGCCCTGGCGCCCGCTGCGGCCGCGCAGCTGGTTGTCGATCCGCCGGGCCTCGTGACGCTCGGTGCCGATGACGTGCAGCCCGCCCAGGCCCCGGACCCGCTCCGCCTCCGCCTCGTCCGGCGGGTTGCCGCCCAGGATGATGTCCACGCCGCGGCCGGCCATGTTCGTGGCGATGGTCACGGCCCCGCGGCGTCCCGCCTGGGCGATGATCTCCGCCTCGCGCTCGTGCTGCTTGGCGTTGAGGATCTCATGCCTGACGCCCCGCCGGCGGAGCATCTCCCCGAGCTGCTCGTTCTTCTCGATGGAGCGGGTGCCCACCAGGACCGGGCGGCCCTGCCGGTGCCAGGATTCGATCTCCTCCACGACGGCGGCCCACTTCGCCTTCTCGGTCTTGTAGATGAGGTCCGGATGGTCCACGCGCACCATCGGCCGGTGGGTGGGGATCACGGCCACCGCCAGGTTGTAGATCTTCTGCAGCTCTTCCTCTTCCGTCTTGGCCGTGCCGGTCATCCCGGCCAGCTTCTCGTACATCCGGAAGTAATTCTGGATGGTGATGCTGGCCAGGGTCTGGCTCTCGCGCTCGATGCGCACGTTCTCCTTGGCCTCGATGGCCTGGTGCAGGCCGTCGGAGTAGCGCCGCCCGAACATCAGCCGGCCGGTAAACTCATCGACGATGATGACCTGGCCGTCCTTGACGACGTAGTCCACGTCCTTCTTGTAGCAGGCGTGCGCGCGCAGCGCCTGCTGCACGTGATGCATGAGGTCGACGTGCTCGATGTCGGTGAGGTTGTCCACGCCCAGGGACCGCTCCAGGCGCGCGATGCCCTCTTCCGTGAGCAGCGCCGTCTTGATCTTCTCGTCCACCGTGTAGTCGCGGGTCGCAGTCAGCGTGCGGATGACCCGGGCGAAGTCGTAGTACTTCTTCGTGGACGCCTCGATCATGCCGGAGATGATCAGCGGCGTGCGCGCCTCGTCGATGAGGATGAAATCCACCTCGTCCACGATCGCATAGGCCAGCTCGCGCTGAACGAGATCCTCCACCCGCAGGGCCATGTTGTCCCGCAGGTAGTCGAAGCCGAACTCGTTCACCGTGCCGTAGGTGATGTCGGCATGGTAGGCCTCGGCTCGGGTCACCGGGCGGAAGTGGTTCAGCCGGTCGTCGGCATGCGGCTTCGGGTCGGTGTACGCCGGATCGTAGAGGGCGCTCGACTCATGCGCGATCGCCGCGAGCGAGAGGCCCAGGAAGTGGTAGATGGGACCCATCCATCCCGCGTCGCGGCGGGAGAGGTAGTCGTTGACGGTGACGACGTGTACGCCGCGTCCGGCCAGGGCATTGAGGTAGACAGGGAGGGTGGCGACGAGGGTCTTGCCCTCGCCGGTCTTCATCTCCGCGATCTTGCCTTGATGCAGAACGATGCCGCCGATGAGCTGG
>Ga0209172_10004425_pt1 | contig 18955 bp, 16 predicted proteins | sample LarsenN4metaG_FD_184113 | JGI IMG/M metagenome (GOLD analysis project Ga0209172, IMG submission 184113) | Hot spring sediment bacterial and archeal communities from British Columbia, Canada, to study Microbial Dark Matter (Phase II) - Larsen... ... | reverse complement strand
TTCAAGTGAAGAGCCCGATGGATAGAGCGATTGTTGTTCTGGCGAGGACGGGGATTGCTACCTTGTGAGAGGGAAGCATTGATGCGGCTGCGGCGAATCAGATTAAGCATTGAGCAGTCTCCTTTCGGAATAGGTTGATTGTTCCGAAGGCAGGTGGGTGGCTGATCTTGGTTTGGCGACTTTGGAGCAGCTATCCCATCTGCCTGGTCATTGAAATACCCTGTTGGGCTCAGATCTCCTCAAACGATTGATCCTGTCCGGCTCTGATCTGAGGTATAAGAGCAAGTTTGTCAAATACTCTGCGCTGACAAGTCTGGATATAAAGAACTCATAATTTTAGTTCCTACTGTCCAAACTCGGCGCGCTGCCAGGGCGCGCTTGCTCAATCACAGTTTTTTTATACTACCTAATTTGCCGGTTGACAATTCCCGAAACTTCCCGAAACTTCCTGTTTTTAGCCACTTTTTTCAGTTTAAAGGAAAGCAGGCTCGACGCCATATCTCTGAATGGGAAAGGGAACCTTTTGCCTTTAATTTCAGGCAGAGAGCGCAAAGAACGGGCTACTTTGTAGCTTTAATCGCGGCAACGGCGTAATTTGATTCGACAGGATTGCAGACGGGAGACACCAATTCCGGATAGCCCGCTAAAGCCATAATGCGAGTATAGATCTTCTTCTGCTGCTTGCGCGCCTCTCTATTTATCTCCATCTTCTTTCCGCTCTGGCAGATAAAAGAGCGAGCTACGACAGATCACTATTTTTCCGCTGGGAAGCGCCAAGTAGCTTACCCGTCCCCTATCGACCCAGGCGCGGATTGTCTTTACGCTACGACCTGTGATTCGACTGGCAAATGCGATGCTGACTAACTCCATCTCACGCCCGCATTGAGGATAGAGATCATGCCCGACGCCGCTTCCAATCAGACGATAATTTGATTGGCGTTGCTTATTACCATCAGATTGATGACACCAATTGCAATATCTTTGTGCTATACAGAAGGCGCTCCTTTCACGTCTGGGCCCCTTTCGCTAAGTGGGCGGATTCGGATTGGTATGAGGAACGAACCGGGTATGCGCGTTTTGCGCGCATGGTCGCCCGTATACTCACTGTCTCCGAGCCGGCGCGCAGGACTGGGCAAAACTGCGCAGCGCATCCAAATACGCTCGGCCCCCTACGATATGCGTCTCGTTGTGCAATGCTCCTGCAACCTCATAAAACTGTTTCGGCTCAGGCGCGGCCTCATAGAGTTTGCGGCCAAGTCGGTAAGGAACTACTTCATCAATCGGACTGTGAAGGAACAACTTCGGGCAGCGGACATTCTTGATCTTATTGATCGAATCCATCTTCGTGCGCACGAGGAACCGAGGAAGGAACGGCATCACCACCGCTGCCATATCGGGAATAGAGGTGAAACTGGATTGAACGATCAACCCGGCCGTGTTGACTTGGGTCGCCAGATCCACAGCAGGGGCCCCACCTAGAGACTCGCCGAAAATGATGATCCTGTCGGGCGAGACCTGGTGCTCGGCGATGAGATAGTCCCAGGCAGCGCGAGCGTCTCGGTAAAGGCCCTGCTCAGAAGGGCTGCCCCCGCTCTTTCCCTAGCCGCGATAGTCGATGATAAAGACGCGAAGCGGGCAGCTCCATCAGCAACTGTATCGCCTGGTAGCGATGAGTGATGTTGCCTCCCTTGCCGTGGAAGTACAGCAAAACCTCCTGGGCGGAAAGCGGAACCGGCGCGCCGGTTATTATCTTCTGTGGGGTGCAGTACCATCCGTGCAGCTTCACGCCATCATCAGCAACGAACCGACAATCTTCGATCTTCGGGACGATTTGCCCTTCAGCGCGTTCTGGCTCGATGTCCCACGTTCCACCGGGATATTTGATTGGAGAGTAGATTAACTTGTTTTCGAACAGCACGATAATGATCAGAATGCCAACTGCTGGCAAAAAAAGATGCGCGCAACGCGCCAGCCGAATCTTTTTTTGTCCCAAAAGTTTTTGAAGGAACGCTTCACTGCGATATTATAGCTTTTAAGAAAAATCCTTCTTTGGTTCGGGCGGTTTTGAGGGCGTTGCACGCCCGAAGTTCTTGCGCCCTCAAAACAATTCAAAAATAAAATTGTTTTGAGGGCGCTTGGCGCCCGAACGACTGCAATCTTTTTCTTAAAGTCTATAGCAGGATATTATACCGTTTGGAGTTGGGTTACGAACTCATTTTGGCCCGAACCCGGGTTATGGCGTGAAGCGGCCGCTTCCGCGTGGTCCGATTTCAAACCAAAAATGGTATAAAGAGTTGGTTCGGGCGCGCAAGAACTTCAGGCGTCGGGCGTCCTCAAAACGTCTCTTACTTACTCGAGTGTTGTATTTTGGCCTGAGGCCGCTATACGTTGTGGAAGAAAAGATCCTCCACGACAATATGTGGCCCATTATTCACAAATCACAACAGTCAAGTTACTTAATCTGTTCTGAGGGCGCTCAAAATTACCCCAGACGTTGCATGTCCTCTCTACCTTCTCGGGGCTGCTCTCGCGGCCAAAAAGAAATCTGCGCAACGTCAACGATTGTCAGTTGTGCAGAGCACGTCCTCCATGTAACAGAGCATTACTCTCTTCGGCTTCCTGGGGAGCAGGACTTCAAACTCAGGCGTGGTAGTGTTACCTTGCACACCTGCTGTGCCGAGACGAATAACTCTTCCATCAAAGTCCAGGTAGATGGGGACCAGCATCTTGAACGAATCGTCAACATTGCTCTGCGTGACCTTGCCGACGAGCTTTACCTGCCCGTTTTCCGCCGCATCGAGTCGATAATCCAGTTTGTAATCAGGGATGGCGGTGTCATAGACCCACTGATTGAAGAACCAGTCCATCTTGCCGTTGCCGTCGAGGTTCATCTCGTTGGTCATGTGTTTCTCGACAATTCGCTTGAAATCTTGAGTCGAGACGTTTTGATTGTAATAGGTTTTGACAAAGTCCTTCATCATCTCCGAGAATCGCGCATCGCCGGTCTTAGGTTCCCACATCATCATTCTCAGCATGTGAAGGATAAATCCGCCTTTGGGATAGATCATTGATTGGGTCACATAACCCGTCCTGGCAGTGTTGAGGCGATAGCCCATATAGACCGATCCAACGTCGGATGGGCGCTTGCCCTGCACATTCTTTGTGGTGATCCGTTCGCGTTGATCTTTCCAGAACTCGATGAACTTTTCGTTCTTGTACACCACCTGCGCGAACACCGAAGCTGAAAACTCGGAGAAGCCTTCGCTCATCCACTGGTCGCGGTACGACTTCCAGCCGATGATGTGGCCCCACCACTGATGGGCCACTTCGTGCGCGGCTACATATTTGAAGAAGTCAGAATTACCGATCCCCAGTTGATGGCGGATGGTGCCATCGAGATAAGCCGACAACGGCATATAGACCAGCATAGGCCATGCCTGGCCGAAGCTAATGGCCGGTTGCTGAGTCATTGAGATTCGACCGTAGGGCAGCGGCCCAAACAGACTGGTATAGAGCTGCATTGAGATTTGAGCTTCTCCTCTCGCTTTATCCATCAGGCCGACGGTGTTAATCGAACCGAGAGTAGTAGCAGTTCTTACCCCCTGGCTCTCAAGCACCTCTACTTCCCGTTGAATCCCTTTGAGGAAATCGGGGATCTCTCTGTTGGCATAGCTCTCAATTGTGTATTTGATCTTATCATCCTGGACCACCGACTTTTTGAATCGGCCGTAATTGAATCCCGCCACTGCAAGCGGCACATCGCTCTTCCAGCGACTTACGGCCAGGCCGCCCTCTTCGCTTTCGCCCAGCGGCTGCCCGGTCGCAACCATAGTCAATCCTTTGGGAGTTTTTAGCGTCAGCTCGTAAGTTGCGCGATCATCGAAAGAAGAGCTTGGGTTTGGGTACCAGGTCAGGCGCGCAGCCAGCGTGTAATTGCCGCCGCCGCTATCTACAACAGCATCATCGCCGCCGTATTCAAATGTGAGCGTATATTCCTGGCCCTTCTTCAACCCTTCTGCCAGTATCACGGCGAAATCGGCGTCTTCTTCCCTGTCTTCTTGAATAAAGCTCAGCTCGCGGCCCTGGCCGTCGGCGACCTTGCGCATACGGAGCCGGGGAAATAGATTGAACGGCAGCACTCGCGCGCCGTCCACCAGAGCTTTGAACTTAGCCTAGGCTATTGCATCCAGACGTTTGCCTTTTGCGGTCGCTTCTATCTTGTAGTGTTCCAGGTCGATCAGCCGATGATCTTCGTCGTGCGCCGACTCATTGCGGTAATGGTCTTTCAGATGCGAAGCGGTCCAGATGCCGAGCGAACCATCGGTGAAGTTCACCAGCGCAACCTCTTCAGGGGTGATGAATGGGGCCCCGAGCGGGTCGATTGCATATAGCGTGCTGCCATAGCGTTTCCCATCAAAATAGGCGTGGAAGAGCCCTTGCTGGCCGGGCCAGGTAAGGTCTATGAGGATGCGGGCATCGAGGTTGTATTGGAAAAATCCGGTGGCAACATTAGGATGCGAGAAGGTCTTGCCCCTGCGCAGCATCTTCCTGATGTCATCCAGCGCGTTTTGCGCAGTGGAATTGGGCGCCCCCTTCTTAATGTCGCTCTGCTTTTTGATCTCCTCATAAGTCGAGTCAGTAAAGCGCAGCACCATCTTGCTGAACTGATCTTCGATTGACTGGGCGCCGGTCAGAATACTCAAATGTCGCTGTTCCATCGGCAATGTCGGAGTCATCTGAAACTCCCCCTGGCCGATGAATACAGCGCCGGTGATGCGGCCTTCGACGGGAGCGAGGAGATGCAATTCTCCCTGTTTGAGGGTTATAGTTGCCGTGTCGCGCTTGAGAGCGATATTCTCGACTGAAGCAAAATCTCCGCTCAGCCTGACGGCGCGAAGCTGAGTGTAGATTGGATCGGAATTAGCCCTGGGATTCTTTTCCTCTGCGATTGGCGTTGGGCTGGCGCTCGCTGCGCTTGCTGCAAAGTCAAACATCAGGCCGTCGGCAGTAAGAGAGCAGACGGCCAGCAAACCTGCGGTTATCAAAAGAACTTTCTTAACCATTTTGGTAATCCTCAAATTGAAATAATCCGCTTTTGCGAATGCGCGTAGCATAACATCGGGGAATGAAAAGTTCAATAAAGTGGCGTATCTGAAAAGGGAGAAAACGAAGCTCGCCGCAGAGACGAGCCACTACAGGCGCAGCAGAGATAGAACGCCAACGGAGGCGGACGCTGCGGATGGGCGCTGATCCGAATCCGCGATTATCCGCTCGAGCAGCGTGCATCCGCGTTCTATTCCACGAAAGAACGAAGAGAGTAGATTCTCTTATGGAGATTTTCAAACCATATCCGGCTGATTCACCTGCTTTGGGACTCCTCAAGTTGTGTGCTAGGATGAGAGATACTACAACAAAACATACCGCACGGAGGAGATGCATGCCTGCTCAACTGCTCGATGGCGTCGCCGTCGCAAATGCAATAAAAGAAGAAGTGGCGCAAGAGGTCAAGGCATTGTCAGATAGAGGATTGAGACCAGGACTCGCCGCCGTACTGGTCGGAGATAATCCTTCATCTCAAATCTATGTCTCAAGCAAGGTCAAGTCCTGCGAAACGCTCGGCATCTACTCAGAGAAACACGAGTTGCCTCAGACAACCACGACAGAACAACTGCTTGAGCTGGTCGATATGCTCAATGAGTCTGATCTGATAGATGGAATACTGGTGCAATTGCCGCTGCCTAAGCAGATAGACACTGCCAAAATACTCTTATCCGTTGATCCAGCCAAAGACGTAGATGGTTTTCACCCGATGAATGTCGGCAAGCTATACCTCAATCAGGAGACGCTCGCGCCTTGCACTCCGTCAGGGATAATAGAGATGCTGAACTATTATCGCATCGAGATTCAGGGCAAGCGGGCTGTGGTGCTTGGCCGCAGCGATATTGTAGGGAAACCGATGGCGATGCTCTTGCTGCATCGACACGCTACTGTAACTATCTGCCATTCGCGGACAGCAGACCTGCCGTCGGTCACACGCGAAGCGGATATACTTGTGGCAGCCATCGGGCGAGCTGCAATGGTCACAGCCGATTTCGTCAAACCGGGTGCCGTAGTTGTTGATGTAGGAATGAACAAGCTATCGAGCATTGACGAGGTGCGCGCCGTTTTTGGCGAAGACGAGAAGCGATTGGGCGAGCTTCAGCGAAAAGGCTACACTCTGGTCGGCGACGTGAACCCGAAGAGCGTGGCACCGGTGGCAGGCTATTTGACTCCTGTGCCGGGCGGCGTAGGGCCCCTGACAATCGCTATGCTGATGAAGAACACGGTCAAAGCGGCGAGAATGCGAAGACTAAACGAATAGAGGTCATTTATCCCTGGTCATTCGTCCAATGTTCGTTATCAGTGACAAAGGATAAATGACAAATGACAAGACATGCTCAAAGTCGGACTGACAGGCAGCATTGCAGTGGGAAAGTCTTACGTGCTCTCTTTGCTGGGCAAGCTTGGCTGCTATACTTTCGACGCCGACAAGATCGCCCGCCAGGTTGTAGAGCCGGGCGCAGAGGGGCACCGGCGCATTGTAGCTGAATTCGGAGAGGACGTGCTGACTCCCGATGGCAGTATTGATCGAGCCAAACTCGGACAGATTGTCTTCGCTGATAAAGAAAAAAGAGAGCTACTGAATCGCTTGATTCATCCGCTTGTTATCGCCGAGCAAGACCGGTTGATGAAAGCAATAGAAGCGCGCGACCCTGAAGCGATTGTTGTTGTCGATGCCGCGCTGATGATTGAATCGGGCGGCTACAGGCGATTCGATAAGATCATCGTAGTCTTCTGCGACCGCGAGGTTCAAATTTCGCGCTTGATGCAGCGCAACGGGCTAACGCGCGAAGAAGCGTTGCAGCGCATCAATGCGCAGATGTCGTCAGAAGAGAAGCGCCGCTACGCTGATTATGAAATTGACACTTCCAATGGATTTGAAGACACCTACTGCCAGGTTGAGCAAGTCCATGCCAAATTGCTAGACGAGGCCACAGATCATAAAGGCAAAAGGTAAAAATACGAGAGCGAAGTAACTGTCTAGCCCGTCGGTTATACGGCTAAAATCAACCGCCGGTACGCTATCATCTCTTCTCTCCGTTGCGGAAAGGTTAGGGTTGCTACTACATATCATCCCTCATTTGAACTTTTCCTTTACGCAGATGCCTCTCTCGGTACCATCGACTTTAGTCGCGTGGAGTCTAAACTTTGACCTAACTTCCATCTAGATACCATCGACTTTAGTCACATGGAGTCTCGACTTTGACCTAACTTAACTACTTCCATCTGGATACCATCGACTTTAGTCGCATGGAGACTCAGTCCTAGGTTGAAATTGAATCTCCACGCGACTAAAGTCGGTGGTATCTAATATCGTACTGCACCAATGATAAATGCTAGTGGACTGTAGCAAAAGTAATGTTATATATCGTGTTGCAGCCAACTACGTTTTCACAGGTGATTTCTAAAGTAATTTGTACAAAAACTTATGCTACAGTCCACTAGTGGCTTGTCGGATATATTTTGCAATGAATTCAAAATGGTCATTGTTGATTTGACAGCAAAACCGCGCTTTTTTCGCTCAACACACGGGATGCATCTCTTGCAGAACTTATCCGACAGACCACTAGGTTGAAGCTGTCTCCACTCGACCGCAAGTCGGTGGTATCTAATTCTCGATACCTCAACTTACCTGTGAATTAACTCTTTTGGCAACGGAGATCTCTTCTCAAACTCCTTCTTCTCTGCGAGACCTCAGCGTTCTCTGCGCCTCTGCGGTGAGAACGAAATATTATTTACTTTTAGCGCCGGTGAAACTCGCCTTCTCCCACACGCTCAGAATAGGCGATGAGCTTACGGAATAAACTTGCTTGAACTGCCGATGGAAATCTTCATCAAGCATCAATCTCTTCCATAATGGGCCCCCTTCTTCCAAAATGACCGTTGACACAGTGGAGAACAATTTTTGCCCCGGCTCATAGTATTCCGGCACGCCTTCGTGAATGATCTGAGAAAAGCGAAGATTGCCCCGCATTACTACCGGGCCGAGATAACCTGAGTGCATAAGGATGGGCCCCTGTGGCGGGTGCTCTCTGAGATAAGCAGCAAGCTTGCTTCTACCGCGCCAATCGCGCGAGTTCACGTTGTTTCGCAGCGGCTCCTGATGAACCTCCAGTTGCTGGGGGCCATTCCTTAGTATAAAAGCATATTGAAAGGTGATTAACACAGCGATGATCAAGGCCCCCATCCACGGTCTGCCTTTAGAGATCAATAAACAGACCGAAGGGGCAAAGATGGCTGCCGCCAGCAGATGCGGCAATCCATAACGGACGTTTAAGAGCGTAAGCGCGCTTATCGGGAAGACCTGAATCTCTCCTCGATAGAGGCTGAAAATGAAGAATAAAAACGGCAAAGCGAGCAGCAGAGTTGGGCTGTACCGGATGATCTGCTTTCGGCGGGCTATCAGCTCATTGAACAGCCCAAAGGCGCCAAGCGCAGCAACAATAACTCCAATACTGATAGCGACCGTCAGGCCAGCCCAGAGCAGTGACCAGCGCCAATTGCCTATAACGAAATCCGCCCAGCTTAACCTTTCAATCTGCGTCGCAAAGATGCTCCTGGCCGAGTAGGGCCCGGTGAGAAATTCCAGCGGATTTTTGTAGATAATCCAGTTGTGCCACAGCCAGTAGAGCGGCCCGATTGCCGCAATGGCCCCCCAAAGGGCAGTTGCATAGATTTTGCGCCAGCCTGCCTGATTAGATAGCAAGAGCGCAAGGATGCCCGCAAATGGGAGCACTGCCCACGCTTCATATCGAGTCAAACAGCTAAGCGCCATCAAAATAGCGGCAAGTGTGAGTATCCACCACCTCTGGTCAATCGCCCAACGCTGGAAAAAATAGATGCTTGATATAAAGACGGCCATAAAGGGCAGCTCTGTCATAGGTGTGCTCTGCATGTAGAGATTAGATGGGTTCAGAGCGAAGATAATCAGCGACACCAGCGCCGGATAAACAGGACTGGCAGTTCTTCCGCAGTAGAACAACAGAGAGAGCTTGAAAAGCATAGCGGCTGCAATGATGAAAGAGATAGCAGAGACTATGCTTCCTGCCAGACCGGTTCGCCACAATGTATCGTTCCAGACCAGAGGCAACATCAAGACATGAGGCAGTGGAAGCCAGGGGGTGCCCAGTTGAACATAACGCTGCCACAGGCTCTGGCTGCGACAATCAACCACTTTGCGAGCGATGTTCAGATGCGCAATTCCATCTCCGTAAATGTTCGTGCTGTTTTGAGAGAAGAAGTAGGCAAGAGCAGAGAGGCTAATGAGTGCAGCAATGAGGAGAACAAGAAAGGTAATCCACCGCGTCTTCGTCGCTATGGAGTGAATATCTTCCGGGCGCTCACCGGCAGTAAGAGCAGGATGAGCGGGGCTTGTTCCCGCATGAAGCACAGGCTTATCGGCTTGCGTCTCCAACTTCATCTATCAATTTATGATAGCGCCCCATCCAATAAGGCAAAAGGAAGAATGCGCCATCATCTTCGCTGCGACCGCCGCCGCCATCAAGTTCATAAGGGTCCCCATTCCATTTGAGCATTGGCCGCTCATCGGGCGCGAGAGCGTCCAGCGCCTGCTTGCGGTTGAAGCGATTGCCTGTCGGAGCAAAGCGCAGGTCTATTCGATGCGAGTTGGCAACGGTCCATGAAATAGTATCCAGCGGGATTCTCTGCAAAGTCTCTACCGACTCTTCAACATCGAACTGTCTCGTCTTTGCTCCAACCGCATAGATGAAATTCCAGAGGGGGTTCTTCTCAGGGCGCTCGATCTTCCAGCTTCTGGTTATGCTCTCGAGGTAAATCTTGCGCAGCTTTGCATCGGTCTCGTAAAGAAGCAACGGATAGTAAGACAGGAACGCCAGTTCGTCATCGGAATGATTGACTTCGCCCGGAGCAGTGACCTTTTGATTGATCGTATTGCGCGCGTAATTGTGCCTGGCGATCAGCTCCAGGTAGGCTTTCCGGTACTTCTCCTTTCCGGTGATGTGATAGGCAACTTTCAAATGCGAGAGTATCTCAAGTGAGTTGAGCCCCTTATCACGCTTGCCATCGTGAGTCGTAGTGAAATATTCAACCGACCATCTGCCCCACCGGGTCGGCTTGCCGTCTACATCGAGCAGGTAATAGCCATTGTCAACGATGTAGGACATGATTCGATCGACTACTTCGCTGATCATCCGTTTCTCTTTTTCATTAGCGACCAGATCGTAGTAGATCGAGTAAGCGTAGAAATGGCCTACGATCTCATCTGAGCTGGTATCGCCTTTCCACAGCCACTCGCCGTCGGGAGTCTTATGCCACTCTCCATCTGCGGGCTGCGGCTCCGATCTGTGAATGAATGAACGGGCAGGAAAGCCGGGTATGCCGGTGATAGACTCAAGCCTCATCAACGCATTGAGCGATTCGCGGGCGAAGCGGCGCGCTTCTTCATCTCTGGTGACCGCGTAGCGAAACGCTTCCGCTGCTATGTAGATTGCCGTCCACAGTCCATCATTATCATTTGAATATGGTTGATTGGTAGTCAAATCGCCCGGGACCCTCAGTTGAGATGAAGCTACCAGGCCGTGCCTTACGTGCCTTGCGCGGATTCGCTCTTCAAAGAGACGCGCTTTATCTTCCAGCCGCATCAGTTTGAACTGAATTTCGCTGAAGCCTTTCGCCGTCTCTATCCAGACGCTGCCTCGCCCGTCAAACCCGATGCCTGTTACCTTATCATCAGGCAGCCAGCGCATACCGGCGAAGTATTGCCAGGCCGAGCTGCGCTTTGTGGCTCCGGCGTCGAACCTGATAGCGCCGCGAGTAGTACCCAGCCAGATCAGCCCCGGTCTTTCTTCGGCTATGACCGTGATGTCCGCATAAGGGAGCCCCTGCCGTCCGCCATAGCTCTTCTTGCTGCCGTTGGGGAGTTGCAAAATCAGACCGTTGGGGCCCCTTGTCCACAACTTCCCTTGCGAGTCTTTCAAAACCGCATCGCGCTTTAAATTGATCCCGGCTCCGGCAAACTCTTCCTGAGAGCGAAAGACGCGCATCTTTTGCAGATAAGGCTTGAGCGGGTATGGCGCTTCGGAAACGGCCAGAGCAAGAGACTGCAAGACGATTATGACCGTCAGTGAAAGGGTGATGATTTTCATGAAGGGATAAATATCAGGGTTTGTCCAAAGATAAGTTGATCGGTTCCTGTTTTCAGAGATAGCCAACATAAAATAGAGCAGCTCGTTTTGAAAGGTTAGTTTACCGCTAACTAATTTGACAGGATTTACAGGACTGTCGGGATAGTTGAAACTCCTGCAAATCCTGTCAATCATGTCAGGACCCTGCTTCCTCAGAGGCGCAGAGTCCGCAGAGGTTATGCAGAGGAGAGAGAGTTTTCCCTCTGCATTTTCTCTGTGTGCTGCGGCGACTGCAGCGGTGAAGAGTTACCGGTGAAACGTCCATGACCTCAAACAATTTTTGCCCGGTTCCTCAAAGTCCCAATTCCATCGATCGTTATCTCGACAATATCACCGGGCATTAGCGGCAAGCCGGGCGGCACTATGATCCCCGTGCCTGTCAGCATAACCGTCCCGGCAGGAATCGGGTTGCTCATACGCAAAAACGTGATCAGCTCTTCAAACTTGCGCTTCATCTGCGATGTTCTGACAGCCCCTTCGAAGATGGGCTCACCGTTCCGGCTCATCCTGCAAGTTATCTCAAGGTCATACGGGTCGCCGATTTCATCTGCGCTTACGATGATGGGGCCCAACGCGCAACATCCGCTGAATATCTTCGATTGAGGCAAGTAGAGAGGATTTTCCCGCTCTATATCCCAGGCCGAGACGTCGTTGGCTGCCATATATCCGAGCACTCTGCCATCGCTGCCCAGCGCCAGAGCCAGCTCAGGCTCAGAGGCGGTAAATGAAGAATCGCTTCGTATGCCGATCTCTCCATTGGGGCCAACGCAGCGCGGCGCAGTAGCTTTGAAGAAGATTTCCGGTCGCCGGGCGCTATAGACATGCCCGTAGATGCCCCTGGATATTTCCATATCCTCGTCGCGGAAATCGGCGCTTGGCTTGTAGGTCACTCCGCAAGCCCAGACTTCAGGCGGATGCAGCGGGCAGACGAGATGGGGCCTGGATGGATCGGGCTCAACATCCAGAGCGTTATAAGAATAGAGGCCCCCTTGCTCAGGACGGGCGTATTTGTCTATTGCTTCGCTGACAGTCAGCCGTTCGTTGTCGGCATATTCGATCAGATCCAGCGCCGAGCTTAAAGCTTGCGAAGTTATATCAACAATCTCGCCTTCGCGCACTAGGCCAAGCCTCAAACCACTCTCCGGCAGGTAGAATTGAACTATCTTCATGTAGTCTTCCTTGAAGTTATTAGATTGACTTGCGAATTCGGATGAAAAGGAGAACGTTCTATGTTCGATGTTCTACGTTCGATGCTTGTTAAGAAGACGCACTCAACATTAGACGTCGGACGTAGGACGTTCGGACGTTCTTTCAATCTCTATGGCCTACGATCAATTCGGTCGTCATCTCGGCGCTGCCGCGATAGAATTTGACCGTCACCTTGGTCCTCGGCTTGGTGGCGCGAATGCGTCGGCCGAATTCATTTCTAGTTCGAATTGCGTGCCCATCAAACTCTGTGACTATATCTCCTGATTGCAATCCGGCCAGGTCTGCGGGGCCATTATCGACCGGCCGACCAATTTCAACTCCCCATTTATTTGTGCCGGGCACGCGCCGGCGACTGCCAATATCCCTCACTCCGAGAAAGCCTTGTTCTCTGGGGCTTACTTCAATCTGAGGCGGCGAAAAGAAAGGATCGGCGACTTTCAATCGGGTAGTCAGCATCTCTCCATCGCGGTAAATCTTCACATCGACCTCTGCGCCCGGCCTGAGACCATTCATCACCTGCGCCAGTTCGCTGCTATTGCGCACCGGCTGGCCGTTGATCTCCATCAACACATCGCCCGCTTGAATACCGGCTACTGCGGCGGGACTATCATCGCCGGTCAAGCTGTCGATAAAGACCCCTTGAATATTTGAGTATCCCGCGTCAGAGATGTTGCCCAGTTCCACGCCGAGCGCATTCTTGACCGACTCGGTAAAAGAGCGGCGATTATTCCATTCAACCCGCTCAGCCGCCCGCCTGTTAGCTCTATCAATAACGCGTCTGCCCAAGTAAGTGCTTATTGTTCCTGCCATGATGAGGAATATCATCAAGCTGATTATCAACCAGAATGCTTTGCGTCTTCCCAGAGGCTTTTTGACTGCTCCAGTTCTGTAGAGCGAATCTGAGCCCGGCGCTGCCGGATAGGCGCCTTGCGGTGGGACGTAGGCAGGAGAAGGGCCACTACCCGTTGCCGGATTGGCCGTCGGCGGAAACGGAGCGTCAGGATTGAAGCGGCGGGTGTCCACGAAATCCTGCACCGAGGTTGCCACCGGGGCGCCACACTTTCGACAGAAGCGAGCGCTGCCGAGAATCTCTGTGCCACAGATCTGACAGCTTGCCATAACTCCTCCTTCGGTTACTTCCGATTACGGCAAGACGGACGAATTTGTTCTACCAATGGTTCCTCATCTTACATTGCGTTCAGGACAAAATCAATGCGACTGTATTCAGCTCTCCAGGATTGCGTCTACTATTCTCGCTGCTGCTCGCCCATCCCAGAGTTCCGGCTTGCGCGCGCGCGAATTATTACTGTTGAGCGATGCCATAGCTTCCCTGACAATATCCTCTTTGCGGCTGCCTATTACTCGGTTGGTCCCCTCGGTCACGGTGATAGGTCTCTCTGTATTATGCCGCAATGTCAGGCAGGGGATTCCTAGAACGGTCGTCTCTTCCTGTATGCCCCCTGAGTCTGTCATCACCAGCCGCGAATTGCTATAGAGGCGCAAGAAATCGAGATAGCCCAGCGGCTCAATCACCTTGAGCCGTTTCATCCTCTCCAGTTCTGCTTCCAGGCCAAATTCAGCCACTCGCGCTCGCGTGCGAGGATGAATAGGAAAGATCACAGGCAATTGCTCCTGAATTTCGCCGATGGCCGAGAGGATTCCTCTCAGCGTGCTCTCATTATCCACATTCGAGGGCCGGTGCAACGTCAGCACGCAGTAAGCGCGCGGCTCCAGGCCGAGATCCTGCAAAATAGTTGACTTTTCAGCCCTGGGCAGATGTTTGAAAAGCGTGTCTATCATCACGTTGCCGACGAGGCGGATCCTGGCAGCATCGATCCCCTCGCGTTTGAGGTTTTCATCGGCATCGCGGCTGGGGGTCAAGAGCAAGTCCGCCAGCGCGTCGGTGACTACACGATTTATCTCTTCGGGCATTTGGCGGTCGAAGCTGCGCAGCCCGGCTTCGACGTGCGCTAACTTCACTCCCATGCGACTGCACACAAGGGCGCACGCCATAGTTGAGTTGACATCGCCGACGACAACTACCCAATCGGGCCGGCGTTGGTTGATGACCTTCTCGAACTCGATCATTATTCCGGCGATCTGCTGCGTAGCAGTAGCAGAGCCTACGCCGAGATTGATGTCAGGAAGGGGTATGCCGAGATCGGCAAAGAACAGATCTGACATTGTTGCCGTATAGTGTTGGCCGGTGTGAACTAGAAGCTGCTCAATCTGGGGGCGGCGCGCCATCTCTTCGACTATTGGAGCAATCTTCATAAAGTTGGGGCGCGCGCCTACTACATTGATGATCTTCACCATAAATTGCGATCACCTTACCGCCGACTGGCTCTTGTGCGAGGCTTTAGCCTCTACCATCATCTCGTCATCGACCGGGATTATGATTTCAGAAGGACGCGCCATCTCAAGCGTGAATGCAGCGATCAATGACAGCACAACTCCAATCGAGAAAGCGATCAACAGATTGCTGCTCAGCACAGGGCTGATAGGCTTTTCCGGCAAGACCAGGTCTTCAATCAAGCGAGTAGGATAGGCGTTAAGCGGCGCTTCGCTCTTGGTCTTAATTGTCCAGTATGAATAGCTCATTGCCTGAATAACGCTTTCTTGCTCTTGAACGTTCTTCTGGTAGAGGATTATTTGCGGCGTTCCCACGGATGGATTAAGCGCGAATCTATTGTAATCCTTCTTCATCTGGGCAAGCTCTTTGTTCAACTCATTGATCTTTTGATCAAGCTCAACGAGCTGCTGTTTGAAATATGCCTGTTGATCATCGAATCGCTGTCTCTCGCGGCGCAGTATCTCATCGGTGACTGCGCGGGCAAGCTCAAGCGTCCGCTCAGGGCTGTTGGCGCGAACTCTTATTTTGACTATTCGCGGCCTTCTCGGATCGAGGTCTCGCCCGGCTCTGGTGATAATTTCGACTGGCTCGGCTTCAACTGCTTTTTGTAGTTGCTTGACCGTCTTCTTGAGCCCAAGCTGCGATCTTATCTTGCTGAGGAACCCTTCGCTATTGATAGTAGCGGCAACGACAATCGGATTATTGAGCCTCTCTTCGTGGATAATTCCAACTTCAAGCTGCGCCTCCAGTTCGTATGTTTTGGGCAAGAAGTAGGTCACAACGGCGGCAAGAATAATACAGAGCAGAGTTCCTCCGAGAACGATATACCTTCTTCGCCAGACAATCTTGAGGTACTTAATAAGGTGAACTTCTTGATCGGCCATAATCTTCTCGCAATAAAGAATGAGGTAGACGAGGCAAGAGTCTATCTCAATCAACAGATTACATCAACTATATTTTCGCTCTCTCTGAGATGGCAAAATTAAAGCGAGACCTTCTGCGCCGAGGAAAAGGCAGGCAAGGATGAGAGGCGCTCCCAGGCTGAGACCTTCTGCGCCGAGGAAAAGGCAGGCAAGGATGAGAGGCGCTCCCAGGCCGAGATGACAAAATTAAAGGGAGACCTTCTGCGCCCGGTTTTCGCGGAAGGGCCCCCTTTTCAGCAAGACCGCCGGATCTGAGAAACAGCTAGTACCCCAGAGCCACAGTCAAGAACGTAAATAGTACAAGAGTTTCGATAAGCGCCAGGCCGAGAATCATCATAGTGAAGATTCTGCCGCCGGCGCTGGGATTACGAGCTGTGCCTTCACAGGCGGCTGCAATTGCCCGCCCGTCGCCGAGCGCCCCAAATGATGCTGCGATAGCTACGGCCAGCGGGTTGGTTATATTGATCAACGCATTGCCGCCTGTGCCTGTCTGCGCTTGCGCAAAGACGCTTACCGCAGATACAAGCATCACCAGCACGAGCAATACAAAGATTTTTATCTTTCTCATTATGTATAAATCCTCCTTAATTTGTTGAGGCTGTGGCCGAACGCCTTTACCGGCGGCATCTGTGGAGGTGAAGCCGACGGGCCACATCGACAGGTGCCGCCGGTAAAGAATCGCGCTACACAGAGCCTCTCAAGATTCAGGAGTATCAGCCTCTTGCTTCAACCCGAAACCCTCGTCCGGTTTGCTTTCAACTTGAACCAACAGAGCATCCGCCAAGCTCCAGCGACGTTTGATCTCGACAAAGTTGAATCGAAAAGCTTCTACTCCTCAGAAAATCTACAGCAACCTGTTAGGTTGCTGGTGGTGTGCGCTATCAACAACCTGACAGGTTGTTGTACATCGCGTTTTCATCATTTCAGGGCATCGCACAAGCGACATGAAAAGCTCCTAAGAAAATGCCCTAGGGGCAATAGTCTCTTACCTGCTTGCTTGCGACCTAACGCAACCTGAGTAGGCAAAGAAACTATCGCTCCCAGGAGTTCCATTCTTAATGCGCGCCTGCATGAGCAGTCTCGCCATGTTCGCCATGCTCATGCTCCTCGTGCGGGACGGTCTCGCTCAAATAGACCATCGACAGCACGATGAAGATAAATGTCTGCACAATGGCTACGAAAACTGCCAGAATCAGCGTCGGCACCGGCAGAAGCAGTGGAAATATATTGCTGAATGCCTCGCCGATCTTTTCATCGGCAAACAGGTTCACAAATAGTCGGACGCTCAAAGTCACCGGGCGAACGAAGTTGCTGACCAGCTCAACGATGAATATGATTGGGCCAACGGCAATCAGCAACACTCCTGTGAGTCCGCCGACGAAATGCTTGAGATAAGCGACGCCATTCTGCTTGAAGCCTCTCGTCATGTAATAGATAAACGATGTCAGTCCGAGGGCCCCGGTTACGTTGATGCTGACGGTAGGCGCGACCAGCCCCGGTATCAGTCCCATCAGATTCGATACCAGAATGAAGACGGCGAATGTGCCTATGACCGCGATATAGTTCCGGCCATAAGGGCCGACTATCTGCTCCAGCATCCCGCGAATCTGTAATACTATGGTCTCGAGAAGCTGCTGGCGATTGCTGGGATTATCAACCGAGAGCTTGCCTCTGAAGAGATAAAGCCCGACGGTGCAGATCAGCGCGGCTATCAACGCCATCACGACATGGGTTGGAATCGGCATGGTAGGATCGCCGTGCCACCTGGCTCCAACCATACCGTAGATCGACGGCATAATCGCTTTCTGTATTGAATAGACAGGGCCGCCAAACAGGTGATTAACCTGCTCGACTATCCACGGCACATGATGCGCTCCCGCGCCGCTGTGCGCAGTCTGTTGCGCTTTTTGAGTTGTTTCAACCGCCTCCTGTAAAAGTGCAAATATCATGCGAAACTATTCACCTCTATTTATTATCCCCAGATAAGCCTGGCGTCCGGCTTCGATCATCGCTGCTCCGGTCATTACTGCTATCAATCCGATCAATATCCCGGTCAGGCGAAAATAACTGCTCTGAACCGCAAGCCAGACAACTGCTCCAATAACAACGTAGCGCAGGATGAATTTTCCTGCGGTCCCTGGAGGGGCCTTTCCGCTGCTGCCCATCAGGATGGCCTTGAGGCTCCTGTGCAGCCAGCGATAGTTGAGTATTGCCAGACCGGCCCCTAGAGCCACGCTCAAAGTCTGAATCAAGCTGGTTGTCAAAACAGCAGTCAATGCGACTGACACAATACCGGCGATATAGACGTTCCTGAACAGTCGCCTCTCAAAATCCTGTACGTGAACATCATCTTCGAGGTTTAACGGCTGCTGACTATTCTCATGATCGTCTACATCGCTCATGGCAAAGGCAGACATTTTAACTAAAGAAATCGGTTTTGTACATAGAGGAACCGTAATAGCTAGTTTGATCTAAATCGAACCAACATAGATAGGGACAGAAAGGTTTTTAACCTCTATTCTACAAATAGGTCGCTCCTACCGGAGCTATAGAGCTTAAGAGAGAGAGCGGAGTCGGTTCGGGCGGTTTTGAGGGCGCCCGCCGCCCGAACTTAAATGGAACTGTTTTGCGGGCACAGATTAAATGGAGCTGTTTTGCGGGCGCCCGCCGCCCGAACTTAAATGGAACTGTTTTGCGGGCGCCCGCCGCCCGAGCTTAAATGAAACTGTTTTGCGGGCGCCCGCCGCCCGAACCGAGAAATCTTTTTCTTAAAAGCTATAGAAAGGTTTTCAATCTCTATTCTACAAATAGGTCGCTCCTACCGGAGCTATAGAGCTTAAGAGAAAGATCAGAATCGGTTCGGGCGTACAACGCCCTCAAAACAGATTAAAATAGGACTGTTTTGAGGGCGCCCGCCGCCCGAACCGAGAAGTCTTTTTCTTAAAAGCTATAGAAAGGTTTTCAATCTCTATTCTACAAATAGATCGCTCCTACCGGAGCTAGAAAGGTTTTTAATCTCTATTCTACAAATAGGTCACTCCTACCGGAGCTATAGACTTTAAGAGAAAGATCAGAATCAGTTCGGGCGTACAACGCCCTCAAAACAGATTAAAATAGGACTGTTTTGAGGGCGCCCGCCGCCCGAACCGAGAAGTCTTTTTCTTAAAAGCTATAGAAAGGTTTTCAATCTCTATTCTACAAATAGA
>Ga0209172_10004421_pt1 | contig 18971 bp, 17 predicted proteins | sample LarsenN4metaG_FD_184113 | JGI IMG/M metagenome (GOLD analysis project Ga0209172, IMG submission 184113) | Hot spring sediment bacterial and archeal communities from British Columbia, Canada, to study Microbial Dark Matter (Phase II) - Larsen... ... | reverse complement strand
GTCCCGTAGCTGTTGGGGGGGGCGGCCAGCTTGTCCACCTCGGCCCGGAGCGCCGTGAGCTGCTCCTTGGCGGCGGTGAGGGCGGCCACCAGGCGCTCGTTCTGCTGGTGGGCGTGGTCGAGTTGCTGGTATGCCGCCTCGAGGCGTCGGACCATGTCCTGGAGCTCTTGGTGCAAGGTCTGTGGATCGAGCGCGGCCAGCTCCTCGGGCGTCAGGCGTGGCGACTTCGGATCATTCTCACTCGAGCCGCCCCGGGACCGGTCTCTCATCCGCCATACTCCTTCTGCGTTAAGCAGAGTGTCCGGCCTGGGTTGTCGGACGTTCTGAAGAATGAAGCTGACGCAAAATGATGATCGGGAGTAGGAATTGGCAAAATTTGCAAGTCACATACCATTCCTGGTTCATGCCTCCGACCGCCCAAATCTTGTGCCCAATTCAACCGGTAGTCCTCCAGAGTGTTGCCAGGTGAGCCTCCCTCCGGACTTTTCGCCGTAATTTTGCGCACACTCTGTCCTCCCACTGACAGATTTTGGGCATCCAGCGACCCGGCAGAAATCCCATTGGCGTGTAATTTTTCCTCGAAGACCTCTGTTCGGTTGGACGCACGACACAGGAGTTTCATCAACCCTGCGTCCCCGGATGGCAGGACCTCCCTCATCCGCATATGCCGGGATCCGCATGGAGGCTATGACGGGCGTCAGTGGCTGGGTGGGCGGGCCGGAGAGGAAGGGTAGACCGGGCACCCCTGTTCCCGGGATAGCCCGGAAACGAGAGGCGGGGGAGGGTGCGCGACGAATGGGCGAGCTTATCGCGTCCGCTTTCCCCGGTCCTTTCGGAGTTGCTGGCTGCGGATCAGTTCCACCGTGTACCGGTACCGGTCCGAGCGGAAGTACGTATCCACCGCCTCGATCGCCCGGCCCTCGACCGAGTAGACCGAGGTCTCCATGTACAGGACCGGCTCAAAGACACTCACCCCCAGGAGCGAGGCCACCTCCACGTCCGCCTTCACCGATTCCACGGAGTGGCGGATGGTCCCCAGGGGGATCCCCAGCTTCTCCTCCAGGAGATGCAGCATCGTGTGGTGCTGAAGCTCCTTCTCGGTGATCTTCTGGCCGATCTCCGGCACCATGTAGTTGATGACGTACGAGAAGGGGGCTCCATCCACCGCGCGGAGGCGCTTGAAGCGCACGATCTCTTCGCCCCTGGGGACACGGAGCACGGTCGCCACCCGCTCCGGGGCCGGGACCGATTTGATCTCGAGGACCCGGACGTCGGCCCGGTGGCCCTCGGTGAAGAGATCCTCCGTGAACCCGGTGAGCTTCACCGACTTGGTCTGGGCGGCCTTCTCGGTGACAAAGGTGCCCTTCCCCTGCTTCCGGTACAGGAGGCCCTCCGACACCAATGCCGCCAGGGCCTGCCGCACGGTGGCCCGGCTGATCTTGTACTCGCGCGACAGCTCCTGCTCCGTGGGCAGCTTGTGATTGGGGAGGACCTCACCCCCCTCGATCTTGGAGCGCAGGATGTTCTCCAACTGGTAGTAGAGCGGGATCGACCGGTTCGGGAATGTGCTGGCGGATTGCCGGCCGCCCCGGCCCTCGCGGCCTCCGCCCTCGCCTGCCTTGCCCATGACGCCTCACCCACCTGTCACTTCACGAAGAATTGCGCCCTTGGACGCCGACTCCGCCAGCCGCGCGTAGCGCGCCAGGATCCCGCGCAGCTCGCGCTTGGGAGGCATCCAGGCCGCGCGGCGCCGCGCCAGCTCCTCCGCCGTCACCAGGAGGTCCAGGCACCGGTTCGGGATGTCGTAGGCGATGAGGTCCCCGTCCTGCACCAGCGCGATGGGGCCTCCCTCGGCCGCCTCGGGTGAGATGTGTCCGATGCAGGGGCCGCGCGTTGAGCCGGAGAAGCGTCCGTCCGTCACCAGCCCGCAATGCTCGTCCAGGCCCATGCCCACCATGATGGACGTGATCTGATGCATCTCCCGCATGCCGGGCCCGCCCTTGGGCCCCTCGTAGCGCACGACCACGATGTCACCCGGCTTCACGGCGTCGCCCATGACGGCGCGCACCGCCTCTTCCATGTTCTCGAACACGCGGGCCGGGCCCCGGTGGGCCAGCATGTTCTTGAACCGGACGCCGGTCTGCTTCGCCACGGCACCGTCGGGCGCGAGGCTCCCCCGCAGGACGGCCAGGCTTCCCTGGGGGAACAGGGGATCGGTGAGGGGCCGGATGATTTCCCGGTTCGTCACGGTCGCCCCCGCGATATTCTCGCGAAGCGTCCTGCCGGTCACCGTGGGGAGGTCCAGGTGCAGGACCTCCCGGATCTCCTGCATGAGGGCGGGCAGGCCGCCCGCCTCGTCCAGCCGGCCCACGGAGTACTTCCCCGACGGCTTCACGTTGCACAGATGGGGGACCCGCCGGGCCGTGGCGTCGAACTCATCCAGCGTGAGGGAGATCCCCGCCTCGTGGGCGATGGCCAGGAGGTGCAGGACGCTGTTGGTGGAGCCCCCCAGGGCCATGTCCACCGCCAAGGCGTTCTCGATGGCCGGGCGGGTCACGACCTGCCGCGGTGTCAGACCCCGGCGCAGGCACTCCATCACCAACCGCCCCGCCTCTCGCGCCAGGGCCGGCCGCCGGGGGTCAACGGCCAGCATCGTCCCGCAGCCCGTCGGGGACATCCCCAGGGCCTCGATGAGGCACCCCATGGTGTTGGCCGTCCCCATCATGGAGCAGGAGCCCGGGCCCGGCAGCGCCGCCATCTCGATCTCCGTCAGCTCCTCCCGGGTGAGCTTGCCGATCTTCACCTGCCCGGCAAGCTCCCGCAGGGTGGAGAGGGTGATCTCGGTGTGCTCCTTGTACCGGCCGCCCTCCATGGGTCCGCCCGTTAGCATGACGGTCGGGATGTTGATCCGCAGGGCGGCCATCAGGTGGGCCGGCTCGATCTTGTCGCAGCTGGAGAGCATGACGGCCGCGTCGAAGCGGTGCCCCTCCAGCATGATCTCCACCGTGTCAGCGATGGCCTCGCGACTGGGCAGGGAAAAACTCATCCCGACGTGGCCCTGGGCCATGCCGTCGCAGAGCGCGATGGTATCGAATTCCATGGGGATGCCACCGGCCTCCCGCACGCCCTGCTTCACCAGCTCCCCGAGGGCGCGGAGGTGGATGTGGCCCGGGACCACCTCGGTCCAGGAGTTCACGATGGCGACCAGGGGCTTGCCCAGGTCGGCATGGGACACGCCCACGACGTGGAGCAGGGCGCGGTGCGCCGTCCGCTCGAGCGGCTCGTGCAGGTCGCGACTCCGGAACGGCATCCCCTGGGTTGCGTTCTCGCTCATCCGACCCCCTCCCGCCCCCGGCGGGATAGGCCACCCTTTTGGTCCTGTCCGATCATCAGGATGATCAGGCGAGATGAGTACCATAGGACCCATGGTCTGTCAAACCAAAAGCCCACCCTCGCGTCCATGCGCGGGGCCCCGGGCCATGGACGATGCCAGGTTCGGGATGTAGAATCGCGGCCTGCAATAGCAGCGGGGTTGCAGAGAGGCCGAGGGTACCCGGCGGACTGGTGGGATTCCCGGTGAACTCTTCGGGGTCAGCGGACGAAGGCGGTCGGACTGTTCGCCAGGGCGTCTTGGATCCGGACCAGGTGCATCGGCACGAGGTCGTCGGGCAGATCGGCCGGGTCGAAGAACTGCAGCTCCAGCGTCTCGTCGCCGGTCTGGACCTCGCCTGCCACGATCCGGCACGCAAACAGGGTACTGATGTAGTGCACGACGTTGCCATCCGGGTAGCGGACGATCTGGAACCTCGGGTCCGAGTATACGCCGATGAGGCGCACGACCTCGACGCTGAGGCCGGTTTCCTCTCGGACCTCTCGCCGGATGGCATCCCGGACGGATTCCCCGATCTCCACCGATCCCCCCGGCAGTCCCCAGAGACCGTTGTCCGAACGTCGCTGCAGGAGGATGCGGCCCGCGCCGTCGGAGATCACGGCCGCCACGCCCGGTCGAAGCTCCCTGGCTCTGGTCATGTCCGTCTCGGCTATCCTTCGCCGGCCCCTTACCCTGGTTGCGTCGCGCGTCCCGGTTGCCCCGCAACGGGCATCCGCCCTCCCCACGCAGGTCGCCATGGACTCTGCCGATGGTCCATGGCCTCAGCCAGCCGTTTCGCGTTCTCCTGGGAGGGCAGTGGGGCTGCCGTGGCCGTTCCGCCCGGCAATCACCTCGCCGTAGATCGAGAGGAGGCGTTTGAACGTCCGCTCCCAGGAGAAATGCTGCTCGACGTACTCGCGGCATCTGCGCCCCCCCCGGGTCTTCTCGGCGACGACCCTCTCGACCTTCGCCGCGAGGTCGGCGGCGTTGCCCGGCTCGGCGAGTGCGCCGACCCCGGGGTGCACGAGATCGACCGGCCCTCCCTGTCGCGCGCCGACGACCGGGATTCCCGACGCGAGGGCCTCGAGCACCGCGAGGTTGAAGGTCTCGTTGGGAGAGGGCAGCATGAACACATCGGCGCTCGCGTAGAGCTTGGCGAGGTCCTCGCCGTACTCGAGCGCGCCCAGGAAGGCGATGCGCGGGTCGCCCGCCGCCTGACGCTCGAGGCGGCCGCGAAGCGGACCTGCTCCCACGATCTTCAAGCGGTAGTCGCCCCGCGACGCAAGAAGCTTGAACGCGTCCACAAGCACGTGGAGATCCTTCTCGGGACTCAACCGGCCCACGTAGAGGAGTGTCACGCGGTCGCCGTTCCCGTTGGCTTCGGGGCGGAAGAGCTCGAGGTTCACGCCCAGGGGAACATAGTCGAGCTTCGTGAACCCCTCGGCGGTGAGCCGCTTGTGAATGTCGCGCGAGGTCACGACGAGGCGATCGCAGTGGCGGTTGCAGTAGCGCACATACTTCCAGGCGAGGCGCTCGGTGACGCGGGAGACCGTCGACCCGAACCGGCGCACGGCGGGCCGCGCGATGAACGTGGGGAGGTGCACGTGGTAGAAGCCGACGACGGGCACGTTCCCCGAGCGGAGCGAGTCCGCGGCGACCCTCCCGAGAAGGGAGGCGCAGTCGACCTCGACGACGCTCGGCCGCTCGTCCTGGAGGATCTTGGTGACGGCAGGGCGGTTCCAGAGCACGCGGTGCCACGGGTTCCCCGGGAGGCGCGGGCTCTTGATGGTGTAAAGGGTCGAGCCGTAAAGGCGCTGTTTGCGGGTGTGCTCGCCCGGGACGACGATGACGTGCTCGACGCCGCCGCGTTGGGCAAGGTAGCGCGCCTTCTCGGCGAGGTAGGTGTTCACGCCGCCGCACGTGCTCCCGTCAATCCAGAGCGTCGTGAGATCGCAGATCCGCATAGGGCCTTTCAGGCGGCCCGTCCGTCCGGGCGGGCCCGGGAGCTTGCGGCTCTTGGTCTGAGGCGAGTCACGCGCATTCTAACTGCCTGCATTGCCCGCGGCAACAAGTTTAGCTGCGCGAGGCGGTCATGATCTCCCGCTTCCTCTCGAGATGCGCGCTCTACGCCGACCGCTTCCTCTACGCGACGCCGGAAGGGTTGGGGCTTGCGGCGGAGCCTGTCGAGTTCCGGGCACGGGGAGGTGTGAAGCTGCGGGGGTGGCTCCTGCGGGGGACGAAGCGCGGTACCGTCGTGTTCTGCCCGGGCAACTCGGGCAACGTGTCCTCGCACCTCGAGTACCTACGCCTCGGCCTGCGCGCGGGGTACTCGGTCCTCGGCTTCGACTACCGCGGCTTCGGGCGGAGCGACGGTGAGGCGGACCTGCGCACCATCGTGCAGGATGTGGAGGCGGCCTGCCAGTTTATCGCCGTCCACACGGGTGAGCCGTACGCGCTCTTCGGACTCTCGATCGGCGCCGGGGCGGCACTCGCCGCGGCCGGGAGGGCCGGGGCGGCCGCCGTAGGCGTCGTCGGCGAAGGGGTGTTCGACATGGGTGGGATGCTCCGGGGGCTCTTGGCCGAGGGATGCTTCGGCCCGGTGAGGATCCGTGCGGTCGGCGGGCTGACCGGGAGCCTTGCCGAGCGGAGCCGCCGGCGTCTTGTGGGGTTGCGGCTGCCGTCGCCGCTCGCCCGCCTGATCGGGTGGGCCGCCACCGCGTTCTACCCCTTCGAGGGCAAATCACCCAGATCCCTTGCCTCCGGCCTCGGCAAGAAACCCGTGTTGCTCGTGCATGGCGTCACGGACGAGATCCTGCCCTTCGAGGCGGCCATCGACCTGCATGGGCTGCTGCCCGGGCGGAAGCGCCTCTGGCTCGTGCCGGGGACCGGTCATGCGCAGGAGCCGGTGCTGGCGTGCAGCCGCGAGTACACGGCACAGCTGGAGGATTTCCTCGACTGCGCGTTTACCGGCACGCCTCCCCTTACTCCGGCCGTGCGCGTCTCGTCCGTGCCGGCACCTCCCCGGGAAACGGGCGGGGTGCGGGTGCGCCTGGGACTGGACGCCGCCGCCGTCGCGTCGCGGCCTCGAGGACCGGTTCTGCTGAGCGCGATGGGCGGCGGCATCTTGCGGCAAGTCCTGCTGGATGGTTCGGAGGAGGCGGTGCTGGAGTTCCCGGGGCCCATCGAGGGCATCTTCCCGCTCAGGCTCCTCCGCCCTGAACTGGACGCCAGGGCGGACACGTACGTGAGGGGAGGATATCAGGCCGTCTTCCGCGCAATGGTTGATGCGGTGAATGGCCGTGACCTCGGGCGCCTCGACGCCGCGCTCGAGGCGCACCTGAGGCTCGAACGCGCCGATCCCTTCGACTTCTTCGCCGCCCTCTACTGCCTGCGCGGGGCGCAGGCGGCGCTGGGCGGTGTGCCGAGCTGGCCGGGGAAAAATCTTGAGGTGGCGCGGCGGAGCCTGGAGCGATTCCTCGTCCTCTGGGCGTCGAACCCGGCGCTCCCGGGCGAGCAGGTGGCAGACAGCCCGGCGCGGTGGGTCCGCGGGCAACTTGAAAAGTTGGCAGGCGGATGATATTGCGGCCTGACCCTCAGGCCCCCTCCAGCCGGGCCTGGAGGATTTCCCGGGCCCGCGCTAGGTCGGTTTCCGCCACGATGATGTGAATGTAGACCAGGGCGGTAGGGGAGCAGGAGACGAGCTGGGAAGGATCCTCCTGCTGCAGGTCGGCTAGAATGCCGTGCTGACGAAGCTGGGCCTGGATCCGCTCGGCCACCTTGCGATTGGTCACGGCCATTAGGGAGATCATCGGGCGATTGTCCTCAGCCTTTCTTGGGCGGTCGGGAGGGCCGGATCTCGACCCGGCTGGGGAGCGCCCGGGGGTCGTGGGCCAGGAGCTGGAGAACCACCTCGGCGATGTCCGAGGGGGCGAGCCGCCAGTCCTCGTGGCCCGGTGTCCGCCCACCGAACTCGGTGTCCACGCTGCCGGGCAGGATGGTGCTCACCCGGATCCCGTCGTAGCGGATCTCTTGCATGAAGGCCTCGCTGAAGCCCACCAGCCCGAACTTCGAGGCGTTGTAGGCGCTCAGGTTCGGAATCGGGTTCACACCGGCCAGGCTGCTGATGTTGATGATGTACCCCCCGCCACGCTTCCGCATCCAGGGGATCGCGGCGCGGCAGCAATAGAAGACCCCGGTCAGGTTGGTCTCGATCACCTCGTGCCATTTCTCCAGCGGCAGATCCGCCACCGCCCCCCGGCCGGCGACCCCCGCATTGTTCACCAGGATGTCCAGGCCGCCGAAGGTCTCGGCCGCATGGCGCATGAGCCCCTCGACCTCGCCGTAGCGCCGAACATCGCAGGCCATCCCCGTGCATCGACCGGGACCGCCCCTGGAGAGGCCCGCTCCCACCTGCTCGGCCAGCCCTTTGTCCCGGCCGCAGAGGACCACGTCGGCGCCCTCGCCCGCCAGGGCCCGAGCAATCTCCCGCCCGATTCCCCGAGTCCCCCCGGTGACCACTGCGACCTTCCCTTGCAAACTGGGTTTTCTCATCACGACCAAGACCTCACCCTTCTCCCGGTGTTCAGGGCTTACCCCCTCTCCGATTCGTCCGGGGTTACGGCGAGGGGCGAAATGCGTTGGCCACTGCCGGGTCGTTCAACAACTCCTCGAGCTTTGCCTTGAAGGCCTTGGGAACCGCCTCGCCCGCATGGGCAAAAGGGTTTATCAAGTCCATTCCCAGATTATCCTTCCCCTGGACCCGCTTCTCCGCGATTATGCGCCCTGTCCGGTCCAGGACGTTCAGGATGACATCGTAGAGGAGCGAGGTGTCGATGTGGGTGTCGCTCTTCCACTCCCGCAGGGTCAGAAGGATCGCCCGATCAACCTGGCTCTGCAGCAGCCTCTTTCGAATGCTCTCGGGAGACTCGGACGGCGGGACGAATACCGGAACGGGCTCAAATCCCTTCCTCTGCAGAGAGTTCGCAATCGCCCGGGTCATGGCGTCAGCCAGCGGGCGATCATCATCCGTGCCCACGGGGAAGGGATTGCCGTACCCACCCCGTGCCAGCCCCGTGAAGTGAGGGCCTGTCTCTTGTCGGAGCACATAGGGCCTCTGGTCATGTGTGGCCACGCTGACCCGCCCAGGTCCCGAGCCGGCCAGGTCGGCCGTCACGGTGTGGTAGGCGTGCTTGTTGTCCACAGCGCACGCTCCCAGCAGAAAGGTTCCAATGAGGAAGATCCAAAGCCCATACCATCCGATGCGACTCATCTGTCCCCCCTCCTCTTCTGCCTGAGGGCGCGATACCGGGCGGTGCAGGACAAGGAACTACGTCAAGGCGATGTACTGGCGGAAAATGCCCGAGGACACCCGGCATTCGACCTGACGAAAGCCGCGTCCCATTCGCGCAGTCAGGATCGCTTCCAGGGCAATCCCCTCCGCAATCGGGGCGTCGCCGCCTCTTCGGCAGCCACGCTCGGGAGCCTGACGGGTTACGGGCGTGCACACTATTTGACTTTGAGGCGACTATCTATCCCATCCTCCAAAGACTTGATCCAATTGTTATACTCCATGTGGATCTGGGTGCCATCGTAAAGCAGCTCGGAACTGTCCTTGTATGCGATACTGTAGCTGGTCGGTGAGTATTTGATATCCACAACGGCGATGTGGGCGCGGATGCGCAAGATTCCCTCCAGATGTCCCGGGCCAATTTCTTTCAGGGTCCAGCCTCGGGCCTCTCCTGCCCCCAGGATCGCGGCCTTGACTTCATCCAGGGTTCTGGCCGCCGCCCCCGATGGGGCGATAGGATGATTTGTGACGTTGTAGATCGGAGCCATGCATCCCGCAAAGATGGCGAGGAGCGAGAGTACCACGAAGGCTTTCCCGGCAAACCGGTACATGGCGATCCCTCCTTCCGACGCTGTGATGGTCCAGTAGGCCTGTGCCGCTCCCCTGCAGGCCCCGGCGCCCACCATTGAAGGAATTCTGGGGGTCTTCTGGGGAAGACTGGTCTCCCCCTCACGGTGAAGGCTAGATGCACCCTCAGTCAATCGCGCAAATCCTCTCCCCGAAAACCGCTGGCCGGGGCGTTCGTGGAATTTCCCTGTTCAGGACGACCGCGGCCGCCAGCGTACCCGGATTCGATCCGTCCCGCGCACAATCGGAGGGTGCGATCCGCCTGGCCTGAGACCTCGGGTCGGTGGGTCACCAGGAGGACCGAGGTCCCACGCTCCCGGACCCGTCCCCGCATCTCTGAAAGAATGGCCTGGGCGTGCTGATCATCCACACTCCCGGTGGGCTCATCCGCCAGGAGGAGCGGGGGGTTATTCAGGACGGCCCTGCAATAGGCCACGCGTTGCTGTTCCCCGCCGGATAGCTGGCTCGGGTAGTGGCCGCGCCGATGCGCCACCTCCAGGCGTTCCATCAGGGCGATGGCCTCCGGCTCGGCGGCCTGCCGGTCCCGGCCCACATAGCGGGCGGCCAGCAGCACGTTCTCCAGCGCGGTCAGCGCCTCGATGAGGAGGAAGGATTGAAAGACGTAGCCGATGGAGGCCCCACGCACGCGAGACTGGGCTCGGCGGGAGAGATGACTCACGCGCTCCCCGTCGAACCAGACCTCCCCGGCGTCGGGGGGCTCGAGCAGGCCTAGGAGGTTCAGAAGCGTGGACTTGCCAGAGCCGGATGGACCGATCACCGCCACGAACTCGCCCGGCTTGACCTCCAGGTCCACCCCGTTCAGGACCCGAACCGGCTCCCCACCCACCCCCCGATAGCTTTTCCCCAGACCCACCCCGCGCACCAGCATGGGTCAGGCCCCGCGCCGAATCGCCTCGGCCGGAGAGAGCCGGGTAATTCTGAGGGTGGCATAGGACGCGGCCAACGTGCCCAGGAGAAGCGAGAAGACCAGGGCAAAGAGGAACAGTCGTGCTGAGAAGACGAAGAGCTGTTGCCCGTCATGGATGACGAAGGCCTCGATCCCCCAGCCGATGAGGTAGGCCAGCACGACCCCCGCAGCCGAGCCGAGGAGGCTCACCGCCAGCGCCTCCCCCAGAACCTCGCGCAGGAGGTGCAGGTCCGTGGCCCCCAGGGCGCGCTTGATGCCGAAATCCCGGATGCGCTCGAACATCGCCGCGGTGACCACATTGGACAGGGACAGGCCGCCAATCAGCAGGCCGAGGGAGCCGGTGCCAAGTAAAAGGGAGGAGAAAAAGGCCGTCGAGGTTTGCAGCAGGCGACTGAGCTCGCCGGGGATGGTCACGTTGATGCCCGGCACGCTGGCCTGGATGCGCTTGGCCAGCTCGTCCGGATTCTCCCCGGTCCGCCAGGCGACGGCCGCCCCCGTGTTGAGGTCCTGAAGGGCCAGGAGGCCCATGCCCCCGCCAAAGACTCGAGCCAGCATGGGATCTCGCTGAAGCCACATCGTCCGGGCATCTTCAATGGGGACGAAGGCCATGCGGTCCGGGGCGGTGAGGGTCTTGTCCAGGACCCCCACCACGGAGAACTCCTGCGCTCCCAGGGGCACCCTTCCGTCGACGTGCAAGCCGCGAGAGGCGGCAAAATCGGCTCCCACCACGACCGCGCCGCGGTCCCCGTCCCGCAAAAAGCGCCCGGCACGGACCGGCAGCTGGCCGTAGTGGCGATTGGGCATGGGGACCGTCAGGTCCAGGCCGAGGACCAGCTCCTGGGTCAGCGTCAGGAAATGGGAGGTGGTGGTATGCAGGGGGAGCATGACCTGCGCCTGCACCGCGGCGACCCCGGGAACGCGGGCGATCTCCTGGATCTTGGTCCGCGGCAGGAGACCGCCCGCAGTGAAGCCCGTCCCCATCCCCATCCCCTCCCCCGCGACGGAGATCTGGCCCAGGACGAAGCGATCCCCCCCCTCGATGAAGCGGGTGATCCGCTCCGCCATGGCCCCCAGGGCGAGGAGTCCCGCAACGCCCACCGCGATGCCGAGGAGGGTAAACAGATAGCCCCGAGGGATCAGCGTCCGGATGTACATCTCAGTGCTCGGCTCGTGCTACCATTCCAGGCGAGACTCGACCGGACGGCCCCGGCGACGCCGCATCCAGCGAGTCGTCCGGACCACGGTGAAAAAGAGTCCGAGGGACAGGCGGGTGCGGAGGGGCATGGACAAGAAGGTGCCACCCGCCAAGACGCTGACGACCGCATCGAGTACCCCGGCCACGTCCTGGGGATTGAGGAAGACTTCGAGAAACGAGGGATCATAATACAGGCGAATGAAGCGGACGTAGGGCTCCAGCCCCTTTCGCACCGTCCGCTCGAAGCGTGCGAACCGCGCCGCCTCAAAACGATTCAACCGGAAGGCCTCCAGGATCGCGGCGGCTGCCACCTCGGCGGACTGCATGGCGACGAAGACGCCGGTGGAGAAGATAGGATCCACGAAGGCCGCGGCATCCCCCACGCACAGGAAGCGATCGCCGATCGCCGGCTCGACGGTGTAGGAGAAGTTCGCGGCGGTGTGGACCGGCGTGATGCGCTCGGAGCCATGCAGGCCCTCCCGCACGCGGTGGCAGCGCTCGATCATGCGGTCGAACAGCTCGGGGAGCGACCCCTCGCGTCCGCGCGCCGTTCGCGCGTGGAGCACGCACCCCACGCTCGTGACGTCCCCGGCGAAGGGGATCCACCAGAACCAGCCATCCTCAAAAATGTAGATGCGGATGTTGCCCTCCTCACGCCCTGTCCAGCGGCGCGCGCCCTTGAAGTGGGCGAAGATCGCCACCTTGCCGAGGCCGGGGATCGGCCGGCGACGGCCGGACCGAGACGCCAGGAAGGCATCGCGACCGCTCGCATCCACCAGGAAGCGCGTCCGGATCTCTCCGGGTCCCCCGGCACGGGCGATTTCGGCCGTGACCCCGTCGGCGTCGAGCCGCACACGCGTCAGGGTGGCCGGCTGGAAGCGGGTGACCCGGGGTTGGCGGGCGGCATGCTCCAGGAGAATCTGGTCGAAGTCGGTCCGCTGGACCTCGAAGCTATAGGGGGGCCAGGGCTTGCCCTTCCGGAAGTAGAAGGTGCACTCGCGGTCCGACTCCTGATCGTGAAAGGTGGCCCCGTATTTGACCAGGAACCCGTGCGCCACAATCTGATCCAACACACCCAGCCGGTCCAGCACGGGCAGATTCGCCGGCAGCAGCGATTCCCCGATGTGAAACCGGGGGAATGGCTCGCGTTCCACCAGGGCCACGGAGAGACCCCCTCGCGCCAGGAAGGTGGCGGCCGTGGCGCCGGCCGGGCCCCCTCCCACCACCAGCACGTCGAATTCCGCCCCCGGGGGAAGCCCGGTCGGGTGGGGGGACGCGCCCGTCGCGACTTCCCGGAACTCGGCCCCCTTACCCAGTTCGGCTCGTCCGGGGCGAGGCAGCGGCGACTGCAGGGCGGCGAGGCGCTCCTGGGAGTACAGCCGCCGGATCATGGGTGTGATGAGGTCAAGGCCTAGCCGACGGAAGGGAAGTTGCAGGATCGTCAGGAGGAGCAGCATGGGTGACAGGGCGGAGGCCACGGCCCCCATCCGGAGGCGTCGGTCCCTGGGATCACGCCACCAGGAACGCCAAGTCTCGGCCTTCCCCCAACGGCGCAGGACCTGGCCCACAAGGTATGTTGCCACGGCGATCCCGTCCCGGACCGGCCGGAACCGGCTGGGCCGGCCCTTTGAGGGAAGGAACGTGACGGGAACCTCGCGCAGCGGCCAGCCGTCGGCCGCGGCGCGGACCAGGATCTCCGTCTCAAAGGTGAAGCCACCCCAGCGGGGCTTCACCGCCGCGATCAGCTTGGCGGGATAGACGCGGAATCCCGACTGCGTGTCCCTCAGCCAGAAGCCGGTCAGCCAGTTGATGAAGAATCCCGCCACCCGCATGGCGTTCAGCCGCGCGCCGGGGATCACGCCCTCGCCTCGGAGGGGGAGTCCCCCCAGCCTCCCCCCAACGATGAGGGCCTCCGGGAAGGCGGCCGCCGTCTCGAGCAGGCGGGGGATGTCGTCCGGATCGTGCTGGCCGTCGCCGTCCAGCGTGATCACGGATCCGGCGCTGCGCGTGAGCGCCTCGGCCATTCCGGTCCGAAGTGCGGCGCCCTTGCCGCTCCACCGATCCAGCCGGATCACGTCGGCACCCGCCCGGGCCGCGGCGTCGCCGCTGCCGTCGGAGGAGCCGTCGTCCACGACCAGGACGGGGCCATAGCGCCGGGCCCGGGTCACGATGTCCCCGATGGTCGAGGCTTCGTTGAACATGGGAATGAGGATCAGGGGCCGACTCATGGCGGCGGCTCAATCCAAAGCGAGGTGCGGCACCCCCCGCGAGCGATGCCATGGACGAGCACCGGCCGCCGTTCACGGGCGGCGTCCAGCGCCGCCGCGACCACGCGCAGGACGCCGAGCCCCCCATGTTGGCCGAACTGCGGGGCCAGGGAACGGGGCGGCCGGCTCCCGGCTCGGCCGAAGGCCTCTGGCAGTTCCCGTTGAAGCAAGGCGACCTCCCAATCGTCAACCCGGGGATCGCCATTTCCCGATCCGTAGCAGCAGGTAGGCAGGCCTGGGGCCAGCTCCGCCAGGAAGCGCCGCACGGGAGAGTGGACGTCCACCCGGAACGGCTGCGCCGTGTGGGGGGCCGTGGGGATATTGCCCCACACCCCGCGCGTCACCTCGGCGTGGAGGGTCGCCCCGCGGGCCCTGGCCGATTCCAGCTCCTCGAGCACGACAAAGGTGGCCCCCTCGCCGAGGACGGGACCGTTGTGGTCCGGCGCGTAGGGCCGGCATCCCTCGGCGCCCTCTCCCTGCATCGGCGAAAGCGCCCCCAGGGCGGCCAGGTGCCGGTACAGGGGTGGGCTGAGCTCATCCACACCGCCCGCGAGCATCGTCGTGGCGTATCCCTCGGCCACCAAGGCCGTGGCACGGACCACCGCCAGGTCCCCGGCAATCGTCGCCTGGTTGATGGTGACCGAAGCCGCCCGGGCATCCAGGGCGATGGCGGCCGCGGACGCCATGGTGTTCATCACGGTGTTGGGAAAGATCAGGGGCGAAAGCGCGGCCGATCCGCGACGGAGGAACGCCGAGAAGAATTCCTCCGTCGAGCGCAGGTCGCCGAACTCGCTGCCCACGACGATGCCGAGCTCTGGTCCGCCAGAAATCCTGGCATCCGCCGCGGCCAACCGACAGGCCGCGACGGCCAGTTGGCAGACGCGGGAGAGCCGCCGGTCCGTCTCCCGGTTCAGCAGGCCCGAGAGCATGGACGCCTCGACCTCGGCCGCGAGGTGACTCCGGCAGCCATCTGTGGCGAAGGCCCGGACGGGCGCAATCGCCGGGCGTCCGCGGGCCAGGGCGGCCGCGACGGCCTCTGTCCCGCCCACGGTGCAGGCGTTCACGCTGCCCATCCCGGTGATGACGACGCGGGGCCGCTCCCCGCGCCCCCCCTCACCCTTTTCGGAAGACCAGGCTGACATTCTGCCCCCCGAAGCCGAACGAGTTGGACAGGCCCACCTCCACCGGGGTCGGCCGCGCCACGCCGGGGACACAATCGAAGGGGACGTCCGGATCGAGCTGGCGGAGGTTCGCCGTGGGGGGAATCAGGCTGTGTTGGAGTGCCAGCAGGGTCGCGATGGCTTCTATGGTCCCGGCCGCCGCCATGGTATGGCCCACCATGGACTTGGTCGAACTCACCAGGACGCCTCCCTCGCGAAACACGCGACGCAGCGCCGAGGCCTCCACCCGGTCATTCTGCGGGGTCCCGGTCCCATGGGCGTTGACATATCCGATGTCGCCGGCGGGGACGCCTGCGGCGTTCAGGGCCGCGGTCATGGCGCGGATCATGCCTTCGCCCTCGGGGTGGGGTGCCGTGACGTGATGGGCATCGGTCGTCATCCCCGCACCCAGGAACTCCCCATACATTGGGCCACCCCGCGCGCGACAGCGTTCGGAATCCTCCAGCACCAAGAAGGCCGCCGCCTCGCCGATAGACATCCCGCGCCGGTCCCGGTCGAAGGGGCGGCAGGGCTCGGTATCGAGGAGCTTGAGGGCGTTGAAGCCCATGAAACAGATCCGCGTGAGGGCATCCACGCCGCCCACCACGGCCAGGGGCACGACCCCGCTTCGGATCAGATCGGCGCCCAGCGCGATCGCGGCCGCGCCGGAGGCGCAGGCCATGATGATGGTCTCCTTGGGGCCCCCCAGGCCCAACCGATGGCCGACCGTTTCGGCGTGGCTGGCGGGCAGGATGGAGCGGAGAGCCCTGATCCGCGGCGAAGGCCGCCCCATCCGGGCCTCCTCCCAATACCAGGCCTCCCCCTCCAGCATGCCGCCGCCGACTGCGGCAACCAGGAGCGCGGCGCCCGCCCGATCTTCCGCGCTGAGGTGGGCATCGGCGATCGCCTCGCGTGCCGCCGCCAGGGCCATGCGGTCCGCCCGCGACCGGCGAGGGGAGGAGTCGAAGGCGGCCACGGCCTCGGCCGGCACCTCCGCGGCGATGCGGCAGCGGAACCCCTCGGTGTCGATGAGGGTTATGGGCCGGATGGCGCAGGTACCGGCAGCGATGCCCTCCCAGAACGCCTTCGTGCCGGCCCCGTAGGGGCTGACGACGCCGAGGCCACTGATGACGACGCGTGTCATGGAGAGGGAGACCCGATCACTTCTGGCCAGCCTTGCTGAGAACGTAGCGCGACAGACTATCCAAGGAGAAGAACTCGGCGGTCAAGTCCTCCCGCTCGTCGATGACAAGCTTGAACTCCTCCTCGATGCCCAGGAGCAGCTCCAGGATGTCCAGCGAGTCGAGGCCCAAAGAGCCCTCCACGGTCTTCGGCAGCGTCGTCTCCAGGGTCACTTCGGCCGCACGCTGGGGGCTGAACCTCAGCCGCACCACCAGTATGTCTTTCAGCTTCTCGAGGACATCCTGTTGGGTCATCCGCCATGCCTCCTCCCGCTTTCCGGCGTCGCCGGTTGCCGTCGGTTTGCGGCGGCCAGGGGGGCTGTCCACCACAGCCGGACTGTCTCGCCCCCCCAAGCACCGCTCACGCAAAGCGTCGGGCGGGTCTCGTCCCGCCGCCACAGATCGAGGGCCGCCACGGGTTCGCAGGCGAAGGTCTCGCCGAGCCGCTGCCGGATTCCACCACGGTTCGGGCGACCGCCGCGGCGAGAGCTCTCGATAGCCAGGCTGCCTTCTCCGGGTTCAAGCCACAGACACCCGGCGGCCTCGACGAGGGGATGCCCCGTCAGTCGCCTCCCCCGGGTATACAGATCGACGCATTCATCAAAGGTCTCTACGGCCAGCACCAGCACGCGATCACAGCGCGCCGATTCCAGTAAGGTCGCCGCATACCAGATGGCCCGCAGGGTGGCGACGGGACCCCCGATGAAGATCGCATAGGGTCCGGTGATTCCGAACTCGATGGCCGCCTCGGCCGGGACGGCCGCTGGCGCAGTATACGGGAAGTAGGCGCCCGCGCTGCCGTGGTCGATGAAGAGTCGGTTGGAAGCCGCGTAGCTTCCGGCCGAGGCGTACACCAGCGCCGTCCGGTCCCCGGAGATCGCCTCTCGCCCGGCCCGGGCATCCTCCAGCATGGCCTCCACCGCGGCGAGACCCAACAGGCACTCCCGCGGGACGCGGCGCAGCCGTTCCCGATCATACGCGGGACGCGTCAGGGAAAGCACGGGGCGACCGCCGGCGGCCGTGACTGCATCGACCGGGAGGGCAGTCGTGCCGCTTCCCCAGGCCGTCAGGAGGCCGACGGCTCGAAGAGCCGGCGCGGGCAGTCCCGATCCGAAAACGGATCCCCCGGGCCCTTCCCCAGGCCGACCATCTCCCGGCCCTTCGCCCGGACATTGCGATTCATGCGAATCTCGGATCGGGGTTAGCATGCCCCTCCCTCCAAGATGAGGGCGGCATTGCACCCCCCGAATCCCAGGGAGGTGCTCAGGCAAATCCCGGGTCGTGCTGCGCGGGGTCCTCCCTGCATGTAGTCCAGGTCGCACTCCGGATCGGGCTCCTCCAAGTTGAGGGTCCCCGGGATCTGGCCATGGCGGGAGGCCAACAGGCACATGATTGCCTCCAGCGTGGCCGCCGCTCCCATGGTGTGGCCCATGGGGGCCTTGATGGAGTTGCAGGGAATCTTGTAGGCCCGCGAGCCCAGGGCCCGCTTCAAGACGGCGGTCTCTATCCGGTCATTCAGGGCCGTTCCCGTGCCGTGCGCGCTCACGAAGTCGATGTCGCGGGCCTGGATGCCTGCCGCCCGCATGGCCTCGGCAATGGCCCGTTCCAGCCCGCGTCCCTCGGGATCGGGGGCGGAGATGTGGTAGCCGTCGGCCGCACTGCCATACCCGAGCAGAGAGCCCAGGCGCTGCGGGCCCGCCTCATCCTGGCGCATGAGGAGAACCAGCGCGGCGGCCTCGCCCAGCAGGAGCCCGCTCCGCCTCCGGTCGAAGGGCCGGACCTCTTCCCGCGTGAGGGATCTGAGCGCGTCGAAGCCCCGCATCACGAAGCGGCACAAGATATCGTAGCCTCCGGCCACCACCCGATCGGCCACACCATGGCGGAGGAGGTCGGCGCCGACGCCGATGGCCGTGGCGCCGGAGGCGCACGCGGTCGAAACGGTCAGGACCGGGCCCCGCGCCCCCAGCCACCGGGCCAGGTTGTGAGCCGGCGAATCGTACAGGCTGCCTCGGAGACGCCGGATCCGTCGATCCCCGCCCAGGGCCTTCTCCCCTTCCTCGACCCCGCCCAGCGCCGTGCCGAGGACGACGGCGACGCGATGGCCATCCAGGGGGGGCGGGCGGAGGCTCGCCTGCTTGCAGAGGTCATCGGCCGCCGAAATGAGCAGTCGGGTCGCGCGACAGTCGGGAACGCGCCCCCAGCCATCGATCCGCGGGAAGGCCTTGAGTTCCCCTCCCCGGCCCACGCGGAGATCCGCAACGGGGAATCGCTCGATGGTAGAGATGCCCGAAGCGCCGGTGAGGAGGGAGGACCAAAAGGTGTCCAGGTCCTGACCAATCGGGGTGATCAGGCCCGCCGCTTTGATGGCAATTGGCTCAAGACGCCGCATGGGGATTCACGAAAGCAGCACCAAAGTTGGCGGAGGTCTGCCTGCCCACGGCGGTGATCACCGCGGGGGAGGCGTCCGGCAGCAGGTGGCCAAGGTGGTTCCAAACGGGGGCTCGTTCCTCGGTCAAGCATGAGCCGATCGCGCGGCCGATCGCCCGTGCCATTGGAAGACAGTCGCTGCGGGACCCTGCGGCGGCACGAATCGCCAGAGTGCGCGCGGCGATGAGGCAGTTTGCCCCGTGCGAACGCCAGCGAGGACCGGCACCACCCACCGCAGGGCGCGCCGTCGGAGCGGAATTGGCAGCCGTCTGGGTATCCCTGAAGTGCTGCCGAAGAATCGAATTTGCCCGATCGAGACTATCGGGAAACCCGCCACACTCATCCGGGGCCGCAGTAAGCTAACACGGGGTAGTACCCCTGTCAACCAAGCGGCGCTGGCGGCAGGAGTTCCGCATGGCGGGGGACAGGAAGTAGGGCTCATGCGCCTCGGCTCGATTTACGCCGCCGGAGGGCGGACGGGGGCTGTGGTCGTTGCAGCCCGTTGGCCAAGTTGTGGGGCGAGTGTCTC
>Ga0209172_10004420_pt1 | contig 18974 bp, 18 predicted proteins | sample LarsenN4metaG_FD_184113 | JGI IMG/M metagenome (GOLD analysis project Ga0209172, IMG submission 184113) | Hot spring sediment bacterial and archeal communities from British Columbia, Canada, to study Microbial Dark Matter (Phase II) - Larsen... ... | reverse complement strand
CCCAGCCGGTGGCGGGAGGAGCGGCTTGCGCGCGCGACCGTTCCAACTCATGTTCGCGGCGAGCAGCGGATGGCGACACCCGCGAAGTTTGCGCCGGAACGCGGCGGAGGACACATGGAACTCGCGGTTGCCCGGCGCGCCGGCATCGCACCCGGCGCGGGCGAGCCGCTCCCAGACGGGATCTTGCCTGGCGGGCACGCCGACGTTGCCGCTCTTGACTGCGTCTCCGCAGTCGAAGTACAAGTCGCTGACAGCCCGGAGCTGCTGGAGTCTTGCGAGCCCTGCCTCGTCGAGCCTGCCGTGCATGTCGGCGGTGTGGAGGAGGACGAGTTCCACGTGGCAGCTTATACTCGTTTCGGCAAGAGCCGCGAGACTGCTCCTTAAAGACCCACTTGCCACGCGCCGAACGAACTGGGGGGCTGCTACTCGACGCCCCAGATGTCCTCGGTCGCGACCACATCCGCAGCGACTTTCTCGATGGCACGACGCAACATCACCGGCGTTACCGAGCGGTTCTCAACAGGCAGCGCCATCATCAGGTTGTTACTGCTGGTGATGTAGAACTGCGACGGCTGCACGGACGCGTTACCCTTGAGCAGTCGGTGTAGACTCGCGGCGGACGCGGCGGACTCGGTGAGGTCCGGCTTGAAGAAGACGGTCAGCCAGACGTAGTTCTTGCTGCTGCTCAACTCTGCACCGACGAAGATCTCGAGGTCGGATTGCACGACTTTGAACTCCCACTTTTCTTTGCCCGGTTCGGTGTTCAGCGGCTTGAGTTCGTAGCCCATGCCCTCGAGCATCCCCTTCAGCCCGGAGGCGTCGAGGCGTTCGGCAGGAGTCTGGACGGAGAAGGCGGCGAGTGCCGCCACGACGACGAAGACGAGAAAAGGCAGAGCGCGCATGGGGCACATTATCGGGTTGCGCGCCTCGGCAGCCGAGGGCCGGACCGCCGGCGGGCGCATAATGGCGCACACGGGATGGGCGGACAGAGCGAACTGAGCCGAGCCAGGCAACGCGCCGAAGAGCAGGCACTCGACGGCGCCGTCGAGTTCCGTGACGGCTTCACTCCCCGAACGATGATCGGGGCGCTCTTCGTCGCCTTCATCATGCTGCCGGGGGGCATCTTGCTCGGCCTCGTGGCGGGAACAGGCATCGGCGAGGCTGCGGAGTGGGTCACGATCGTGCTGTTTGCCGAGGTCGCCCGCCGAAGTTTTCGGGCACTATCAAAGCAAGAAATCTACGTTTTGTTCTACATAGCCGCCGCGCTCACGTCGGTGCTTGCCATCGAGAAGGGCATCGCGGGAGGGCCGTTCGGCGAGCTGATCTGGCGCGCCTACACGGCGCAGTCCCCTGCCTTTGAGCCGATCGCCGACAACATCCCGACTTGGGCGGTGCCCCACGCCGGCTCGGACGCGATCCAGGGGCGGACGTTGCTCCATGCCGGCTGGGCGGTCCCGATCCTGATCCTCATCCTGGTCGAGGCGCTCATCCGGGTCGGCTGGATCAGCATGGGGTACGCGCTGTTCCGCCTCACCAGCGACGTGGAGCGGCTCCCGTTTCCGCTTGCGCCTGTTGCCGCCAGCGGGGCGACCGCGCTCGCGGACGCAGGCGCAGGACGAGAGAGCTGGCGATGGGGCGTGTTCACCACGGGCGCGGCGGTGGGCATGGTTGCGGGCTTTCTGTACCTTGCTGTGCCGATTATCACCGGCGCGGTTTTTGGCGAGGGCGTGCAGATTTTTCCGATACCCTTTGCGGACTATTCAAAGGCGGTTGAGAACGTTTTACCGGGGGCGCTCATCGGCATCAGCTTCAACGTCGCCAACGTCCTGACAGGCTTCGTGCTCCCGTGGCACGTCGTCATCGGCGCGACGGCCGGCTCGGTGTTTGCGAGCATCGTGATGAATCCGATTCTCAAGTCGTGGGGGCTATTGCCCAGCGTGACGGGCGGCGGGCCGTTCATCACGAAACTCGCCGCCGACATGGACTTTTGGCTCAGCGTCGGGATCGGGCTCAACCTTGCGGTCGCTGTGCTCGGCGTTTTGCTCATCGTTCGCACCTTGGGCGCGATGCGCGACCACCGGCGGCTGAGCGGCGCGACGCTTGCGCCACCGCCGGGCAGGGGCGACATCCCGATCGCATGGGCGCTTGCGGCGTGGGGCGTCAGTTCGCTTGGATTGATTCTCCTTTGCCGTTGGCTGATTCCCGACTTTCCGATATGGATCATCGTGTTCTTCGGTCTGTTGTGGAGCCCGATCAACAGCTACGTGTCGGCGCGGATGATCGGCTTGACGGGGCGCGGTTTGGCCTTTCCGATGCTGCGCGAGAGCGCGTTGCTCACCTCTCGACCGGCGAATCTCGGCCCGTGGTACGCGCCAATGCCGATCTATGACTATGGGTGGGCGGCGGGACGGTTTCGCGAGGTGGAGTTGACGGGCACGAAGTTCACAAGCATCCTGAAGGCGGAGGCGTTCATGTTCCCGATCATCCTGATCGCGAGCCTTCTGTTCTGGAACTTCTTCTGGAAGGGCCAGCCGTTCGACGGCAGCCAGTATCCCTACGCGCAGCGTTTCTGGCCGATTCATGCCGGCGCCGAGGCGATTTGGAAGCAGGCGTCCCTTCCCGGCTCGGACTTCCAGGTCGCTCCGCTAAAGGCGCCTTTGGTCGGCGTTGGCTTCGCGGGCGGGATGGCGCTGTACGGGCTGTTCTCGGTGTTGAAGGTTCCCGCTCTGGTGTTCTACGGCTTCGTGTCGGGCGTCGGTTTGTGGCCCGCGAACACTTTGCCGCAGGCGCTCGGCGCGTGGGTTGGAAGGCGGTACTTTGCGCGACGATACGGCCTCGACACGTGGACGCGATACGCCCCTGTGTTGCTCGCCGGCTTTAGTTGCGGTTCGGGGTTGGTGGCGATGATGGCGATTGCGTTCGCGCTCGTGCTGCGCGCGGTCTCAGCGTTGCCCTATTAGTCAAGCCTGAGACGGGAATCCCTTCTTGCGCAGGAGCGCGCGGGCGTGCGCGAGTTGGCGATTCACCGCCGTCTCCGCGGGGCCGCCGAGGCTGCTCCTCGACTCGATGCCCGCCTTCGCCGGGATGGCTTCGAGGACCTCGGCCGGCGCCTCCGGCAAGCACTCGCTCAGGAGTTCGGGAGTGAGGTCGGGCAGCGCGAGGCCGCGCTGCTCGCACTCTCGCACGAGGCGCGCCACTAACTCGTGTGCCTTGCGGAACGGGATGCCCTGCGCCGCCAGGCGGTCGGCGATGGCGGTTGCGGAGAGGAACCCTTCTTCCGCGGCAGCCGCCATCCTCTTGGTATGGAACCTCGCGCCGTGGAGCATCTTGTCCGTGAGTTCGAGCGAGTCCGCGCACAGGCGCAGCGCGTCAAAGAGCGGCGGCTTGTCCTCTTGGGTGTCGCGGTTGTAGCCCATGGGCAGCGCCTTCATCGTGGCGTGCATCGCTGTCAGGTTGCCGATTGCGCGCGCCGCTCGCGCGCGAATCAGTTCCGCCATATCTGGGTTTCGCTTCTGCGGCATGATGCTGCTACCGGTGGTAAGGCTGGGCGGCAGAGAGACGAAGGCGTACTCCGCGCTGGACCAGAGAATCAAGTCTTGCGCTATGCGCGACAGATGCACCATCAGCGAGGCGCATGCATGCAGAGCGTCGGCGACAAAGTCACGGTCGCTGACCGCGTCGAGCGCATTCGGAGAAGCGTGCGAGAATCCCAACTCCTTGGCGGTGAACTCGCGGTCAATGGGGAAAGGGGTTCCGGCAAGCGCGGCGGAGCCGAGCGGGCAGCCGTCCGCCATGCGCGCAACCTGCTCGAGGCGGACGCCGTCGCGTTGGAGCATCCAGAAGTAGGCGAGCAGGTGGAAGCCGAGCGTTAGAGGCTGTGCGCGCTGCTGGTGAGTGTATCCGGGCATTGGGTGTCGCTTGTGTTTGGAGCCGAGGCGCACCAGCGTCTTCTGCAGCGCCTTGATGCCCGCCTGCAACTCCGCGCATCTCCGCATGGTGTAGAGGCGTGTGGTGGTTGCGATGAGGTCGTTGCGGCTGCGCGCGGTGTGCAGCTTGCCTGCCGTCTCGCCGATGCGCCTCGCGAGCTCCGCCTCGACTGCTTCGTGGATGTCCTCGGCGTTCCTTGGGAGCTTCAGCTTGCCCAACTCTGCCTCCTCGAGCATCCCCTCGATGGCGGAGGCGAGCGTTCGGGCGTCCTTGCGCGCGAGGATGCCCCGACGCCCGAGCATCCGCACGTGGGCGAGGGACACCTCCAGTTCCTCTCGGAGCAGGTTGAGGTCTGTCCCGATCGACTGGGAGAACTCCCACGCCTTCGGGTCGGGCGGGGCATCGAAGGCGTGCCCCCAGAGACGGCTCTTCTTCACGGCAGGGAGTTTATCCCTTCCTATTGGCGGGGCGGAGAGATGCGGTGGCTCATCGGCGAGACGCCGAAACTACGTTGGGTCATCGGCGAGACGGCGAAACCACCTTTGGGTCATCGGCGAGGCGGCGAAACTACGTTGGGCTAATCGGCGGGACGCCGAGACCTCATTGGCTAATCGGCGAGACGCCGAAACCACCCTTCCGGTCATCGGCGGTCGTGCGCGCGCGCCCTTCCGCGTGCAATAATGGCGGGGAGTTCATGGAAGGCAAGACGATGGTGCGTGTTCTGGTTGTAGACGACGAAGAGGACGTGTGTGAGGCTGTCCGCCGTCGGCTCGAGCGGCAGAGCATGACGGTGGATACGGCGTTTTCGGCGCAAGAGGGCGTCCATCGGATTCAGGAGGCGGACCCTCCCTACGACGTTATCGTTACGGACATGAGCATGGAGGACCCGGACGCGGGCGTTCGGATTCTGCGGGCTGCGTTCGAGCGGGACGCATTCAGCGAGGTTATTGTGATGACGGCATACGGGAACGTGAAGAACGCCGTCGAGTGCATGAAGCGCGGCGCATACGACTACATCGAGAAGAACATCCCCGATGTTGACGTGTACGAGATTCTCACCATCAAAGTTGAGCAGGCGATGGATCGAAGGCGGGCGAACCTCGCCGCAGCGCGAGGCGCAATCGTCCGGTAGCCGCGATGGATCTGTCGCGGATTCGCAACTTCTGCATCGTCGCTCACATTGACCACGGTAAGTCAACGCTCGCGGATCGAATCTTAGAGAAAACCGGAGCTGTTCGTGGCCAGGCGCAAGCCCAAATGCTCGACTCGATGGACCTGGAGCGGGAGCGCGGCATCACGATCAAGATGACCGCCGTCCGCCTTTCCTATCAGGCGAAAGACGGGTCGGAGTACGAGTTCAACCTGATTGACACCCCCGGACACGTGGACTTCACGTACGAGGTTTCGCGTTCGCTCGACGCGTGCGAGGGCGCGCTGCTCGTGGTGGACGCGACGCAGGGAGTTGAGGCGCAGACCATCGCCAACGCCTCCATGGCGATGACCCAGGGCCTGGAGATCATCCCCGTCATCAACAAGATTGACCTGCCGCACGCCGACGCCGAGAGAGCCAGGGAGGAGATCGAGCAGGCGCTGGCGCTCGACGCTTCCGACGCCATCTTGGTAAGCGCAAAGACGGGCGAAGGCGTGGACGAGTTGCTCGAGGCGGTTGTGCGCCGCATCCCACCACCGAAGCCGACACTCGAGCAAGGCGCGGATGCGCCTTTGCGCGCCCTCATCTTCGACTCGCATTTCGACACCTATCAAGGGGCGGTCGCGTACCTTCGGGTCTTCGACGGCACGATCCGCAAGGGCGACCAGATCATGATGATGTCCTCCGGCAAGCGATTCGATGTGGACGAGGTCGGCATCTTCACGCCGCCGAGGGTGCAGGTGGACCTGCTCGGACCCGGCGAGGTCGGATACTTCACCGCGGCGATGAAGGAGATCGGCAACGCGCAGGTAGGTGATACGGTAACGCACGCGAAGAACCCGTCGAAGGAGCCGCTTCCGGGCTTTCGCAAGGCCAAACCGATGGTGTTCAGCGGGCTGTATCCAAGCGACGGCGACCAATACGACGAGTTGCGCGACGCAATCGAGAGGCTGCAGTTGAACGACGCTGCGCTGACCTTTGAACCGGAGACGTCGGACGCGCTCGGCTTCGGCTTCCGGTGCGGGTTCTTGGGTTTATTGCACATGGACATCGCCCGCGAGCGCCTCGAGCGGGAGTTCAACCTTGATCTCATCCTCACCGCTCCGAGTGTCAATTACACAATTTTCAAGACGGATGGGGATGTGGTTCAGGTCGCCAACCCGTCGCGCTTTCCACCGCCCAACACGATAGCGCACATCGAGGAGCCGGCTGTGAAGGCGACCATCATGGTGCCACAGGAATACGTCGGTGCGGTGATGAACCTTTGCAAGTCGCGCCGCGGCATCTTTCAGAAGATGGAGTATCCGTCGCCGAATCGCGTCATCATCTACTATATCCTGCCGCTGTCGGAGATCCTTCTTGACTTTTACGACAAACTGAAGACTCAGACTCGCGGTTACGCAAGTTTCGACTACGAGTTCTCCGACTACATCCGCACCGACCTCGTAAAGGTGGACGTGTTGCTGAACGGAGATCCCGTGGACGCGCTGTCGTTCATCGTGCATCGAGACGACGCCTACACGCGCGGCCGCGCGATAACCGAGCAGTTGCGGAAGGCGATCAAGAGGCAGCAGTATGACGTTCGCATCCAAGCCGCGATCGGGGCAAAGGTCATCGCATCCGAAATTGTGAAGGCGTACCGCAAGGACGTAACCGCCAAGTGCTACGGCGGAGATATCACAAGAAAGCGAAAACTGCTCGAGAAGCAGAAGGAAGGCAAGAAGCGCATGAAGAACATCGGCGCCGTCGAGGTGCCGCAAGAGGCGTTTCTGTCTGTGCTAAAAGTCGCGGAGTAGAGCGATGTGCTCTACTCCGCATCGGTTTCGCCTAGGGGCAAGGGCTTAGTCTATCTTGATGCCCTTCTTGGCAAGCGCATCCTTCAGTTTCTGCTCGTTCCAGCCGACGAACCGCGCGACGACTACGCCTTCGGAGTCAACGACATAGTTGGTCGGATAGGCTCGCACGCCGAACTTCTGATGCACCTCGACGGGCGCCATGATCGGCGTGTAGGAGAACTTGTTCTCGCTGAAGTAGTTCTTCACGATCTCGGGCGTGTCGCCTCGGTTGAAAGCGAGGACGCTGACGCCCTGTGACTTGGTCTTCTCGAAGATGGCGTTCAAGTGCGGAGCCTCCGCACGGCACGCCCCTCAGTTGTAGAACCAGAAGTTGATGACCGTAACCTTGCTCTTCTTGAGCGTTTCAAGCAGTTTCAGTTTTGCCCCTGCCGGTGTCTGCAGTTCGAAGTCCGGAACCTTGGTCCCTACCGGGATGAGGTTGGCTTCGTACTGCTCCAACTGGGGCGCAGGAGCGCCGGCGAGCGTCACCGTCGCCGCTGCTGCGAGGATCGTTGTCAGCATTAGTCGTGTGCCTCCTTTGAAGTCTTCACACCCGCCGTGGCGAGCGCGTTGCTCGACAGTATATACGCTCGAGCGCCCCCGCAGGTGCCGCCCCTGGTAATCTTGGAGCGGTGACCAAGCGATCCATCGCCGAGCCGGTAACCCACCTCCGCCGCATTCCGATCCGAGAGTGCGGCGAACCTTTGGTCAACTTCCTCGACTACGGCGGGCGCCTGTTCCTCGACGAGCCGCGCTGGGACTACCACCGCGAGACGCTCCTCCGCGAGAGCGTCGCCAAGGCGCTCGCCGAGGCGTCGAAGCGCCTGCCGCGCGGCTACTCGTTCGCCGTAATCGAGGGCTGGCGACCCCGACACATTCAGCGCAGGATGTACCTCACAGGGATGAGGCGGTGGCGGGAGATGCACCCCGAGTGGAGCGAGGCGCACTTGAAGCGTGTGGTGAATCGCTTCTCAGCGCCGCCCGATCACCCGAAGGTCCCGCCGCCCCATCTCACCGGAGGCGCCCTTGACATCGTGCTCGCCGACAGCAAGGGCAGGCGCCTGGAGCACCACGCGCCGTATTCTCCCCGCGACCCGAAGGGGTATCAGACCGACGCGCCGGGGTTGTCGCCCGAGGCGAAAAAGGTCAGAACCATTTTGAAGGAGACGCTGGCATCTGCAGGCGTCACCAACTACCCGTCCGAGTTCTGGCACTACAGTTACGGCGACCAGGGGTGGGCATATCGGGGAGAAAGGGCGTTCGCGATCTACGATGCCACCGAGCCGCCGGGCTATGCGCCGCCACAACGAGACGTTTCCGACGAGCCGCTGACGTGGATCGGGCCGACCGAATAGCGCAGGCTACCGAAAAGGTAGGATAACGGCGTGCGCGTCTTCCTCGGCTTGGGGAGCAACATCGGTGAGCGACTGCAGAACCTGCAGGCGGCGGTCAATCTGCTCGACCTGCGCGTCGGCAGCGTGGTCCGCATCGCTTCCGTTTATGAAACCGCGCCCGTTTACGTGGAAGACCAGCCGCCGTTTCTCAATACGGTCGTTGAGCTGGATACGAATCTAACGCCTGAAGACATTCTGCGCGCCGTGAAGGAAGTCGAAGCCGAAATCGGCCGCACGCCACGTGAGAGATTCGGCCCGAGGGAGATTGACATAGACCTCTTGATCACCGAAGACGGGACGGAGGTCAACAGCGACAGGCTCAGCCTTCCCCACCCGAACCTGACGGAGCGGCGCTTTGTGCTCGAGCCACTGGCGGAACTGTGCCCCGATCTCGCGGTGGGCAGCAGGCGCATTGCGGAGTGGCTCGCCCAGCCGAACATCCAGGCGCAGCAAGTCGAGCGAACCGCCGAGTCGCTCCTCTTCGTCCACCGTGATTGAGGCGAGCGAGAAATGATTGTCACGAAGAAGAGTGCAACCGCCCCCGACGCGCCCCAAGTGCGGCGCACGCGGGCGGCTTCCGACCGCGAGCTCGGTAACCTCTTCAAGCAGCTTGCTTCCCTGCTTCGCGCCGGCGTCAGCCCTGCGGATGCGCACGAGCGGGTGGGCTCTCGGATCCGACACCGCGCACTTCGCGAGGCGTGCGCGGAGATCGCCAAGGCGACCGCTGAAGGCAAGCCCACCAGCGAGATGATGGCGCGGTACGTTGACCTCTTCCCGCCTCACGCCGTCGGAATGGTGCGAGCTGCGGAGTACGGCGGCTTCCTGCCGGAGGGCTACGAGCTCTTGTCGCAGCAGTTCAACGATCGCGCCTCAATGAACGCGTGGTTCTATTTCGTAAGGTGGATCTCATACCAAGGCTTGATCGGCATTGCGATCGTCGTGGCGGCGATGTCAGCGTTTTGGAAGGCGTTCCATGCAGGCGGCAACTTCATCGGGTTCTTCGTGCAGGACCTTGTTTCGCGCACGCTACCGATCGTTCTCGTGCTTGCGGTGTTCATCTTACTCGTCCGGTTTCTGCTTCACTCTCACGTTACGCTCACGCTTCGGCATCGCCTGATTCTGAGGGCGCCGTACGGGTTCGGGGCGCGCGCCCGCGCCGAGGCGTTGCACGTGTTTCTTTGGACGCTGCGCAACCTCGCCCACTCGGGCATCCCGCCGAAGACGGCATGGCAGTTGGCTGCGGCGGCGACGCCGAATTACGACTACGCCCGCCGACTCTATGCCGCCGCCGAGGGACCGCGCGAAGCCGAGCCGATTTCAGAGTTCGTGGTGCGGAGCGAACTGTTTGACGCCGACTACGCAGATATGCTGAACATCGCCCAACAGACCGGCGACGTTCCCGGCACGCTCGACCGCATGCTCGAAATCACGGGAGAAGAGTACGCCGCCGGCAAGTCCAAGGTGCGCTTCGGGCTGGGCTCGCTCGGCTGCCTCATGATGGCGCTGACCGGAGGGGCGATGTTGATCTACTTCTTCTGGCAATACTACGGCCGCGTGTTCGAGGAAGTTGACAAATACATGAACAGTCCGTAGCGTATGGCAAAGACCTACTCGTACATCGCGATTGACCGAAACGGCAGCCGGACGACCGGCGTGATTGACGCGCCGAGCGCCAAGGCGGCGCGCGACCGACTTGCCGGGCAAGGATACCTCGTCGAGTTCCTTCAGGAGGGCACAAGCATTCGGCACGAACGGCCGGCCGTGATGCGGCACGTGGTCGGCCCGATGTTCGGGCGCGTGAACCTCGAATCGCAAGAGCGCTTCTTCGCACAACTGCACTCGATGTACAAGGCAGGCGTGCATCTCCATCAAGCGCTGCGAACTCTTTCCGAGAACACCCGGCATCCCGTTCTTCGCCACATCATTCGGGAGATGCGCGACTTCGTTGTTGAGGGACGCATGATGTCGGAGGCGATGGAGAAGTACGGCGAGGTGTTCTCCCCGCTGCAAGTGAGCCTGGTGCGAGCAGGAGAGCACGGAGGCACGCTCGAGCGCTCGCTCAAGGAGATTAGCGAGTACATCCGGCGCGAACTCAAGCTGCGCAACCAGGTGAAACGCGCGACGTTCTATCCGAAGGTCCTGCTGTTCGTGCTCGTCGTGCTACCGATTGCGGCTAACGCGATCACCGCCTCGATTGCAGAACGAACCGGAGGACCCGCGTTCACGATCCTTGCCATCACCTCGTCTGTCCTGTTCTGGGTCTTTATCGGCCTGGTGGTGTTTGGCTGGGTTATCTTCTCCCGGCTGCTTCTGCCCTTGCCGGCGGTGCGATATGTTTGGGATCTGTTTGTCATCGGCGTGCCTTACGTCGGCTCGACGATTCGGATGCTGACGATGGCTCGGTTCTCTCGGGCTTTCGGTGCGCTCTATGGCGGAGGAATCCCTCTCTCGACATCGGTGGTCCTGGCGGCGGACGCGTGCGGGAACGAATACATCCGGCGTCGGATGTATCCCGCGGCGGAGCGCATCCAGGAAGGTAAGGGCATCGCCGAGTCCTTCGCGTCAACGCACGCCTTCACGCCCATCACGCTCGACATGGCAGCGACCGGCGAGCAGAGCGGTAACCTCGACACCATGCTCGACCACGTTGCCGAGCAGTATGAGGACGAGGCGGAGGTGCGCCTCGACAAGATGCCCCGCGTGCTCGGCGTAGTCCTCCTGCTGTTGGCTGCAGCTGTGGTCGCCTACATCGTCGCTTCGTTCTACATGCAGTACGCCGGCGCCATCCAGGACGCAGGCAGCTGATGGAAAGCGGTCGCACGCACTACGACGTGCTCGGCGTGCCGCAGAATGCGACGCAAGAGCAGATTCGCCTCGCGTTCCGACGCCTGGTGCTGAAGTATCACCCCGACCGATCCGGCACATCACGCACGACGGACCTCTTCATGCAGATCGTCGAGGCGCACGCCGTGCTCTCTTCTCCCGAGCGAAGGGCGCACTATGACGCGCTCTTGCGAGCGAAGGAGAGCGCTGCGGAGCGGCGCACACCGCCCCGCGCGCACGCGGCGCGCCCCCAGCCGCAGTCAACCCGGCAGCGGGCGCCCATTCCCGACGCGGCAAGGCTGCTGAACACGGCAGTGGTCGAGTTAGGCCGCGGAAGGCTCGACCGCGCCGAGGCGGCAGCGCGCAGCGTCCTCGAGCGAGACTTCCGGGTCGCGCTGGCGCACTCCGTCCTCGGCGACATCTACCGCTCAAGGGGACAGTTGGACGACGCATTGAAGCACTACGCCTACGCCCTGCAGTTCGAGCCGGAGAACGCGACCTACCAGAAGCGCTACTACTCCCTGCAAGCGGCGAGCGCGCCGAGAAGCGCAAAGGCACAGCGCGCGACGAACCAGATCCTGCCGCTGATGGTTGCTTGCGTCATCACCTTCCTCACCTTCTCGTATGTCGCCCTTGCGAAGGAGGAGCCGATGCGCGGCCTCCCCGCCTTCGTCAACACGTGGACGGCTGGACTGCTCGTTATGCTTTTCGTTTGCGGCCTGACGATGGGCGCGGCGCTGTCCATCTCGATGGCGGTAGATCCTTATGAAACCGTGCTCAGGACTTCGGGCGGTCGCTTGAGTCGCTCCGCTGCGCTGGGCGTCGTCGCTATCGTAAACTTCTGGGCGTCGGCGCTCATCTACGTCGTCATCGGAGTGCTGCAGGACGCGTTCACCTACAGCATCTCGCGCGTTGTGTTTCTGGTTGCTGTGCTCACCGCTTGCTTTGCAACGGCGTCGGCTCTGTCCGATCAGATTTCGTGGGCGCAGACGCTGCTGTGGGGCGGAAACGTTCTGTATCTCGGCGTGCTTGCCGGATGGCTGGTTGCCGACGCGTTCCGGCAGTAGCGGGTGCGAGGCGCCGACGGCGAGCCGCGTAGGCGCCCAGAGGAAGGAAGTCGCGTGCGAACAGCAGGCGCGAAAGACGCATCCGCTCCAATCCCTCCACGATCGCCCAGGAGACGCTGAACACGAGCAGCAGCGCCCATAGAGTCGTTAGCGGCAGGTTGTTCAAGAACGCCGTTACACGAGGGCCTTGAACCAAGAACACGACAGCGGGGTGCACGAGGAAGATTGCAAGCGACCGATCCCCAATCTGTGCGAGAACTGCGCGGAGTGAAGAGTGCTCAGCCATGTCCTGGGCAACGCGCAAGAGGAACAGCGCCGTCGCCGTCGAGTACAGCAGCAGCAGCGCGGGGTGTAGGCGGAACAGCGTGAAGTACGGCTGGCGGCCCACCGGCGCACTGCCCAGCAGCAACACTTCAGCGAGCAGATACAGAGCTAGCGCGCCCGCCATCGCCTGCAGGATGCGGTACCTCCACGTCACCCAAACCCTGGGCCACTCCTGCCAGTTCATCCCGAGCCATGCGCCCACGATGACGGGGAACAGATAGAAGAGCGCGCTCGAGCCGGGGTACGGAAGGATGCGCGTGTAGTAGTTGAACACGTAGACGAACCCCTGAACCCCCGCCGCCATCAGCAGCATGCGCTTGAAGTCGGGTCGCCAGGCGCGCAGCAGCAAGAACAGGAGCGGGAATAGCAGCGACACCTCGAGCAGAATCGCCAGGAAGTAGAGGTGGTACCACGCCTTGCCCCAGATGAGCGTCGCCGTCAAGCCGAGGTCGGTGTTCCAACCGCGAACTGCGAGATACAGCGCCGTCCAGACGAGGTAGGGATAGCCTGTTCGAAGCACGCGGCGCTTCAGGAACAGCCACCAGTTCGGCTCATCGTGTTTGGAGAGGCTGCGGGCGAGCAGCAGCGCGCTGACCAAGAGGAATGTCGGCACGGCGAAATGGAGCACTCGGTTCAGCATCACGATGAGCAGCCACCCTGCGGTTCCCTCCTCGACGTAGCGCCGCGTCGCCATCCCGAGCACGTGGTGCGTTACCACCTCGAGGATGGCGATCCCCTTCAAGATGTCGAACGTTAGGTCCCTGCGTACGGTCACGACTTCCTTGTCGTACTCCTATGGATGAGGACGCTCCTGTCCCCCATTTAGATGCGCGAGCACGCGGATTGTGGCTTATGCCGAGGCGCCGCTCGGAGCGGCGGAAATCGTTTCCGATCGTCCTCCCCCTCCCCCCTTGAGGGGAGGGCTGGGGTGGGGTCCTCCCGAACTGATGCCCCCGATTTCTTGCTTTCTGAGGGAGGGCGAGCGTCCCCGCGAGCCCTTTGCCGCCTTGCGCTCGGTCGTGCATCAAGTGGTGTTCGCGGGACGCTTACTGATAGTCGTAGTTTCTAAACCAGGCTTCCGTAACCTGGCTCTGACTGGTCGAGGAAGCGAGCGCCATGCCCGCGATGACGATTGAACTGAGTCCGTTTCTCAGTTTCACTTGTCTGTACCTCCTTTAGATTTGTGTTGTTTCTCCGCCGCCTCCAAGACAGAGGAAATCGTCTTTGTCAGCTCTCCTACTTCACCTTCACGATCTGGAAGCCGTTGATAAGGGCTAACCTTTCTGGGTCCCGAGTCACGTGGATCTCCAGGCGGCCCCCAGCCAGAGCGATGCGGTGCCGCGTGTGGGTCACGCCTGGTCTGAACTGCCAGTCCAACGGCATTGGCCCCGTGCACACCTGGGGGTTCTGGGTAATCGCGCCCGGCACGCTCACGTACACGGGCGCAGTGCGTGGCGGCTGTGCCGGAATCACGCCGTAGGTGAAGACGTCATATACGCCCACCTGAAGGCCGTCGAACGTGTAGATGATCAGCGGGTCGGGCGGCATGATCTGGTGGGGAGCGAAAGGCGGAAAGATATCCGCCGCGTCGCCCATCAGCAGCCAGAAGTCGTCGTTCACGATGCCGAAGTCCAACCGCGGGTTCCGCCAGCCGCCGCCCGAGCCTATCCCTCCCCAAGCGGAGTAGGTTGCTCCGGTCCACCGACCGGAGACATCCAGCAAGGGGATGGTTCGCCGCTCCGCAGCGTAAACTTGGTTCCAAACTCCGGCTTGCGACGCGCCTGCGCCATACGACGCTTGGGGGACGCCTGTCCCCAAAGAGCGAGGGCCGAAAAACGCGTCCAAGTCCACATTCACGCTTTGCCCCCAGCCGGCGGTTCCCGCCAGGCTTGCCGCCCCCGCCAGCGCACACAGCAACAGTCGTCTCATGCTCTAAATCCTTTCTCGCCCGATATTCTATCCGATCCTACGCGAAGATGCAAGAGTTTTTTCGCCTCTCCGGGGCCTATCCCTACGCACCTCGCCGCCTTGTCCACATGGATGCGGACGAGGGGCTCGCGCCAAGCCCGCGGCTGCTACGAGTCCTCCTGCCGGTAATCTCTTCATTGTCTACTGCTCCTTCTTGCATATCAGTGTATCCGATTCGACGGCGAAGCGCACCCCCTCCCCGCTTGCGGGGAGGGGCCGGGGGTGGGGTCCGACCGAACTTATACGCCCGATTCCTGGCTCCTAAGGGAGGGCGAGCGTCCCCGCGAGCCAGTTCCAGCGAGGCCCCCGGGTCGTTCATCAAAGGGATGTTCGCGAGGACGCTCACGCTCTTGCGGCATTCGACGCACCTTGTTCGCGAGGACGCTCACGCGCCCTCTCACCCGCCGAAGACTCAACAAGGACCCCCATGCGACGAGGCGAAGCATAATCGCCCCAAGTGCTCACCTCCACGTACATCCACGTCCCCGGCGTTTCCTGGAAAACGGAGCGGGCGCTGTGGTCGCAGGGCGCGTGGACATGGTACGACTTCCTCGCCGACCCCCGCCGCTACCGAACGCGAACGATCGGCGCACAGCGGCTTGAGAAGGCGCTTGCGCAAAGCCTGTGCAAACTCGAAAAGGGCGAGCATCAATACTTTCGGAAGTCGTTGCCGCCGCGCGAGGCGTGGCGCGCGTTCCCCGAGTTCCGCGACCGACTCATCTACTTGGACATCGAGACAACGGGCTCGCGCTTCGCTGACGTCACCGTCGTCGGAGCGTGGGATGGGGCGCAATACCATGCGTTCGTCAAAGATGAGAACCTGTTCGAGTTCCCCGACTTCCTCAGCCGGCACTCGGTGGTGGTTACGTTCTTCGGAGCGGGTTTCGACTTGCCGGTGCTGCGAAAGCGATTCCCGACGGCGGTCTTCGATCAGATACACATTGACCTCTGCCCCGTTCTGCGCCGAATCGGGCTGCGCGGCGGACTGAAGAGCATCGAGCGCGCCGTGGGCATCGAACGCTCCGAGCGAACCCGTGGTCTTACCGGGTATGACGCCGTGCGCCTCTGGCGGGCGGCGGCGGAGGGTAGCCGCGAGGCAATGGACACTCTCCTCGAATACAACCGGGAGGATGTGCGGAACCTGGAGCCGCTCATGGAGCACGCCTACACGGTGCTGCGCCGAACGTCGCTGGACGCCGCCGCCTCGGAGGGGGTTTCTCGCTGAGTCAGGTACAATCGGCTCGGACAGATTGGACGCTTTGTGCGGTTCGAACCGTCTAACGAGGTGAGAGATGAACATCGCCTGCAGATACTGCAACGCCGAGAATCCCGCCGACGCGCGCTTCTGCAAGTTGTGCGGCCAGCCGCTCGCGGCGGAGGCGACCAGCCGGCTTTCGACCGCCGAGGTCGAGGAGACCGTCCAGGATGGGTACCGGTTACTGGCTGACGGCAAGCCGCACGAGGCGCTGTATGTTGCCAAAGCGGCACTAGCGCAAGCCCCGGACGACCTGGGCGGCCTCGCGCTGAAGGGGATGGCACTCGAGGCGCTGGACGACCTGCCGGGTGCGGTCGCCTGCTTCGAGCGGGTCGTCGAACTGAACCCTTCTTCGACGCTCGACCGCATCAAGTTGGAGCAGTTGCATCGCCGACTGTATGAGACGCCCTATCAAGAAGAGGCAGGGGGAGCCAACTGGACAGCGATTCTCGCCGGCGTGGGCGCAACTCTGGTGGTCGTCGCCGTCGGCGCGCTCCTTGCTCTCAGCCAGGGGCGACCCAAAGAGCCGCTCGCTTCTGCCGAGCCGCAGCCGAACGTCGCGACGTTTCAGCCAACGCAGCAGCAGCCACCACAACAGCCACAGGGCGCACAGCAGCCGCAAGCCGACCAGAGCGCAACGAACAATCAGCCTGCGATACGGCCTCCGACCTTCGGGGGCGGCGGCACCGCGTTCAGCGGGCCGATCGTCCTCAGCCCCGACCAAGTGTCCGGCCTGCCGGACGTACACGCGCAAGGCGGCGGCTCGAACGCCGGCGTCGCTCAGCCGGACGGCGGGGTTTCGGCGCCTTCGAATCCTCCGCCATCCAACACCGGCGACGACAACGTCATTAGTCCGCCTACGCGCGACCCTGTCATCCAAATCAAGCCGCATGAAGGGCGCGGCGGCGGCACAGGGTCGGGCGGCAGCGAGCGGGAGAGCGAGAACATCTATCGCATCGCGAACGAGAAAATGAAGGCCGGCGACTATCGAGGGGCGATCGCCGACTTCCAGAAGTCTCTCTCGGGCAGCACACGCCCCGCGCTGACGCATCAACTCATCGCTCGCTGCTATCGCGCGCTTAGAGACTTCGACAACGCTAAGCGACACTTCGAGCAAGCGCTGCGGCTCTATGAGGCATCGAATGCTCCCGGCGCGCAGGCCGGCGCTGAGGCGTGCCGCCGCGAACTCGCTGCGTTAGGCGGATGAGGCGCGCTCTTCTCGTTTGCCTGCTGCTTGCGACGGGGGCGGTTGCCTTCGCCCAGGGTCGCCCGCTTGTGCTCATCTTTCAGGTCCGTCTCGCTTCGTTCAGCGAGGTTGACCCGAACCTGGTCGTTGATGTCGCGCTGGCGAATGCGCTTCGAGAGGTGGGCAAGGTCAAGCCTGTGGTATGGTCGCCTGACGATCCGGTCGTCGCCGAGGCGCGGAGAACCGGCCGGCTTCGCGATCTTCCCAAGAACCCGAACCCGGGCGAGGTTCTGCGCGTCGCTGAAGTGCTGAACACGCGCTACGTCGCCATCGTGAGCGTTACGCACGTCGGGGGCTTGCTGGACGGGACGGTTGACCTCTATCGCGATGGCAGGAAGGTTTGGTCCGACACCGCGAACACTGCCATCGTTCGCGACGGAGAGATTGACAAGGAGAGCACCGTCTTGTCCGTGGCGCAGACATGGGCGTCGAAGATGAACATCGAGCCGTTCCGAGAGTTGGTCGGCACGCCCGACGATATCACGCCCGGGCCGCCGCTTGTGCGCTTGCACCCCACCCAGGATGCGCCGTCGGGCGCGTTCGAGTTGGGCATGGCAGCATTGGAGGCAGGGCGATTGGTGGACGCCATCGTCCATCTCCGCGACGCGGTGGACAGCCAGCCGTTCGACCCGGTTCGGCGGAAGGCGCTGGTTGAGGCGCTCCGCCTCGCCGGACACCCCTACCTTGCCGCCGAGGAGGGCGAACGCGCGGCGGAAATGATGCCGAACGACGCCGGGCTGCTCTCAGCTGCCGCTGCGGCGTGGCTTGCCGGCGGTCAGGTCGAGCGCGCCTACAATCTGGTTACGCGCATCCTCGCCCGTGACGAACAGAACGCGCCCGCGCTGTGCGTTCTGGCTGACCTGCACGTTGCGCGGCTCGAGTTCGCCGCAGCGCTCGAAGCGCTCGACAAGGCTCTGGCGGTACGGGCGGACGGCGAGACGTACTTCCGGCGGTCACAGGTACATGCGCTGAACGAGGACTTCCCTGCGGCCGCGCGAGACATGAGCCGCGCCGCCGAGGTCGGGCTGTCTCAGGAGCCGCCAGACCGCCTGCGGCGGTATCGCCAATTGGCATCCGTTCTCGACCAAGTGTTCGAGTCGCTCGCCCTGCGGACGAGGAACCTGCTGCGGGAGGCGCGCGCCACTCCTGGCGAGGCGTCGTTGAGCAACCGAGCGCTCCTGCTCGTGAACTCGGTGCGGTCGTTCCAGACGTACCTCGACCAGGCAGATGTTCCTGATCCTCACAAGCGGAGCCACGCCGATAGGGCTCTGGCCGTGAACTTGCTGCTTCAGTCGGCGCTGGGCATCCAGCGGTACGTGCAAGACCGAAGCCCCGAAACAGCCGCGGACGCAGACCTCCTGCAGGTTGAGGCGATGCGGGAGCACGCCGTGGCGAGGCAACTGTTCGGAACGGAAGTCGGCCGCTGACCGCCCCGTATCGAAAGGCGAGAGCAGATGGAACCTTTTTGGCTTGGCGTTTGTGGTGTTGCGCTGTTTGCGCTTTCAGCATTCGCTTCGGCGCTTTACCACGGACGTGGGCGACGCGGCGTTGAGCCTTCCCCCGGCGCGTGGATAACGCTCCGTGCGGGCGGGGCGCACTTTCGATGCCGTTACATCTCCGCGAACAGGGGCAGATGGGTCGTTACGCCGCTGACCGTCGTCGGCGCAGTAGCCCCGACTCGATTGACCGGCGAGATGCTCGGCATGTTCGGGACCGCCGCGGGTGTCGCTGTGTTCACGACGCGGGTGCTTGGAGCAGAGGGCGCGAGCGTATTGCTTGCCGCCCCGAAGGATGCTCGCATTCGCGACAGGCGGGTTTCGCCTCGCGTGCGGCTCGAGCCTGCGCTGTCGGGTGCCCTCAACGGCGCGTCGGTGCGGATCCACAACTTGGGCACGCGCGGAGCGATGGTGCAGGGCGGGCGGTCGTTCACCCACGGCGCGGAGGTCGTCCTTCAGCCGGATGGCACCGTTGCGCGGCTGACGGGG
>Ga0209172_10004417_pt1 | contig 19004 bp, 18 predicted proteins | sample LarsenN4metaG_FD_184113 | JGI IMG/M metagenome (GOLD analysis project Ga0209172, IMG submission 184113) | Hot spring sediment bacterial and archeal communities from British Columbia, Canada, to study Microbial Dark Matter (Phase II) - Larsen... ... | reverse complement strand
TCGATTATCTGGTTTCAGTTACTCAAACGCATCCAATCTCACGCTGATATTGCGGCTCATTTTGGGTTCGATATTGACCTCAAACCTCGCTTAGAATCGGCTTATTGAGAATGCTGCAAGATCTCAGTTAATGCTGCACCTGTTTTTATGGCTCTGCTGAATGTCTGATCTATAGAAAGCACCCTTGAAGGGGAATGGTAAAACCTATCGGTAATTGCCAATATTGAAGTACAAATTCACTTCACAATTTTGAATTTGAAAAAATGAAAAACTCCATTACTTAGTCCCATTTCTTGGTTGAACAAGGAGGGTTTTATGTCGATCCGTTTGTTACTAGCTCTTTCTTGCTATGTAGTACTTTCAGCCTGTTCAAAAACTACATCAACCTTTCTCATTAACGCTGAAACAACATCTCCTATTCTTGAAATAGAGTATCAAGACACCCAAAAATATCTTGACCAACTAGATCGCTCCATCCTCGCCAAAGCCTTCCGGGGTGAACTCGTCGAGCAAGACCCCAACGACGAGCCTGCTTCCGTCCTGCTGGATCGAATCCGAGCTGAGCGAGAGCAACTTAGTCAATCAGGCAAAACCAGCCGCAAAACCAATCGTAAGCCTAAGCAGTTAACAATGGAGCTGCCCTAGCCATCTCACCTACAATCAAACTACGGCAATGATCGAGGTGGCGTATGATTGCAACTCCCAAAAAACAGCCCATGCCTCCCGCCGAGTATCTGGAGTGGGAAGCTCAACAACCCTTCAAGTATGAGTACCTGCATGGCATCGCCTACGCCATGACCGGGGGCACTATTCCCCACAACGATCTCGCCCTCAACCTGGCAACCGCCTTACGTCCTCACCTCAGAGCAAGAGGCTGCCGCGTCAACGTCGCCGATGTTAAAGTCCAGGTTGCCAGCAATGGGCCTTACTTCTATCCCGATGTCGTCGTCAGTTGCGATGCCCAAGATCAACGTGCCCGCAAATTAATTCAAGCCCCCTGCCTGATCATCGAAATTTTGTCCCCAGAAACGGCAGGCTTCGATCGCGGTGAAAAATTCAAAGCCTACCGTCGCCTCAATAGCCAGCAATTCTCATTTTGAAACATTTGTACTGTAGCCAGAGTGTCTAAAGACTTGTGCACTCAATGTTATAAACGGCAGAATGCGGGTTTCAGCCATTCATAAACGTTAAAACCGGACGTTTTTATGAGAATCATTCTCATATCGAGAATTGCTGCTCAATAGCCTCCAAGAATACGTCCTGATCGACTCCGAAACCCGCAGCGTTGATTGCTACCGTCGCAACGATTGCGGCAAATGGGAACTCACCGCCTACCCCCCCGACGAAGAACCGACCAACAGTAGCGACCCAGAAGTTCACTTCACCAGCATCGATTTTCGCTGTCCCCTTTCCCTCATCTACGAAGACATCGACTTTCCCGAACCCGCGCTCGACCTGCCAGAATAGCCCGACTTATCGATACCTGCCTACATTTACCTTCACCTACTCTGCCGTCAGCTTATCCAACTCGTCCAGCAGTTTGGTAATCCGATCGCGCTTCTTGCGATCGCTCCAAATTTGACTCTTCTGCAACCGCTTGCCAATTTCACTCCAGCGTTTTGCCGCGACCTTTTCGGGTGTCTCCTCTGCTGCTTCCGTCGCAGACTTCAACGCCTGAATTCTCGTCTTAATTTCGCTCAACGGCAGGTTCTTCGTCACCACTTGTTTCAACAGATCCGTGCGTTGCTTGTCATCCTTCACACGGGCGATCGCCTGCGCTTTCGTATATTCCAGCTTGCCCTGACGCAAGGCATGCAACACATCTTCTGGCAAATTCAGCAACGGTAAACGGCTAGACCGAAAGCTATCAATCGTAAAACGACCTACTCCAGCCATCACGTTTTGTACCATTTCTAATTGGGACAAAACGTTTTGTCCCAACTCTTGACCCCGATGTTTTGCATGGTGTGCCTGGTAAAACAGCGAAACCACATCCTCTCTTGGTGCATCCAGAGCAAGGGTCAGCAGTTCTAAAATTGCCTCCGTCTCCTCCACCGGATTCAGGTCTTCCCGCTGCAAGTTCTCCATCAAAGCAACCTGAAGCGCCTGGCGATCGTCCAGCTCCCGCACAACGATGGGAACCTCCGCCAGCCCCAACTCACGCGAAGCTCTTAGCCGTCGTTCGCCTGCCACCAGCTCATAGTCGCCATCCCCTAAGGGGCGCACCAGCAATGGCTCCAAAATGCCATGCTCCTTGACCGACTGCACCAGTTGATCCAGCTTTTCCGGGTCAAAATATCGCCGTGGCTGAGACTTCGGCAACTGAATTTTGTCAACCGCAACCGATTGCGACGCAACCGGAGCCGGAGCAGCCGTTTCACGATTTAGAATTGCTGCCACATTGCGGAGTTCTGGTTTGGGTGCACGTTTACGAGTAACCACTATAAGGACTCCAGACTTTGCGAAATGGTCGTTAAAACAGCCAGGGCAGGATGTTTGGGGTCATATAGCCCCAAGGGAAGGTGTTGCATCGAGGCATCAGCAAAGGCAATAGCTCTGGGAATTGCCGGAAACACCGGAGCAACTCCACTAAACTGCTCCGTCACTGCCTCTAAAATTTCCTTACTCTGGGCGGTGCGATCGTGCAGGTTTGGGATCACCCCTGCAATTTTTAGATCAGGAGCCACCCCCTCCTGTTGCAACTCGCTCACCGTTCCTAGCAACAAATCCAGCCCGACAAAGCTCTTGTACTGCGTCTGCAACGGAATCAAAACGTGGGTCGATGCCACCAGAGAGAGAATGCTGAGAACCCCCAACGTCGGCGGACAATCAATCAGCACAAAATCATAATTCTGCTCAATGGGAGATAACGCCTTCTTCAAACGAGTTTCTTTGGCGATCGCCGTTGCCAGCCTTACATCTGCCGCACTCAACGTCAGATTACTGGGCACCAGATCCATCTGATGAATATCACTCAGCACAGGTAACGGTGCCCGGTCGAGAATACTTTGGGCGATCGTCTCCTCCAGTTCATGGGGTTGCAATCCCATAAACACAGTTAGGGAAGACTGCGGATCCATATCCAGCAATAAGACCTTGTGCCCCTGCTGAGTCAGTGAGTAACCCAGGTTCATTGCCAGAGTCGTCTTGCCTGTTCCTCCAGCCTGATTAAATAGCGAGATGACGTTAGCCACGAGCAAAAATAATGAGATACAGCGCTAGTGTACAGCGAGTTCAACCAAATGAAACCAGACTCTTAATCCTGCCCCTCTTCCAACTCTGAAACGACTGCCTCTACCTCAATCTCTAACTGCTCAATGGTGGGTAAGCAGTTCTGCAAATCGGGCGGGAGGTCATCCCGCAGGCTGTAAGTAGAGACCCCAATAGGGTTATGCACAGTCTCTAACGCAAACTCAACCACCGTCTTCTTCTTGGATTTGCACAAAATAATCCCAATCGTTGGATTATCTCTCTCCGTCCGCACCGTGTTGTTGATCGCCGCAATATAGAAATTCATTTTGCCCGTGTATTCAGGCTTAAACTCGGTCACCTTCAAATCGATCGCCACGTAGCAGTACAGTTTCAAATGGTAGAACAGCAGGTCAATAAAATATTCATCCCCCTCCACTTCAAGCCGGTACTGACTACCGACAAACGCAAACCCAACACCCATCTCTAACAAAAATTCTCGAATGCGCTCCACCAGAGCTTTTTCTAACTCCCGCTCTTTCGCATTCTTGCTGATATTCAAAAAATCAAAGTTGTACGGGTCCTTCACGAGTTGCTGAGTCAGGTCAGAATCCAACTCTGGCAACGTTCGCTCAAAATTGGTAATGGCTCCCCCATGACGCTTATACAGATCGGTTTCAATCTGCATTACCAAAACGTCCCGGCTCCAACCATTTTGAAACGACTGCTGGGCATACCAAAGTCGTTGCTCCTTAGACTTCAACTTATCCAGCAACACCTGGTTATGCCTCCAGGGAATTTGTCCAGCGCATCGCTGGATAAATTCGACCTCTGGGTAAGCTTCAGCAAATGCCCGCATATACATCAGATTCGTCCGGGAAAAGCCCCTCATATCAGGAAACTCCTGCTTCAGGTCTTTCGCTAAACGCTCAATAACCTTAGCTCCCCACCCCTCCTGCTTTTGCCGCTTTAAGATCTCCTGACCAATCTGCCAATACAGCAAAATCAGTTCACTGTTCACCGCCAGCGCTGCTCTGACCTGCGCTTGCCGAATCTGATCCTTCAGCGATCGCAGAAAAGCCGTGTAGTTTTCATCAGCTGGAAACAAAGAACCCAATTTCGGCACAAGCAAATCCAATCTCAGCAACCATTTGATAATAGTGGGTTACGTTGCCTATTGCTCAGAAAGAGCCGATTTGCGGGAAAAACTGATCAGCTTCATGAACAGAAAGCATGATTGTGCCAGTTAAGCGCGTCTCAGAAACGAGGATTTGTTTTACACCCTTGCTTTTGTTACAACCACTTAACTCGATCAAGAAGGGAAAGCAGCTCAAACCCCAGTTATGAGTCGCTCAATTGCCATCTGACATGTTTTCTTCATCTGGTCTAGGAAGAAGCTCATCTACAGCCGCAAGCAAAGCTGCATCAGGAGCGATTTGATTTTGTTCGCAAAGATTTAGGTAAAGAGAGCGAAGCCCTTGCACCAATTCTGTGTGGGTTTGAGCAGATTCTTTTAAGAGGAGAACTCCAAGTTCCATAGCTTCTTGAATTGTTTCTATGGCTTGTGTTATTTGATTAAGCTGGTTTTGGCACCTAGCCAAGGTATCCAAACTGGCTACAAAATTGGCTTGAAATGCTTGGGGTTCTTGTCTAGCCAATCTTCGATAGAGTTCAACAGACTGCTGTCCAGCCCTCAAGGCGTCATCAAACCGTTCTACATCTGACAAACAGCTTGACCAATTATTCAGGCTACCTGCCAAGTCAGGTTCAAACGCATCTAACGAGCGTTCCACTAACCCCCGATACATCCTCACTGCTTCCTCGATCGTCGCCAGTGCTGCCGCTCGATCTCCTTGTTCCGACAGCAATTCTCATTTTGAAACATTTGTACTGTAGCCAGAGTGTCTAAAGACTTGTGCACTCAATGTTATAAACGGCAGAATGCGGGTTTCAGCCATTCATAAACGTTAAAACCGGACGTTTTTATGAGAATCATTCTCATATCGAGAATTGCTGTTGTTCCGACAGGCAACTTGACAGATTATACAGGATCCTTGCCAAGTCGGGTTCAAACGCATCCGGTGATCCAGCAATTCTCGATATGAGAATGATTCTCATAAAAACGTCCGGTTTTAACGTTTATGAATGGCTGAAACCCGCATTCTGCCGTTTATAACATTGAGTGCACAAGTCTTTAGACACTCTGGCTACAGTACAAATGTTTCAAAATGAGAATTGCTGCCGGTGATCGCTCCGCTAACCTCTGGTAGATCTTGACCGCTTCCTCAATCGCCGCTAGCGCGGCAGCGCTATCCCCCACATCCGACAACCGGTTGGACAGATTATTTAGGCTCATTGCTAGGTCAGGTTCGAACGTATCCGACGATCTCACTGCTAAGGGACGGTACATCCTGACTGCTTCCTCAATTGCATCCAACGCTGCGGCGCTATCCCCCACGTCCGACAACTGGTTTGACAAATTGTTCAGGCTCTTGGCCAAGTCCGGCTCAAACTCTTCCGGTGCTCGCTCCGCTAAGGCTCGGCGTATCCGCACTGCTTCCTTAATCGCCGACAGTGCCGCAGAACGAGACCCCATAGCCGACAAACAGTTTGACAAATTGTTCAGGCTCTTGGCCAAGTCCGGCTCGAACTCTTCCGGTGCTTGCTCCGCTAAGGCTCGGCGTATCCGCACTGCTTCCTTAATCGCCGACAGCGCCGCAGAACGAGACCCCACGTCCGACAAGCGGTTTGACAACTTGTTCAATAGTCTCGCTCGCTCATTACTCTTTTGGAAATCACTTGGATCAGCAGGTAGTCCTCTCAAAGCTTGTTGCGTCAAGAGAACTGCAGCTTGAGCAAGTACAACACTGGATTGGGGTATCAAATTGAGTAACCTATTCGCCTGAGTAAAATCTCGAGGTTGCTGTTTCAGAAAGCGCGCAATCGCCTGCCCTAATGAATCTCCAACTTGGGGAGCAACCGAAATTGCGATAGCCAGTAGCTTTTCTGAATCAGCTTCTATGAGTATGTGAATCGCGGTGCTGGCGACCTCAGGGTAGTGGTAGCTCATACGGCTCAGAACACTGAGACTGTTTGCCAGTTGCCAATCACTCCCTTGCTGAGCCAGTGCGGGTAAGACTTTGCTAAAGTCTTCTGACTTTGCTAAAGTCTTCTGACTTTGTCAATTGTTCTGCCAGAAGCGTATCCGCTAGACGGTCTGGTTTGAGGGGAGACCAATGTTCTTGACCGGGATAGAGCGTTTGCAACCAATAATCAACCTTACGAAGATCGTGTCGTGAAGCATCCTCTAGACAGGGTAGCGAGTGAAGCACCCGCTCACCCTCTTCTCTATTATGGGCACTCGTGAGAGATGCGAGGGCAACCAAGGCAGACAGATCTGAATCTCGGTCAATCAAAAGAGCAGCGATCGCACCTTTGCGCTGCACCCAGTAATTCCGCTCTCTGCTCAGCAATCGTTCCCAAACACTATTCCTCCCTTTTACGGCTTTCGGTCCTTCTAACAGGGTCAGTAACGCTTCCGCCTGCACTACCAATATCGATTGGTAGTCATCTGTAAGTAGCGTTGGACACGCTTGAGCGGAAGGACACTTACCCAAGGTTTGAGCAAAGGCTGTAAGGGCGTGTTTATAAGCTTCTAACTGGTCTTGGTGGTAAGGAACAAGAGACTGTAAAGTATGCTTAAAAGCACCTTCCACGGCCAACAATGTGGGTATGGCATCGACAGTACTTTGTTTGAGTTGCTCCCACCAGTCGTGATCCGTGCGAGCAACAAATACCAGTCTGCATTTCTCACCACTGTTTTCCCCGGTCAACTGTTTTAGTAGCGACACCAACTCATCCGTTTTGCGCCAATGGGCTTCATCCAGTAACAAGAGTAGCGGCAACCCACTGGCGAGATGCGGCTGTAGATCTGTTAGAGAAAACGGTTCGTTTGGCGTAGGCAACCATCCCGACAGCCATCCCCTTCTCCCAGCCCAATCGGCAAACTCACTAATTAACCGCGTTTTACCACTCCCCCCTGAGCCTAACTGCAACCAAAGACGGAATGAGGGATCACCGGTTAGCCAGGTTTGAAGGGACTTCAGTTCTGCTTGTCGTCCTTCAAACGGCACCACCCCAATTTCAGGTTGCAGCAATACAGCAGCTGACTGTTCTGCCACTTCTGGCAAATCCTGATAAGGAGATCGCAAAAGCCCCCAGGGGTCAGACCAGTAGAGCGATCGCGCTTCGCCTGTGAGATGCTGACAAAACTCAGGGTGTGACAAAACTGGGTAAATCGGCTGCACTTGCAGTACCGTCGTCCCTTCTTGCTGAGGATGGATGATAACAACCCCAACCACACACTTTCCAACAAATACGGCTGAGCCTGAAATACCTGGCCAGGGAGAAGTCGCGTCTGGAGCCGCGGGTAACGGATTTTGAGCTAATTGCAGCTCCCACTGCCCCACGGCTACATTCGACCCAAGACGCAATTCTCCCTCGAGCTGAGCCGTATCTCGGATGTCAGATGCATCAGGAGAAGATGCACTACGTAGCTTATAGTCTGGAAAACCAGTACCCCTGCACGAATGACTCGTAATGCCGCTCCCTAAATGGGCAAAATGAACGATTCCCAGTAGTGCAGTCGGGGTTTGCAATCGCACAAGCGCCAAGTCAATCCCCTCGAGATCATGTTTGTCCGTCCGTCCCCGCCAAACGACATCCCCTCCTTGCCAAAGCGGCTGTGGAGCACTGGGATTAAGGCGGATCTCCACCTGCTCGGTTCCTTCCACTAAATGCGCGGCGGTGAGTACAACAGATGGACTAACTAAATAACCTGAACCGTAGGTAACGTTACCACCTGGTAGGTTCCAGCGCAGCTTGGCTAATCGCTTCAATTCAATCCGGTGATCATTCCTTTGCCCACTCATAGGTGTAACGGATCAGTTCTTGGTTGGCTCAATCAGCAAGCTTCTTACTTGAGGGCTGAGAACTCCCCACTTCCAGATTGCCCCGTTGTCCGGCCGCATCAATTTCTAGAGGTTCCAGCTCCAACTCAATTATCTGGGTCACCTCCGAAGCTAATTGACCCTTCGCGCTAGCCTCGACCAGATACCACCGTACTTTGCCTTCAACTCCCCCCTCACGCTTCGCCACCACTTGTAGCTTCAAATGAATGGGCTTGAGCCGAAACCGAATCTTGCTGCCGCTCCAATCTCGTTCATCAATGGCTCGATCCAACTCTGAGCGCAGGCCACGGATAGACTCTGCTAAATCTAAAAAACCGTTTTCTGTTGGGGAAGTCATGGCAATCACGATTATGTTTTAAGTTAGTTCACCGGATCTTGCAGCGAACTCCAGATTTTTCAGAGAACACTCGGTGGAATGATCTCTTTTCTCTTTCCACCCACCCTAAATTTATCTAATCAGAGTAAATAGTAGGCAGAACTGTCACTTTTTTTGATGCTTGAAAAATTTCTTTGCATCATGCCTTGGCTTTTAAGTGCTCAGTGCTGTTGACTCTGCCTTGATGCAGGTGGCCGTCCGCATCAACGAAATCCAAAGTGTCAATCAAACGTCCCATTTTGAGGCATTAATGGGACAGTTCAAATTGCGAAGAAGGATTTTGCGCCGTTTCAGGCTTCTAGTGTTTGATCAGCCAGTCGCCGAAAATGGGACAGTTTCCTTTAGCGCTTCACTAAAGACCCAAAATTTTCCGCTGCTAATACCGAGCCAAAAAAGCAACGCCTCTCTCCTGATGGTTTGAGGCGTTGTCATTAGTCGCTAATAGACGTTCTACGATGTCACAAGGACAATATTTTAGGTAGTAGATCTGATGTCGTTGGCTTCAAAGATAAGTATGATTTTAAAGCTGTCTGTGTAACAGGCATGTAACAGAAATACTAAAGACACCCAAACCGCATTGGCGAGGGTGTCTCTTTTTTATCCGATTACTGGCAGTTAAGCAATACTGAACTTGCTATTGTTTAACAACCTTCAAGCAACTGCGTCAGTTGTGGCTCAAAACCTGGGGCTGGTGATGCCGGTTGAGGCGATCGCCCCTTTTGAACTGGTCGAGTTCGGTCACATTGACGGACAGCTCAGGCACCTCAGCATTTAAGATCGGCTCCACTTCTTGCTTTGGCTCTGATGCGTATTTCAGAGTTAGTCCAGAATATTTTTTGAACCGACCCTGAACAGGGCTACGACAAAAGACCAGCATTTTGGTGGCATAAATGCTGGCTTAATCAATCTTTTTGCAACCAATTCAGTGATTAGCCATCTAACCGATAGGATGGAATCAAACTACAACAAACAAAGGAATTGGCAAGCAATGCCCGACTTAAGCGAAAGAAAGCGAATCTACTTGAACAGCCTGCCAGATTACGAAATGAAGCTGCTGAGTGCCCTGGCCTTCTTCTTAGATCGAAAGGTTAGCACGCAGGCGGCGGCGGCCCTCGCGATGTACCTACGCCAGAGTCACGACCGGATCATGAATCAGACAGAGTATTACGCCAACAAAGCTGGGTTAAGTAAATGGGCGTTTCTTGATCTAATTTACGAGAATCCTGAAGAAGCCAAAAAGCTGATGCAAGGTGAGGAGGGAATCCACAAAGATCAGCCAGATGTTTTTGGCGAAGAATAAATCTTTTGCGGCTGCTATACAAAAGCGAAAAAATGCATCCGTTTGGATAGCTTCCCCGTATCTGTTGTACAAAACTTTATCCAATGAGAACCCGCCCCCTTTCTCTCTTAGGGGGCTATTTTTTGCCAAAACAAAGCGTCCTAGCGATTGCCAGGGCGTTACTGCTTCATCAGCCTGCGACATTCGGGTGTATTGACTTCAATTGACCAGCCCACTCAGGGCAATAACAGGGGTGTAGTAACGGACGTTGTTGGATGTCAGCTTGCATGGCTTCAGTGAGACCATCCGCCACTTGCAAAAACTGAGCAGCAATCTCTAGCAGGTCTTCAAAATCAACGGCTTCAGAATCGCGTAAAACTTCAAGTGAGTGAGCTTTTAGCAACTCTGGCACCGCTAAAACAGTGCTGTGTTTGCCTAATTGCACGTCGAGAAGCTTGTATCAGTTTGTAGCTAATTTATCCCAGAATGTAGTTGGATTGTAGTAATCAATCGCTATGGAAATCCACCACGTCCTGTCGCAACCTATCTAAAACAATCCTATCTGTTGACATTTCCTGAACTAAAAGATTTTTCTTGCAGAAGTGGTACATTTGAATCAAACCATAATTCTGCTAATAAACGCCTCTATTTCATATAGCGTGGAACCTATTGGAGGATTAAATGAATCTTGCTGACCTCCCTGAGGCAACGCTGGAAAAAATTAAGTCTGTACATTGGGATAGCATTTTGGAGAAGCATGAGGGTCCTGGAACCTGGGAGTCTGTATTGCAATACAGTCACCCCGAATTCTTGCTAGTTGGGGAACATCATGTGCTATTGCCAATTGATGTGGAGCATCATTCTAACATCACTATTTTGCGTGACATTTTGAGTATTGATAGAAGTTCATTAACGTTGTTTTTGCAAGACACAACGTATAGTCAGAACTGGTATGACTCTGGTTTCCTAGCTGTCTGCGATCGCTTAGAAAACTTCTTTATTGCCATTGTTTATCACGAGTGGTTTGTGATTGAACGCCCCTCATTTTTTGAGGCATTTAAGTCAAATGTATAACCCTGATCGGTCGCTGCGAGACGCAACAACGCAGGATTTATGGACGGCGTTACTGCTCAAACGTCGCTTCAACAGTTTTGAGCCGGAGCCGATTGTCCGAGATCTCTATGCACAGCCACAGCTTTGGAGAAAATTTTGGTTGGGGTGGTTGGTCTTTGATCTGGAGTTTTATCAGAAAACCAACGAAGCCCCAATCACTCGGCTTTTAGAGATGATCGTCTACGCGCAGGACGATCGAATGTTCAAGAATGATGTGTTGTATATCCAGAGTGCAGAAGATGATTGTGTCCCTACGCTGCTAAACCTGGCAAAACAGTGGCAAGCGGATGATTGTGAAATCTACGACAGAACTCGTTTAGCAAAACTTTTAGGGCACCTGACAGCTTTAATTGAAGTTTTAGGGGAAGAGACAATGTCTCAACAAATTGCTCAGTGGAAAGAAAGATCAATTTGCACGCCTATTATTGCGATGTGGTGGGATTAACCAGCGATTGAATTGAGAAATAAATCGATGGGGTATTTGATTCACTATTCATTTCACAATGTTCGTATTCCTGCATCTCAAGTTACGGCAGCTCTAGCCGCAATTCATCATCTGTATCAACCTGAAATGGTTGAACGAATGGGTACAGCAACGATCTATGACCACACAACTAAGACGATGAAAAAATGCTATCGAGGTGGTCATCTCCCGCCCAGTGGAAGTTTTGCGACCCTAATGGATGCGTTGCAAGCGTGGTCTTTAGGGAGTGTACAGCAATCAGACGGCGGTATTGAGATTGTGGAGTATCGGTGCGACAAAGCGGGAAATGAGAGCGTGCTATTTGACGCGATCGCCCCTTTTCTTGACTACAGTTGCAATCCTCGGATAGATGCCTTTCAGGATAACAATGAACATTGGCGGCATGTCTTCATGGACGGACAACATCGACAGGTGCCCGGCAAGGTCATTTTTGCTGACCAATATCCAGAGTTATTTGATTCGTTGGAGACCTGACCCAACAGCAGCATGAGATACTCTCTTGGAGATACCATTGTCCGCAACATTCCGAACAATCACTTTAACTTCTGGGGATGCAACGATCGATTCAACTTCTCAGTGGGACAGGAGGCATCGTAACTGGACTGCTCTGTAGCATGAGCGATGCGTGCTTCGCACAGGCTTCGCCAACGTCACTTAGAGAACTTCGAGACAATTTGGAAAGGTGTTTTGAGGGCAACCGAGCAACCTGATAGCGATTGGAGTTGGGACTACAAGCTACGGCAAGACAATCAGGAGTCCCGGTATGAAGCTTACGCAATTGAAGTAGACAGTCTAACCCAGGGCCTGATGTTTCTTGAGACCCAGTGGCACCGATAGCGCAAGCGCGACGAAGTCGTTCGCAACTTCCCCAGCGTTACCCATTGGTTTATGTTGCAGCATTGGCTGTGGCTCCCTGGAACCGTCGGCGCTTGGAAGACCCACCCTACTTACGGGGAGTAGGACGAACCCTTTTGCTGTTTGCGCGGCAGCGCAGCCTGGAATTGGGCTATGGCGGTCGAGTTGGGCTTCACGCTTTACCCGAGAAGAATTTTATCGTCGCAACCAAATGCCGGAGTATGACCCAGACCCGGATAAGGAGGGCTTAGTATACTTTGAATACGGTGTGCTCCGGCGCTAAGTTTGCCCTAATTTCTAGGAAAGTTTTCAATGGATGATCCCACCCTCACTGCCCAATACGCTCAAAGCGGAGACTTAATGGATTTGTGCAACAACGAGGTATGGTTGTGCGAGTCTGCTCAAGTTGAGGACGGGGTGCAAGTAGAAGCAGGGCTGCCGATGAGGGAGTATAGCCAAATTGTTACTGCGCTTACAAGCGAGCAAAACCAGCGGTTACGGCAGCAGATGAAAGTCCAGTCGATTCTTTTTACTGCTTTGCAGCAGTGGATGGAATCTTGGGATTTGGGTGCAGGATTTGATGATACCTATGCGATCGCCCGTCGGTTGATCCGTCATCATTTAGCCAATCCAACTGAAACTCAACTTGCAACGCTTGATAAGATCCTGGCAGAAAGTGTTGAGCCGGGAAATATGAACCCATCGGACGGGAAGCAAGCAGTGTCAATGTTGGCGGAAATGTTCACCCAGGAAGACTGGCAGGCAATAGCGGAAGCCGCATCGCACTCCATCTCATCACGGGTGTTGAGCGCAGGAAAAACACAGCCTGTAATAACGGCGGTATGAGCCTTGTGGCATTGAAGGTTCAATTTCTCAGTTTAAAGGAAAGATGACGTGCCGGGGGAGTGGTCACAAGCAGAAGTCGAGGCTGTTGTTGCAGATTACTTCACCATGCTCTCCCTGGAATTACGACGGGAGCCTTATAACAAAGCTGCACATCGGCGGAACCTTATCCAACTTCTCAACGGGCGATCGGAAGGAGCCGTTGAGCGAAAGCACCAAAATATCAGTGCCATTCTGATGGAGTTTGGCTATCCCTACATCTTTGGCTACAAGCCGTTGGGCAATTATCAATCCCTACTTTATGAGGTTGTCGCTGATCGCATCAGTTCAGATTTAAGCTTTAGCGCAATTGTGCAGCAGGCCGTGGAGGAACCTGCCAACATCCCGACCGTAGAGGATTTGCTATCTCGGATTGATTCGCCTCCTGAACCATACACTCTTGCGCCAACCGCAGAGCGATCGGAACCGTTGCGTCGTGTCCGTCCTGCCGTCAATTATCTGGAACGAGAAGCTCGTAATGCCTCTCTTGGCAGGGCTGGTGAAGAATTTGTGCTTAATTTTGAACGGGCACGGCTCATCCGATTGGGGCAAGAAAGCCTTGCAGACCGAGTAGAACACATTGCCGTAACTGAGGGAGATGGGGCTGGTTTTGATGTTCGATCGTTTGAAGCGGATGGACGCGATCGCTTCATCGAAGTCAAGACAACTGCCTATGGTAAGCAAGTCCCCTTCTTCGTTTCCCAGAACGAGGTAATGGTCTCCCAGAATTACAGCGATCATTACCATCTATACCGTGTGTTTCGATTCCGGGATGATCCACGGTTATTCACACTCACAGGCGCACTAGATCACATTTGCAACCTGAGTCCAGTACAGTTTGTTGCTCGGATTGCATAGGCGATCGTATTCCTGATTCCATCTGTTCAGTTGTTCATCATCTTAAGGGTGCTTAACGGGACTCGAACCCGCTAATAACCAGCTTCACAGGCTAGTGTCTCGACCGCTTCGACTTTAAGCACCATTGGTGGATTCTGGTCGGAGTTGAACCGACATCTTTCTGCTTGCAAGGCAGACGCTTTCCCAGTTAAGCTACAGACCCATGTTTGGCAGGCGTGATAGGAGTCGAACCCATACGAGTCGGTTTAGAAGACCGATGCCCTTATCCCTTAGGCGACACGCCCATAATTGGTAGTCCTGGCAGGATTTGAACCTGCAACCCTGTTCTTGTAAGGAACCCGCTCCACCATTGAGCTACAGGACTACGAGAGCGATCGATGGGACTCGAACCCATGCGCTGAGACTGGCAGACTCAGATGCTAGCCGTTACATCACGATCGCAGGCAGAACCATTGCTGGTTCAGAGCGATCGACGAGACTCGAACTCGTGTCTTCTGGGTGGAAGCCAGAGGTGCTTGCCGCTGCACCACGATCGCATTCTGGGGCTGGTGACAGGAGTTGAACCTGCAACCCATCGCTTACAAGGCGATTGCTCTGCCGTTGAGCCACACCAGCGTGAGTGGATGCGGGGGTGAGAGTTGCACTCACCGATCGCAGCTTATGAGACTGCCGAGCCGCTCTTGCTCTATCCCCGCTATACCCCCGGCGAGAGTCGAACTCGCAAGATTCCAGTTTTAAGCCGGACACGTCTGCCAATTGCGTCACAGGGGCATCTTTGGTGGGCGCTGTAGGGGTCGAACCTACGTCAGTCTCCTTAAGAGGGAGGTGCATAACCGTTCTGCCAAACGCCCTAAAATTTGGTGGGTCGCCCAGGGGTTGAACCTGGATAATTCCGCTTAAAAGGCGGCTGCATAACCGCTCTGCCAACGACCCGAATGGTCTGAGTGGTAGGGATTGAACCTACGACCTCCGGTTCCCCGAACCGACGTGCTGCCACTGCACTACACTCAGATATTTGGTACACCGAGCAGGAGTTGAACCTGCTAATAACACGCTTATCGGGCGTGCGCGTCCACCACTTCCGCCTTCGGTGCTTGGTACTCCCGGTGGGAATCGTATAGCCTTCGGCATTCAAGAAACGCGTAGCGTCTCCGTTAGGAGAAACCCACAAAATCTAGATCCTCTGTCTAGAGAGTCTTCCCTTCCGCCATAGGAGCATCAGTACCCTTGGTGGGAGTCGAACCCACAAAATCTGGTCTCTGAAGCCAGCACGTCTGCCAGTTCCGTCACAAGGGCAAATGGTCGGGATGGTAGGATTTGAACCCACGACTCCTTGGTCCCAAACCAAGGCTTCTGACCACTGAATTACATCCCGATGTTTGGTACTCCTGGCAGGATTTGAACCTGCAACGCATCGCTTCTAAGGCGATCGCCTCTTCCAGTTGGGCTACAGGAGCATAGTTGGTACTCCTAGCGGGAGTCGAACCCACACGTGACTGTTTTTGAGACAGCCGCCTCTTCCGGTTGGGCTACAGGAGTGAGAGATGGGAGGAATACAGGGAATGACCCAAGCGACTGTTTACCTCCCAACTGCCCCGCCAGGGTTTGAACCTAGAACTTCGCTTTCAAAGAGCGACGTGGATGCCAATTTCACCACAGGGCATTGAAATGGATGCAGGAGTTGGGGTCGTAGCTTGCTTCCCGAAGGGTACCAACCTCTCTCTGATTCAGAGTCAGAGCGACTTGCCAATCGTCCATCCTGCAATAAATGGCTGCCCCAGCAGGACTTGAACCTGCAACCTCGCGGTTAACAGCCGCTCGCTCTGCCATTGAGCTATAGGGCAATGAGTGGGAAGTGACAGGATCGAACTGCCTTCTCGCCGTCTTCAGCGGCACGTGAGCACCAGCTTCACCAACTTCCCACAAGCGGAGAGCAGAGGAATCGAACCCCTAGCCCAAGGACTACCCTGGTTTTCAAGACCAGTTGCCGACCATTCAGCGGTGCCCTCCATGATTGGCGAGAACGGAAGGAGTTGAACCTTCACTCTTCGGTTTCGTAGACCGATGTGTTCATCCAGTTACACCACGTTCTCAAAGGCGGAGAGCAGTGGACTCGAACCACAATTTGTTCATCCATCTGTTTAGCAAACAGCGCCGATCGCCTGATCGATTTACTCTCCATAATTGGTAGGTCGGGCAGGAGTCGCACCTGCAACGCAAGAAGCGGCTGTTTTACAGACAGTTGCCCACGCTGATAGGCGAGCCGACCTATGCTTGTTTTTGGCTGCTCAAGGATGAGCAAGATTTGGCAGTGCCGACGGGAGTTGAACCCGCAAGCATCGACTTGAAAGATCGACGGCTTTACCAATTTGCCTACGGCACCAAACTTTGAGATTTCTACAATGTGCAAGTTTGAGAAGCTGTTTTTCAGCCTCCAAGTTGGCGGAGGCTGTAGGAGTCGTAGCTTGCTTCCCGCAGGGTACCTACTTCGCTGTTTAGGCGAGTGACCAGTATGTAGGCTTCTCGGATGAGGGCACACCGTAGAACGCACAGACCAGGATTTGAACCCGGACAAAAGGCTTTGGAGACCCTTGTGCTGCCGTTACACCATCTGTGCATTGGTCGCAGCGGCGGGAGTTGAACCCGCAATGACCAAGTTATGAGCTTGGGGCTTTAACCATTAAGCTACGCTGCAATGATTGGACTCCAGGGTGGGAATCGAACCCACGAATAGTCGGTTTTGCAGACCAACGCCTTCCCACTTGGCGACCTGGAGATTTGGTGGAAACGTGGGGAATTGTAGGCTTTGCCTTCCCGGAGGGTACCCCAATCCTGCAACCGTCCGTTTGTTGGTTTCGGAGCAAGTGATGCCAATTTCCACGAGCGAGGATGACAGGGTTTGAACCTGTGACCACTTGTCCCGGAAACAAGCACTCTGTCCATCTGAGTTACATCCTCATTGGGAGCATCGACGGGGGTTGCACCCGCTTCTCCATGATTGAGAGGCACGGCGACTTCTCTATTCGTCCACGATGCTACAAGGCGGGGATGGCGGGATTTGAACCCGCGATCTTTCGCTCGACAGGCGACTGCTTTAAGCCAGACTAAGCTACACCCCCAAAGGTGGCAATTATGCAATTTTCAAGGTTCGGAGGGGTTACTACAGCGCCTTTGTGAGAGGGTGTAGTGTTGATACTACAGTTATACTACAAGCATGCTACAAGTTGTCAACCCCGTACTACAACTTTTTTTCTTAAGTAGGAGGGCGATCTGGAAAGAAATGGTCGTATCGCCCTCTCCTACTGGGTTTCCCCACTACGCTAGAGAGGAAATGCGGACTTCGCTCAGCTGCCACAGTCTGTAGATCAAGAACTCGGTGCGATCGCTCATCACCGCCAAGAACATTCCTTCATGAGCATCCTTGTTCTCGGCAATCCAGTTTCCGCTGATTCCAACTTCGACAAACTCCTCATCGACAGCAATGAGGGAGACCACTGAGCCATATTCCCGCTGTAACGCCATCTCCAGCACTTTCAGTTCGGGAATATCAACAGGCAGCAGAAAGGAGGCATGACCGGGTTCAACATGGAGCGAGCGCCCTAACCGCATCGCCAAAAGCACTCGCTGGGCAATCAACAGTTCGGGGTTGGTCATGGTCCGCTCCATGTACAGCCCAACGTCGGTGTAGTTCAGCTTTAACATTGGTCATGCCTCCTTTCTGGCTTGAGGTCAAAGGTCAACAGAGTGCTGTTCTTTCCAAAACTGCTCGGCAAAGGCGATCGCAGGGTGCATCGGTGCTTTGGGTTTGGTTCTCAACACCATTCCGATTTCATGTAAGAGGCGATCGCCCTTACTGGAATTGCACTTCTCGCACGCCGTCACCACGTTGTCCCAGGTGTGGGTTCCGCCTTTCGAGCGGGGAATGACGTGATCGAGCGTCAGGTGCTTGGTGCTGCCGCAGTACTGACAGGTATGGTTGTCACGGCGGAAGACTTCTCGTCGATTGACTGGAGGTACTTTCCAATGCCGCTCTGGATTGCCGCTCGTCAAACGAATGTGATCTGAAATTTGTAGTACGACACTGGGAGAGCGGACTTCCCATTGCTGGGTGCTGCTAAACTCCAGCGTCTCTGCCTGTCCAGTAACCAGGAGTACGATTGCCCGTTTAAGGTTGATTCGCGCCAGGGGCAGGTAGTTCTTGGAGAACACCACCACCTGGTTCTGGAGTATTGGAATCTTCTGTTGCTGCTCGGTCTGCATAAGTTTTCTCCTCAAAAAATAACCCCCGCCTCTGAGCACCAGGAGCGGGGGTTGGGAAGTGAATATGGGTTTCCCTATGTCGGTGTCAGGATTACCCTGCACCTCCCGCTGCTAGTCAGTTGCTCCGGATTGAGTCGTCCGGCGATGTTGCTATCAATGCCTTCGCTGACGGATTTACCGCCGCTAAACCAATACGTCCCCTCAAACGCAAACAGCGCCGCTGCTCTGCCTAGACCGTGTTGAGGTCGGCATTGCATGGCGCTGGCTAAGGTGGCGTGAAGGATGCGGATCATGGAAGGCTGTAGTACTTGTGTTACAAATCCGAATGTTTACATACTACACTTGTAGTATTAGATTGTCCACCCTTGATTTAAATTTAGGATGTTCGGTTATGGATACACGCAAACGGGGTAGCACTTCGGAAATGCAGGTGACGAGTATCCGACTGGAACCTGAACTGAAGGAGCGATTGCGGGAAATTTCTGGGGAACAGGGCTATCAAACCCTGATTCGAGAAGTGCTTTGGCAGTTTGTGGAGCAGCAGCCAGCGCTTGATGAGGAGCAATCTCGCGTGGTTAAACATGGGCGATCGCCCTCTCAGCCCCCACTGTTATCCATGTCGGATATTCGAGTGACGTTTAGGGCAGTCTCTCAACAAGAAGAGCAGTGTGCCATTACAGGGCAGCGTATTCAACCACAGCAAGAGATGCTTTTAGGGTTAACAATCAATGGGGAGAT
>Ga0209172_10004416_pt1 | contig 19007 bp, 17 predicted proteins | sample LarsenN4metaG_FD_184113 | JGI IMG/M metagenome (GOLD analysis project Ga0209172, IMG submission 184113) | Hot spring sediment bacterial and archeal communities from British Columbia, Canada, to study Microbial Dark Matter (Phase II) - Larsen... ... | reverse complement strand
ACTGAACAACGCTATGCTCTTTCATGGTGGCGTATCTCCTTTGTTCGCTGATCTACGATCTTGACAACCGCATTTCAGCAGAGGTACGCCGCCGCCTCAACTCATACACCAGAATCGATCATAGCTCAGACCGCGATTCCGGGCATGTTTCCATATCAGAGAATCATCTGCCCGACCGAGGCCGGCTTGCTCGGTATGCTCGGAACCGGGGAAAAGATCGTGGAGCGCACTGACCAGAACCGGAGAAAGATTCTGGTCGAAGAGCAGCTTCAAGAGGTCAATGGAGCCTGACTGCGCTCGCGATCAGCGGCGTAGCTCAGGCATGCCTGGATATCCTCGCGTGTCAGATACGGGAAATCGCGCAGGATTTCGTCGACAGTCATTCCCGACGCCAGGTAGCCCAGCACATCATAAACAGCAATACGCATTCCGCGAATACAGGGCTTGCCGCCCCGCTTGCCAGGCTCGATCGTGATGATTTTGCGGTAGTCCATGATTATCGACCGTTACGGCGGATTATAGTCCGCTGTATCGGAAAATGGGGCCGGGTTCAAGCATTCGTGAGCCCGTTTCTTCCGCTTAAAACGGCCATTCGACTACGCGTTCGCAACCTGTCCTGAGCAATGTCGATGGGCTCACGGCGAACGGCGGAAGGAGTGCTCCGCTCTCAGCTGGCGCAGGGGGCGGGGCTATGAGGCGGGCACGCATTCGGTTTCCCGGCGAGGCGTTGGCCGGGTCGGGGCGTCCCTCGAACATCGGCCTGCGGCGCACGACGATGGCGGAGGGCGCGGACTACTGAACCGCCGCCTCGGATTCCGCCACGAGCGGTCCCGCGCTCGCAGACTGCGCGCCCCGGGAAGCGAGATACTCCTGCCACGCGGCGAGGGCGCGCTTCAGCACATTGCCCCCGATGTGATCGTAGCCGCGGCAGTGCAGCCGCTCGTGCTCGATCGCCCACGGCCCCGGCGGAAAGTCCCTGCTGTGCCAGATGTCGCACGCCCCCGCGTTGCGGGGGAAGGAGCCAAATCGTAAGGTGGGCATTCATGCCACCACACCCTCCGTCATAGCTCGTCGAGGAGTTCAAGTGCAGCGGCCGGATTGAGCACGCCGCGGTGGCCTTCCATGACGGGTTTACGCGTGCGGCAGATCAGATAACAGTGGTGTGCGCCAATCAGAGCGGCAGCGCGTTCGAGGCGGGCGAGGTCCTCGGGCGACGCTGTGCTGGCGAGCTTGATCTCGAATGCCGCGAGGCGCGCGCCGATGCGCAGCACGAGGTCGATCTCGTAGCCGTCACTTGTCCTGAAGAAGCAGGATTCAAACGCAGTGCCCCGGGCCGTGAGGTGGCCCAGCATCTGCTCGATGATGAAGCCCTCCCAGCTCGCACCGACGGCGGGATGTCTCAGGAGTGCATCGCCGGATTCGACACCGAGCAGTGCGTGCAGCAGGCCGCTGTCGCGCAGATACACCTTCGGGCTCTTGACGAGCCGCTTGCGCAAATTCCCGCTCCAAGGCGGGAGCCGCCGCACCAGATAGGCGCCTTCCAGCAAATCGAGATAGTGATTCACCGTGTGATAGCTCAGCCCGAGTCCCTGGCCGAGTAGAGAGGCATTCCAGATCTGCCCGTTCACCGCCGCCAGCATGGCGAGCAGTCGCTGCGTGGTCTGCGGACGAGCAGACAGACCCCATGCCGGCAAGTCTCGCTGTGTCATCAGCGCGAGGTAGTCGCGCTGCCATACCGGAAAACTCGCAGAGCGCGTGCTGAGCACGCCGCCGTCCGGAAATCCCCCGTAAAGCCAGAGACGATCGAGTGTCCGCGGACCGAGCTCCGCCAGCAGGAACGGTGTCAGTTCCACGCGAGCCAGCCGGCCGGCGAGGGACTCGGAGACCTCCTGCATCAGCGCGGGTGATACGGATCCCAACAGGAGAAATCTGCCGTTGCGCCGGCGTACCGCGTCGATCGCCGACCGCAGCCGGGGAAAGATCGCAGGCCAAGTCTGCGCTTCGTCGATCACCACGAGCTTTCGTCCGGCCGCCAGCGCGTCCCAGCCGAGGTCCAGGCGCAAGCGGTCGGCATCCACTTCGGCATCGAAATAGGCGCCGGCGAGGCTTTGCGCCAAGGTTGTTTTTCCGCTCTGCCGTGGCCCCAGCAACGCCACCGCCGGGGTATCCGCAAGGCGTGCGCGTAGCAGCCGCGTAACGAGCCGTTTTCGCATGACTTGCATTTTAGAAGTTATTTTCTATTGTGCAAGCAGCGGGCGATAATTACGTCCAGGAAAAAATTGCCTTATGAAGGGTGGCGATTCAGTTCGCCATCTTCAGTCTCACGGATGTGAACTCTTGCGGGAGGGTGGCCACCACTCGGGGGAAGGTTCCGTTCGCCCTGAGCCTCGCAATGCGAGACAGTCGAAGGGCAGGAGGCCGTTCAATCCTTCGACTCCGCAGGCGCTTCGCTCAGGACGAACGGAGGCGGTCGTCATACCGGCGAAAGCCGGTATCCGGAAAAGTCAGTTTGCGCGGCCGTAAACGTCATCGAAGCGCACGATGTCATCCTCGCCGACATACTCTCCCGCCTGCACCTCGATGATGACGACATCCGCATCACCCGGATTCTCGAGCCGGTGCTTGTGCCTAGCCGGAATGAAAGTGGACTCGTTGGGCCGCACGACATATTCCTTCGTATCGTTCACCACCTTGGCCGTCCCCGCCAGCACCACCCAGTGCTCGCTGCGATGCCGGTGCATCTGCAGGCTCAGTGAGGCTTTCGGTTTCACCACGATGCGCTTGATCTTGTAACCGGGACCTTCCTCGAGCACGGTGTAGGTGCCCCACGGCCGATGCACGGTGCGGTGGAGGAGGTGGGTCGCGTGATTGCTGAGCTTGAGATGCTGGACCACCTGCTTCACGCCCTGCGTCTGCGACTTGTCCGCCACGAGCAGCGCATCGGGCGTATCGACGATGACGAGATTCCGCACGCCCACCGTCGCCACCAACCGCGAATCACTCTGGATGTAGCACTCCTGCGTATTCATGAGGACCGCGTCGCCCACGGTGCGATTGCCGTTCTCATCAGCCGCGGTCAACGCGCCGAGCGCATTCCACGATCCGATGTCGTTCCAGTCGAAGCCCGCCTTGACGACGGCGACCTCGCGATGCTTTTCCATCACCGCATAATCGACCGAGATGTCGGGCAGCCGGGCAAAGGATTCCGCATCGAGATCGACGCGACCCTCCTTCGCGGGCAGGGACGCGTTCCAACACGCCTGCGCGCCGGCGTAGAGCGCCGCATCGCACAGCTTGAGCGCATCGAGAAACGTCGATGCCTTGAAGCAGAACATCCCCGAATTCCAGAGAAACTGCCCGGAGTCCACGAAGCGCCGGGCCACTTCGAGCAGCGGCTTTTCGACAAAGCGCTTGACGCGCGAGGTGCTCGCGCCGCAGCTCGCGCCGCACTCGATATACCCGTAACCGGTCTCGGCAGACGCGGGCGGGATGCCGAAGGTGACGAGCAGCCCCTCGGCGGCGAGCCGGCGCGCCTCCGAAACGGCACGCGTGAATCCCGCCCCGTCATCGATCAGATGATCCGCCGGCAGCACCAGAAGCTCGGCCTCGGCGCCGAACCGAGCGCTCGCGTACAGCGCCGCGGCCGCGATGGCCGGTGCGGTATTGCGCGCGCACGGCTCGAGCAGAAACACGTGCTCGACCGGCACGCCCGCGCCCATGTGCTCATCGCGCGTGATGAAGTAGTGCTCCTTGTTGGTGACGGTGATGACCGTCGCGACATCACCCGACAAAACGGCGCGCTCGAGGGTCTTCCGCAGGAGCGTCTTGCCGTCGCCGAGCCGGATGAAGGGCTTGGGATAGGCCTCGCGTGACACCGGCCACAGCCGCGTGCCCGCGCCTCCCGACAGAATGACGGGAATCAACATCCGCTCGAGTCCTCCCTCGAAATATTGTCGCATCTCATTGTAGCCGTATAATCGCGCGCAAGGGAGGCAGAGTCGGGGGAAAGGGGCGGGTTCGGATTCCACCGCTCTTGCGTGTGTATAGGCCGTCAGCATTTTTACCTTTATAATGCTGGCGATGTTTACACGTCGGCTGGTGCTGCCCCCGCGTTCGTTCCTCCTTCTCGGCCCCCGTGGAACCGGGAAGACGACGTGGTTGCGGCAGCAGCTGCCCGGGGCGCGCTGGTACAACCTGCTGCTCGATCGCGAACTGCTGCGCCTCATGCGGGATCCGGGCGTTTTTCGCCAGGAAGTGGAAGCGCTGCCCCGCGGCTCGTGGATTGTCGTGGACGAAGTCCAGAAGCTGCCGTCCCTCCTGAACGAAGTCCACGATGCGCTCACCTCGGCGCCGCGACGATGGCGTTTCGCGCTTACCGGGTCTTCCGCGCGCCGTCTGCGACGCGAGGACGTTAATCTGCTGGGAGGCCGCGTCGTAAGCCGGCGCATGGCGCCTTTGACGGCCGCCGAAGCCGGAACTCAGGCGTCCGTGGAGGACTGGTTGCGCTTCGGAGGGCTTCCGCTCGTCAGGAGCGAACGCACGCCGGCAGGGCGCATCGATCTGCTCGAGGCCTATGTCGAGACCTATCTCACCCAGGAAGTCCGGGCGGAGGCCGTCGTGCGCAGCCTGGAATCATTCACGCGGTTCCTCGAGGTCGCCGCGCTCGCCAACGGGCAGGTGACCAATGTCGCGTCGATCGCGCGCGATGCGGCGGTGGCACGTCCGACGGTGCAGGGCTATTTCGACGTGCTCGTTGATACCTTGATCGGATCGTGGCTTCCGGCATGGCGGCCTCGCGCGAAGGTAAAGGAGGCGGGACACCCCAAGTTCTATCTGTTCGACACCGGCGTCGTGCGAGCGCTCTCGCGCCGGTTGCGGGAGCCGCTCGACAGCCAGGAGCGCGGCACACTTCTCGAGACGCTCGTATATCATGAGTTGCGCGCGCAGGTGGCGTATTCCCGCTGCGGAGGCGAGTTCTCGTTTTACAGGACGCCGTCGGGTACCGAAGTGGATTTCGTGTGGATGCGCGGAAAGCGTGCCGTCGGCATCGAAGTGAAAGCGACCGGCCGTTGGCGCGACGAGCATGGCCGTGCGCTCATCGACCTCCATCGGTCGGGGGTGCTGACCGCCTGCTATGGCGTGTACCTGGGGGAAAGGCCGCTGCAGGCAGGCCCGGTCAGAGTGCTGCCGCTCAATGACTTCTTGTCGGCATTGAGCGCCGGCAAGGTGCTGCGATAGCGGATACTTCACATAGGGTTGCCCTCGGCGCCATCCTGTCGGACCAGATCAAGAATCTCGATTGGCGCGCGCGCAAAGCGCGGCAGAAAGGCAGGGTATCGGATGACGAGTTAGCCGAGACGCCAGGAAAGATCAGGGCATTGCTGGGCATGAGCTGAACCGCGTTCGGTCAGTATAATGCGCGCTACGGAGGCACTCTTGTCATCTATAAGCAAAGTAGCGCTCATAACAGGCATCACGGGGCAGGACGGTGCATACCTCGCCGAATTCCTGCTCAACAAGGGCTACATCGTCCACGGCATCAAGCGCCGCACCTCGCTCTTCAACACCGATCGCATCGATCACCTGTACCAGGATCCCCACGAGAAGGACCGCCGCCTCGTCCTCCACTACGGTGACATGACGGATTCCAGCAGTCTCGTGCGCGTGGTGCAGCAGGTGCAACCTGACGAGATCTACAACCTCGCCGCGCAAAGCCACGTCGCCGTATCGTTCGAGGAGCCCGAGTACACCGCCAATTCCGACGCGCTGGGCGCACTGCGGCTCCTGGAAGCGGTCCGCATCCTCGGCCTCGAGAAGAAGACGCGCTTCTACCAGGCCTCCACCTCCGAGCTGTATGGACTGGTGCAGGAAGTGCCGCAGAAGGAAACCACGCCGTTCTATCCGCGCTCACCCTACGGCGCGGCGAAGCTCTACGCCTACTGGATTACCGTCAATTATCGCGAAGCGTATGGCATGTTCGCGTGTAACGGCATTCTCTTCAATCACGAGTCGCCGATCCGTGGCGAGACTTTCGTCACGCGCAAAATCACCCGTGCCATGGCGCGCATCAAGCTCGGGCTGCAGGATTGCCTGTATCTCGGCAATCTCGATGCGCGGCGCGATTGGGGGCATGCGAAGGACTTCGTCGAAGCGCAGTGGCTCATGCTGCAGCAGCGCGAGCCTGAGGACTTCGTCATCGCGACCGGCGAGCAGCACAGCGTGCGCGACTTCGTGGATGCCGTCGGCGCCGAGCTGGGGATGAACATCGTGTGGCGCGGTGAAGGACTGAACGAGAAGGGCTACGATCCCTCCGGAAAATGCATCGTCGCGGTGGACCCGCGCTACTTCCGTCCCACCGAAGTGGAGTCACTCCTGGGCGACGCGAGCAAGGCGAAAGCGAAGCTCGGGTGGCGCCCCCGCGTTTCATTCAAGACGCTGGTCGGCGAAATGGTTGCTGAGGACCTCAAGTCCGCGGAGCGCGACGAGCTCGTGAAACGCCACGGCCATCGCCCATACGACTATCACGAATGAGCACCGCCCTGCCGCTCGACGCGAAGGTCTATGTCGCCGGGCATCGCGGGCTCGCAGGCTCCGCACTCGTGCGGGAACTGGAAAAGCGCGGGTACTCGAACCTCATAACGCGCACCCACGCCGAGCTCGACCTCACCGACCAGCCGGCCGTGCGCCGGTTCTTCGAGGCCGAGCGGCCGGAGTATGTCTTTCTGGCTGCGGCGAAAGTCGGTGGCATTCTCGCCAACAATACCTATCCCGCCGAGTTCATCGCTGAAAACCTCGCGATCCAGACGAACGTCATCCACGAGGCATGGCGCGCCGGGGTGAAGCGCCTGCTCTTTCTGGGCTCCTCGTGCATCTACCCGCGCGACTGCCCGCAACCGATCAAGGAGTCTTATCTCCTGACAGGCCCTCTGGAGTTCACCAACCGCTCCTATGCGCTGGCGAAGATCGCCGGCGTCGAGATGTGCTGGGCCTACAACCGGCAGTACGGAACGAAGTTCCTCGCCGCCATGCCGACGAATCTCTACGGCCCCGGCGACAACTACGATCTTCAGAGCTCGCACGTCCTTCCGGCGCTCATCCGCAAGTTTCACGAAGCAAAGGTTCGCAACGATCGCTCCGTGCCCGTATGGGGCACCGGCTCACCGCGCCGCGAGTTCCTTTACAGCGACGACATGGCCTCCGCCTGCGTCTTCCTGATGAGTCTTGCCGACGACGCGTTCGACGACCTGCTCAACCCCTCCAACCCGTTCGTCCCGAGCGGAGTATCCAGCTCCGTTCGTCCTGAGCGGAACGAAGTGGAGTCGAAGGACCCGCTCGTGCTTCGACAGGCTCAGCACGAACGGGAAACCAACCCGTTCGTCCCGAGCGGAGTATCCAGCTCCGTTCGTCCCGAGCGGACCGAAGTGGAGTCGAAGGAGGAACGCCTCCCCCCACTCATCAACATCGGCTGCGGCGAAGATTTAACCATCCGCGAGCTGGCCGAGCAGGTCCGAAGAACGGTGGGCTTCACCGGGACCATTGCATGGGATGCGACAAAACCCGACGGTACCCCACGCAAGCTCCTGGATGTCAGCCGCCTGTTCGCGCTCGGCTGGCGTCCGCGCATTACCCTGACGGAAGGCATCGCCGCCGCCTATCAAGATTTTCTCAAGTCACGTTGAGCTGAGCGACGCGTCCGCTTACCACCGTTCGTCCTGAGCCCTTCGACAGTGCTCAGGGCAGGCTCGAGACAATGCCGTCGAAGGACCCCGTCGTTCGTCCTGAGCCACCTCACCACCGCGCGTCCTGAGCCACCTCACCACCGTTCGTCCTGAGCCCACCAAGCCCCGCGCGCGTGGCAAGGCGTGGCGAAGAAACAGGCTTGTTTACGCTGTTTTGCCAGCATTGGGCCTTCGTGCAAGTAATTGATTCCACTACGCCAGAAGAGCTGTTTCTTGAGAGCGGAACGAAGTGGAGTCGAAGGACGCGGTACGACAGCGAAATCCACGGACCAGACCCCGTATTGACTCCCCGGGAATAGTGCTAGAATCGTCCGCGGGAGGGGGTTGAGACAGTCCTGCCTCGGCGATCCACTCCCCGATGGGAGTTGCGCATCCAAGAACAAAATCGACGCACCAATCCCAATGGTTACAGGCAGAACAAAAAGGGGATTCACGTACAGTGACTTGGCTGTCTGGTTTATCGCGGTACGCGCTGCTCGGCGTGGCGCTGGCACTGTTTAGCGCGCCGGTTTTATCCCAGGATCCCTATCGGTCTCAGCCCTGCGTCTCTTATCCGGGCGGCCCGCCGTGTCCACCGACCTCCGGCACGGTTGATCCGCGCACCGGCAGCGACACGCTCCGCACGCCGGTATTTGGCAACCAGCGTCCCCCGTCGGGGCGCCAGCCCTACGCGCCGCAGCGGCCGGACGTCTTTCCTCAACCGGGAACGACGCACTTCGACGCGCGCTACCTCCCCCCGCCATTCGAGCAGGAGCCACCCCGCCGCAACGAATTCCAGGACTTCGTCTTCCAGTCCACCGGCCAGATGCTCCCGATCTTCGGCCACAATCTCTTTTCCGGCGTGCCTTCGACGTTTGCTCCGGTCGACAACGTGCCGGTCACCCCGGACTATCTCATCGGCCCGGGCGACGAAATTCTGATCCGCGCCTGGGGGCAGGTCGATATCGATCACCGCGCGGTGGTGGACCGCAACGGCGTCATCAACATTCCGCAGGTGGGAAACGTCGCGGTCGCGGGAATTCGATATCAGTCCCTCGAAGGCTATATCAGGAATGCGGTCGGGCGCATTTTCCGCAACTTCGACATGAGCGTGACCCTCGGGCAACTGCGCTCGATCCAGATCTTCGTCGTCGGCCACGCGCGGCGTCCGGGCGGCTATACCGTCAGTTCACTCAGCACGCTCGTCAATGCGGTGTTCGCGGCCGGAGGCCCCGCAACGACGGGCTCGATGCGCAACATTCAGCTCAAGCGCGGCGACAAGCTGATCACCGAATTCGATCTCTACGACCTTCTCCTCAAGGGCGACAAGTCGAAGGATGTGCCCCTCCTGTCGGGGGACGTGATCTATTTTGCTCCGGTCGGCGATCTGGTTGCGGTCGCGGGAAGCGTCAACGAGGCCGCGATTTACGAACTGAAGGGCAAGACCACCCTGGAAGACCTCCTGCGGCTATCGGGCGGACTTTCTGCGACAGCGGAAGGCCGCAAGGTCACGCTCGAGCGCATCGATGAACGAAAGATGCGTCAGGTGCAGGAGCTTGCGCTCGACCGCGCCGGTCTCTCGCAGGAACTCAAGCGCGGCGATCTCGTGCGCGTCTATGCGCTTTCGCCCAGGATCGGAAACGCCGTGACGCTCCGCGGCAGCGTCGCCAATCCGGGGCGCTATCCGTGGCGCGAGGGCATGACCGTGCGCGACATCCTTCCGGACAAGGACGCCCTGATCTCCCCCGATTACTGGCGAAGGCAGAATCTCGCATCGCGCCCGGAGCTCTACGATCCGCGCGAACCTCTAGCGCTCCAGCGTGATCCGTATGGTACTCAGCGGGACCCGGCTGCGCCACGCGACCCCTCCATGCAGCGGGATCCTTACGGTGCTCAACGTAATGGCGTCACGGGGCCCCGCGATCCCTCCGCGTCGTTCGACTCCCGCTCACGCCAGGGCCGCTTACCCTTGGTCGGCGCACTGGAACAGCAGCGGCGCGAGGAGCTGGCGTCGCCGGACGGTCGGCGCCGCATTGGCCCGTTGACCGCAATCGACCCATATCGGTCCCGGATAGAGGTGAAGCGCAGCTACGAGGAGATCAATTGGGATTACGCGGTGGTGGAGCGCCTCAACTATGAGGACCTCACCACGATGCTCATACCCTTTAACTTGGGCAAGGCCGTGCTGGAAGGCGACCCGACCAACAACATTCAGTTGCGCCCAGGTGACGTGGTGACCGTCTTTTCCAAAGAAGACATCCAGGTTCCGGTCGCCAAGCAGACGAAATTCGTGCGGCTGGAAGGCGAGCTCGTCACGCCGGGCGTATATCAAATCATGCCGGGAGAGACGCTACGCCAGCTTGTCGCGCGTGTAGGGGGGGTGAGTCCCAATGCCTACCTCTTCGGCGCCGAATTCACCCGCGAGGCGACACGGATCTTCCAGCAGCAACGTTTGGACGAGGCGATCGACTTCCTCGACCGCGAGATTCAGCGCAACATGGCCACCATGGCCGGAGGCAGCCTCTCCAGGGAAGAAGCGGATGCAGCGAAAGTCCAAGCGGAAGGACAGCGCCAATTGGTGGATCGATTGCGCCAGATACGGGCTACGGGGCGTATCGTGCTGGAGCTCTCACCCGAGCGTATGGAGATGAGGGACCTGCCTGACCTCGTGCTGGATGACGGTGATCGATTTGTGGTCCCTGCACGCCCGTCCACAGTGAGCGTAGTAGGTGCCGTCTACAACCAAAATGCGTTTCTATACCGCTCCGGAACCAGATTGTCCGATTACTTGACGAGAGCCGGCGGCCCAACCAAGGACGCGGACACGGGCTCATTGTACGTGGTGCGGGCTGACGGGTCTGTCATAAGCCAACGTCAGTCCGGCTGGATCTTCGACCGACTGCAGGGCGCTGAGCTGATGCCTGGAGACACAATTGTGGTACCCGAGAAACTCGATAAGTTCCGTCTCACCAAAGAGCTCAAAGACTGGTCACAAATCTTCTACCAGTTCGCGCTAGGCGTTGCCGGAATTAAAGTTTTACGGGATCTATGAAATAGATATGTTCTCGGAATATCGCCTGTGTCAGAAGTAACCAGCCGAGGAGAAACTAATGGCGAGCGCCAAATCTTCACGCCAGTAGGGCATGGAGAAATGAGGCTTTTGGACATTGCAATTACTTTTGCAAAGTATAAGAAACTAATTTTCGGGCTTTCGATTATTTCAGCAGCAATTGCTGCTGCCATATCTCTTCTTATACCCAATATATACACCGGTATAGTAAAGATTCTTCCTCCCCAACAAAATCAATCTTCGGCTGCAAGTGCTTTATTGGGCGCTTTCGGCCAGATGAGCGGGCTACCTACATTGACCGGATTGGTGGGTATAAAAAACCCGTCGGAACTATACGTTGCAATGCTTAAGAGCCGCACTGTGGCGGACAGGTTAATTGCCCGTTTTGACTTAAAGACCTTGTACGAAGCACGAACAATGCAAGATGCTCGTAATTTGTTGAGCGGCAACACCACTATTGTGCTTGGTAAGGAAGGACTAATAACCTTAGAGTTTGACGACAGAGATCCAAAGCGCGCTGCGGCGATTGCAAATGCCTATGTCGAAGAGTTGGACCAACTCATGCAAGGCTTAGCAATTAGTGAAGCATCACAACGTCGGCTTTTTTTTGAAAAGCAGTTGAAGTCCGCGCGTGAAAATTTGAGCGACGCAGAAGTCGCTCTGCGTAAAACGCAGGAAGAAACCGGCTTAATAAAGCTAGACGATCAGGGGCGCGCCATCATCGAATCTGTGGCTCGACTTCGCGCAGAAATCGCCGCTAAAGAAGTGCAACTAAGTGCGATGCGTTTATTCGCCACCGACAAAAACCCAGAACTCGTTCTGCTGCAGCAACAGATCACTGCACTGAAAGGCGAACTTTCTAAGCTTGAGAGTACCAGTAGGGCGGGGCGCGGAAATATTTTGGTGCCGACAGGAAGGGTCCCAGAATTGGGCCTTGAATATCTACGTAAATACCGGGACATGAAATATCATGAGGTGATGTTTGAAGTGCTTTCTAAACAATACGAACTGGCGCGTATCGATGAAGCTAAGGATGCTGCAATCATCCAAGTGGTCGATACGGCGATTGAGCCGGAGCGGAAGTCAAAACCCAAGCGAACCGCTATTGTTGTTCTTACCTCGCTTGTATTCTTCCTTTTTTCCATCATTCTAGCTTTGTTTATGGAAGCGGCTGACAGAGTCAGGCAGGACCCAGAATACGACAAGCGTTTACGGCTTCTAAATCAGGAGTTATGGAGTTTGTAAACTACAAAATACCTCTGTGAGGCGTATGACGGAGGTCGAAGGGCAGGAAGTTCGCGACGTGATATTCCTAGCGCTCTGTAACCAAGGGAAGCACAACTATTTCTTGAGATGGTTATGAAACTGCATTTAGGTTGCGGAAAGAGATTTATCCCCGGGTTTGTTCATATTGACGTCATCGATTATCCGCACATAGATCATGTCAATAGCATTGACAATTTAAGTTTCCTCCCGGATAACAGCGTATCACTAATTTACAGCTGCCATGTGCTTGAGCATTTTAAACGGAGGGACGTTCCTAGAGTGCTAGAAGAATGGAAAAGGGTTCTGAAACCAAATGGGACTCTTCGCATTTCGGTGCCGGACTTCGAAAGCCTGTGCAGGGTATATCAAAAGTATCAAGATCTCAGCCTGATAATTGGCGCGCTATTCGGGCGTCAGGACTACCTATACAACATCCATTACAACGTTTTCGACTTCGTTTCACTAACGTCTTTCCTCCACGGAGCTGGTCTTACCAACGTGCGGAGGTACGACTGGAGGGACACCGAACACGCGGAGGTCGACGACTACTCGCAAGCCTACATCCCGCATATGGATAAATCCAATGGTATCTTGATTAGCCTTAACGCAGAATGCTCCAAGCCCGCATAGAATGAGTCTTGTTAAGCATGAGGACAAATCGGGTGCAAGGAGTCTTCATTGGCATGTGGCTAGGTCTGCGACCCAGTTTGCCATCCTATCCATTATTCCTAAATGCCTATCTATTGCCAAAGATGTAGTCATTGCCTCTACATTCGGTACGTCCGCTGCATTGGACGCCTATCTCATGGCCTTTGTGCTCATTGGGTTACCGGTTGCGATATTTGTAGTCTCCCAACAGACCGCATTAATTCCCCTTTTAGTCAAGCAACGTGAACTTAACTGCCGTTCAGGGTCATTACTTAGGAGCGCTATAACACAAACTATTGTGGTCTTGATTCTGTGCCTTCCTTTCTGGCTTTCTATCTTGCCATTGGGGTTAAGCGCCTTGTACCCAAACGTAAGTGCTGAAGCAAGAACACTGTTGTTCTACGCTTGTCTAGGCTTGATTCCATACTATTTTCTTAATGGCATAAATATATTGGCATATGGGGCGTTGCAAGCTAGGAAGATTTTTTGGCCCAATGCAGTGCTGCCGGGAATTTTCCCGATAGCGATCGTTATCTCGCTATTGATATCCGATGAAGCTGATATCGATGCTCTACTTTGGGGAACTTGCGCCGGCAGCGTTACGGAAACCGCTGTTCTGCTGTGCTTACTGATTCGTTGGGGCCTGCTAGAAGGAAATGTATCTCCTCGTGAACAGAGCACATTGTTATTGCAGCGTACAATTCCGCTGGTCATCGGGTCTCTCGTTGCTTCCTTTTTACCCGTAATCGAGAACGCAATCGCATTTAGCCTCGGTAATGGGGGCGTTTCAACGCTGGCTTATGGATATAAAGTGCCTGCCGCCCTTAGCAGTGTCTTAGTTACCGCTGTTGGAATTACAGTGTTACCTCACTTCGCGTCACTTGTCGCGGCTGACCGGTGGGCAGCATGCAAAGCGCTATACCGTCGCATCATACTTGCTGCAGGTATTATGGGTGGTATCTTGACAATAAGCACGCTGGTTATATCAGAGGAAATCGTCTCCCTGCTCTTTCAGAGAGGAATGTTCACCCCACAAGACACAATGGAGGTGGCCCGCGTTCAGCAGGTATATCTACTTCAGCTCCCGTTCTTGTTAATGAACATGGTGGCCATCCGTCTGCTCGCGGCGTTAGGCCATAATGGTGCGATTTCCTTCATAGCTCTACTACAGGTACTTGTGGCAGGAATATGCGGGCTCTGGTTTAGTGCGAAATTTGGTGTGCAGGGGATATCAATGGGTACAAGCTTATCAAGCGGATTTGCGTTCGTAGTACTGTGGTTTATGGTAAGGGTCGTCATATCGAGAAAACGGACTGCATGAAGCGCGTCTGTTTGTTCAACTTTCCTGCCGTAGAAGATTTCCACGGGTACCGAATAGATTCGTTTGACCCACTCGCGTACTTTGGCCGTCATGACCATTGGGATTGGAACGATCTCATTTTGTGGGGCCTAAACGGCTTTCTTAAGCGCAGAGGAATCACTGCTCATGCCGAGGCAGTAGATAATCTCTACCGTGAAAAAGACCGGGCTTATATGCGCTTGGTGTCTGACTTTATAGAGCGATTTCGAGAATATGACATCATAGTGATGTCTACATATAATTTTATACACCCCGAGATCCTCTACCATGAGCTAAAGAGGCCCATAAAGATCTTAGGCTTCATAGATGATCCGTTGTCTACGTATATGAGAGGTTTGCCGTACCTGTGGGCTTTCGATGGCGCATTTTATATTTCGCCTAGCTACGACGAGCGAACATTTTTCCCAGATGCGCTAGAGCGGTGGGGATGTGAGAGGCACTACTGGTGGCCGTTAGTGGTGCAGAGATTCAAATACATGGAACCAACAGATGAATTCTTTTCCTTTCGAGATATCGATTTGATTTATATCGGAAACGCGTCGAGGGCGAAGCTTGAAAGACTTCTTACTCTAAAAAAGACATTTGGTAAGCGCTTCGTCATACATGGCAGATGGCCTCTTAAAGGGTATGGAGGAATCGCACGTGTATTGTTTGGTAAACCAATATTCCCCTATCGAGTGGTGTCAGTCTCGGATGCAGAAAGGGCAAATCTATATCACCGCGTCAAAATCGGAATAAATATGCATGTGTCACATATTCCCAGAGAGACAGGGAATATGCGCATGTATGAGCTACCGGCGCACGGTGTCATGCAAATATGTGACCGGGGCGGATGCGATGCAAATGAGAAAATCTTCGAGCCAAATATAGAAGCGATTTACTATGATGACATTTCCCATGCTATAGAGTTGATCTCATACTTCCTGGAACATCATGAAGAACGGATTCGAGTAGCTCGAGCAGGATTTGAGCGATTTTGGAGAGATTATACATGGGAGCTAAATCTCAAGAGATTTCTTGACTGGGCGGGCGCACTAAGAGCTCATGTCTGACAGTTTGTTCGTGGCGGAGCGGCAAGTGAATCAGACGTTTCATGATGGATAGTGACCCGCGAGGCATGTGTTTCACGACCTCAGGAGAGCGCTTGATCTACAGGCGACGTGTTTGTGCAATACGAATGCACTGAAGTCGAATCTCTGCATCAACCGGACTGGCAGTGGTTCGAAAGATTTCGGGCGGCCAGTGTGATCTACAGATCGATCGTCAATTTCGGGTGCTTTTGAACCGACACCCAATTCGGCCGGTTACTGAGTACAGTGACGATACCTCCGTTAGTTAAATTACTTGAGCAGATCGCCATATATTTGGCATTGCTCATATATTTTACTAATGTTCCGGCATATCTATATCTATTAGGTTTCTCTTCTATCCCGCCAGCAGCATATGTTCTTCTTATATGCGCTTCGGTAGGAATCATCGTCGCACTCAATAGTGGTTATGGCTCGGTAAATCTACCAGTTCTGATATGGGTTCTGGCATTCATTATCGTTACGGCGGCATGGGGTATTGTTTCATCGGGATCAGCGGATGCTCAAGTGTTGCTCTTACAGAGGATAGGCGGGAGTGTCGGACTTATCACGTTGATAATTTTATTTGGGCGGGATGCGTTCGCCGTACGTCACACCAGAAAAGTAATGATATGGCTACTTATGGCCGCAGTACTCATGAATATTATTGACTATCTTTCATACGGCTTATTCATCCCTCAATCAAGCGAATTTTTCAACGCAGGGCGCGCCGCAGGCTTTTACGTCAACGCTAATGCGGCCGGCATAGCTATTCTTGTAGGAATGCTATTCACCACAACGCTGATAAATCATAAATGGCGTCCTTGGTTAGTCTTGTATTGTGGCCTCGGAGTTGTGCTTACGCTTTCGAGGGGCGCCATCCTTGCATGGGTTTGCCTGCTACTATTCTTTGTATTGAGGAGGATGATCAGGATCACTAGGCTAATCGGCGCGTGCGCGGTAGGCGTCATAGCGGGATTTATCTTTTTAACATTATTTGGACTGGATACCTCCAACTATAATGAAGGGTATATAGAGGCGCGTTTGGAATGGATATTGAAACCCCGTGATTTTGAATTCAGCCAGCAGGAGCGGTTATGGGTTGCTCGCGTGGCGTTTGAGCAATTTGCAGGTAACGTTTTCTTCGGGAATGGTATTGGTACCACGGTGGAGAAAGTTGGTGTCCCACCACACAATGGGTATCTAGAGTATGCGGCAGACTATGGACTTGTAGGTCTGTTGGTTATTCCTGCCCTAGCGTTTCTTCTCTGGACACCGACATCCGCAGCCGGCCGAAGGCCGGAGACGCTTGTCGTCCGTTATGGTTTCGTCTTCCTGTTGCTATTTCAAGCTATGTTTACGCATAGTGTGATTTCGAACAATGTGCTAGTGCTAGGGGTGGCGCTCCTCGCGTCGAAATATTTTGGAACGAATGAGCTAGAAGAAAATAACATTTGAAGATCATTTTATTGATTCGGTCGCTGCACTATGGAGGAGCTGAGACTCAGCTTGTTAGCTTGGCCAACGGCCTTGTGAGAAGATCTCATGAAGTGATCGTTGTAACGTTCTACGACAGAGGGGAACTTGCAGCCAGATTAACGCCGGGGGTGCAGCTTCGGTGCTTGGGTAAGAAAGGGCGCTGGGACATCCTCCGTTTCTCGCGGCGACTACTGCAGGTGGTGGACGAATCACAGGCAAACCTTATTTACAGTTTCTTAACTACAGCTAATTTGGTAGCCAGTGTGGTTCGCTCTATACGGCCCAAGCTGTCTCTGGTGTGGGGTATCAGGGCGTCCGACATGGACCTATCACAATATGATTGGCTAGCACAGGTCACTGGTCGGTTAGAGACGATGTTGAGCGGATACCCTGATCTTATAATTGCTAATTCAATAACGGGCCGCCGGCATGCCGTTGGCATGGGGTTTACTGACGATGGGCGTTTCAAAGTCATTCCAAATGGCATTGATATACATCGTTTCCAACGCGATCCTGTCAAGAGAGAAAGGTTTCGCCTCCTATGGAATATACCAACCGATAGCTTTCTTATCGGAATAGTAGCTCGGTTAGATCCGATGAAGGATCACTACACATTCTTACGCGCCGCCGAGTTATTAGCGCGCCGTACGGGAAACATACGCTTCATTTCCGTCGGAGCGGGCACGGCTGAATACCGGAGAGAGTTGGAACGAGAGGCGGCCAGGATTGGCTTACAAGGCAAATTGACGTGGCTCGGTGCACAAGACGACATGACTGGCATCTATAGCGCCCTTGACCTTCTTTGCCTGTCGTCCGCCTGGGGCGAAGGTTTTCCGAATGCTCTGGGGGAGGCTATGGCGTGTGAAGTGCCGTGTGTGGCTACGAATTGTGGCGATGCTGAGATGATTATTGGCCCGACAGGCATAGTGGTGGCGCGCCAAGATCACGTTGCTCTGGCCGACGCACTCGAAGTTATGATCAACAAGGGGAGTGATGCGCTTAGCGAAATTGGGAGGCTCGCGCGAGCGCGAATTTCCAAGACATTTTCAGAAAACAGCGCGGTGGACCAAACCGTCAATGTACTCCAATCCATCTTATGATCCGCGTAATGCATGTAATTACTGGCCTCGGCCGCGGAGGCGCGGAAATGGCTCTTTACCGGCTTATAGCGAAGACAAATGGACGGCTCCAATCAAGCGTGGTTCTATTATCGGCCGATAAAGCTATCGGATCAGAAATGGACCGCTTGGGCGTTCCTGTTTATAGCTTGGAGATAAGATCGATCGCAAGCAGTATAACCGGTGGACTCCAGCTTAGGCGTCTCCTGCAAAAATATAAGCCGGACATCGTTCAAGGTTGGATGCCACATGGCAATGCGGCGGCGACGCTTACTGTTGAGTGTCTCCGGAATTCTCCCGGCCTGGTGTGGGGAGTGCGTCAGTCCCTTTACGATTTGAAATATGAGAAACCTAGTACGGCCCGCTTAATAAGACTGAACGCGATCCTTTCTCGCCGCACGGACTTGATTATATATAACTCACGCGTTGCACGAGACCATCATGAGGCGCTGGGTTATCGTGCTAGTCGAAGTGCGGTGATACATAACGGATTTGATACAGACACATTCGCTCCTTCCGAGGAATCTCGGAGGCTAGTCCGAAAAGAACTTGGCATTTGCAATAACGAACCTATAGTAGGAATCGTAGGCCGCTATCATCCCATGAAGGATCACCGCTCTTTTGTAATAGCAGCTGTTGATGTATGGCAGCGGCATCGTAATTGTAGGTTCGTTATGGTTGGGGCAGAAATCACTTGGGAGAACATAGAGCTTGCTACGCTGCTCCGAAATGCAGGTATATCTCATATCACTCGTTTACTTGGCGCCAGAGATGACGTTGCTCGCATCAACGCGGCCTTCGACGTTGCGGTCTCTTCATCATTTACTGAATCATTCCCAAACGTAATTGGGGAGGCCATGAGTTGCGGTGTTCCGTGCGTGGCCACAGACGTCGGCGATTCCGCGATGCTTGTTAACAATACCGGGTACGTTGTGCCGGCTAGGAATCCTCGAGCTCTCTCGGAAGCAATAAATCGTCTTTTAGATTTAACTAAAGAAGACCGCCGAGCACTGGGATTGTCAGCGCGGCTTCGTATATGTAACGACTTTTCGCTTGAACGGGTTAGTACTTCCTATTCATCACACTACTTGAGCATAGTTGAAGCCCGTCCACATCTAAATTAGCACGGCTTGAGGCTGCATCCTCTAAGGAACGAGCTATGATCGATTCTGGTGTATGAGTTGAGGCGGCGGCGTACCTCTGCTGAAATGCGGTTGTCAAGATCGTAGATCAGCGAACAAAGGAGATACGCCACCATGAAAGAGCATAGCGTTGTTCAGT